>Ga0209935_1000101_pt1 | contig 362042 bp, 311 predicted proteins | sample ThiBio_1000_plan_2_FD_183958 | JGI IMG/M metagenome (GOLD analysis project Ga0209935, IMG submission 183958) | Wastewater bioreactor microbial communities from Cape Town, South Africa - Thiocy_cont_1000_plan (SPAdes) | ecosystem: Engineered > Bioreactor > Thiocyanate-remediating >...
AGAGGAGTTCGACATCTATTTTGATCGATTTAAAATTTATACTTATAATCTGAATACTTGAGATTTTTTCTCAACTCATGTGTCAAGGATGTCCCCGAACAGTGTCAGGGATGTCCCCGGCTATACAGCAGCCCAGCCTACGTTATTGAGTTATTTTTTGTCGGCGAATTACCTCGAACATACAGGGATGACGGTATCGGCGCGTTTAATCTCATCATTTTACAAATATCGTTCTTTAATATGTGTAAAATAATAATCTGGATTTAATGCTTCACCTGTTGCTTGACGTAATAATTCCTGATAAGGCAATAGTTTCCCATTTTGATGAACATGTTCCCTTAGCCAACGCAGCAACGATTTGAAATCACCTTGCTGTAATTGCTCTTTAATATCAGGAATTGATTTTTTTACGGCGGAGAATAATTGGGCGGCAATTAATGCGCCAAATGTATAGGCTGGAAAATATCCAAAAATTCCTGAAGGCCAATGAACATCTTGCATTACTCCATTTTTATTATCGCCTTTTGTGGATAAGCCTAAATATTTTTGCATGGATGAATCCCATACTTCTGGCAAGTCAGCAATAGTAATTTCAGAGGCAAACAGTTGTTGTTCTATTTCATAACGAAGGATCACATGTAAGGGATAAGTGACTTCATCCGCATCAACACGAATCAAACCCGGTTGTACTTTTGTAGCATGATAAAAGATATTTTCTGCAGTGATATTCTCTACACCCTGGAAATATTTTTGCGCCATAGGCACTAAATAATGAATGTACTCCAAACTTCTGCAAATTTGCATTTCAATAAATAAGGATTGACTCTCATGAACAGCCATTCCTAAGGAGTGTCCAACAGGTTGTATATTCCATTCTTTGGGCAAACCTTGCTCATAGAGAGCGTGTCCTGTTTCGTGGGTAATTGCCATTAAGGAGGATAAAAACTCATGCTCTTTATAGCGTGTTGTAATGCGAACATCACTTGCAATACCACCACAAAACGGATGATGACTTACATCCAGTCGACCATGATTAAAATCAAATCCTAGACGGCTCATGATTTCCATGCCCAGTTGCTTTTGCTTTTCTATTGGAAAATCGCCAGTGATTGTTTTTATCTGCCGAGTTTTTTGCTTTTCGATAATATTGGGAATCAGTTTGGGCAGCTCGGTTTTCAAGGAATTAAAAATAGGGGTGATTGTTTTACAGTCTAAATCTGGGGAATATTCATCAATTAACACATCCAGAGTCGATTTATTAAATGTTTGTGATTTAATCTCTGCTATTGTCTTTACTTTTTGAAATAATTGCTCCAGATGCGGTTTAAATGATTTCCAATCATTTTTCGCGCGTAATTCTCGCCATGCTTGGCCGCACGTTAACGATTCATTAGTGAACTCTTCAACTAAGTTTACCGGGATACATGTTGCCTGGAGATACTCTTTTTCCATCCAATAAAGGTTTCTTTGCTGCCAGGATGATAAATTGTTAATATCCTTTGCTTGTTTTATTAAGTCGCCTACTTTTTTATGGGTTAGCCAATCATGTTGGACAGCACTTAATGTGGCTAATGCTTCTGCTCGCGCTTTACCTCCGCCAGCAGGCATCATAGATGCCTCATCCCAGGAAACAATGGCTGCTAGATTTTCAAAGTCATAATATTTTTTAAAATGCTGTTCTAATTGTTGGTATGCATTCATGGGGGCTCTCAGTAAAAGTGTCAACAGATCCTAATTTAGGTATTTATTATCATTCATAAGCTATAGCCTAAATTGGTTGTTGGGTCAAAATAATTTTGCTTATTTTAGGAGCAATTTTTTATTAAAATCAATTATATCCGTTGCAATTAGTGATTCAAAAAAATAATGCAAAAAATAAATAAAATTGTACATTTGACCTACCAAAATTTGTAAATTAACTGTAAACTTGCTCCCAGAAAAGACATGGTTGGAACAAAACGAACTTCTTTTCTAGAGGTACTTTTTATCGGAATTTTAATTATTTTAATTTTTAAGGAGCAATGACATGCCTCATACCCCCCCAAGCTCACCTAAAGTTGAAAAAAAGACTGAAGACGAAAAAAGTTTGCACAGCTCACAAGAAAGTGAAGAGCTAGGAAGCGAACAGGACAGCTTAGAGCAAGAAACCGTAGAAGACAGTTTAGAAGAAAGTGTAGAAAACGGTTTAGAAGAAAGTGCAGAACAAAGTTCACAAACTGAGTCTGTTTCTGACGAAGCAAAGAATCAAGCTCCCCAAGAAAATCCCCAACCAAGAGGTCCCTCTTTATTTGGTTTTAATCCTAGAGTCCAACGCGTACCAGGATTTATTTGTCCAGAAGGCCATCTTCATGTTCTGTGCCCAGAAGGTCATATGCATGTACTGCCAGTATCTGAAGAGTTAAGAATGGCACTTACACTAGCGAGCCTGTTAAATGCTCTAGAAGCAGCGAATTTAGACGATGAGAATGAACTGGATACAAATGCTACTCCAGATGCTCAACCTCAACAAGGTGTGACTCATGATGCAACATCCGAAGCATCTGAGGATGAAGAGGAAGACGAGAACGAAAATAGCAGAGAACGTTGCGTTACTATGTAATTTCGAATTCCGCAGCTTCGCGCTGCGGATCTATCTTAGAAGTAGTCCCCATTTTGTAAATACATCATTCTAATACGCTAAACGATTATCGCGATTGATAAGTGACATCAACATCTTATATCATCGCACTAAAAAGCATCTCTAAAATTTAAATCAAACTAAGTGCTCATGATATTATTAATAAAAGCGATTAAAAAACTTTTTCTTTTCTTTCTGCTGATGGCCGTGATGTTTTTTTTCAAAACCATCGCTGTCAATGGAGCCCCTGAATCGAAAAAAATTCAGGAAGAGATCAATAAGCTGGCTGCAATAAATAAAATAGGTATCAAAGTGAGTTCCGCGCAATTGCCTAGCCCTTACAATGAGCTATTAACTCGACCGTTGATGACACAAGGCATTGAAAAACATTATGGGCGTCGAGCAATTATAAAAACAATTTTTGCAAACCAGAACCCGGAGAATAATACGTATCGTCGCTCAATAGTCATGCTTATTGATAGCAATAAAGAACGCAATGAGCCCAATTTTGCACAAACAACAAAAGAAGCCATGGTCGTCGAGCTTGCTTTCATTACGATGAACTTTAATGAATTACCCAAAAATATGAAGGAAGAGGTGCTACAGACGAATATTCCATTTGGAAAACTGTTGATCAAACATCATATCCAAGCGCTGTCACAGAATCGAAACTACTATAAACTCCAGTGCGGCAGAGCGTTGGCATCATTAATTAATTGCAATTTAAATGCTTCAATCTATGGACGCACAAACACTCTTATTCGGGCAGATAATAAAAAATGGTTAGCCCATGTTGTGGAAATTTTACCTAATCCTGTCGAAACCATTCCCACCATTAATAAGGCTGATTTGGACTAAGTAGCCACTTGTTTTAGTGTGTATTAAATGTTTATTGTGATATTATCCGCTCCAATATAAAACAAGGGCTGTTTCTATGCCATCCCTGTATGTGTTAGATAATTCGTTGATAAAAATAGCTCAATAAACGTAGGCTAGGCTGCTAAGCCCAGCCTACACTTGCTTTTTTCGTCAATGAATTGCCTAACACATATAATCCTGAGCATAACAAGGGATTACCGGAAGCAGGTCTATTAAAATTAAGCAAAAGGAACTTGGTGATTATGTGGAATGAAAAAGCAACAAAACCTTTCCTAATTATTTATATAAGCTTTTTGTTTCTCGCAACTTTTTTCATAGTTCCTACCATTACTAGCTTTTATTATTACGCTTGGGGAAAACACCTGGCTTGGTCCTATTTTGATGGACCACCCATGATTGCTTATTTTTTCCATATTTCTCAAGCAATTTTTGGAAATACATATTTTTCTATAAATAGTGTGGGTTTTTTATGCTTGATTGTGGGCGCCTATTATATATACAAGTTAGGTTGCCTCTTGGGCGATCAGCGAACTGGATTAATTAGTGCATTAATATGGGTTGCTTTGCCCACGACTACGGAAAGCATTTTTGTTCGTGTTCTATACGATGCCCCCTTAAATTTATTTACAATTCTGTCCTTCTACTATTTTGCTTGTTATATTTCATCCAAACGTATTCTTAATCTCTATCTTTGCGCTTTATTTATTGGCGCTATGATTTTATCTAAATATACTGCAGTTGTTAGTGTACTAGGACTGTTGCTGTATGTTCTGTTTTCAAAACAGAGACAGCTTTTTAAAAGCGTGCATTTTTACCTGGCGAGTTTTATCATTATTTTAATGGTTTCTCCGGTTATTTATTGGAATATCAATCATAATTGGATATCCATTACTTATTTATTAAACTTTCATAGTCAAACCCAAAGTAATACGACGATCGCTCATTGTCTCTTTGAATTGCTAGGGGCATTGGTGCTTAATTACTCTGTTTTTCTACTATTGGCTGTTTTTGGGTGGTTTAAGTATCAACAGGCTAAAAATACATCCAAAAATTTAGTTTTGGAGTTGACTTATGCTGTGTTGCTTGCTGGTCTGGCATTTTGGATTACAGCAACTTTATTAGGGGGCGATGCCCGGGTGGTTTATTTGACCCCGCTTGGAATGAACCTTGCCTTGATAACTGGGTACCTCATTACACAATATCATTATGATCGATTGTTTCGGATCATTTATCCAATTTTTCTGTCGTTTAGCATCATTATGATTGTTGCTAATTCATGGCCTATAGCATCCTATTTGAAAAAGGGCAGGGCCTATACGGTACTTAATAAAGCACTCCACACACCCGGAATTATAAAAAAGGGACAGCCTTTGGTGACTGGTTATTATACTAATTCTGCGGCATTGAGTTTCTTTATGCCCAATGAGCCGGTATATGCAATTCCTTGTGGCGATATTAATCAATACAACTATTGGGGCGCGGATTTTTTAAATTCATTATCAAAAGGGAAAATTGATAAAATCACATACGTAGATTTTAGAGACACAAAACAATGTGCTGAGCGATTTTTTAATCAGTGTCAATCGTTGGCTACATTATCGCACCATAAAATAATTCCTGTGCTTCACAAACAAACTAAGCCCATACATTTATTTGTATATGAATGTTCATCACCTCGTATTCAAGTTTCTCCTGCATAGTGAGGGCATGGGTTAGAACTTGCCAAGCGTGCGCATAACCATCTCTGGGGCCTATTCAATTGGCGTGAGATTTATTTTTTCATTCTGCTTTTTTTCGATTGCACTTGTAATTCTATAACGTAATAATAAGCTCCGAATTTAACCAGTCACAAACATGTTGTGTTTGTATTAGGCTATTTATTCTTTAAGGAAGAAAAATGAAACAAAAATTGCTCATTGGATTTACAGCGGTTGCACTGTCTTTGGCCCACATGGCGCATGCTGACTTTACTTTTTATTCTGGTGCAAATAATTGCGATGAGATTCCTGGAAATTGGGCAGGATCAGGTAAAGCGACCAATTGGTTAATCGGTGAATGTGCTTATAATGGCTCAGGAACTCTTGGTGAGCTAGATACAAATGGTAGTTTTGATATAGAAGTCAGTGCGGACAAAAGTTCAGGAAGTTTTGTATGCCCAGACCATAATACGACGAAACTGAAGGGAGTTTGTGTTAATGGTAAGGTTACTATCAAGACGGAATACGGCAATTTGAGTGGTATTTTTTCAAAAACTTCAGGTAGTGCTAAAGGCACTCTAAGCGTTTCGCCTGGTATGGACGTCGATGTATCCATTCAATTTAAACGAGTGGGCTAAAAATAATTTATTGCCTGGGTCTTTGGTCTGCACCCAGGCTACATTGCATCAACTTTAGTTTAACGATTTTTTTAAAGCCAATATATGCTGATAGGCTTCATTGATTCGCTCTTGGCGGATTTCGCCTGATTGTACTTTCGCTTCAATTATATCAATGACTTGTGCTGGATTTTGTTCTGGAACAGATAAATTGTTTCCAAACATCAGCATGTCGGCACCAGCATTGATGGCTAATACTAATGCTTGTTCAAGTCCATAATTGTCGCTAATGGCTTTCATTTGCATATCATCAGTAATAATGACGCCCTGAAAATGGAGTTGATTACGCAGAAGCTCAGTTAATATTTTGTGCGATAGAGTTGCTGGTAATCCCGATGGATCGAGTTGACGATTCACAATATGAGCGGTCATGACTACGCCACAAGCTTCATTGGAATGTAACATGTCTTTAAAAGGATCTAATTCATAAGTGTGCCAGGTGTCAGTGACGTCTACAAAACCTAAGTGTGAGTCTTTGGTGGCGCTACCATGACCTGGAAAGTGCTTATAAGCACATTGAATTTTTTGATTTAGGAAATAGTGTGTGTAAATACGGGCATAGAGCGTAACCTGTTTGGGATCGTAAGAGAAGCTGCGCTCTTTTTTCCCAATAACTGGATTGTCTGGATTGACGTTTACATCCAGTTCAGGAGCAAAATCTAAATTAAATTCCGCTTTTTTTAAAGTTTGCGACATAATCTGCGCTGTGTATTCGGCTTCCTTTAAGCCTCTTTTGCCAACTTCTGCGGCAGATAATGTTGAAGGAAATCCATATTGCGCACCTAAGCGACTTACCTGACCGCCCTCATAATCTACGGAAATTAATAGCGGTAATTGTATTCGATGATGTTGCAAATTGCTTTGCTTAGCAAAATTTTGCAGATCATGGTTCAGTTGTTTTACTTGATCCGGGTTTGCAATATTTTTATTGAATGTTTTTGTATGATAGTTGTAGTCGAATAAAATGACACCACCGATGTTATTTTTTTCAATTGTTTTTACTATTGGAGATTGGTCATTAATTTTTTTTCCGTCAAAACCAATGAGAAGCATTTGACCAATTTTATCGCGTAAACTCACTTCGGATACAGTCGTCGCAAGACAACTTGTAGAAAAGAAGAAAGCGAACAGCAGTGAGAAAAAATAGTTCATAAGTGGCCTATGTATTTACCAAGTGGAACAAATTTTATCATTTAGTATGATTTTGCGCAATCTGTGCCTTGTTATACCTATAATAGCTGAAAGTATACCTCAGAGATAAGAGTTGCTATTATTTCTTTACTCTAAGACTGGATATTGAAGGAAGGTATAAACTATGACTACTGCGAGTGAGTACTTTAATAAAAATTGGCAACGTTACCAAAGCGCGCTCAAAAACAATACATTATATCATCGTGAAATGCTGCAGGCATTGCAACAGTTTCTTGCGGGTCAAATAGGAAGTCGTCCTTTTTCCTTTGTGGATGTGGGCTGTGGGGATAGCAGCATGGTTGCTCCCGTACTTGCTGCAACCTCAATAAAAAAATATATTGGTATTGATGCCGCACAAGATGTTTTAAAAATAGCAGAAAATACATTGGCAGCATTTACTTGCGAAAAAGAGCTGATTGCCGACAATATGATTTCTGCGCTTCCACGTTTATCTGGTCCATTTGATGTTATCTATACCAGCTATGCAGTTCACCATTTAGCTCGACAAGAAAAAGAAAATTTTATTGCTACGTGCAAAGAGAAACTAAGCCCTAATGGTTTTTTATTAATGGTGGATGGTGTGCTGAAGCAGAATCAAACACGCAATGAATGGCTGGATGCGTTGAAATCACGAATGTTGGAAAGTAATCCTGAGATCGATGGGGATGAGATTAATGCACGTATGGAGCATCCGCATGCGGATGATTATCCTGAAGAAATTGAGACCTTCGCACAAATTGCTCGCTATCAATCGTGGAATAACTTTCAAGTTCTTGTAGACAAGGGAATATTTGCCTTCATGGCATTTACGAAATAGTTTTATTTTCATGTAACTAGGCTTAAGGAGCATTAGGCTAAACTCTCATTACCCTAACCCTTTCCGAAAAATGGGGAGAGGGGAATAAAAAATAAATACAGTCAACAAAAATCCCCTTTTTTGTTTTGCGGAGGAGGGCTAGGGAGAGGGTGATAAATAGTCCTCCACAGTAGAAGCTTGGCACTTCATTTCACCCAAGATACAAGGTGTCTACAAATCTATGTAAACAGCTGTGCCTTCGCTGCATTAATATAGATTTGATCGATGATTCCAATAATCAGTGATGCTGGGCCGGAAGCTGCTGATGATATTGGACCAACGCATCCAGCATAAAAATGTACTGCGTTATTAGCAGCGGAAAATGAGTCTTCGGTGACTGAATTAAAAACACTAATAATTGCTGACAGTAAATTGCCTATCCCTGCTACTTTTTGTACCAGGGCTGAATCAAAATTAAACTGAGTGCTTTGCTCTGAATTGACAACCAGATGTCTTTTCCCACTCACAACTACAGTAAGCTTATGCTTTTTGGCCAATGATTTAGCGTTTTCTATGATTGTTTTTTCCTCGATAAGATGATTATTATCTTGGATTACTAATTCTTCGGTCAGTAAACTCGCAATTTCATTGGGGTAGCCGCGAATAATGGAAATTTGGTGCTTTTTTATTATGTTTGTTGCAACGTCTGTTCTGTAGCGACTAGCTCCTGTTCCTACTGGATCTAAAATAATGGGAATATTCATTTGGTTTGCTATCGTGCAAATGTGATTGCTCAATTTAACAAATGCCTTATCTAATTTGCCTAAATTGATTACAACTGCTTTGGCAAGGTTTAGTAATTCCGCAACCTCTTCTTCTGCACCACACATTATGGGGAATCCACCGATACTGCGAACGCCGCCACCTATATAACCCATAGGAAAATAATTAGTAATAACTAATATCAAAGGTTTTTGGTTTCTTATTTTCCTTAAGGTTTCATTTACTTCCGGTGTCATTAAAAGTCCATTTTTAGAGTAATTTAAATTTAAAATTACTTTAACGTACTTTTTGAGTTACAACCACTGAATTGATGAATTAGATAAGTGGCAATTATGATAAAGAGTGGTTTGCTTTTTTAAACAAGTCGGACTAAGTTTAAATTCTATGGAAGAAATTTTAACCTCAAGGAGAGTCTAAATGTCAAAGCACAATAAATTTAAAAATGAGTCACAAGATGCACGCCGTCATGATCAACAGCATTCTTCTCATCCCGATAAAATGAAACACACTCATGAAAAATCTAAATTAGAATCTCATCCTAATAAAAAGAAATGAAATAAATTATAAATGATGAGAGATGGCCTTAGCTTTTGGAAAAGCTAAGGCCAGTTTACTAATTATCTGTAGCAACGTAATTGACCCCAAGCATTTCTCCAGCAACCTCGATGATATGGAGCGGGTCGAGCATTGGGTCCTGGGGCATTTAATACACATCCACCATACGCATTTCTATGATATCCATGACCACATCCTTGAGCTGCAGTTGCAATGGATGTATAGCCTACTGCGAAGAATAAAGAACCTAATATAATCCCTGTACGTAACACTTTTGAAATGCATGAACTTGTATTCATTACATCCTCCTTCGGTTTACTTTTTTTTTCACTCAGCTTAAGTATAGAATTGATTTTTTAATTTGCATAAATTTAACGCTAAAAAAATAATTTTAAATCCAAGTGATTGTAAAATAATCAAAACCATTTTAAATAAGATGATGGTTTTGGCTATGAAGACTATTTATCTTCCCATAAGCTCAGTTGTTTGAAGGATAGATTTTCTTTTTTACAAAATGTTTCTGTTTCTAAAGAAGGGTTGGGTTCAGTATTTAACTTAAATCGTTACACGCGATCTGAAATCGAGTTTTTAAAAGGTTGGCATATTTTCCTTCACCTCGCATGCGAGTACCGAACTGCGCATCGTATTCTTTACCTCCACGCATTTGACGAATAAGGCTCATCACATGTTCCGCTCGCTCAGGAAAATGGTTTATGAGCCGCTCTTTTACTTCATGAGGCAATCGGATTAATACATAATTGGCATGCTCAGGTAATAAAAAAGTCTCTAGAGGAGGTAGCGCTTCTTCTTCAATATCCTAGCCATCAGCAAAATGCTCACGAGTTTGGGACTCGAATCGACCGTCTGGATTGCTAAGCGCACCGCGATTTTTAAGCGTCTGATTAGGTTTCATAACAGCGGAGGAAAAATTAAAAAGCTGCTTATCTAGCACAATCTCCTAAGAAACAGGTCCATATTCACAATGGGCTTACCCTTTGGGGTGATTGATTACGGAAGCAGTCATTCTGGAAATGCAGGTTAGTTTTTGCTCCTCATTAAAAATCTTAACTTCCCAAACATGTGTAGAGCGCCCTATATGGATAGGTGAGGTGATGGCAGTAACAATGCCTTGTTTTACGGAATGGATGTGATTGGCATTAATTTCCAAACCGACACAAAAAAATTGGCTTATATCGATTACTGCGTTTGCTGCAGTGCTGGCGACCGTTTCTGATAGGGCGACATTCGCACCACCATGAAGAATGCCTATAGGTTGTTTGGTGCGTTCATTTACGGGCATGGTTGCTTTTAAAAAATTGTCACCAATCTCAATGAACTGAATACCAAGAAATTCAGACATGGTATTTTTTCCAAATTGATTTAGCCCTTCGAGAGAAATTTTTTTAAACCATATAGCCATTTTTATCTCCTTGTTCTTAAAATAAGATAAACTTTATTTCTCCAAAAACCAATAAGAAATTTTTATGTCGAATCAAGCATGCATGAGATGTTATGTCTCTGGAAAAGTTCAAGGCGTATGGTATCGCGCTTCAGCACAAAGAGAAGCGCGGAAATTAGATATTACAGGCTGGGCACGAAATCTGGATGATGGGCGTGTCGAAGTCTTAGCCTGTGGGGTAGTTGACAATCTGGAGCGATTTTATGAATGGTTAAAGGAAGGTCCACAGCTCGCTGTTGTCGAAGAATGCACTCACGAACTGCTTGTTTGGCAAAAATATGAAGGGTTTGATACTTTTTAAGTGGATTAGGTGCTTTGTAGCCTGGGTGAAGCGAAGCGTAACCCGGGTTTTGGGATATGAATAAAATTCCTAATCCCGCTTCGCTTCACCCAGGCTCCATCATTGATTATTTATTTGTATGAGACTTGATAAAATGTTTTATGGATTCAATTAATCGAAAAACCTCATTGGGTACAAATACTTCAAGTTGCGCAAAAACATGGATCATTCCCTGAAATTCTTCTAATGTTACGGAAACTCCCAAGTGTTCTATTTTTTTTGCAAACGCCAGCGCTTCATCGTGTAAGGGATCATACTCAGCAGCAGCGATATAACAAGGAGGTAATAATTCTAAATGCTGGAAATTCATGGGTGATGCTTGTACGCGATCGCCACCATGTTGAAAATAATTGTCAAAATACCATTTAATTTTTTCTCGCGTGAGTAAAAAACCTTCTCCATTGCGCTGGTACGAATCATAGTTCATAGAGAAATCAACAGATGGATAGATTAACACTAATCCCTTAATCGAGTTATCGCCTAGTTCGTTTATGTGATGACAGACAGAAAGTGCTAAATTTCCCCCGGCACTATCACCTGCTAAAAAGATGTGGTCTGTATCGACCTGGTACTCTTTAAGCAACTCAGCTTGATGTTCAAAAACCGCGATACAATCTTGTAATCCAGCTGGATAGGGAAATTCTGGAGCCAAACGATAACCAACAGAAAGAACGATAGATTGACTGCTCACAGCAATCCGCCGGCAAAGCGCGTCATGGGTATCTATACTTCCTGATAGATGTCCGCCACCATGGAAATAAATAATTAAGGGTAATTTTTTTTGCGGCGCGGGATGATAAATTCGTGTTGGTATGACACGATCTGCCAGTTGTAGTGCCAGGTTGTGTATCAGGGGGACAAATAACTTAGGGAGGATGAAAGCCTCTGCTGTTTTTTCCGCAAACTCACGTACCTCTATGGGTATAAAAACAGCCGGTTTTGTATTGGTAAAATTCAAAAAATTTTGCAGCGATTGCGGGATATGGCTATGGCTCCGTGACATTGATTGCCTCCTATTCCTCACTATAGAGCGAGGATATTTTTAATCGGGATCACCAGATAAAACCAACGTATTTTTTATTTTTATAACCTTTACTATTAATAGCCCAACAGCAAGTAACCAAACAATACTTGAGATAATAATAAAACTTAATAAAGGATTAACCCTTAAATAGCCCATCAATATCACACTAAGTGTTGCAAAACACATGTTCACAAAACTCATCATGGCTGCAGCACTGGCTTTGTCCTGAATGGCGTTAGAGGCAACAAAGGATCCACCTGAAAATAGAAAACTCCCAAATAAATACAAGCTGGCTGTAATTAGGAAAAACCATAATGTTGATGTAATTGCAAAATGCCATATCAGCAATAAATTGAGTATGCCTACGGCAAGACCAAGAAAACCAACGAAAATCAGCTGATTCGCTGAAAAACGAGTCAGTAATTGTTTGCCAAATAATCCACCCAAAAGCATGCCAATAATGTTGAGTATATTCCAATAGCCGTATTCAGCTGCTGATAGTTTCAATAGCTCTTCTGCAATTTGTGGCCCTGCAGCAGAAAAGCAATAAGATATTGCAGAACAACATCCTACAACTAATGAAAAAATCACCAATTTTGAAGAAGCAAGTGCAGCATAATAATCTCGTACAATGGTTAAGACATGAATTGGCTTAGGATGAACTAATGTTTCGCTAAACACACAAGTTCCGCCGAGCATCACCAAACCATGCACCAGTAAAATCCAAAAACATACTTGCCAGTGAAGATATTCAGTAATCAGACCACCAACTACGACAGCGATCCCAATTCCAAGTGCAAAGGATAATACGGAATAGGCCATAGCAGCTTTACGTTGTGATTCAGGTAACCACTCATTAATTAACATGAAAGTACAGGCAAGACCACTGGCGGAGCCGAGGGCTGTAATTAACCGTCCGCTGACAAGCAACTCATAGCTTCCCTGTAGGGCAGCAATCAAACAAATAACAATCCCGAACAGATTAATCACAAGCCCAGTGCGTAGTGCTTTTAAACGGCCAAATCGGTTAGCCAGCGGGCCATAAATCAATTGGCCAACCACATAACCAATCAAAAAAGCAGAGACTATCCATTCAATAGTCCCTGGGCCTAAAGCATATTCTGACTGAATTTTGGGTAAAGCAGGGGTGATAATCGCTGCTGAAACCGATGCAATAGAAATGTAGTTGAGCAACCAAAACAGGTTAAATGAGGAAGCTTTTTCACTAACGCTCATGACTGTCCTTAAAGTAAAAAGATTCATTGTAAGTGCTTCTTTATCTTAGTCAACATTCTTTTTGCCGTCATCCCAAGTGTAACGCGGGATCTCCACGCGTTAGCACAGTGTTTCGATGAGAGCCCTTGTTGAACTCGGGATTACCTAATACATTCAGGGATGACGGGACAAAGTGGATAAAGTGTTCAATAAAAGTTGGTATTATTCTATAGGTGCTTTGCAAAATGTGCGGATGGTTTCATTGGTTTGATTATCAATAATTTCACCATGAATCTCATCAAAATAGCCGTTGACTTGAATTAACATCCAAGCGTAAAGCCTATCGATATCATTGCCAGTTTGGGTCGCGATTCTTTCTTCTTTACAGTAAACATTTGCGGTAAATTGCGTATTCATTGAAGAATCCTTTGATCCAAACATATATATATAAGTTTAGCTTTTTTTCCCTAATTCACCACGTTATCGAAGGGTATATTGAACTATAATTTATATAGGGGAATTCTTTTGAGGAGATTGTTATGGGTACCAATTTCTTAGCTGCAGTCCTGGGCTGGTATTTGGTCATTGTAAGCCTACTTTTACTACTAAGACGTGACATTGTAGTCACCGCAATGAAAGAATTAATGGGGCAGCGCGCTGTAATGTTGGTTGTCGGCATAATCACATTAATTGTTGGTTTATTAATGGTTATTAGCCATAACGTATGGGTAATAGGCTGGCCTGTCATAGTTACTATTTTTGCCTGGTTGATACTCATTGGCGGTTTATTTAGACTCTATTGTCCAGATACTGTGTATAAAATTTGGAATAAAATGATCGGTAAAACGGAGCTGTTTCTTACTACGGGAGTAATCACATTAGTTATTGGTCTGTTTTTGTTGTATAAAGTTTATTTTCATTGAAAGGACTTATTCGGTGGGTCAACGTCAATGTAGCCTGAGTGAAACAAAGTGATATCCGGGTACGGTCTGTCAGATTTTCACCTAGGCTACAATTTATTATTCTTTCATTAGCTCTTTGAACGTAACCGATAGACTGGTATAAAAAATGGTAGTCGTACTTTCAAATCCAGAATCAGTACCGAGTACTAGCCATGCTTCACCTTTATCATTGGCAGTTACGGTATAATTAGCGAGCTTGGCTTGCATTTCTTCATTGGGTAAATAGGGTAGCGTTTTCAATCGATATGTAACGTTTTGCGTGTCAACACCAATAGTGCCAATCAGGATCATGTCTTTTCCATCAAGTGCCTGATTTCCTTTATCCAAATCAATCATGTAATAGCCATCATCAGCCACATAGCGTTGAGGTTCGTTGGAGACAGCCCCAATTTTTACATAAACTGAATCACCTGCTGAGCCCCCTGTACCTACAGAGCCCTCAGGAGCATTAGAGGCAAATTCCAAAGTAAAACCGGCGTGGTAGGTTGTATTAGGCTTTAATCCCTTTACTTTTGTATAAGCATACATGAACAAATCATCACTGTGATTATTGCCTGATATTTTTAATCCTTGTAGTGGCGTATTAATTTCATGAGGTAGTTTAACGCCATTTTTAAATTCAAGCTCAAAGAACTCTTCTTGGCCTTTAGGATAATCAGCAAATGAAACCTTAAAATGTTCTTTTTTAGAAAAAGTATATTTATACGATTTTAGATCAGGATTATTTAAAGCAAATGCTGAAATCGAGGAAATTAATAAAGAGCAGAACAAGGCGGTGCGTTTCAAGGCGTCATCCGATTGGTTGATAATCGCGCATTTTAAAATTAAACCGCCAATAGAGCAAGAGAACACTAATAAAAGCAGCCAAGGACATGCCCCACCAGAGACCAACACCACCCCATTGGAGAGGAATTGCCAATAAATAACCTATGGGTAATGCGATTCCCCAAAAACTGATTATGGAAATAATTAGGGTATACCGTGTATCTTTGAGAGCGCGTAACGCGCCAAATAGGGAGATTCGAGCTGATTCGAATATTTGAAAAATTGCGCTGACCGCTAGAAGTTGAATAGCAAAATGCACCACGCTCTGATTGTCGGGGTTATGTATGTCAAAATCGATGCCAATAAGTAGCTTAGGGAAAAACCAATAAATAAGGGCCGCAACAAACATAAAAATAACTGAAGTCATCGTACCAATATAACCCGCATGTTTTGCGGTGAGTATATCACCCTTTCCCAATAAATAGCCTATGCGTACCGTGATTGCTTGAGCTATAGAAAAAATAACGGAGGTTAAAATGCACAGATATTGTAAGGTGATTTGATTGGCAGCCAATAATTGATTTCCTAGTGACCCCATAATTAAAATTAATACAAAGAAAAAGCCAATTTCGATGCAGTACATTATTCCTAAAGGAGCACCAATTTTAAGTAGTTCAATTAAGTAGAATGGTTTGATGTAGGTAAAAAGATGTCGCGTATAGGGTTTATAGTTTTTATTCGTAAAAATATACCCGGTGAAAAATAAGGCGGTTATCCAAAAACCTATTGTTGTACCCCAACCTGCACCAGCAACACCTAAAGCAGGCAAGCCAAACTTTCCAAAAATCAGTACGAAACTAAATAAGATATTCAAGGAAACATTCAGCGCACTAAAGAGCAATGCCAATTGTGTCTTGCCAAGCCCTATAACAAATTCTAATAACACGACAGTAATAAAATTTGCAAATAATCCCCATGTTAGTGCGTGTAAATAGGATTCAGTCAGCTTAACTAAAGCTTGGTCTTGTCCAAGATATAAGAGTAACGGCGCAATATGCCAAAAGAAATAACACGTAGGAAGGGTCAAAATACAGGCCAGCCAAACCCCATCTCGAAAAACCAAGGAAATCCCGTGCTCATCTTGAGCCCCATGTCGATGAGCTACCAAAACATTAATTGAATTTAAAATACCAATAATGATGACGTTAAATGTTCCAAATAACCAAGCAACCAGCGAACCTGCTGCCAATGCATCTTGACTTACATGTGCTAAAAAGATAGTCACAAAAAAGTAGACTGAAGATTGTAATAATCCAGTGAGAATTAGTGGAATAGCTAATCTTAGTAACGCTTGAAAATTATTTTTAGTTGTTCGCACAAAAATTCTCTATCAATGCTGTTTAACTTTTTTCGAAATGACAAGAGGGCAGGGTTTACTTACAATTCTCTTGGCCAATGTTGTCCCCATCATCCCTCGCCACGCTCGGGATGATGAGTGAGCATATGCTGTGCGGCGCTCTAAAACCACAGCATTTTGCCCACACTAGCGAATTGTAACCAGTCTCTGAATCACTCATTATAGTTTAAATCAAATTATTTGTGATTCATTAATTTGGTACAAATCGATTTTATCGTTCGATTAAGAAACGAATGGTTTCGATACCGGCGCAGAACGGTTCTCCTGATAGAAGTATTTTATGTCACCATGAAGCTCTTTTAGTTCCTCTATATCATAAATTCCCTCTCTAGCTTGTTTGTTTAGCTGATCGTATGTGTCAACGAACACTTCGAACTCATCTTGTATTTGGGTGTTATTCATAATTCCATCGCGTTGAATTTCTATAATTAAATCATCTAATTCAGTTTTTATTTTCTCATATTCATTCTTATCGCCTGGAATTTTCGCTTTAACCTCTGGTTTATTCATTGCTTGATATAAAAAATAAATCGCAAGTATTCCGATAGGGAGCAAAATAGCTAACCCAATGTAAAGATTTGCAGCAGATGTCTCTTGTTCCTGCACACGGCATACAGGCATATCACGACATGCAGGCAAATCTTGATCAGCACATGCTGTGATGGCAGGAGGTTGTTCAGCTGGGCGAGGACATGTTGATGTTTCATAGGTCCAGTTGGGGCGGCGACACTCATCAACTAGGGAAGTTTTTTTAGGTAGTTCGAAGAAGGTTGAACTGGATTGATGAACAGATTTCTGGGGTTTTGGCGGGGGGAGTAATTCCAGTTGATCTGGCTTTTGAGGTGGCTCTAGACCTTTGAGTTCGTATTGGACTTTGATCCACCCATGCATCGAAATCATCAATGTATTTAATTCTTGAGCTTGTTCTGCAAGCATTGCAAAATTAGATCCTGCTATTTTAGGACCGTTCAATTGTCCAATAACATGGTTTACTTGTTGTTTGAGCGCTTGATTCGTTTTTGTAAGCTCTGACGTTGTAGAGGGAAAATGGGCTAAAGTGTCTTGATTATCTATGAACGTATTTAATTTTTGTCGTTCTGACGTGAGCCATTTTTTTATATTAGATAAACTGATATACGATAAATTTTGTTCCTCTTGAATTACTTTATGATATTCCTGTGTATTCGCCTGGATTATTTTTTCGATGTGAACAGCGGATTCATCAATAAAGGGTTCAACTTGTTTTAATAGTAAAGATAATTGTTCCTTAAATTGCGCTACTGTAAACACCTCACCAGCTTGCTCTAATAATCCCATGGTTTGAGTAACGACTTTTTGAAAACGCTCGAGTTCATTTAAATCCGTTATTGCCTTAGCATAATGATCGAGTACTTCTTCCTGCATTGTGATTAATTGGAAATCAGGGCAATCTTTAAGCTGCTCTCCTGTTAATTGCAGTCCAGGCGTAGAATGCTTTACGACAGCCGTTGAACTTTTACCACACCCTTTTGCTGCAAGCGTAGGATAGGCTTTAAGATTGGTTTGACCAATTGCGGGAGTAGCGGTGTGGGGATTCACTTGGTTTGTACTCAGGGCAAAATGCAATACTCTATTGCGCTCACTTGATAATTGTTCAAGAGTTTTTGATAACTCACTCAGTCGATCTCTTAATAATTGTGATTCCATTCGATGCGTTAATTGAGGTTGAATTGTATCATCAATGGTACTGCGCAAATTAGCTAAAAATAATTTATCAGAACCTACAAAAGGAGAAATGTCTTTTTCTATAGTACGTACATAACGAGTGACATGCTCCAGTTGTTCTCTTGTTTGTTTGAGATTGGGATTTTGACTGATTTCTTTCAGAATACGATTCAGATCTAGTAGGAAGAAATTCATGGGCTGATTTAAATGATCTTTGGGTAGCTCCTGATTTCTAAGTAATAAATAATCTCCGGTTTTTTGCATTAACTCATACAAAGCAGGCCATTGTAGGCGTTGGCTATCAATGGGGTGGACGTAAAAATCATCTCGGGTTAAGACGTGACGCGTCTTAAATGCATTGGAGTAAAACCATGAGCGTTCATAAACATTCACCAAGGCTTGTGAGTCCTCTGCGAACCAAGAACTTGGATTGGCCAAATAATCAGGATGAATTCCTGAGTTGGCGCGAGTTTTAATTATCCATTCTCTTTGGGCTAATTCTTCTTCGGTATAGCAGGACTCTGAATACAGCGAGTAGAATGCAAAACGAGAGCTACGTGGTTGGGGATTATATGAGGTAAAATACTCTTTCTTTGCTTTTGTCATACTTCTCACTCCTTGAGATAGAACAACTAGAAAGTTATTGTGCGGTTGCTAACTAAATAGAATATTTTTGAACCAATTTAATTTGATAACATGCTTTACCCGAATATGCAACTGTATGCTATCGATCAATGGAGTTGTGGTTTAACCTTCTCTTTTTTGTTAAATTATATTTTTTAACCTGAATGAGTCGCTTATGCCTTCTTTTGATATTGTCTCCGAAACCAATATGGTTGAATTACGTCATGCAGTTGATAATGCAGTGCGTGAAATGGGTACCCGCTTTGATTTTCGTGGCGTTGAGTCTAGCATAGAACTTAAAGAACTTACGGTGACGTTGCGAGCCGAATCAGATTTTCAAGTCAGACAATTAGAGGATTTGTTCCGCAATCATTGCAGTAAACGTAATCTTGATGCCTCTGGGGTGGATATAGAAGATAAACCGGTGCACAGCGGAAAGTTTTTTTCCTTGAATATGACGTTTAAACAAGGAATAGATCAGCCAACAGCCAAAGACATTGTGAAATACATTAAAGACTCTAAGGCTAAGGTACAAGCATCCATTCAAGGAGACAAAGTCCGTGTTACCGGTAAAAAGCGCGATGATTTACAAGAAACAATTGCGCTTTTAAAAAACTCAGATATTAAATTGCCATTACAATATGAGAATTTTCGTGATTAGTTCTCTTTGAGCTTCATCACTTAGTTTTCCCTCTTCCGCCCGGGCGGAAGAGCGTGATTTTTTTAATTCACAATTTCATCAATTTTGGCAGAAATCCTTGCTGATAAGTAAGGATCTTTCTTCGCTAGGCTACGAGCAACTTTAAGCTGAGCGACTGCAGCTCTTTTTTGTCCTTCAAGAAGTAAACATTGAGCTTGAGTAAAATAGGCGTAGCCTTTTTGATGCGATTTCGCTTGTGCTCGCGCTAACTCACGGCATAAAGGAAGATCTTGTCGGTACTTTCTGCTTCCTTTAAGTAAGATGCTTGTTGCTTTTGCGTTTTGATTTGCAGCCAATAAGCCCTGAGCATAGGCCATCAGTGCTGCATAATTATCTGGATAATTTTTTTGCATTTCTTCCAGCCGAGCGAGCGCTGCTTTATGTTGGGACAATCCTGTTTCAGTTTGTGCCATCGCAATTTGAAAATAAAGATTATTATTTTCTACTAATAAAGGGCTCAAAATTGCCGCTGCCTTTGTAAAATTATTGGTATTGATTAAAGTAAGCGCATGACCATATTGGCAGGCATAGGCGGGGGCTTTTTTGTTGCATTGATGCTCATAATAATCGAGTAAAGTTTTAGGTTCTCGAGTAACTGAAGTACGGATCAACTCTTTAACTAATGAATAATCAGGAGAATCTGCATATTGTTTGCGTGAAAATTGTGTCGTTCGGTTTTCTGCTTCGGAAATCCTATCCCCGTCTAAAGGATGGGTGCGCAGAATGGCAGGGACGTTTGCAGTGTAGTAATAACGAGAGTTTTCCTGCATTTTTTTAAAAAATGCAGCCATGCTGTGGGGATTATATCCCGCTTTAATTAGCATATCGATGCCGATTCTATCTGCCTCTTTTTCTTTGGAACGAGTAAAATTGATATTGTCTTGAGAGAATCCAGACAAAGAGCCCATCATGCCTGCCATTCCAACTGTAGGATTGATGATACCTAAAGCTGCAGATGCCAGTAAGGATGCGAGCATGGGAATACGCATTTGTTTTTGATGTTCGATAGCTCTGTACAGGTGATGTAAACGTACGTGTGCAATCTCGTGGGCCATTACTCCGGCTAGTTCACTTTCACTATCAGTGGTTAAAATAAGTTGCGAATTAATACCTATATGCCCACCAGGACCTGCAAAGGCATTGATTTCATTTGATTTAACGATAAAGAAATCAGGAGGTTTGATACGGCCAGCACGCGCAAGATTTTTTCCAATACGATTAATGTATTGGCTTGCTAACGGATTTCGCTCTACGCTCTCCGATTGATTGATCTGCTGTACAAACTCTTTTTCTAATTGTTCCAGCTCGCTTGTAGAATACGGAGACAATCCTTCAGCGAAAGATGGCTGGACAAAAATACTTGCTAACAGTATCCAACAGAAGTTTTTCTTAATTTTCAATTTAATCATTAGGCTACTCAAAAATTGAATAATTTGTTATCATTCACGCATCGTAACTACTCATACTCTCTCGTTATCCCGCGGTTTGTCCGTGCCGTAACGTTCTATATAGTGCATGAGTGGTTACATGCATCTTTAGAAAGGTACTAAAACAATGCACAAAAAGTTTTTGCTCGCAGCTCTTGAACAGGCCCGTCTTGGACAAGGCCATTGCGCCCCTAATCCTTGTGTTGGCGCTGTTGCTGTGCAAAATGGAACTATTATAGCACAAGCTTGTCATAGAGGTGCAGGAACTCCGCATGCAGAACAATTATTGTTAACACAGATTCCTCCTAAAATGCCAGGGGTCAGCCTATATATTTCTCTTGAACCTTGTAATCATTGGGGGAGAACGCCGCCTTGTGTCGATGCGATTATCCAACATGGAGTAGAAGAAGTTGTTTTTGCTTATGTGGATCCTAATCCAGTTGTAGCTAAGAATAATTCCACAGAAAAATTACGTGCCCATGGAATAAAGGTGACACATTATCCGGTAGACGAGGTTACAGAATTTTATAAAAGTTATTCTCATTGGACTTTGACTAAAAAGCCTAGAGTAACGGTGAAAATGGCACAAACACTCAATGGTAAGATTGGTCGCACAGTAGGAGAGCGTGTTATTTTGTCTAATGCCTTATGTGGTGAGTTTACGCAGCAAATGCGTGCTGCGACTGATGTAATTCTGACAACAGCTAGAACAGTGCAACTGGATAATCCCAAGATGAATGCGCGTTTAGGTCAGGAAGAGCAGGCAAAACCTGTAGCAATTATCGATAGACAGCTGAGCCTTGATAAAGAGTCTAAAGTTTTTTCAACGGCCGCTCATTGCCATATATATCATTGTAGTGATCGAGAGACTTCCTATCCTAATAGTACGTTGCATTTTATGCCTATGAACGATCAGGCAATGAATTTAAGTGCTATAATCAGCCACTTGGGAGAATTGGGATTTCACGATGTTTGGGTAGAGGCAGGGGGTGCTCTTTTTAGTGCACTACATCAAGAGGGGTTAGTTCATCGGACTTATTTATATATTGCACCAAGTATTTTGGAGCACAATGCAGTTTCAGCATACCAGCAGAGTGGGATATTTAACCGAGCGCATACAGTTTCTTGGCATCCTATGGGCAACAATGTGATAGCATGTCTGGATTGGCAGGAAGATTAAATGAACACTGGATCAAATGAGGTCGCGTTATGAAGTATTCATTAGCTACAATAGAACACGCAGTGGAAACACTCAAAGCCGGTAAAATGGTTATTTTAATGGATGATGAAGATAGGGAAAATGAAGGAGATCTGGTTGTGGCGGCAGAGTACGCAACTCCGGAGGTAATTAATTTCATGTCTCGTCATGGTTGTGGATTGATCTGCTTGTCTATGGCTGATGAACTGATTGATAAATTACAATTGCCCATGATGGCGCAAAATAATAAATCACCTTATGGTACGGCATTTACTGTATCCATAGAAGCAGCACAAGGCGTGTCGACAGGTATTTCAGCTCAAGATAGAGCTCAGACTATTCAAGTTGCCATTAATCCTGAAAGTGGGCCAGCAGATGTGATTTCTCCTGGACATGTTTTTCCTTTACGCGCTAGGAAAAAGGGTGTGTTAGAACGACCAGGACAAACAGAAGGTAGTGTCGATTTGGCAAAGCTTGCCGGCTTAGCTCCTGCGGCAGTGATTTGTGAAATTATCAATGAAGATGGAACCATGAGCAGACGTGATGAGTTGGTTTTATTTTCTCAAAAACATAATATCCCTCTGGTTACTATCAAAGATTTGATAGAATACCGAATTCGTCATGAAGTGCTAGTCAATGCTGATGCGTCAACACGTATTCCTTTGCAAAACAAAGGTGATTTTAATATGACCGTGTTTGCAAATGAACTTGATTCTGCGGAGCATTTTGCTTTAGTGAAGCCACCGGCATTTGCCAATCGAGTACCTTTAGTGCGTATTCATTCAGAATGCATTACTGGCGATGTTTTCGGTTCTTGTAAGTGTGATTGTGGCAAACAATTGGAGCAGTCTCTATCGCTGATTGCAGCTGAAGGGGGCATTTTAATCTATTTACGCCAAGAAGGGCGAGGAATTGGTTTAGCGAATAAACTAAAAGCTTATGCCTTGCAGGAGCAAGGTTTGGATACGGTTGATGCCAATCATCAACTGGGTCTTCCTGTTGACGGCAGGGATTATGCGATTGCCTATCAAATATTAAAATATTTTGGTATTGATGCAATAAGGTTATTAACGAATAACCCATCAAAAATTGCTGCTGTTGATCGTTATGGAATAAAGGTTATGGAGAGAGTGCCTTTAGAAATAGAGCCTACTAAGGAAAGTCACAGATATTTAAAAACTAAAAAAGAGAAAATGGGGCATTTGCTGGCAATAGATTAGTTGGTTTTCTGATTTATTGTTGCCTAGATGTATTGTAGCCTGGGTGAAGCGAAGCGGAACCATAGTAAGAATCCCGGGTTCCGCTTCGCTTCACCCAGGCTACAATAGAACCTGAATTTTCTTTTTTCTTTGAACCAGTACTAAATTAGCAGGATATAGGTCAATTATGACAAATTTTATTTTTATTACAGGTGGTGTGGTCTCCTCCTTAGGAAAGGGCATCGCAGCTGCGTCTCTCGCGGCTGTTCTTGAGGCACGTGGTCTTAAAGTAACAATGATTAAGCTTGATCCTTATATTAACGTTGATCCTGGAACCATGAGTCCATTCCAACATGGTGAGGTTTTTGTCACCAATGATGGTGCAGAAACCGATCTGGATTTGGGACACTATGAACGTTTCGTAAATACAACCATGACCAAACGCAACAATTTTACCTCTGGGAAAATTTATGAAAACGTCATTAAAAAAGAAAGAAAAGGTGATTATTTAGGGGGGACTGTTCAGGTTATTCCTCATATCACTAATGAGATCAAGCGATGCATCAAATTAGGCGCTGATGGTTTTGATGTGGCAATGGTGGAAATTGGTGGAACCGTTGGTGATATTGAATCATTACCGTTTCTTGAAGCAATTCGTCAAATGCGTATGGAATTAGGTTCGCAAAGAACCTTATTTATACATCTGACTTTAGTGCCCTATATTGCTACTTCAGGTGAAACGAAAACAAAACCAACTCAGCATTCAGTGAAGGAGTTGCGTTCTATAGGTATCCAACCGGATATTTTGATTTGCCGTTCAGAAAAAGCGTTACCTATGTCAGACCGCGCTAAAATTGCATTGTTTACTAATGTGGAGAAAGATGGGGTTATTTCTCTTGAAGATGCGCCAAGCATTTATCAAATTCCAAGAATATTACATGAGCATGGGCTTGATGACATTGTTGTGAAGAAGCTTGGACTTGATGCCAAACCCGCTGATTTAAGTGAGTGGGATCGTGTTGTGGCGATGCAAACAACACAAACCGCAACTGTAAAAATTGCTATGGTCGGTAAGTATATTGAGTTGAACGATGCATATAAATCAATTAATGAAGCATTGTTGCATGCCGGACTTCATACTCAAACTAAAGTCGAAATTGTCTATTTAGATGCGGAATTGATCGAAAAACATGGTGCCGCAATTTTGGAAGGTATAGACGCTATTCTTGTTCCAGGTGGTTTTGGGGAACGTGGCGTAGAAGGTAAAATTAAAGCAATCCAATATGCGAGAGAGTACAAAGTGCCTTTCTTGGGAATTTGTTTGGGGATGCAAACCGCTGTGATTGAGTTTGCTAGAAACGTTGTTGGCTTAAAAGACGCGAATTCTACCGAGTTTAATAAGCATACTGCCTATCCTGTACTGGGATTAATCAGTGAGTGGATGGATGTGGATGGTTCAAAACAACTTCGTGATGAACATGGTGATTTAGGCGGCACGATGCGTTTGGGTGCCCAGTTGTGTCAATTGGCAGAAGGTACGCTAGCACGTAAGGTTTATGGAGCACCACAAGTAATTGAACGCCATCGTCATCGTTATGAAGTAAATAATAAATATGTTGAAAGTCTGGTTGAGCATGGATTAATTATCTCTGGGCGCTCAGCAGATAATTCTTTGGTTGAAATGGTGGAGCTAGCAGACCATCCTTGGTTTTTAGCCTGTCAATTTCATCCAGAATTTACATCAACTCCTAGAGCAAGCCATCCGCTGTTTAAACAGTTTGTGCTTGCTGCTCGCGAAAAACATCAAGGGAAAAATTAAGAATGAAATTATGTGGATTTGAAGTAGGCTTAGATAAACCTTTATTTTTAATTGCTGGGCCTTGTGTCATTGAAAGTGAAGAGTTAGCAATGGAAACGGCTGGATATTTAAAAGAACTATGTAGCCAATTACAAATTCCTTTTATCTATAAATCTTCATTCGATAAAGCAAATCGCTCTTCTCTATCTAGTTATAGAGGCCCTGGTTTTGAAAAGGGATTGTCGATTTTGGAAAAAGTAAAAAAAGAGGTAGGCGTTCCTGTTTTAACAGATGTACATGAAGACACACCATTACTGGAAGTATCTAGTGTAGTTGATGTATTACAAACCCCAGCGTTTTTATGCAGACAAACCAATTTTATTCAAAAAGTAGCATCAATGAATAAACCCGTTAATATCAAAAAAGGGCAGTTTCTTGCTCCTTGGGAAATGAAACATGTGATTACCAAAGCGAAAGCATGTGGTAATGAACAAATTATGGCATGTGAACGTGGTGTGAGTTTTGGATATAATAATCTAGTTTCAGACATGCGTTCATTAGCGATTATGCGCGAAACAGGATGTCCAATTGTTTATGATGCAACACATTCTGTGCAATTGCCTGGAGGCAATAATGGTGTTTCTGGAGGGCAACGCGAGTTTGTTCCTGTGCTTGCTCGTGCTGCAGTCGCAGCAGGTATTTCAGGATTGTTTATGGAAACTCATCCTGATCCCGATAAAGCTTTAAGTGACGGTCCTAACAGTTGGCCTTTAGCTAAAATGAAATCTTTGCTTGAATCATTAAAAGCACTGGATGCGGTATATAAAAGTACGGGAGAAATTGAGTGATCAATTTCTTCCTCATAAAGTCTATGAATTAATCATCTATACTAAACATAGATGCTTAAATAGATTTTCGAGAACATTATGAGTCACTCTAAATGGCATAGAATTAAAGCGGAAGCCGCAAAAGAAACGGATGCAGAGAAGGAATTAAAGAATCAGACTGATGCAGTCGATAAGCCCGCCGAATTGGCGGCGCTTCTGAACACACGCATTGGCGCAACAGATTTACCTGAAGAAATAGATGCTCAAAAACATAATTTAGGCCCAAAAGATACGTCTTTGGAAGTTGAAGAGCTTGAGCCCAATTCCCCAAAATTTAGTTAAAAATAATTTGAGCATTTTAATGCTTAGTCGGTTTTAATTTTTCGCTATTCTTTAAGTTCTTTAGCCATTTTTGTCTGTTTTTATCTCCCATATCTGCTTTTTTAATCACATAGTGCAACAGATATATACCTTTATCGTCTTCGGTCAACATAACCAGCTCATCTTGAACTTGATTTTTAGGCTGCTCAATTCTCATTTCAAGAATCGCTCGGTTTTCCGTATCTTCATAAAATGTAATAATAGGTTGGTAGCCCAATGATTTGATATTCTCAATCAGAGAGTTCGCAAACTGTTTCAAAGTGTATTTTTTTTGCAATTCTGGAAAAGACTGGCTTGTGACTAATTCTTGCCAATGATTAATATCGTCGCCTGCAGGAATATATTCAATTGTTGTTCCAATGGAGTTTTTATTTCCCCAAGCCATTTGCCAAGGACGTTCATCAAATGCAATTTTAAAATGTTCATAGTTCTTTAACTAAATTATCCAAAGAAAATGGATCTGCAATTACGTCTGAACTCATCATGACGAAAGTCCATGTAAATAAAATCGCTCTGATAATCTGATACAAGATGGTTTTTTTTAGGATACGTATATTAAAGAATAGCTTAGAAATATGAGTTAGTTCATCTTTCGATGTAAATTGGGGATTGGGGTAATGATTGACCTCTCCTAACGAATAGGAGAGGTTAAAAAGATTAACTCAGATCACTCATCGATGATACTGCATGATAACCTGCATCAACGTGAACTACTTCACCTGTAATTCCCGAGGCTAAGTTAGAGCACAAAAACGCAGCAGTATTTCCAACTTCTTCAACAGTCACGTTTCTATGAAGTGGTGTGATGTTGGCATAAGCAGTTTGGATTTTACGGAAGTCTTTAATTCCAGCAGCAGCGAGCGTTTTGATTGGTCCCGCTGATATGGCATTAATGCGGATACCTTTTTGTCCCAAACTTGCAGCTAAATAACGTACAGAAGCTTCAAGACTTGCCTTGGCAACACCCATGACATTGTAGTTAGGAACTGCTTTTTCTGCGCCATAATAAGATAAGGTTAACAAAGAACCTTCGGTACCTTCCATCATAGGTAAAGCAGCTTGTGCTAGACCTATTAGACTGTATGCACTGATATCATGAGCAATTCTAAAACCTTCACGTGTACAAGACGTGACAAAATCACCACTAATCTGATCCGCTGGGGCATAAGCAACTGAATGAATTAAGACATCTAAGTGATCCCAATGTTTGTGGAGATTAGAAAAAAGTGCTTTAATTTCTTCATCGTGAGCGACATCGCAAGGAAAAGTCAAGGTGGAATTGAATTCAGCTGCCATTGATTCCACACGCTCTTTTAAACGTTCATTTTGATAAGTAAACGCTAATTCAGCTCCTTGCTCATGAAATGCTTTGGCAATACCATAAGCAATAGATCTATTGCTAGCCAGACCAATAATGAGTGCCTTTTTACCTGCTAAAAATCCCACTATTCTCTCCTAAATTAAGTAGTGTGTGATGCTAACAATTCACGCATCTTCGCTTGAATCATTTCAATAGCAATCCTATTTTCTCCTCCACGAGGAACAATGATGTCAGCATAGCGACTGGATGGTTCAATAAACTGCAGGTACATGGGACGTACCGTTGTTTCATATTGATGTACTACCGACTCAAAAGTTCGATGTCGTTCAACTACATCTCTTTTTAAACGTCGAGTCAAACATACATCTAAAGGGGTAGACATAAAAATTCGTATATCCATTATTTCTCGTAACTCTTTATCACTGAAGAGTAAAATGCCTTCAAGAATAACAATAGCATGTTGACCAATAGTTCTGGTTTCGGGCAAGCGCATGTGCTTGGAATGAGAATAAATTGGAATTTCAACTGGCCTACCGTCTCTTAATTGCCTTAAATGTTCGCAAAGTAATGCATGATCAAAAGAATCGGGGTGATCGTAGTTTATTTTTTCTCTTTCACTGAAAGGCAAATGGCCATTATCTTTGTAGTAGGCATCCTCAGAAATAACTACTACCTGTTCTGAGCCAAGCTCATTAACAATGGTATTTGCTAAAAGACTTTTACCTGATGCAGAAGGGCCTGAAATCCCAATAATTATCGCTTGTTTATTCATGATGATATCGTAAGAAATTTCGTGCAAATACTAAAGGTTTTTTGTGTTAAATTCAATCTTTAATTAAGGATTACTTGTTAATCTGCCTGGTTTTTCACGTCATAAAAACACATAGAACGTAGCCCGGGTGAAGATGCAGTCGTAACCCGGACTTCCGGTCATAAATAAACCTTTAATCCCGGGTTACGGCTGCGCCTTCACCCAGGCTACGTTTTAATTAAAAGCAGATACGACTTCTGGCAAAGGCTGCCCAACAGCGGCAGAGGGATTTTTCATGACGAGCACAGCTGATAAGGTGGGGGCAATGTCGGTTGTATACGTTGGTCGAAAAATACGTTGGGCTTTAAAATCTGGGTGGACAAAGAGTAAAGGAACGTAGCTATCATATTGCCAAGGACTACCATGTGCGACTCGGTCTGGGCTTTTTTTCCCATACGATTGGTTGGGTGGTGGAATGAGGTAAATATCACCAGATCGCTCTGGATAATACATTGTGTTAACTTTGCTGCTTAGCCAATCTTTTTCAATGTCAGTAATAGGTAATGCATATGCTTTGAATATCCCTGGCCTCAAAGTTAAAGCTTGTGCAAGGGCATGTTTCACTTCACTCAGTTTCAATTTATGCTGATTTATTAGTTTATGATCAAGATAGATATAAGGTGGGGTAATGGACATCAATGTTTGTTCTGGAAGTTTATATTGTTTTTTCAGTACAGTGCGGATGTATTGCTCCATTTTAGGGATATCAATAGGATTAATTTCAATTATATGATGCGCTTTGAGATAGGTTGGCCCATCGTTTACACCATGATCAGCAGTAAGCACAATAAGGGTGTTGTTTAGACCCACTTGTTTGTCAATGGTTGCCAAAAGATGTGCAAGGGTTTTATCTAATTCCAATAAATTATCTTCTGACTCAAGACTATTGGGGCCGAATTGATGACCGATTGCATCAACACCAGAAAAACTAATACCTAAGTAATCTGTTTTTCCAACAGATTGACCTAATCGTTCTTCAGTTAAAAGTTGCTCTGCAAACTCTGCAGTTAACTGATCAGCCTTAGGGCTTCGCGACAGTGCTTTAAAGTATTCAGGATTTGGGGATTGCGTTATATGGTGTGGGAATGTTTGACCAAAAAGTTCATCTTCATGGTGGAAAACTGGTGAGTTGGCGTTTTGATACTCAATCTTGGAACGGCTAAGATTCCAATCGTAGTCTTGAGGATGGTAGTTTTTGTTCCAATTTTTAACCCATTGAGGATATTGGGAATAGTAATAAGTACTGGTGATAAAACCGCCATTGGTTGTATCAAACCAAAACGCTTTGCCAGCGTGCCCCGCAAGGGTTATCGCTGAACGATCTTTTAATGATACGCCAAATGCTCGTCCTTTTTGAGAGAGTATTATTTCGTCGCTTAAAGTAGAGGCATATAAATTTTTAGGAGAACGTCCTGGAGTTGGGATGCGTGTATGTGGCGTATTTAATATATTGGTTTTCAAATCTTCCATGCAGTAAACCATTTGCTGTGATTTTCGGTCATACCATTCATTATTAATGACACCATGCAAGGCAGGGAAGCTACCTGTGGCAACAGTTGCGTGTCCAGCACACGTTGTTGTGTTGGCATGTGGATGGTGAGTATTGTGGTAATCAATGGCATGACTTAATAAATAATTAAATCCCCCATTAGCAAATTGTTGTTGATGTTTATAAATTAAATCACCGCGTAATTGATCGACTACCAGTTGAACAACTAATTTAGGTTGATTGATTTGTGCATAGGCATTCAGATAACCTAGAAAAAGAAAAATGGAACAGATGTATTTCATAACTATCCTGGTGGTGACGAAAGCGCTAAATTAATCAACAGCACATAAAAAAGCAATCTAAAAAGGGGCTGGGGCTTATTTTCTTCAACTCATTTGGCCTTATTTACTCAATGAAAATTGGGTCTTAAACTCGTTCTACTTCTCCTAACTTAGGCTGGTTTTTTTTGTTATCTTATTGACTTTAAAAGATAAAAATTAATTAAGTAGTAAAAAGAAAATGCATGACTGGCATTATGAATTAGTTTAAACTGCGATTGGAGTAAATATTACTAATCCCGATTCATGGAGTTAAGGAGAGCAGAAATGGGTTTTAAGTATGTTGAATATGATACACTATCAAAATACATCAGGGAGAGTATTGCAACTGAAGTAAAAAGCCATAAATTGGATGCAAACAATTTACCGCAGGCACTAAAATCTCTTTCTATTAGCCATCCTGAGCGAGCAATTCAATGTAAATACCTACTTGCAGTTCTAGCTTGTCTTGATAAGCCTGATAGCACAGATAAAACATGTGTGCTCTATGCTGCAGCGTTCTATATTCGTAATCAAATTTTCACGAGTTATCAAGGAACGATAACTGCATTTTTTTTATCTCCTGAGAACAGCACTTTATATAATGCATTAACAACCTCTCTTAATCTTGATAAAGAAAATTACCCAGAATCCAAAGATTTGCTTGAAATGTATAGGGCTTTAAACAGTTTTATGAACGGACATGTATATGTAGGGGGGGAGCCGAGTAAAGGGTATCTACACCCAAGTAAACAAGTGTTTTCAGGTCGAAAAATTAAGAATTATAAGGTAGAAAAGATGCTGCAAGATTTGGTTGAAAAAAAAGCGAAGCTTGAGTTGGAGCAGATTGATAAGGCCGCAGAAGAACAAGCGAAAGACTCTGAAAAAACTAACAAAAAACGAATGGGATTATTTGCCTCTAGTGAGATAAGTCCATCTGCATCCGGAGTTGTTGATACTGTTGATGAGATTATTAAAGAGTCTACAGATGATGAGATTATTAAAGAGTCTACAGAGCAGAGGCAATGTCACTAGAGTTTGTAGCCTGGGTTCTGCTGCACTGCACCCAGGCTAGGAGTAAGAGCTTAGAATTATAATTGTGGTTCTGAGATTTTTTGCTCAATAGGATAGCCTGATACAGCCCAGTCAATAATACCACCATCTACTGAATAAACTTCTTGATATCCCAAATCCATTAAAACCTGAGCTGCGAATAAAGATCTTACGCCTCCTTTGCAGTGCAAATAGATTGAATGATTTTTATTTGGAATTTGAGCTGCAATAGATGCAATATTATCTTTAGGTATATGCAATGCTCCAGCGATATGAAACTCTTGCCACTCATCTAATTCACGAACATCAATTAAACAAAGGTTGGAATTATTTGCCATCATTTCTTTTAGCTGATGTACATCAATAGTTTTAATGCTAGGGTTGGTCATAACGAACCTCTCTTATCGTTGGTCGTGTAAATGTAGAATGGTGTAGCAACCAATAAATTGTTGCTGTGAAAACACCACCTATTAAAGTGGCAAATGCCCAGGTCGCTGCAGAAACTAAAACAGTTTTTTGTCCTGTTCGATTCATATTCCCAGCATCGTGGGCTACTGCACCAGCAAAAATCAAATGCAAAATGCCATTAATAAGCGTCATGATAAATAAAAAAGTTTGTATCTGAGTAGAAAATTGTTGTACTAGCTCGCTGACCATGAATTAGTTCCTTTTTGTATGCAAGAATTCTAACGTTTGTTGGCTTTTAAGTCTAACAAATCCATTTTCTAGCAGTATCATCTGCAATTAAAGGATTACGTCGGACATAAAAATCTAACGTACAATATAATAACAGAAAATGAATAAGATCTTTTATTTCTGTGTTAACCCCGGTAACATCGTCGAAAATATAAAAAAGAGAAGAAAATCATGAATGTACATGAAATCCCTGTTCCTCATTTGACCACAGCACATTCCGGACCATTGTTTCATGTGGAAAAAATTGTTTTAAATCAAATAGCTGCTATTGAGGCGTGGTTTCGGCATCAATGGAAAGAAACACCGCCACCATTAACCTCCTCTGTTGATTTGCGGCATGCAGGCTTTAAACTGGCGCCTGTAGATACTAATTTGTTTCCCGCAGGGTTTAATAATTTAAATCCAGATTTTTTTCCGCTTTGTGTCCAAGCTGCGCAGTCGGTATTAATCGATTACGTTCCTGATTGTACTCGAATTTTACTGATTCCAGAAAGTCACACGCGAAATAAGTTCTATCTGCAAAGCCTCAATGTATTACGAACCATTTTTGTAAAAGCTGGATTTGTTGTGCGTATTGGTAGTTTGGATCCTGAGATTAAAGAACCGACTGAAGTTTTTCTTGAAAGTGGAGAAAGCCTATTATTAGAGCCTATTGATCGTCAGGGAGATCGCGTAGGGCTAACTAATTTTAATCCATGTTTTCTCATGCTCAATAATGATTTGTCGCAAGGAATTCCTGAGATTTTGCAAGGAATAAAGCAAAAAATAAGACCTACAGCACAATTAGGTTGGTTCTCGCGCTTAAAATCCAGTCATTTTAATTTTTATGATGAGGTAGCTACAGAGTTTGCTGAATTTGCAGGTATGGACTCTTGGCTAATTAATCCTTATTTTAGTGCTCTGGAAGGTGTGGATTTTATGGCACAGGAAGGTATCGATAGATTAGCAATCGAAGTAGATAAAATTCTCACTTTAATGAATGATAAATATGCAACTTATGGGATAAAAGAGAAACCGTTTGTTGTGATTAAAGCGGATAATGGCACTTACGGCATGAGTGTCATGATGGTGCATGAAGCAGAAGAGGTACGTCAATTAAATAGAAAACAACGTACGCGCATGTCGACTAGCAAAGGCGGTCGTAAAGTAGATAGGGTAATTATTCAAGAAGGTGTATATACTTTTGAAACTATGCCGAACGGCTCTGTTGCTGAGCCTGTTGTTTATATGATTGGCCAGTTTGTAGTGGGTGGGTTTTACCGAGTTCATAAAGAACGAGGGATCGATGAAAATCTAAACGCACCTGGAATGCATTTTGAACCTTTAGCTTTTGCACAAGCGTGTAACATGCCTTGTGATGATTTAACTGAAGTGGATGAGTCAAATCGTTTCTATGTTTATGGGGTTATTGCTCGCTTGGCTGCACTTGCAGCAGCAAGGGAAATAGCAGCTATTGGAGGTGAGTAATGAAACTTGGTGTGTTGTTGGATCCTTTAGAACACCTCAAACCCTATAAAGACACGACAGTTGCCATGATCAAAAGAGCACAAGAGATGGGCTGGTCTTGTGTTGTGTTTACCCAAGAAGATATGTTTTCTAAGGAAGGGCAAGTTTATGCCCAAGTTTATGATTTAAGCATTGGCGATGTACACAGTAAGGATTGGGCTACAGTTAAAGAATTAGATGAGCAGCCTTTGAGTGAACTGGATATCATTCTGATGCGCAAAGACCCGCCTTTTAACATAGAATACGTTTACACTACCTATTTCTTGGAGCTTGCAGAACGCGAGGGGGTTCTGGTCGCGAACAAACCACAAAGTTTGCGCGATGCCAATGAGAAATTTTTCACCTTAAACTTTCCTCAGTGCTGCCCAACTACACTTGTCTCACGACATATTAAAAGATTGAAATCTTTTTGGGAGGAGCACAAACAGGTTATTTTCAAACCCTTGGAAGGGATGGGCGGGAACTCTGTATTTCATGTTGAAGAACACGGAAACAATTTGTCAGTTATTTTAGAGGTCTTAACTAAAAATCAAACACAAACAATTATTGCCCAACGTTATATTCCTGAGATAAAAAATTTGGGTGATAAACGCATTTTATTAATTAACGGAGAACCGGTTCCTTATGCCTTAGCTCGTATCCCTGCAGAAGGTGATTTGCGAGGTAATTTGGCTGCTGGTGCCCGTGGTGAAGTAGTTCCCATTACGGCACGGGATAGATGGCTTTGTGAGCAAATAGGGCCTACGCTTAAGGCCAAAGGTTTATATTTTGTTGGTATTGATGTCATTGGTGATTATTTAACGGAAATCAATGTCACTAGCCCAACGTGTTTGCGGGAAATCGAAGCAGAAACTCAGCTCGATATTGCGGGTGATTTTTTGCGTTGCCTTGAGAAGATCTGTCGTGCATGAGCATGAAGAGCCTCTCACAAAGGGCTATATTGGCACATCTTGTGAGAAAAGCTCTCTAAAACTGTAAATAAACCCCTCACCCCAAAAGGACGAGGGAATAAAAAACAAATCCTCTTTCTTTAAACCGAAATTATGCGATTGCCGCAGTTAAATTCGTTGATTCTACTGGGGTAGGAGTAGATTTTCTATTAAAGAAACCAAAGAGAGGACTTCTTTTCAATGTTTGAATGGTGCTGCTTGAAAATACGTCTTTAGGCTCTTCAGGATGACTTACTACAGGCGGTACAGGTGACGCGGGTGCTGTTACCGCTACCGTAGGGGTAGTAGGTCGCGTCAAAACCTGGCACGTTGGATTCAGCGGAATATACCCAAAATGATTTCGCATAAACGTCTCCATTTGTTCTGGAGACAAGCCAAAATCGGTTTTAGATCGTTCTGCAATTAAATCTTTTACTGCTTTATTGACAAAATTTGCGGGGGCACTGGGGTAAGAAGCTGTAAAGTAAACTGCTAACTGTGTTGCATTCATAACTTGCAGGTTTAGACTGCACGCAACTGTATAACCAGTTTTTGGATCTTGTTTAAATGGCATATAGTTAGTCAAGGCACAGACTGAAGAGACTACACCACCAATAGTAATTGGTACTTGGCCACTGAAAGGTATATATTCTGAAACCGCTTTTGGACGCTTAAGCTTATTATTATCATCATAATAAGTCCCTTGAGCTGCCCCAATAATAATAAAATCACCACACTTGCTGCTCCAACCCAGCATGCAACGTTCTTCAGTTCCCGTTACAATGTTTTTATCCATATGCGGCATTAATTCACTCTTAATGGTTGGGCATATTATTCCGGGAAGACCACCAGGCTCATAAGGTTCTTGGCCAATGCAATTGAATAGATAGTCAACAAGATATTCTTTTTTTCCATCAGGACCTGTGATTTTAATTAGAAGTTTGCCTTCTTCGGAATCACTACCTGCTACATAAGTAATCGATTCGATAGTGCCAGCTACTTGTACTTCACGACTTTTCATGATGATTTCATTGACCCTGGGGCCAGCACTTACCGCGAGCTGAAAACCACTGCGTCCAACCCAGGCCAATGGCTGCGCACTTTTTGCTGCAACTTCCATTGCCCAGGCTGCTGTGGCACCTCCACCATAGATTAGTACCTTTTTACCACTACATTTTTCAACATTGGGCATGAGTATATCGGTATAGGTTAAAATTCTTTCATTTACTTCTGCAGAAGTTTTTATACCTCCCAATGATGATCTAAGGCATTCTTGCAAATGAGGCTCAAGTCTTCTTTCTGGTCCTGCTCCTGTTGCAACGACAACTTTATTTGCAATAATTGGCTTATTGCATTCAGTATTTAGTGTAAAAGTTGAGGAAGTTGAGCGTTCAATCGTTTTTACGCGTTCTCTCATAACAAATACATGTTTCCCTTTTTTTTGCAGAGCGCTTATAGTAGCCTCTTCTAATTCAAGAACCCTGTCTTGATAATCGTGTGAATGCACATAGGCTGAATGAGAATCCAAGGGGGTAATTCCCCGTTCTTTATCACGTTTTGCTGGATCAACAAACTCGTCAGATGGAGCATGTGGAAGCGCGAAAATATGGTGAGGCTGTGCTAATCGATGAGCGGCCATTCCCCAATAACCACGATCTCCTACTATGAGGACATGAGTGTATTGCTCTTCTATTTCTGCAGTATAGAGATAGGTCAGCGCTGCGGTTCCACCACCTACAACGACTAATACTTTTCCTGAGGGTGGAATAGATTCATAAAACTTTTGTAAATCAGCCTGTTTTGTTTTATCAGCGGCAATATGGTCAGAGATAGATTTAGATGAGAGCAATTTATGTTCCTATTTCAAGCATCATGGTCAAAATAGATTATAAATGGTTAATATTAAGGAACTATTAAGACAGGCGGATGGTTTATGGGAAAAGTGCTCTCTGTAGTTGCCAGGTAAATTGATGGGTTAATTCAATTAATGCCAGAAAAATGATTTAGGACAGGTAGTTACAATAAGTGGCGTTTTAAGCCTATAAAAAATAGCTTAATAAAGTGATGAAGTTTTTTGGAGATGGGATGAAATCCGTTTGGTGAGTAACGCGTGAATGTAGCCTGGGAGCAGCGCAGTGGAACCCGGGTTCATAGATATAATCCCCAGGTTCTGCTGCGCTGCATGCTATACATCTAATATTTATTCATCTACGTAGTCACTACCAATTTCAGCAACAACTTTTTGATCGGCTTTTTTATCATCAACATAAAGAGTGCCAGTATCTGCCTGGTTGTCTGCAATGAGATTATTACGATATTGAAGGTATGCATCCCTCATGAAGGAATATTTATCTAAAGCCTCATCCATGATGCGATCTGTATCTAACAGTTGTGAGCGCAAATCGACATAACGCAGGGCCAGCAAACTATAAACTACGGTATCGTTATGAATGTAAACATAAGGGCTGTATAGCGCAAATTGGAATAGCCATCCTGCTCCATCTCTAAGGGTACTTGGTCCGAGTAGGGGAATAACTAGATAGGGCGAATTTTTATCTCCCCATTTAGCGAGTGTAAGACCTAAATCATTTGAATGTGGTGGTAAACCGAAGGTTTTAGCCACATCAAATAAACCACCCACACCTAAAGAAGAGTTGATAATAAAGCGCCATGAGTCTCTAATTGCCCATTTTCCTTTTGCCTGTAAAAGATCATTACCTACGGTTGGAATAAGATCTAGGTTGTTGTAAAAATTATTAACACTTTTACGGACAGGTGCGGGCACTACCGCTCGATACACTTTTGCTGGAGGTTTTAAAAATACATTGTCAAAGGCCGTATTAAACTTATATACCTTTCGGTTAAAGGGTTCAAAAGGATCGACAGGGTTGGTTCCCTTGCAGGCACAACCAGCTAAAACGAGACTACTGGTAAAACTGATAACTATTGAAATTAATCGCATGATTTTTTTAATTATTTTAAATGCATGAAACGATGTTACACGAGTTTAGTGTTCTTGAAAATAACCATAGATTGCAGTTGATCTTTTTTTAAAAATATATTGTAGTCTGGGGGAAGGCGAAGCCGTAACCCGGGTTTCGCTGTGCTGCACCCAGGCTACAAAAAAGTAATTTACTTTGTAATTTTTAATGTGGTGGAGGTATCAGAACTTTAACAAGAATGTTACCGGGCCGTCATTGCATAAATGAACCTGCATGTCAGCACCAAAACATCCATTTTGTGTGTTTGGGTATAGTTGAGCTGCTTGCGTCAATAGCTTATCAAACAGTTGTCGACCAAGCTCTGGTGGTGCTGCATTTGAAAAACTAGGACGCAGCCCTTTTTGAGTTTCGGCCATTAAAGTAAATTGTGGCACTAATAATAAACCACCTTGAACCTCTTTAAGGCTTAAATTCATTTTACCTTGGCTGTCACTGAAAATGCGATAGTTGATGCATTTATCTAACATTTTACTGATGTTTTGCTCGGTATCACCAGGTTCAAAACCACAAAGAATCATCAGACCCTGATCGATTTTACCAACAGTTTCACCATCAATATCGACTCGGGCGTGTGTCACCCTTTGAATTACAATCAACATGCATCAAGCCCTTGTTTGGAAATTTCTTTACTTGCATAAATTAGGGCGTCGATTATACCTGATTCTCTATCTGAATGTCCTGCATCACGAACTATTCTTAAATTGGATGCCGGTATGGCCTGATGCAGTTCGAAAGCGCCAGCCAATGGAGAGATTAAATCAAAACGACCATGTACGATATAAGTTGGGATGTGTCTTATTTTATTTACATTAGCCAGCACCTGATTTTCCTCAATGAAAAAATGATTGTTGATATAATGGGATTCCAATGTTGCAAGAGCCAGAGCGAAATGTGGGTCGCTGAATTGATCAATCACATATAAATGAGGGTGCAAACTGCTGCAACGTGCTTCCCATAAGGCCCAAGATTTTGCCGCACTCATACGTGCCAGTTCGTTTGGTCCTTGTAAACAGTTGGCATAATATTTTGGAATTTGATCCAACATATCTTCAGGAACACTACCAATAAATTCATTCCAATAATCAGGGTAAACTAGGTTTGCTCCATGTTTATAAAACCAATCAAAATCCTGTTGTCTTCCTAAAAAAATTTGATGAAGTTGCAGCGCTTTAATTTGTTGTGGGAATTTTTGTGCGTAAAGTAAAGCCAATAAAGAACCCCAACCGCCGCCAGACAATACAAATTCGGATAGCCCTAAGAAATCTCGGATGGCATCAATGTCATCTAGCAATAAACTGGTTGTATTGTCACGCACTTCCAAATGCGGTGTAGAACGCCCACAGCCGCGTTGATCAAAAATGATGATCCTATAGTGTTGTGGATCAAAAAAGCGTCTAAGATAACCATCCCCGGATGAAGCACCAGGGCCTGGATGCAACACTACAACAGGCAGCCCCTCAGGATTTCCTGTTTCTTCAATATAAAGTGTATGCAGGGCACTAACTTTTAATTCATGTTGCGCATAGGGTTTGATTGATGGATAGAGCGAGTGCATTTTAGTCCTTTAGGAAGTTTGGTTTTACCTCATTGCATTATTTTGCGCTGTGACGCGCTTGAAAGCAATAAGTATTCACTTTAACCTGGCAAAAACAAGTTTATACTTTAGTTAGTATAGCTTCTATTTTCTTTTGCTTGCGAGAGACTAGGATCTATTAATAGAATACACCATCTTTTTTTCCTGGAATTTTATTTATGACTCTTGCTGCAATTCTTAAAGGACTGAATGAGCGACAACGCGAAGCAGTTACCTCGCCGCTTGGTAATACGCTGGTTCTGGCTGGAGCAGGGAGCGGCAAAACGAAAGTTTTAGTCAGCCGTATTGCTTGGCTCATTGAAGAAGAGCATCTCTCGCCTCATGGTATTTTAGCCGTAACCTTTACCAACAAAGCTGCTGGTGAAATGAAAGCACGGTTAAATGGTATGTTAAGTACTCCAGTGCTGGGATTATGGGTAGGAACTTTCCATGGGTTGTGCCATCGTTTATTACGTCGACACTATAAAGAGGCTAATTTACCTGAATTATTTCATATTCTGGACTCTGATGATCAGGCTCGTATGATTAAGCGAGTTATTGCTTTATTAAATCTTGATCCAGAGCAATGGCCAGTGAAACAAGCTCAGTCTTTTATTAACGGGCGAAAAGATGAAGGAATACGACCTCAACACGTACACACCTTGCCTTATGGGCCTGGTAAAACGTTGCTCAACATTTATAGTGCGTATGAACAAGCATGTCAGACCGCAGGGGTAATTGATTTTGCGGAGTTGTTGTTGCGAACTCATGAGTTATTGCGCGATAACCCCGAGATTCTTAATCATTACCGCCAACGATTTCAAGCTATATTAGTCGATGAGTTTCAAGATACTAATACGATTCAGTACGCATGGATACGTCTTCTTGCTGGTGAGCATGCGGCCGTTTTGGCAGTTGGTGATGATGATCAGTCCATTTATGGATGGCGTGGCGCCAAAGTTGAAAACATTCAGCAATTTTCTCAAGATTTTAAAAACACGCAGATTATCCGTTTAGAACAAAACTATCGTTCCACAGCAACCATACTCAATGCTGCAAACGCACTTATTACTCATAATAATTCACGAATGGGAAAAGATTTGTGGACAGATGGGGCAACTGGAGAAAAAATTCTGGTTTACGGTGCGTTTAATGAGTTGGAAGAGGCGCGCTTTGTCTGTGAACGGATTATGATGGAAATTAATCAGGGTGGCAGTGCTGATGAAATTGCTATTTTATATCGCTCCAATGCGCAATCTAGGGTCTTAGAGGAGGCGTTATTGCGCGCAGGAATTGCCTATCGTATTTACGGTGGAGTACGTTTCTTTGATCGGGCGGAAGTAAAAGATGTTTTAGCTTATTTGCGTTTATTGGTTAACCACAACGATGATACAGCTTTTGAGCGGGTAGTGAATTTCCCCACCCGAGGTATTGGTGAAAAGACACTCGACGATTTGCGTCATTATGCAAAATCAGAACAGTGCTCCTTGTGGCATGCTGCTAAAACCTTATTACAATCGGGTGAGATGGCACAAAGGGCTGGTTCTGCGTTATCGAAATTCATTGAATTAATTGAACAGCTTTATCAAAACACCCAATCAATGGAATTAGACGAGCAGTTATCTGTAGTGATTCAGCTGAGTGGATTGCATGCACATTTTAGCAAAATCAAAGGAGATAAATCAGAATCTCGCCTTGATAACATACAAGAATTAATCAATGCCGCAAAACAATTTCGTTATGAACAAGAAGAAGATGAAGAAATTCCTTTAATCAACGCATTTTTAGCACATGCTTCTTTGGAGGCCGGAGAAATGCAGGCGGGAGAACATGAGCGCTACGTCCATTTAATGACCTTACATGCTGCTAAAGGTCTTGAATTTCCCATAGTATTTTTAGTCGGGATGGAAGAAGGGGTGTTTCCAGGAAAGCAGTCTTTGGAAGAGCCTGGGCGTTTAGAAGAAGAGCGTCGTTTATGTTATGTGGGTATGACGCGTGCAATGCGTAAACTGGTTCTATCTTATGCCGAAATAAGACGGCAATATGGGCGAGAAGAATATCATCGGTCTTCGCGCTTTTTAAGAGAGTTGCCTCATGAGTTACTGGATGAAGTCCGCGTCAAAGCAAAATTTCAAGCACCTGTTATCTCTCGAAATAAGCCAGCTGCCATCCCAGAAACTTCCGGATTGTCTTTAGGGCAAAGTGTAACCCACGCGAAGTTTGGTCAGGGTGTGGTATTGGCTGTTGAGGGAAGCGGGGCACATACTCGTGTGCAAGTAAAATTCCGCGAGCACGGTGTTAAATGGCTGGTTTTAGCCTACGCGAATTTAGCTGTTGAGCTGTAATGAACTAGCTTGCAACAAAGTCCTCGTCATCCCTCACGGCATTCGGGATGACGATTTAAGAGAGACTTGGTAGGTGTAGGCTGGGCTATTAATCCCCGCATCTGCTGAGTTAGTTCGACTCTCCAAAATTTTATTATGAAGTCCGATTAACACGTATCTTATCCATGCGGTTTCTATGAAACAAATACTTCAGCGCATTGTTACATGCTGGGCTTAGCAGCCCAGCCTACGGTTATTTAGCTGTTTTTGTCAACGAATTACCTAACAGGCATGACGTTTTAAAAACGACTTAGTATGGTACTGATGTGGGACTAATAATCAACGCACCCGTAATGTCTCCTGCCAGGAAGCGAAAGGCATTGAGATCGGATGAGACACCGCCAAAGGAAACAGTGAATGGATAATTAACCGTTTCTGTTGTTTGCGTTAATCGCCAAACCGAATTTACTTGCGCATAACTGCGAATGCGGAACGAACTGTCTGGACTTAAAGGAATGATTTTTGCCGCAGTATTACTGCTACCAATACCACTTTGGAACCCAACGACTTGAAATTGATTTTGTTGATTTAGTAGGACATTGAGATAGCCATCTGTAGTACTGCCTTCCTGAATTTGTGTGACCGGAATTAGGAAGTTGGTTTCACCAGGATTACTTGGCGTTGCATCATCAGGGATAAACAATACAGGTAGCCCATTAAGCAATGGCCAGCTATTCAAGTAGGGAGTTTTGGGAAAGCTAATATTCCAATCTGTTCCAGCCTGTGTTGCCGCAATTCCTTGGTATTGAATACTGGAATAACAAGGATTGGCAGGTAGTGGATTATTGTTCGCATCGAGCAAATTGGTACAACTTTCATTACCTACCGCAGCATAGAGCTCATTATAATCATTACTCAACGTCGCCGTATAATTTGTTCCATCAAATGCCAGGTTTGAAAGTATAGCGACTAATGAGCTGATATTATTTTGGTAGAAGGTGTGATAATTACCTACTAAATTAACATACAACTGTGAGAAGAAATTAACCCCATTGATTGCTGTTACTTGAGGATATTGAGTTTCATATTGCGCTAAAATTGATGGGAAATAAACAGTTAATCCAAAAGAATCTGCGCGATCGAAACTATTTTTATAATACAGAACGGCTTGATTTACTGCAGAAACTACAGCTTGTGACGCGGCACTTAAGTTGATATCGGCAGGGAATTGGTTACTGATTCGTTGCGCAAACTCAACAAGATCCACTAAATCAGTGCTACGATTATCCCAAACTGAAGTAGAATAATCCGCCGCTTTAAAACGACTTTTTGCAATTAACTTCCAGTCCGTAGTAGTTGTTGTATAAGGACTAAGCGCAGTAGCAAAATTCGTCATTGCCATATTCAGATTGGACAATTGACTCGCATCTATTAATGACAAAGTAGTTGCCTCTCCCTCATTTTGCTGAGTATATCCATCAATAATAACTCGCCCAATTTCATTTCCACTCGCATTAGGATATGCATTTAGATAAGATAGAAAAGTATCGTATTGCCAGCCTTTTCCTGGCTCCAAGTCTTCTGAACCAATAAAATAATGCATATTGGAGGCAAAACCAGCTGCTGTTTCGGCACTACCCATCAGACACGCATCAAACCCAATGATTTCAAAAAGATTCCCTGTTGTTGCCCTTACATTATTAATGACAGAGGCTAAATTATTGATGGCTATTGCCTGCGGCGGATTATTTTCATCGCCACCAAATCCGCCGTTAGGTCCACCACCATGGTTCCAAAAAATAGTGATGTATCGTTCTGCCGGGTAATTTGCTATGCCCCATTCTAAAAAATCTTGGATTGTATTCGGCGCTGCCATTGGTACACTGCCTAGGTCTGCTAATTCAAACAGAGAACCAGGGTAAACTATTTGTCGTTTTACAGTTAAATAACCAGGAGAGTTTGCTCCTCCCGTTTGCAATACAACATTAATATTTTCAGTTGAGCCCACTTTTTTCATTTGATCTATGTTGAACGTAGCTAACTGATGCTTACTTTGTAAGTCTGCGCCAATAATGTAAACAAAAACGCTATATTTGGCCTTACTTACTTTTAATTTTATTGGGCTAGTTAAAGGACTACGACCACCATAATTGATACTTAAACGACGATTTATATTGCCAGTAGCGTTTTGGATCGTGACGCTAATTTCACAACTACCATTGGGAGGTAAACTATTGCCACATGTTGTAGTTGATTGAGTGACGGATGAGGATTGCGTGTCTCCATCATTGATTATTTGAATACTGCGAATGGGTAAACTACGTCGAACTACATTATTATGAATCACATAGTTTAATGTCTGTTGCTGACCAATCGCAATATTATTAATTGTTGGGACGGAAGTAAATGAAACAGGAAGTTCAGCCCAACTCGCAGTAGAATAAAGTAATAGTAAACTTATAGGACTATAAATTCGCATCATGCACCTTTATATGAAATTAAGTTAAATTAAATAATGGATTCCCACCAACAAGGCATGGGATTCAATAGAGAAAGTCGGTGCACTAAGCGTAACTGCCTCACCGTTTAAAATACCCTCATTACTGGCGGTTATATGTCCGTAATCGGTATAAAGGTAACCTAATGAAAAAGACAGATGCTCCGTATAATGATAGTTAATACCAGTCCCTACATTAGCAACAAAATGCGAGGTATTTTTTTTGGGTAAAGATAAGCCACCGCCCAAGTCTTCTTCATTAGGAAAATCGTGATAGCGTAAGCGTGACCACCCTTCGCCAATTCCTCCTATGAGGTACAATGAAACTTGCTTATAAGTTAGAACATCCAACGACAACTGGGCCAAAAGCCGTGTATTTTCAAAATAAACTTGATACTGGTAATTATCTAGGTTGGTTTGTTCAAATTGATAAACATTCCCATCTGTAATGTTGTCTAGAAATCCACTGTAACGAACCGCCAGTCCAACTGCTAAGGCATTAAACCAAACGGAATCATTAACCAACAAGGGTCGCTTATAATAAACCCCAAAGCCTAGCTCACCAGTAGTATTCGCATGTCCACGACTTAAATTATCTGTTTCAATATCTGTAGGTGAGATAGTTGTCTGAGGAACATGAAACCAGCTAGGCCCACCTTCCAATACTACTTCAATGCCTGCTTGTGTATTACTGATACCTGTGCATGCTAAAAGACATGCTAAAATCGTTTTCTTATGAAATCTATACTTCCTTTCCATGTTCGTCCCTGGAGCTCCGTAAATAAAAAAACAATACTTTATTCCATTTCTTTGAAAATTAATACTTTTTTTATAGTTTCAAGATGTTACATGTCGTTCGGGATGTGCGAATGGTGGATTTTTTACTGAGTCATTTCTATATGAAATGCTGGATGAAACTCAAGTTAAACTAGAGTATAATTCCTGAGCTCAACTACTACATCCTGGTTGTAGTAAATCCATTATGAATCAGGCAGTTTCTTTTGATATAAAAATTAATGTGATAATACCCTAACTATTGAATTTTCTTGATGTGGATGCTAGGGTGCCGGTTGGAAAGTTGTTGGTATATGATAACTATTAAATAAGGGGAATTGTGTGAAATTTACAAATTTATTAACAGTAGGAGCGCTGGCAGCATCTTTAGTATCACCTGCACTTATGGCAGCAGATACCAATACAACTCCTATGTCTGATGCACAAAAAAAGGAAATTGAAAAAGTGGTGCATGATTATTTAGTAGCTAATCCAGAGGTACTTTTGGAAGCGTCACAAGCACTGCAACAAAAACAACAACAAAATATGCAACAGCAAGCACAATCTGCAATTAAAGAAAATACAGATCAATTGTTCCTAGGTAAAACTACCATTGCAGGGAATCCAAAAGGTAATGTGACTATCGTAGAATTCTTTGATTATCAATGTATCCATTGCAAAAAAATGTCACCAATTATTGACAGTTTGATTAAGAAAGACAGTGACTTACGCGTTGTTTATAAAGAGTTCCCAATTTTTGGTAAGAGTTCTGAGTTAGCATCAAGAGCTGCTTTGGCTGCTGGTATGCAAGGTAAATACAAAGAAATGCATAATGCATTGATTTCTATTGATAAACGCTTAAACGATCAAATCGTTATGGCTACTGCCAAGTCTTTAGGTTTAGATATGAAAAAACTAAAGACTGATATGCAAAGCAAAGAAGTTACTGCTATTTTAGATGCAAACCGTGAATTAGCAGAAAAACTACACTTGATGGGTACACCTGCGTTTATTGTTGCTTCAACGCCAAATGGACAATTTAAAGCAGGCACTGAGCCATCATTTATACCTGGTGCTGCGAGTGAAGAGTCACTGCAAGAGTTAATTAAGAAAGCAGCAGGTAATTCGTAAGTCATCATAGTATGTAAAAAAGAACCTGGGTGAAGCGAAGCGGAGCCCAGGTTATGCGTGGTACAAATTTCCCGGGTTCCACTTCGCTTCACCCTGGCTACATTGAGATTTTCATGACAAAACCATCTACTTTTCAGGACATTATTCTCACTTTGCAGCAATATTGGGCTGCTCAAGGATGTGTAATTTTACAACCTTTTGATATGGAAGTTGGTGCGGGTACTTTTCATCCGGCTACTTTCTTAAGGGCAATAGGACCTGAGCCATGGTCGGCTGCTTATGTACAGCCATCTCGAAGACCGACTGATGGTCGTTATGGAGACAACCCTAATCGGGTACAACATTATTATCAATTTCAAGTGGTACTTAAGCCATCTCCTTTAGACATACAAGATAAATATCTGGATTCGTTACGTGCTCTAGGTGTTGATCCTTTGGCTGATGACATTCGTTTTGTTGAGGACAACTGGGAATCACCAACTTTAGGTGCTTGGGGTCTCGGTTGGGAAGTCTGGCAAAACGGTATGGAGGTATCTCAGTTTACTTATTTCCAGCAAGCAGGTGGTTTGGCATGTAAGCCAGTAACTGGTGAGTTGACTTACGGTTTAGAGCGTTTGGCTATGTATATATTGGGAGTCGATAATTTATTCGATCTTCCCTGGAGTAATACAGCAAATGGTGTAATCACTTATGGGAATGTGTTTCATCAAAATGAAGTAGAGATGTCTGCTTATAATTTCGAACATGCTAATGTCGAGGAATTATTTAAGCAGTTTGATTATTATGAGGCTGAGGCACAAAAATTAATTGCGTTACAATTACCATTACCAGCTTATGAAATGGTAATCAAAGCATCGCATTCATTTAATTTACTTGATGCACGTAAAGCGATCTCCGTGACTGAAAGACAGCGATATATTTTACGCGTACGACATTTATCAAGAGCAGTAGCGCAAGCATATTATCAAGTGCGCGAAGCTTTAGGCTTCCCTATGCTTAACCAAAAGGTGTGTGATGGTCAATGATTTTATTTTTGAATTAGGTTGTGAAGAGTTACCTTCTGGTTCGGTTTGGCCTTTAGCTGATGAGTTTGCGAATCAATTATTAGCTGCATTAGATAAAGCACAATTAGGGTATGGAGCTGTAAAGCGTTTTGCATCACCGAGACGTATCGCGGTCGCTATTTTTGATTTGCAAGCAGAACAAAAAAGCCAAAGCGTGACACGCCGAGGTCCTGCATTCGCTGCAGCATATGACAAGGAAGGCAAGCCTACTCCGGCGTTACTTGGCTTTGCGAAATCATGTGGTGTGGACGTAGAGAAACTTTCACGAATCGAAACAGACAAAGGCGATTGGATTGTCTATGAAACACTAAGCCAGGGTAATAAAACAAAAGATTTATTACCTGCATTAATTAGCCAATCTCTAGCTGCGTTGCCGATTGCTAAGCCCATGCGTTGGGGAGCAGGGGACGAGGAGTTTGCTCGACCTGTTCATTGGGCGGTGATGCTTTACGGTGATATCGTAATTGAGCATTCTATTTTGGGAATCAACAGTGCTCGCAACAGTAGAGGGCACCGTTTTCACCATCCACAATCTATTGTAATTAATTCGGCACAAAGCTATGAGTCACAAATGAGAGAAGCCTTTGTTATTGCTGATTTTGCCATCAGAAAACAAATGATTAAACAACAGGTAGAAGACTTGGCTGCGTCCATTCAAGCGACAGCAATTATGCCTGTAGATTTGCTTGACGAAGTTACTTCAATTGTTGAATGGCCTCAGGCTTTAATGGCGAATTTTGAAAAAGAGTTCCTTGAGGTTCCAGCCGAATCATTAATTGCTTCGATGCAATCACATCAAAAATGCTTTGCACTGAAGGATAAGCAAGGGAAGTTACTGCCCCATTTTATCACCGTTTCTAATATTGCCAGTTCTAATCCCAAGCAAGTTATTTTAGGAAATGAAAAAGTGATGCGTGCTCGTTTAAGTGATGCTGCATTCTTTTTTAGACAGGATAAAAAGCTGCCTTTAAGTCAGCATATTGCAGGCACAGAACAAGTAGTTTTCCAAGCAAAATTGGGAAGCTTACAGGATAAAGCATTACGAGTTGAAGCGTTGATGACGTATTTAAGTCCAGCGCTGCATTTAAATATAAACCAGGCTCAACGTGCCGCACAGTTAAGCAAGTGCGATTTGTTGACAGGAATGGTTGGTGAGTTTCCTGAGTTGCAGGGGTTAATGGGATATTATTACGCACTGAACGATGGGGAAGAACCAACTGTTGCACATGCTTTAAATGAGCAATACATGCCACGTTTTGCTGCAGATGATCTGCCTGAATCTGATTTAGGGCTGGCCTTATCTTTAGCCGACAGAATTGATACTTTGGTTGGTATTTTTGCCATAGGCCAAAAACCTTCTGGGGTAAAAGATCCATTTAAATTGCGTCGTCATGCTTTGGCTGTAGTGCGTCTATTGATTGCAACGCCAGCTCAGCTCAATTTAAGTACATTGATTGAGCAAGCAATTGTTCACTATGGAGCACGAATATCTGTTGAACCCCATTTACTGGATGAATTGAAAACTTTTATTCTGGAGCGTTTACAATCTTATTATCAAGGCCAAGGCTTAAGTGTCGATTTGGTTCATGCCGTACGAGCACGTCAAGATGACTGGTTGTATGATTTAGACAAGCGTTTGGCTGCCTTACAGTTATTTGTTAAACTGCCGGAAGCCTCTTCGCTTTCTGCTGCGTGCAAACGGGTGAACAATTTACTTTCTCAAGCAGGAAGACACTCTTTGTCGTCGGTAAATGAACAACTTCTTGAAGAAGGCCCGGAGAAGTTTTTATATGTCCACATCAATCAAATTGCGCAAGCAGTAGAACCTCTATACCGTTCTGCTGACTATGGAGCGTTGCTGAAATTACTTGCTAGTCTTAAGGAACCAGTAGATCTTTTCTTTGATAAAGTCATGGTAATGGTTGAGGATCAAACAATAAAAGCCAACCGCTTAGCTCTTCTGGCGTCTTTACAGGATTTATTGCAAGGAGTTGCTGATATTTCATTGTTACAGATTGGATAATGGATTTTTTGTAGCCTGGGTGTAGCGTAGCGGAACCCGTTTCTGGATTAAAAATAAAATTTCCTAATCCTGGGTTCCGCTTCGCTGCACCCAGGCTACAAAACTAATTCAGGCTGTAACTTACTGTCATTCCTGTACAGGCGGGAATCCATTATAAATCTTGTTGGCTATCAATATGATCACTATTTCAGCTGTGGGCTACGAACATGAAGGTTTACACGATAAGGCAAAAGCTCTTGCAGAAGAATTGAATTTTGCTTTAGATAAAGATGCAGGTCTTTGCCTCTTTGTTGCTGAAGAAAGACTGTCCTTGAAAATACCTGGTTTTTCTCCCATCTTTGCTGAATTTGGTGCCGCTTTTTGGAGTAAAAGAAAATCTGAAGGAAAAAAGCAAGGGTTAGTACGTGCCTGTAAACCGTCTGCTGGGCTTAAGATTATTGATGCAACTGCTGGTTGGGGGCGTGATTCTGCTGTTTTGGCCAGTTTTGGCGCTGAGGTATTGATGCTTGAACGCCATCCAGTGATGGCATCCCTATTATTAGATGCTTTATTACATAGAAGTGAGTTAGACCAACAACAATTGAATTTGCAGTTTCATGCGGAAGATGCCTATTCTTATTTAAATTCATTAGATGCAGCAAACTATCCCGACGTTATTTATATTGATCCTATGCATCCTGAGCGCAATAAATCGGCGTTAGTAAAAAAGGAAATGCAAGCGTTACAACAAATAATTGGCCCAGATGACGATGCACTAAGGTTAATTCAATTGGCGATAAATCGTACGAAACAAAAAGTGGTTGTAAAATGGCCGCAAAAAACAAAACCTTTATTGCCTGCAAACGCCACTGTAGAAGGTAAAACGGTTCACTTTGATATTTATGTTCCAAATCTAGGATAGATTAACTAACGTAGCCTGGGTGCAACGCAGCGGAACCCGGGATTAAGGGATTCATTCACTAGAAAGCCCGGATTTTACTGCGCTGCACCCAGGCTACGACTGGCCAAAACCTACAATTTTAAGCGTAGTCCTCAAGCTCTTCTCGTAGACGTTTTTCTTCAAACAAATCTTCTATTTTTCGTCTTCTTTCTAATTTGGTCGAAGGATTTGTTTCTGGAGCCAAGACTGTATCGACGCCAAACTCTTCCATTTCGTTTACATCTTCATCAAATTCGCGAGTATTCATAGCTATCTCCTTAGCCTAACCCGTGGCGAATTTAATAAAATAACAGAAATTAGGTTGAAGGAGTAGTGGAATTTTTTGAGCACTGCTTAGAGGGGCTATAAAAAAAAAAGCAAATAGCTGGTTTGAATTTTAAGAAAAATAAAAACCAGACTGGTATTTTAATTAAGTCTAAGAGAGACTATTTTTTACTTGAGTATCATAGGTGTCTTCTTGGGCTCTATCAACTGCTGCTTGTCCTGCTTTAGTCCTTATTGCATCCCTAGTGTCATTTATTTGTTTACGATAGTCCTGAGCAAGTTCAGGCGAAGGTTTTTTTGCAGGTTCCTCCACTATTGCTTTAAGTTTTTCACGACGTTTTGCAGCATCCTCATGAAGTATTCTCAGCTCATTAGGGGTGAAGAGCGTTGCTGGATCAATCTCTTTACCTGCTCCATCTTTTAGAACAATGCCTTTAAGTGGTTTTTCTTTTCCTTCTTGTCCTGCAAGTGGGGCTGGATCAAAACCACATTCAAGAGCTGCTTCATAGGCTTGTCTGGCTCTTTGTTTTTGAGTTGCAGGATCATCAAAATTAATGGTCATTGTGATTGAGTCAAATCCTGATGCTCTCACTGCCTGAGCCATCGTTAGCATCTCTGTCTTGGGATTTTGCTTATTACTAAAATAGTAAAATGGGGAAAGTATTCGCGCACTCAGTTGAACAGTCCAAACACCTGGTTCGCCATCTTTACCCTTACTGTGCTGTATCTTGGCTCCAGTCGCAGAAACGATAAAATTCAAGTCTTCTGGATTTACAGCAGATATCTGATTTTCGCCAACATTTATCTCCGCACCTGTAAGCTGGTCACCCGGAGCCAGGCCTCTTTTTTTACGATTTTCTTCTCTTGCCCGCTCCAGTTCATCGATCATTTCTTGTTTTTGTCTCGAACTGAGTTGCCCTGCCCAGCCTTCTAGTTGGGCTGTGAAGATGAGGCGTTTTCGTTCAAGTGCGGAAGCCTTATCGAGTATCGTTACGTTTTCTTGAGCAGATTTATTAAATTCTGCAAGTTGGTCTTTATGGTTTTTTTCTAAATCGGCGATTAAATTATTTTTTATTGCAGCGAGATCAGTATTACCTGAAAGAGTTCCAATTTTCTGTGCTAAATCATCAGCCTTAGCTTTTAATGCTTCTAGTTCCGTTTTTTGTTGTGCTAGTAAGGCATCTCTAGCTCTCTTATTAATTACCTCATGCATTCCTCGCAGTGACTCTATGGAGACGTCAGGAACTTCCTTAATTCGTTGTTGGAAGGCTTCTATTGATTCTTTATAAGTTTTTTGGGCAGCAGTATAAAATGCTTGGGGAGTTAATATTCCTTTAAGCTCATCTTTGATTGCTTTTTTATTCGGATCGGGAGTATCCTCTTTGAGTAACTTCTCTAGAGTGTCCTCTTTATTTGAGCCAATTGGCGTTTTAAAACCCGCATGATCTTTAATGCGCTTCTCGGCATGAGTATCAAATGCTTGAGCTCCAAACTTAAGGTCTTGAGTTAACCCAACTGAGTCACGATATTGTTGATACATCGCTTCTTGTTTTTCAGGCTTAAATTGGCCTGTTAATTTTTGAGAAGTGAGTAAATTAAAAAACGCTTGTCTAAATGAAGGCATAGATAAGTACCTCAGGAGCCATCTTTTCTAAAAGTATAACACTTTTTCATTAAGATAGAATTAAAAGCCCTAAATAGCCAGGAATTGTCAATGATTTTATTCCATTATGAGCTTTGCGACCTGGATTAGAATTGTAGCCTGGGTGAAGGTGTAAGCCGTAACCCGGGATCCGCTGCGCTTCACCCAGGCTACAAAAAACACAATCTTAAGATTTTACCAAGCAGGGATAGCTGAATCGCCAAATAAAGTTTTAGCTTTTTCTTTAACTTCTTCAGAGTTTAATGCCTTAACAAAAAGTTCCAGTTGTGCTTTTTTAGGGGAATCACTACGAATAACAATAATGTTAGCATAGGGTGAGGTCTTATCTTCAGTAAATATAGCATCATGTGCAGGACTTAAACCTGCTGGCAAAGCAAAAGTTGTATTGATTATTGCGGCATCCACGTCAGGCAAAACTCTTGGTAGTTGTGCTGCATCCATTTCTTTGAATTGTAGATCATGTGGATTGGTCGCAATATCTTTTAAGCCAGTCGTACCCTGATCCGTTTTTAATGTAATAAGTTGTGCTTTTTCTAATAATTGCAGGGCACGCATTTCATTGCTGGGATCATTCGGTAGGGCAATGACTGCTTTTTCAGGTAATTGCTTTAATGAGGTATGTTTTTTGGAGTAAATTCCCATAGGATAAACAAATGTTCTGCCTATAGGCTCTAGAGTGTAGCCATGTGCCTTAACTGCTGCGTTAAGATAGGGTAAATGTTGGTAGACATTCGCATCTAAACTCCCATCCTGTAATGCTTCATTAGGTAAGTTATAGTCATTAAACGTTACAATTTTTATGTCTAAATCGTATTTGTCCTTGGCTATTTTTTTTGCTGTCTCAACCAATTCAGTTTCTGGCCCAGCAATGGTTCCTATGACTAAAGTATTGGGTGAGGGTTTGTTGCATGCAACAAGACTCAATAATAAAACACAATAAGCTAAAATCCGCATGAAAACTCCAAATCAGTTATGTAAAAAACGTTTTGATAAATAATCGCCGAGCATTTGGGTCAGTTGAACCATCACAATCAAAATGATTACCGTTGAAATCATAATTCCAGCATCAAAACGTTGATAACCATAGTTAATTGCTAAAGTACCCAAACCACCAGCACCAACGGTTCCTGCCATAGCAGAATAATTGACTAAAGTAATGGCTGTAACCGTAATAGCATGGATTAAAGCAGGTTTTGCTTCGGGTAATAAAATATGCAAAATAATTTGTCTCGTGTTAGCCCCCATCGCATAACCAGTTTCGATGAGGCCTGACGGTAAACTACGATAGACATTATCTACCAATCGCGCAAAAAAGGGTGTAGCACCTAGAGTAAGCGGTACTATAGCGGCATTCATTCCTATGGAAGTGCCTACTATAAGGCGGGTAAACGGAATAATTGCTACCAATAAAATAATGAATGGTATGGAGCGTGCCATATTAATAAAAGCGGATAATGTTTTGTACACTTTAGGCTTAGGTTTAATTTGGCTTGAAGAATAAAGCCAAGTTCCTAAAGGTAAACCGAGTATCACTGCAAATACAGTACTCGTGACGACCATATACAATGTTTCGCTTGTCGCGAGTAATAAATCATATGCCATCGGGAAGGACATAACCTAAAACCTCCACAGTTAATTTGGCTTGTTCACAACGCTCAATGAATGCCTCGAGCAAAAATTGATGTGCGGTTAATTCAACCACTAATACACCGCAGGTTACTGTATCATAACGGTCTATATTGGCGAGTAAGATGTTAATATCCAGATTTAATTCACGGCTTGTTTGACTGATAAAAGGTACGGTTGCCTCTTCGCCCTGGAAAAACAGGCGGAGTAACGGCTTATCCGTCACGTAGTTTGCAAGCCTGTTAGTAAGGCATTCAGGTAATTGGGGACTCAGTTGAGCATAGAGCATGCTGCGAGCCAAGCTGTCTTTTTTATTAAATACATTAGCTAAGGCAGCTGTTTCAGCCAATTCGCCATCAACCATTACTGCCAATCGGTTACAAATACGCTTCACTACATCCATTTCATGAGTAATAAGGACTATGGTGATTCCATAAAGCGCATTAATTCTTTTGAGTAATGCCAAAATAGAATCTGTTGTTCCCGGATCCAATGCAGAAGTTGCCTCATCGCAAAGCAGAATTTTAGGTGAGCAGCTTAAGGCACGAGCTATCGCTACTCTTTGTTTCTGGCCACCACTGAGTTGTGCGGGATAGGCTAGTTTTTTATCAGTCAGTTCGACTATTGGCAGTAGCTCTTCAATTTTATTACGAATAGATTGCTCATCTATTCCTTGAATTCGCATCGGAAGTGCAATGTTGTCGTATACATTTTTTGAGTTGAGTAAGTTGAATTGTTGAAAAATCATTGCCATTTTATGACGAGCTAAAGCCAAATCTTTTCTTGAAAGAGTTGTTAAATCTTGTCCATCAACCAAAACATCACCTTTATCAGGTCGTTCTAGAAGATTTATGCATCTTAATAGGGTGGACTTTCCTGCGCCACTTTTACCAATAATTCCAAAAATTTCACCTTCTTGGATAAATAAATTAATATCACGCAGGACGGGTTTGCCCGAAAAGGATTTAGATAATCCAGTTAATTCAATCATTATTTATAAGCCTGAGATTATGCGTGCGGGCAGAAGACTTAGAGGAAATGCAATTCATATCCGCTTTAGCCGTATTTTCAAAAAAGAAAGCTTTTTTGAGCGTCCGCAAGCTGAATTTCAAATCGACGCCATTGCAATATTATACACAAATTGTTTACTTAAACAAAGCATAACCATGCTAATTTTGATGGTATTTTGTGAGGAAACATGCAATTTTCTATCAATGGTGGGGCCAAATGATTTTTGTTTTTCCTGAAAGTCACATTGAAATGTTGTTTATGAATTTATTGCATTGTAATATGTTTGTCTTTAATAAACATTTACTTACTGCACCATTATGAGCATTGAGTCATTCGCTATATTTTAGTTGGATTTTTTAGTGGATGCACAATACGATGAAGCAGTGATAGAGAAATACAAGGATGTCTGATGCTTTTTGATAAATCCGGATATAGAGGATTAGCCCTCATACTTTTTTCCTCCATGAGCGCCACTGCTTCTTTTGCAGATGGTCAGCCAGCAAAAAATTTCTTTTTTGATTACACTAAAGGCCATTTGCTTCTTGAGTTTGGCGGTTTTTATGCGACTCAAGGAAAAGCTCAAGATATTCAAATAGAATCCTTAATTGGAAATCGATATACGGTTAAAAGTCGTAGCCAAGGGAATGGTCTTGTCGGAGTGGGGTACTTTTTGGATGGACCAGAACGAGATCGGTTTAAATTTTCTTATGGCGCAAATGTGTTTTTCTTTGGTAGAACCTCTGTTAAGGGCTACATTATTGAAGAACACTTAGATACGAATCTTTCTTATACCTATAAAACACGAAATATTCCGCTCATGTTTATGGCAAAAAGTATTGTGCAAACTCCGAGTGATAAAATAAATCTAGCCATTGATGTTGGTATTGGTCCAAATTTTATTGAAGCGAGCCATTATAATGAAATACCACTTACGACATTTACCGTTCCTGATCATGGCTTTTCTGATCATAATACTACGGCATTCGCAGCTACAGTTGGCGCAGGTCTTCGATTTAATAATGTAGCGAATAAAATTCCTCTTGAATGCGGTTATCGCTTTTTTTATTTGGGACAAGGGCAATTTGCAAAAAATAATGATCTCATTATTAATACCCTTAAAACTGGTAATAACTATGCTAACGCCATTCTTTGTGCCGTTACACTTTAATTAAGGAATTTCGGTATGATAAAACAGATGCTCCTTATTGGGATAACGCTATTGTTCTCCTCAGTGCAAGTAGCTTTTACCAAAAGCAATGACTTTCTTCCTGGAGCAGGGCCGCATTTTATTGCTACAATTCCGCTTGCTTCATCAACGCTATCAGTTACAACGACAACCCCAAAAAAAACTTATCCTACGGCTGGAGTAAAAATTCTTACCCCAGGGTATAGTATTGTGGGTAAATCACCAGCTCTTAATGGATTTGTCCTATTTTCCGTGAGTAATACCACGCCTGTACACCTCACTGTAGATGGCCCAAGAGGCTCAATAAATATCAGGCTATGCCTGAATGCTACCGGTAATACGTATTCTTGTGAGGAATATACTGTATCTGTATTAGGTTCTGTTTTCTAACCAACTGCGTCTTGGTAGATATGGTTGGTGAAATCTCTTTAGCTTTCGGAATTGCTCCTGAGGGAATTTTTAGTGCTATCTGAGTAGCATTTTACCAAAATTCCCTCGTTCCCCTAGATAACAGCAACTGCTTCGCTAATCGGTGCTAACAAAATACCAGAGCTATTTTATTTCTGTAACTCGTCACGGTTTTTAAAATGATCCAATGCTTCAGGGTTAGCCAGGGACTGTAAATTATTTACTGGTAAACCATGAACAACTTGCCGAACAGCAATTTCGACTATTTTGCCACTGATCGTGCGCGGAATATCTGCAACTTGTAAAATTTTTGCTGGCATGTGTCTTGGTGAGGCATTCTCACGAATCGTCAGACGTATTTTGTTGATTAATTCTTCTGTGAGTTCCATGTTATTACGTAATTTAACAAACAAAACAATACGCACGTCGTCTTGCCAGTCTTGGCCAATGACAATACTATCAACTACTTCATCAATTTTTTCTACTTGCCGGTATATCTCTGCAGTACCGATACGTACTCCTCCAGGATTTAAAACAGCGTCTGATCGCCCATAAATGATTAATCCATGATGTGCTGTAATTTCTGCAAAATCACCATGCGCCCATACTCCGCTGAAACGCTCGAAATAAGCACGTTGATACGCTATTCGTTCAGGGTCATTCCAAAAACCAACAGGCATAGACGGGAAGGGAGCAGTACAAACTAACTCCCCACGTTCTTTATGCACAGAATGCCCTTGCTCATCAAATACATCAACAGCCATACCAAGACCGAGGCATTGCAATTCGCCCCTATAGATAGGAAGTATTGGATTCCCTAAGGCAAAACAAGAAATAATATCTGTTCCTCCAGAGATAGAGCTAAGCTGCACATCTGCTTTAATTTGCTCATAAACGTAATCATAATTTTTAGGTAAAAGCGGTGAGCCGGTGGAAAGTATGCAGCGTAAATGTGATAAGTCAAACTCATCTTTGGGTTTAACACCCGCTTTTTCTATGGAAGAGATGAACTTAGCACTGGTTCCAAAAACAGTAACGTGTTCTTCTTCAATTATTTTGAATAAACGATTGCTCTCAGGATAGGTAGGAGAGCCTTCATATAAAGTGAGCGTAACGCCTAAAGCTAATGCAGAAACCGTCCAATTCCACATCATCCAACCGCAGGTGGTATAGAAACATAAGTTGTCCTTATCGCATAGATCGGTATGTAATCCTAATTCTTTAAGATGTTGCAGTAGCGTTCCACCGGCCCCATGAACAATACATTTGGGTTTGCCTGTTGTTCCTGATGAGAACATAATGTAAACGGGGTGTTCAAAAGACAATGAAACAAAGTCACAATGTGTTGCTGGTTGAAGAAAATCACTCCAATATTGTGCTTTAGGTAGCGCAGAAATATCTACAAGCTCATTGATATTAGGGCAAATGACGATTTTTTGGAGTGAGCTAATGGCGTCATTAAGTTGTTTGATTTTTTCGGCACCACTGTGTTTCTTACCTTGATACTGGTGCCCATCACAAATAAATAAGACTTTAGGATCAATTTGCCCCAGTCTATCGATTGCGGCTTGTGCGCCAAAATCAGGAGAGCAAGAAGACCAGATTGCCCCTAAAGAGGTCGTAGCAAGCATGGCAATAATTGTAGTTGCGGTATTTGGCATTAGAGCAGCTACTCTGTCTCCTGTAGTTACGCCAATTGATTTTAGACCTGCGGCGCATTGTGCAACTAATGCATATAATTGTTCATAGCTAATTACTTCTTTGGTATTGTCTTCATTAAGACTAATTAAAGCTGGATGCTTATCTTTACGTGATAAAAGTTTTTCAGCAAAGTTAAATTGAGCTCCAGCGAACCAGCGTGCATTTATCATTTCATTATTATGGCTTAGAATTTGATAAGGCTCGGTATCAAATTGTATATGAAAGAAATCACAAAGTGTGGGCCAAAATGAGTCAGGATGTTTGATGGACCAGGTATGTAAGTCTTGGTAGCTTGCAAAAATTTGGCTGTTCTTTTTTGCAGCGAATTCCATAAATTGCCACATTCTGCTTTCTTTAGGATGTTTGGGCTTCCATACTTTTTCACTCATGTTTCATTCTCTCTTATATATTGAAACGACTGCATACTAGATTTTTGCATTTCCTTTTAGCCAGATTCTATGAAAATGGATGAATCTGAGAAAAATAGGGTACCTTTAGGTAATATATGTTCTAAGCACAGGGGTTTGCTAACATAGCATTTGCAACTTTGGATTGATTTTTACGCCCTAAAATCTTACAGATGATGTCGCCCGCAGTTACAATTTTAAATATATCCACACCGGTGTTTATTCCTAAGCCATGCATTAAATATAGAACGTCTTCAGTGGCTACATTGCCACTTGCTCCACGCGCATAAGGACAGCCTCCTAGCCCAGCAACTGAACTGTCAAAACGATGTACTCCATGTTGTAGTGAAGTATAAATATTCGCTATGGCTTGACCATAAGTATCATGAAAATGCATTGCTAATTGATTTAGTGGTAATAACTTAAGTATTTGTTCGAGTAATAAGTGAGTTTGATGTGGAGTGCCAACGCCTATTGTATCCCCTAATGAGATTTCATCTACATTCAAGTCCAAAAGTTTTTGAGTCACTTCTACAACCTTCTCTGGTGCTACACGTCCCTCATAAGGACAACCAAGGACGCAGGAAATATATCCTCGTACCTTAATGTTTCTTTCTTTTGCTAAAGCAAGGACTGGCTTAAAACGTGAGATACTTTCATCAATTGAACAATTAATATTCCGTTGATTAAATTGTTCACTGGCAGCGGTAAATACTGCAATTTCTTTCACACCGGCTTCTAATGCTTTGAGCATGCCTTGCTCATTAGGAACTAGGGCGGAATAGTGTACGGATGAGGCTTTATCTATAGCACGAAATACTTCATGATGATCTGCCAGTTGTGGAATTGCTTTTGCAGAGACGAAACTAGTTACTTCAATATGTTGTAGACCAGATTCACTTAGCAAATTGATTAGTTCAATCTTGTGCTTGCTGGACACAAAAGAAGACTCATTTTGTAAGCCATCACGTGGGCCTACCTCTATAATGGTTACGTTTTGTGGATAGTCCATAGTTATCTCTTTTAATATTCCCAAGGTAGGTCATACTGATTGGGGAACGACAATAAACTAACCTCAGTTATAGGCCGTTTCCCTACAGATCTAAAAATGACCGGTACCTCTATTTAAGAATCTTCTTCACTTAATGACAGCAATTCCTCTCCTTCATTCACCTGGGCACCTACCTTATAGAATATATCTTGTAAAATGCCATCAGCAGGGGCATGAATGGTATGTTCCATTTTCATTGCTTCGAGTACGATTAAACGTTCACCCGCTTTAACTCGTTCACCAATATTTTTTAAAATGGCCACCACAGTAGCTGGCATTGGCGCTGTAAGCTGTCCTTTATGTGCTGCGGTTTGTGTACCCAGTGTTCCCCAGTTGAACCGTTCAATAGTAATTTGCCATTGACTTGTATACAAGGCTAGAGATTGATTTTTATTTTCAATGGTTACGTGATAATTTTGTCCATTGATTTCGATGCGAAGTTGATTGTTGGTTAAATGACCATGAATCAAATAGTCTTGGGTTTTTAATCGTACTTTAAATTGATTTTTATTAATTGGCGTTATAAATACCTCGACCATGTCGTCTTGATCTTTATAGCGCCATATCCAATGACTTAAGATTTGAGATTGCCAAGCGAATGCTTCTTGCAATAATGGGTCCTGGATTGTATTGGTATTGTTTAAATAATCAAAACTCGCGGCCATGAGTAAAGCCATTTCTTTATCAGCTGTAGGTAGTTTAATTTCTTCCTGACTTAAAAAATCAGTACTCAAATCAGCTTTTCTGAATTTAGAATGGCGACAAATTGTTTGTAAAAAGGGGATGTTAGTTTTTACTCCACCAATATAATAATGGGATAACGCTTGTTCTAATCGATGTAGTGCTTCATCACGAGTGGCTCCCCATACAATCAGCTTGGCGATCATCGGATCATAGTACATGGTAATTTGTGAGGATACTTGGACCCCGGTATCAATACGTACGCCATCACCGCAAGGTTCTTGCAAAAAATGGATTTGCCCTATTGATGGAATAAAATCATGATGTGGGTCTTCAGCATAGATACGACATTCTATGGCATGACCATGTGCTTTAATCTTCTCTTGCGGCAAGGGGAGGGGTTCATTGGCGGCAATTTTCAATTGCCAAGCGACTAAATCAAGCCCGGTAACCATTTCAGTTACTGGATGTTCTACCTGTAACCGTGTATTCATTTCCATAAAATAGAACTGTTCAGAATTATCAACTAAAAATTCAACAGTGCCTGCACCGCTGTATTTTATAGAGCGCGCTACTTCGCATGCTGCCTCAGCAAGTTTTTGCCGTAGTGACGTTGATAAATTAGGTGCAGGTGCCTCTTCAATAATTTTCTGGTGTCTGCGTTGAATGGAACAATCTCGTTCAAATATATGAACTACATTCCCATGATTGTCTGCCATAATTTGTAATTCAACGTGACGTGGATGCAGAACTAGTTTTTCAATAATTACTGTATCATCAGCAAAGCTTGCCATCGATTCGCGTTTTGCTCCAGCTAAGGCGGCGTTAAACTCTTCTTCTTGATGAACTGCGCGCATTCCTTTACCGCCACCACCATTGGCTGCCTTAATTAAGACAGGAAATCCTATTTTTTTAGCTTCGGCGAGCAATACATCTTCTGCCTGCTCTCTGCCATGATAGCCTGGTGTTAAAGGAACCTTCGTTTTTTCAAGCAATTGTTTGGCCAATTGCTTGGAAGCCATTGCTTCCATAGCCTCTACGGAAGGGCCAATAAAAACGATACCTGCTTCTTTACATGCTTGCGCAAACTCAGGATTTTCAGACAAGAAACCATAACCTGGATGAATCGCTTGTGCTCCACTTGCCTTAGCTATATGGATAATATTAGCAATGTTCAGATAGCTTTCTTTAGCAGGTGCATCACCAACTAAATATGCACTGTCTGCGCTGCGTACATGCAGACTGTCTTTATCAACCGAGGAATAAATCGCTACGGTGTGTATTCCCATGGAACGAGCCGTTTTGATGATTCTGCATGCAATTTCACCACGGTTGGCAATAAGAATTTTATTAAACATTAGTGCCTCATTAATTTTTACTTTTATAATTACTTACACATTATTCACTGCGGTTTAAGTTCCTTGCAATTTAGTAGTCTGGGTACAGTGTAACGGAACCTGGGAATGTAGCATTACTATTCTCCAGTTTCGCTATGCTGCACCCCAGACTACTAATCAAAGTCTCTAGTTCCAGTTTGGTGTTTCTTTTTTTAAAAATGCATTTAGTCCTTGTTGCCCTTCTGCTGACACTCTTTTTTGAGCAATCAATGAAGCCGTGTAATAAACGAGTTCTTCATTTATTTTTTTATCTGCTACATAGCGTGCTAACCACTTTGATGCTCGGACTGCTTCAGGTGCATTGTTACTGATTTGCGTCGCATAATTGAGCGTGAAATCCCATAAATTTTCTTCAGGAACGCAGTGTTGCACTAAATTTAATGACAATGCTTTAACTGCATCAAAAACTTCTGCACTTATAAATAAAGCCTTCGCATTGCGTTCACCTATGGCTTGAACAATATAAGGGCTAATGACTGCAGGTATCAGACCCAATTTAACTTCCGAAAAACAAAAGCGTGCTGATTGTGACGCTATAGTAATATCACATGCTGCGGCAAGACCAGCTCCCCCTCCAAAAGCGGAGCCATGTACCATCGCAACCGTAGGTTTAGAGCTCATATTTAAAGTGTACATTAGATTACCAAGTACCATGGCATCTTTTTGATTTTCTTCTTCATTATAATGAGCCATGTTTTGCATCCAGGCTAAATCAGCACCTGCAGAAAAATGTTTACCGTTTGCTTTTAGCACTATAACGCGGACATTAGAGTCAGCAATCGCCACATCAAGCTGATGTTGCATTTCACTTAAAAGCAGATTATCAAAAGCATTATGTTTATTCACGCGATTGAGTGTGAGTAAAGCCAAATGTTCATGAATTTCGTACAACAAATCGCTCACGAGGTGCTCCTTACATGCGAAATACGCCAAAACGTGTTGGCCCAATAGGGGCATTTAATGCGGCTGATAGGCCCAGGCCTAATACTTTACGTGTATCCTGTGGGGCGATAACGCCATCATCCCATAAGCGAGCACTGGCATAATAAGGGTGTCCTTGAGTCTCATATTGAGAACGTAATTGGTCTTTAAAACGTTCTTCTTCTTCCATAGGCCAATTGCTTCCTTGCTTTGCTAATTTGTCTCGGTTTACTTGTGCCAAAACATTAGCAGCCTGTTCGCCGCCCATTACGGAAATACGTGAGTTGGGCCAGGTCCATAAAAAATTAGGGCTATAGGCACGTCCACACATGGCATAGTTTCCTGCGCCAAAACTACCGCCAACAATGACGGTAAATTTAGGAACATTGGCATTGGCGACCGCAGTTACCATTTTAGCGCCATGTTTGGCAATGCCGGAGGCTTCGTATTTTGAGCCAACCATAAAGCCAGTGATATTTTGTAGAAATATTAATGGGATTTTACGCTGGCAGCAAAGTTCTATAAAGTGGGTTCCTTTAAGGGCGCTTTCACCAAAAAGAATACCGTTATTCGCGATAATTCCTACAGGATAACCGTATAAGTGGGCAAAGCCACAAACTAATGTGGTACCAAATAGCGTTTTAAATTCATCAAATTCTGAGCCATCAACAATACGCGCAATGATTTCGCGAATATCAAAGGGCTTTCTGGGATCAGTCGGTACGATACCATTAAGTTCTTTACTGTCATAAAGGGGTTCAACTGTTTCTATCCGCTTTAATTGCTGCGGTTTTTTGCGGTTTAGATTGCTAATGGTAGTTCGTGCTAGATGAAGTGCATGGGCATCGTGTTCCGCATAATGATCGGCCACACCTGATTGCCTACAATGAACTTCTGCACCACCCAACTCTTCAGCACTAATAACCTCACCTGTTGCTGCTTTGACAAGAGGTGGTCCGCCAAGAAAAATTGTGGCTTGGTTTTTGACCATAATTGATTCATCAGCCATGGCTGGTACATAAGCACCACCAGCAGTACAAGAACCCATCACGACTGCAATTTGTGGGATGTTTTGTGCAGACATTTGCACTTGATTAAAAAAAACCCGTCCGAAATGATCGCGATCAGGAAAAACTTCATCTTGAAGCGGTAAAAAAGCGCCTCCTGAATCGACTAAATAAATGCAGGGTAAATGATTTGTCAGTGCGATTTCTTGTGCTCTTAAATGTTTTTTGACGGTTATTGGATAGTAAGTTCCGCCTTTTACTGTAGCGTCATTGACTACAATCATGCATTCAGTACCTGCGACCCATCCAATTCCTGTGATAATTCCAGCAGCAGGAACAACATCATCATAAACTTGGTAGGCAGCAAGTTGGGAAAGTTCAAGAAAGGGACTCCCAGGATCAAGTAATTGCTGTAATCGTTCCCTTGGTAGTAATTTACCATGTTTTAAATGTCGGGCTCGAGCTTTCTCATCGCCACCTAAAGCAATATGCTGAATTCGATTTTGTAATTCATCTACCAACGTCTGCATGGCAGTTTGATTTGCTTTGAATTCTTGACTGCTTGTATTGATTTGACTGACTAATTTTGTCATGCAGGATTCCTTATCGTACTAAAATGTCACTTAAAACGATGATTGTCCAAATAATCCAGGTAGCCGCAATAAAGTGTGGCATCTCACCACCTTTTATGAGTCTATAAATAAGTGCTGGAATGGCAGTAATAACTACTGGTAATACGACAAGGACAAGAATTTTGCGAACCACAAGTCCCCAACCAGTTTGACTGAATATGGGCGTTAATTTCAAATTAACGTAAGTAAAAAACATATCAACATAGACAATAAGGAGATGAGCGTATTTCGCAAAGAGCACTACTAAAATACTGAGTAACAGGTAGATAAGACTGTGTCGTAGCATGAACATCCTTTTTATATATAAAATCCCCGGTCTTTTTGTGGAGCGGGGATACATTTGTTTTTAAATTAACTCAATTGCCATAGCTGTTGCTTCGCCACCACCAATACATAATGCAGCGATACCACGTTTTTTTCCTTGATGTTTCAAGGCATGTATTAGAGTAACTAAAATACGAGCACCAGATGCACCGATAGGGTGACCTAAGGCACAAGCTCCGCCGTGAATATTAACTTGTTCTGGATTTAATTCAAGCTGTGTCATTGCTGCCATTGTAACTACAGCAAATGCTTCATTAATTTCATAGAGGTCAACATCATTTTGTTTCCAGGACGCTTTATTCATCACTTTGCGAATGGCATCTACCGGTGCTGTAGTAAACCACTCAGGTGCTTGAGAATGGCTAGCATGAGCTACAATACGAGCAATAGGTCTAATGCCACGTTTTTCTGCTTGGCCTGCACTCATTAAAATGAGACTTGCTGCACCATCAGAAATGGAACTTGAATTGGCTGCCGTAACGGTTCCATCTGCTTTAAAAGCAGGTTTTAGCTGAGCAATTTTTGCCAGTTTTGCAGCATCAGGACCTTCATCTACTGATACGGTCATGTCACCTTTGCGTGTGTTGATCGTTACTGGTGCAATTTCTTCTTTAAACGCACCACTCTCTATTGCTTGCAATGCCTTGGTCATGGAGCGAATCGCGAACTCATCTTGCTGATCTCTGCTAAAATTAAAATGACTTGCAGTAGCTTCTGCAAAAACGCCCATTAATTTCCCTTTGTCGTAAGCATCTTCTAATCCGTCAAGGAACATGTGATCTTTTAATTCGCCATGCCCAAGTCGATATCCTGAACGTGCTTTACTCAATAAATAAGGCGCATTACTCATGCTTTCTATACCGCCAGCAAGGATAATATTTGCAGTGCCTGCTCGAATTAAGTCGTGAGCCAGCATCACCGCCTTCATTCCTGAACCGCACATTTTATTTACTGTGGTCGCTCCTGAAGAATTAGGTAATCCTGCTTTAATTGCTGCCTGGCGCGCAGGGGCTTGACCAATGCCAGCTGATAAAACGCAACCTGTAATTACTTCATCGATTTCTGCTGGACTAATGCCTGATTGAGATAATGCAGCTATGTGTGCAATTGCTCCTAGCTCTGGGGCTGTAAGAGAAGATAAATTTCCTAACATGCCCCCCATAGGAGTTCTTCTTGCTGCAACGATTACTATATCATTCTGTTCCATTTTCATTTTTCCTTATGCTGTTTCTTTAAAAAGTTCTCGTCCAATAAGCATTCTTCTAATTTCAGAAGTACCGGCCCCTATTTCATAGAGTTTTGCATCACGTAGTAAACGTCCTGTAGGATATTCATTGATATATCCATTACCGCCAAGGATTTGAATGGCTTGTAATGCCATTTGTGTTGCTCGTTCAGCTGTATACAAAATAACACTTGCAGCATCTTTACGACTGACTATACCTTGATCACAAGCTCGGGCAATAGCATATAAGTAGGCTCTTGAAGCACCTAGATCCGTATACATATCTGCTAATTTGCCTTGGATGAATTGAAATTCGCCAATGGCTTGTTCAAATTGCTTGCGCTCATGCACATAAGGTAAAACAACATCCATACAGGCTTGCATAATTCCTACAGGACCTGCAGCCAAAATGGTCCGTTCATAATCAAGACCACTCATTAATACTTTAACACCTCGATTTACTTCACCCAAAACTTGCTCTGCAGAGACTTCACATTGTTCAAACACCAATTCACAGGTATTTGAGCCACGCATCCCTAGTTTGTCGAGTTTTTGAGCTGTTTTGAAGCCAGGCATTCCTTTTTCAATTAGGAACGCAGTGATTCCTTTACTCGCAGCCTGTTTGTCCGTTTTTGCATAAACTACTAACACATCGGCATCAGGTCCATTGGTGATCCACATTTTTGTACCGTTGAGAATATATTTGTTGCCTTCTGGACGAGCATGTAATTGCATACTGACTACATCGGAGCCCGAGTTGGATTCACTCATAGCCAGAGCACCAACATATTCTCCACTAATAAGTTTAGGCAGATATTTTTGTTTTTGCGAATGATTACCATTTAAGTGGATCTGGTTAACGCATAAATTGGAATGAGCGCCGTAGCTTAGGCCGATTGAGGCAGATGCTCGCGAGATTTCCTCCATTGCAATGGCATGAGCAAGATATCCCATATTGGCACCGCCATATTCTTCACTGACAGTAATTCCTAATAATCCCATGTCGCCTAATTTTCGCCATAAATGATTGGGGAAGGTATTGCTTTCGTCAATTTGGGCAGCGAGTGGGGCAATTTCAGCACGAGCAAATTGATGAACACTGTCGCGCAACATGTCGTAAGTTTCACCGAGTCGATAGTTCGGTCCTGTGTACATAGCTGACTTCCTGTTGTTATAACCATTCATCTGATGCACGAGTTTTTTGTGAACGCTCCAATTCAGCGTCTCTTGATAAATGAATAGTCAGTTGATTTTTATAAATGTGTTAAACTATACCCAATCAAGTTGAAGATGCAAATAGAATTTCTCAGATCTTTTTTCTTATTAAACAAGTTGAGGAAATGATTCGGTATTTGCCAGAATTGTTTTTGATTTTATAGACTTTTTAGGGAATGGGATTGCTTAGCTTGAGTAAAAAGAGAGAAATAAAGTAAATGGTTGCTTGTTTCTTTATTGGGTTTGTTAAGGAAGTAGTGTTTTAAAATGTTCCTTTACCTGATTTAAAAAATCGCCTAATCTTAAGCCAAAGGAAACTGCCAGTCCTTGGTTAAGGAATTTAAGTACCTTGTTGACCTCTCTGCACTTGGCTGCAGGTGGTAGGCTAAGGTTAAAAGCAATTCGCTTTGTAGAATTACCTTAGGAAGGTAGTTGCCAAAGTTTCAGCGTTCAGATTTATCTACTTAGGAGAGTCATTCATGCGTAAATTAGTCCTCTGGGGACATAGTGTTGATGAGTATCGTGAAATGTTTGATTTGTCTCAAGAGGACATGGATTCCAGGATTTTAGAATATGGATGTGGCCCGAGTGCAGTAAACGCACAACAATTTCAAGAGGCGCATCAAGCGGTGAGTTGCGATCCCTTGTTTGTTTTGGATAAAGATACTTTGTCTTCTAAGGCGATTATGATTTTTGCACAAATGGCAGACGAAGTGCACAAAGAGCAAGAGCAGTTCGACTTCGGTCGCAGTGGGGGGTTGGAGCAATTGCTTGAGCATCGTCGCAATGGAATGAAAAAGTTTTTTGCTGATTACGAACAAGGTAAGGCTGAAGGGCGATATTATGGAGCAGCGGATTATCATTTACCTTATCCTGACTTCTCTTTTGATATTGCACTAAGTGCAAATTATTTATTTGCTGATTTGGAAGATCAAACGGTTGAGTTTCATTTAAATGTAATTCGTGAACTAGCTAGAGTAGCTAAAGAAGTGCGAATTTTCCCGTTAAATGATATGGACGGAAAAACTTCTGAATTTTTAGGTCCCGTATTGCTGGAACTGCAAAAAGAGGGCTATGGTGTAGAAATTAGACAAGTGGATTATCATTTGCATAAGTCTGAAAACGCAATGTTGCGGGTTTGGGCGCAGAAGTGTGATATTTAATTAAAGTGGCCTGGGTGAAGCGAGGCATAACCCAGGAATTCTTGAGTTAGCACTCCCGGGTTATGCTTCGCTTCACCCAGGCTACAAGGTTCTTGTATGTATTCAATGTTACGTCCTTTGCTTTTTAGCATGGCTCCTGAAAGTGCCCATGCTTTTAGTTTATCTGCATTACATTACGCGCCTGGTTTTTGTTTTAAAAAGACAAAATCAAAACCCATAGAAGCTTTTGGGCTTCAATTTCCCCATGCTGTTGGTTTGGCAGCAGGCTTGGATAAAAATGGCGAGCATCTCGATGCATTAGCCAAGCTGGGATTTTCCTTTATTGAACTAGGGACAGTCACTGCTCGGCCACAAATTGGTAATCCTCAGCCGCGATTATTTCGTTTGCCAGATGCGCATGCAATTATCAATCGCATGGGATTTAATAATCAGGGTGTTGATGCTTTGGTGAGCCACGTGAAAAAAGCACGTTATAAAGGAATTCTAGGAATCAATATTGGTAAAAATAAAGATACTCCACTAGAACATGCTGCCGAGGATTACATTCAATGTTTGGCTAAAGTGTATGAGCATGCGTCATATGTCACCATCAATATATCCTCTCCCAATACTCCTGATTTACGCCAATTACAGCAAAAAGAATATTTTGCCAATTTGTTATCACAAATACACACGGAGCAAATTAAATTATCCGATAAATTTCAGCGTCATGTGCCTTTAGTGGTTAAAGTATCACCCGATGAAGATATAGAAACATTAAAACAAATGACCGAAGTGATTTTGAATTACGGTATTGAGGGAATTATTGCGACGAACACAACATGTTCTCGTACGGGAGTGGCTCATTTACCTTATGCTGAGGAAACTGGGGGCTTAAGTGGTAGACCTGTATTTGATTTGTCGACCCAATGCTTACGTTTGCTGAAACAATATGTAGGCGATGCTATAACTTTGATTGGAGTAGGTGGCATTGACAGTTGCGAAACAGCTCGGGCTAAGTTGGATGCAGGTGCTTCATTAATCCAAGTGTACACGGGTCTGATTTATCGTGGTCCTGGCTTAGTCTATGAGCTTGCAAACGGATTACAATAAAGGACCGCGAATTTTAATCGTTCTGTTTGTTTCGATAGGAATAATATTAGATGAAATGTATCACTAAAGATCTAGCAGCACAGATGGAGTCTTGCATCAAACAAACCCATATAGAGGTAACCAAACAGTATCCACAAGGACGGATTTTGGAAATCAATGGGGGGGCTGCTTGTTTTTCAGGATTTGATTCGTATTTATCGCAGGTGGTTGGCTGGGGCTTTGCTACAAAATTGGCACATTTTCAGTCTGAAATTGAACGGATAGAACATTTTTACAGAACCTTGAATCATGAGCGCATCGATATTGAGTTGTGTCCCTTTGTGGGGAGTGAGCTCTCTATATTTTTAAGCCAACGTGGCTACCACATCAGTGAATTAAATAATGTGTCGCTATTGGATTTAAAATCATATCAGCCTGTTGATTATACTGCAGAGTCATTGCACATCAGAGAAATAAAGTCTCATGAAAAGAAGGAGTGGGCCAAAAAAACAGCTTTAGGCTTTGATGCGCCTGAAGCGGAAGATCAGTTTTTTCGTTACGCCCAATCTCAGGGAGTCAGAGCCTATGCTGTGTATGATAATGATGTGATTGTAGCTGGCGCTACAATTGCTATGCATGGAGATTTTTGTGACTTGGGTGTTACCAGTACTTTGCCAGCCTATAGAGGAAAAGGGCTGCAAAAGAAACTATTAAAGGCTCGATTAAATAGTGCAAAGCAACTGGGATTGTCTTGGGCAACGGTTACGACAGAACCCGGAAGCGTTTCAGATTGTAACGTGCAAAAAATAGGATTTCATTGTGCTTATACACGCATCAAAATGACTTTAGAATGACCATGGGGGACGGTCCGGGACGGCTCCCTGCAAAATAATTTAAACAATCTGCATGCCTCCTGATGGGGTCCGTCCCGGACCGTCCCCCTACATAATATTAGCACTTCCATGTAATAACAGTTACAATGGCCCATTTTTCGATTGAACTATTTGAGTCATGAAAAAGAAACTCTCAGTTAAGACCAGCATTTTATACAAACGTTTGTTAACTTATGTGAAACCATTTTGGCCTATCCTGGTATTAGGTATTTTTGCCAACATTTTATATTCCCTGATTGATGCGGGCTTCACATATATGATGCGGCCTTTTTTTGATAAAAGTTTTATTAATGTGGACATGGATTTTATCAAGAAAATTCCTTATATGGTTTTAATAGGGATTACTTTGAGGGGACTTGTCAGTTCACTGGGTAGTTATTGCATGACCTGGGTTGCTCGCTCTGTAGTTAAGGTCTTAAGAGAAAAAGTTTTTAAGCATATTCTTCATTTACCAGCTGATTTTTATGATGAAGCAACTTCAGGACAAATGCTTTCTAAAATTCTTTATGATGTGGAGCAAGTAGCGCAGGTTAGTGCGGATGCATTAACAGATATAGTCCAAAATACCTGTTTAATTATCGGTTTTCTCACTGTAATGATGGTGATCTGTTGGCAGTTGTCACTGATGTTCCTGTTAACTATTCCCTTTGTTGGTTTGATTGTGAACTACACAAACAAACGTGTCAGACGAATCAGCCATAAAGTACAAAAAACTATGGGGGAAGTAACCGAAATTGCGAGTGAAGCAATTGAGGGGTATAAAGTAGTTCGTATTTTCGGGGGCATTACTTATGAGTCTGGAAAGTTTAGTAATGCTGTAGAACTCTCTCGTCAAAATGATATGAAAGTTGCTGCGAGCAAGGCTCTGAACGTCTCTGGAGTGCAAATTGTCATAGCAATAGGCATTGCAGCAATTATTGCGGCAGCAATTCAATTATCTACAGTGGTCATTATTTCTGCTGGTTCTTTTCTAGCAATTATTGCTGCGATGATACAGCTAATCAAACCCATGAAAACCCTCACTACGTTGAATGCGGTAATACAAAAGGGTTTGGCTGGTGCAGAAAGCGTATTTAATCTGTTAGATCTGCCTATAGAGCAAGGACAAGGGACCATTTTATCGCAAAGAGCGCGCGGTGATCTTGAGTTTAAACAGGTATCTTATGCTTACAGAAAAGGAGAGAAGGTATTACATGATGTGAGTTTTACCATCGAAGCCGGTAAAACGGTTGCATTGGTAGGACACTCAGGAAGTGGTAAGACCACTATAGCCAGCTTATTACCTCGTTTTTATGAAGTAAATCAAGGCACTATTACTCTAGATAATACCCCGATCAATCAAATAAGTTTAACCAGCTTGCGTGAGCAAATGGCTTTGGTGAGCCAAAACGTAACGCTTTTTAATGATTCTTTGGCTAATAATATTGCCTATGGTCGTTCAGATGTTAGTCGCCAGCAAATTATACATGCTGCTAAAATGGCTTTTGCTGATGAATTTATCAGTCGTTTCCCAGAAGGTTATGACACGCGTGTAGGCGAAAATGGCGTATTACTCTCTGGTGGTCAGCGACAAAGAATCGCGATCGCACGTGCTATATTGAAAGATGCTCCTATTTTAATTCTTGATGAAGCAACATCTGCTTTAGATAGTGAGTCTGAGCGATATATACAAATTGCCTTAGAAGCGGTGATGAAAAACCGCACTACTTTAGTCATTGCACATCGCTTATCAACTATTAAACATGCGGATAAAATTATCGTGATGCAACATGGACGCATTGTAGAACAAGGTAGTCATCAGGAATTACTTGATTTACAAGGATACTACGCACAGCTTCAGGGAATACAATACTCAGATACATTTTATAAGGATGCAATAGCCTGATGTCTTTTTCCCTCGAGAACATATGGTATGGTAATCACCCAATACAATGGGTATTGCGGCCGTTGTCTTGGGGATATTCACTTATTGTGTCAGTAAGACGCTATTTTTTGCAACGTTTTCATCAATTTGATTGCCCAGTCCCTCTAATTGTTGTTGGTAATATAACTGTTGGAGGAGTAGGTAAGACCCCATTGGTGATCGAGCTGGCTAAGAGGATACAACAAAAAGGATTAAGAGTTGGTATAGTCAGTCGGGGGTATGGTGCAAAACTCAAATCATTTCCCTATGAAGTGCATGTTAATGATTCTGCACTAAAAGTCGGTGATGAGCCTTTATTGTTAGCACAAAAAACCGAATGTCCTGTAGTGATTGCGCCCAACCGTACGGAGGCTGTGCGCTATCTTTTAGAAAAACATCAAAGTCAAATTATTATTAGCGACGATGGATTACAACATTACCGTATGGGGCGAGCCATTGAAATCGCTGTGGTTGATGGAACCCGCGGATTAGGTAATGGCCTTTGTTTGCCAGCTGGTCCGTTAAGAGAGCCCTCTAAACGCTTGGGGCAAGTTGATTTTATTGTGGTGAATGAAGGGAAGTGGGATAATGCATATTCTATGGTATTAAAACCTGGGAAAATTAAGAAGTTAAGTACGGATGAAGAAATTGATCCGCATACATTAAATGGAACATGGGAAGCGATTGCTGCAATTGGTAACCCCCAACGTTTTTATTCCACTTTGCTGCAATTAGGGATAGAATTCGACACCTGCTCTTATCCTGATCATTATCAGTTTAAGCCAGATGATTTGAATTATTGCAAATCACTTATTATTATGACGGAAAAAGATGCCGTGAAATGTCGATCCTTTAGTTCGGACGCAATGCATTATTTGCCCGTGGACGCTGTATTGGATGATGCTTTTTGGGACGCATTGTGGTTACATCAACAGTTAAAAGGTTATTGCTGATTATGTTTGCTTGGATTCGCTGTTTTTTATTTTTAATCATATCCCACATAAGTACTGGAGTACTTGCAACTGAAATAAAACCAGCGGCATTGCAACCGGTACAATCTATCGATCCAACTGTAGGAAGTTGGACTTTTTCTGGTATGGTAGAGAATGAAAGTGGTGATAAGTACGGATATTTTTTTGAAATGCAGCGCCAAGGAGCAGATTTTCATACTAAAGCTGCTTTAATTGATGGTGAAACAAATAAACTGGTTTTTTTCTACGAAGATAAAGAAAAAATAGGGCAAACAACACCACTTGATTGGCATGTTGGTTATTCGTTTATTCGTTACAATCCCATCAATGACAGTTGGATCTTCGGTGTAAAAGCAGCGGATAAAAAAGGTTTTAACTTTAAAGTAGATATGCTGAAACAAGCAAATAACAATGAAACCTTAGTTTTGCGACCCGGAGTAAAATTCCAAGTGTTACAGACAAGTCAGCTCAATGGACATTTACGCATTGATGATAAAGAGCAGTTTGTTACTGGCAATAAAGCATGGTTTGGCAAATTGGCATTGAATGATGAGCAAAAAGATGACCATGAAATCAACACTACATTTTGTCGTTTAAACGATGATAATGGGTTTTATTCTGCAAATCTTAAAGAAAAAGATGCAACCAGCGCAGCAGTTGCGGGTTGGCTTGATCCTTCAGGCAACAAAGTAAAAATGTCTCAATTTATTTCATTAAAACCTTTAGAGAATGATCAGTGTATGCTGAGGATTGGCTTACCTAAGCTGAATTTAAAATTGATTAACTCTCTGAAAGCGAACGACTCACTATCCCACACAGTTGCAGGGTTCTCTAAAGACAGTCGAGGTGGCTTTTGTTTTGTTACTCAACAATCATTTTTAAAGAATACAACAACCGAATTGGCGATACAGGACGTTAAGAAGTTAAATACTTGAAGAGAGCTTTTAACCTTGAATTGATAGTGTAGCCTGGATTAGCAGAGCGCAATCTGGGGTTATATATAAATTGAAAGTATCCAACGAAGAAAAAATTATTTAACACCCACTCCCGTAAGCGGGAGTGGGGATTTTTGTTGATTGTGTTTTTTTATTCTCCCGAGCCCCATTTTTTATCCTCTCGCCTCTTTGGGGAGATCGTTAGGGTGAGGGGCATATGTGGAAGTCAGCGGATTACACTGTGCGAATCTGGACTAAAAAACGCTCAGGGTCAAAGGCTCTGTTACAGGCTCTTGTTTTTTTAATACAGTGGTTTCTGGCTCCGTAATTCCAGGTTTTTTCTCCAGCTTTTTTAATCGCTCCACTACTACAGGATCCAAAGCTAAATCCGCAGTGATTCTTTTGAACTGCGGTTTCTTACCTACCGGTTCTCCACTTAATGCACCAAGCATCATTTTATGTGAGCTGGTTTCAGCTAAATGTGGATCTAATTCCGCATCTAACTTTTGTGCATCAATTGGATTCAAAATCCACATAGCATCTGCTAAGGCGGGGATGCACATGTTGGGTTTGTCATTTACCCACCACCCTAAGTCGGTCATCGCGTCACGTAAACAATCACCGTCATTACTTTCTTCATTAAGTGCGTAACGTAAGATAGAGATAAGTGCTTTTTCTGGCTCTTTGTAATTAATCCGAAGTTCGCTACAAAAACTCAAGGGACCAAATGTAAGCTCATCTATTTTTTCATGGTACTTTCGATTAAAGATTTTACATAAATATTCTGGACTCTGTTCCGCTGGTGCTGAAATTTTATATTGACTCAGATTGTTTTTGTAATACTCCGACATCAATAAAGCATGCATGGTTTCAGTTGGATGAACATCATCCCAAAACATGTGCTTTTTACCTGGAGCGACGCCGCCAGGGGTTGTTGGGATATTATGTGCTTTTGCGTACTCTAGGTAAGGTTCTTGTAGTGCTTTTTGGTCAAAGTATTGAGCATATTTGGAGTGTTCGCCGTTATCACGTACATCATCATAAATTTTAGTGAAAACAGTTTCGATATCAAAAAGTTCAATTGAGCACTCAGGATTGGCGTCTTTTAAGATTTTCAGTTTTTCTGCTAGTTTTTTATTAAATTCCTTTGATATCTTTTGCGCATTCTTTCGCTCTTCATCTGATTTATGTTGGTAGCGTGGTGTTAATGATAAATCAGGCAAGTTGCATAGAACAAAATTACTGTAGCCTTGTTTAATTAATGATTCGATATTATCTATGTTACTTTGGGCAGCAAGTTCCGCAGCTTCTTCGGTGGGTTCTGAATTAACGGTAATTAAATCATTAGCACCAGAAAATACCGTAATAAGGGTCTTCTTTTTTTGCTCTGTAGAAATTTCTTCTTTCTCATTGTCTTCCAAAAATTGCACTACCTGTTTCGACAAGTTGGATACCATTAAACGAGTAAAGAACAGCTTGATTGACGTAAAAGGGGAAAGGAGCGAAAGAAAAATACTGTTCCAGCTGTAATCATAAGAGGTTGAACCGCCTTGGCTGTAGTTTCTATAGAAATTCCGGCCATTATATTGAGCTATACGACCATCATCGAGTGAATAATATTCTCGAACGTATTTGCTATAGCGAGGATCTGTTATTAGTTGGTCCGCAATATCATCAGAAGATTCGCGTAAAGTGGCTTTTGGGAGCCCCGCTTTTTTAATTGCAGTCACACGGTGCGTTTTTTGGGGCTGGTGACGGGGGAGCGGATCGGTTTTTGGGGTATTTTCTAGTCCAGAAGTGAACAAATGACCTTCTTCTCTAGCCGCTACTCTTTTTTTGCGTCTCACCCTTCTTATTTCTGCTCGTATTTCGTCTTCAGTGTATTGTTTTTCGGATGATCGAGAAAGAATATCATCACCGATATCGGCATTATTTAAATTATGGTTTCGATGCGCAGAATCTTCCTTTATTTTATCTTCATTAAGGAATTTACTGATAAGGGTTGATTTAAGCGAGTCCGCCCAAGTATAACCATTGGTAAATCGTTCTTTAGGTGATTTATCGAGCCCAGTTATTGCTAGCCACAACTTTCTTGCTAACGGTCCGAGAAAGGATGCTTTTTCACCCATGTTTTTGCCATCAGAAAGACTATCGCCAAATACGACAAAGTAGCTTATTTCTTTTTGAGGCTGAGAGGGGGAAATGGGTTTTCGTTCCTTTTTAGAAGTTGTCATATAAAATAACTACACACTGGCTAAATATTGTTATTTTATAGATGTATTATTAAGGTTTTATTAATTTTTTCCTTAGAGAGCACTAAATCTCTTTCTCTGGAAGAAATTGTGATAAAACACTGGCTATAACTAAAGCCGCAGGAATGATTAAAAGGGTTCGTTGATAATCAGCCACAACATGGAGGTGGGTATCGCCTTTGGAATAATCCAACAAATAACCGATTAATGGTTGTAGAAGGGGAGCTGTAGCCATTGCTAAGGTGTTGGTGAAACCTGTACAGGCGGAGAGTGATTCTTCTGGCGCCAATTCATTCGCAATAGTAAATGCGAGCATATAAGCCCCACAACACAGTCCAATTGCGAACAACAAGATGCCTGTTAGGAGCAGATTATGTATAGGTAAGTACAGAACAAGAATGAACAAAATTGCAGTAGAGAAGCATGAAATATGGATTAGTGGTTTGCGTTTAGGCAAATGGATGGACAACCAGCCATATATGGGGCAACTTAATCCAGCGCCCAATAAAATCATGGAGGTGAGAATACTGGCTGTTTCTATAGAACATTCCAATTTTAGCTGGAGAAAAGGAACTGCCCACATTGCAGCAAAAACGGTAATCACCGAAAATTCCAAGCCTACAAACCATCCATTAATCCATACTAATTTATTTTTCAGCATCAGCAACAAATGTTTTTTGTATTGATGATGATTATCAATAATCGGCTTGTTGCTGGGAATGAAATTCGCACATAAAAACGCAATTAAAATACCGATGACACCAGCGCCAGCAAGGAAATAATGCCAGCTAATGTGGCTTATTTGTGAGCCCATGCCAATCATGCTCGCCACTGTCACCGTAAAACCTAGGGTTTCTGTGAGGCCAATCATAAATGCATATTGTTTTAGGGGATAATGTTGGCGCAATACACGAGTCATGCCAACAAAAGCAAATGCGGAGCCACCGCCAATAATTAGGCGGCCAAGAAATAATACAAATAAGTTATATCCAGTAGAAAACAAAAAGCAGCCTAATGCACATATCAGCGCGTTTAAGGACAATAAAGTTCGGGTATTGTATCGATCAAAAAGAAGGCCAACGGGAATTTGCATTGTGGTATAAACATAATAAAAGGCGCTACTTAATAAACCTGCAGTAAATGCAGTTAATTGTTTCTCATGCATGATTGCGCCAATAATAATTCCCGAAGAGAGTTGCAAGAAAAATTGAAATAATAGAAAAAATACACTGACCAACCAGATGATGGTTCTTTTGGGGCTAGATGAAGGTGTCGAGTCTGATAAATTCATTAATTTTGTTTTGAGAAAAAGGCGGAATATATAGCATCATGGCGAAAGTGTAAATTTATTTTAAAAAATGTCTCCCTGAATGCAGTCTGGATTACAGCCTCACTTTTACCCAGGCTATGCATTATAAATACAACCAAGCATTAATCGTATCTAACGGAAAAGAGTGATAGGAGCACCAACGTTGAATCATACTATTATCTAATTCTGATGATATTCCATGGACTTGATAAGATAGCTTTTCTTTTAGAAAAGTTAATGCGACAAGATTATGGATGTAAAATTCTGGATCAATATACTTCATAGGCGTAGGGTCATTAAGTACAAAATTAACCGGCATTTTATGATTTAAGACTTCATCATCACTAAATTGAGGGCCAAATTCATCATAAACCCCTAAATTTGCAAGTATCTTGCCACTAAACCAGGAGTGAGGATAAGCATCCATAATCGCTTTTCCTCCGGTTGCGGTAATAACAACATTGGCTTCGATTAATGCACATTCAAGCTTACTGAAATCTTGCGGCGCAATTGCGGTAATACCTAACTTCTGAGCCAGATTTCGCTGCTTTTCACTTGGATCTACAATTACGACAGGAACTTTATTTTGCGCACAAAAATAGGCGAGTCCACGGCCAATTTTACCAAAACCAAAAATAACCCATGATGTTTCGGTCGGATTAACTCCTGTTAATTGAGTGAGAGCCATTTGGCTGCTTTCAGCACATCCAAAAACTGTTTCCAGTTGTTTGGTCAACGTACGGTCAATACTAATTACTGGAAAATCAAGAACTTGTTGTCGATATAGTTGATCGCCTGATCCGGTTAATTCGATTGCACCAATTTTGGGCTTTCCCAAAAATTGGTAAAGCTGTGCACCACAATCAAAATACAGATCAAAAGTTTCCCCAATAAGGGAGCGCGGATTTTCCACATAACGAATTTTTGCTTCGTTTAAACACGAAATCGCCTGTGGATGAGCATGACAAAAGTCTGACGGATTGGTGACGGTAACATCAGCTCCTGCCTCAAGTAAGCAGGTTATTTTTAATAAAGTATTCGTTACTAAAGGAACATGATGAACAACTCGTAATCCAGATAAAGGGCGTGTGTCACTCCATTGGGCAAGTTGTTCGTGCATAAAAGGAGCTTCAGATTTGGGATATTTTTGAAAGAATTTTTTAAAGGCGTCCTGCATCATGTATGACATATAGTAGAAAATGTTTCATCCTAGCATAATTTATTCATGCAGAATATTATTTATAGCTAGAGGCTTTTGTAATTTGGGCCAGCGAAGTGTAGCCTGGGTTTTGCTGCGCTGCCCCCAGGCTACAATAACTTTATAAAGCCAATTTGTTTTCTTCTGCAGAGGAATTGTCATAGCCAAGCCAGCTTGCAATCCATCGTAAAAATTGGTCAATTGGATCGTGTTGTTTCGGTTGGAAAAAAGAAAGAGGGCTCAACGTGCTTTGATGGTTACGGATTTGTCTGAAATAGCCTAACTCTTCCTTAAATAAGCTTCTTGTAGCGACTTGTTCGTCGGCATTAATTTTTTGATTAATTGAATCAATCAGGTTGTCTAATTGTGTTAAATCGTGTTTCGTAAAGGAATAGGATTTTTGAATTGTTGTTTTGAGGTGTTCTCGAGCAGCATATTCATCTTTGAATTTCAGTTGTGATGCCAGGTCATTCTTTAATTGTGTTCCGTCATCATTTGCCAAAATAGCATATTCTAAAAGATACAATTCTTGTTCAGTTTGAGCCGATTGGATTAAGTTTTTATAATGTTGGGCGCGTATTTTTCCTCGTGAATAATCAAAAAAATAAGAAAAAACACTTAAGTTGTCATCACGATGTTCCAAGTAATAACTTAAGGCGTTAGTACATTGTATTTTCAAGTCTTTTAAATGAGATTGTTTCACAACCGACATAGAAAGTGCCGGTTCTCCGTTCTTTGGTTGTGGACTTGCTATCACCGCCTGTTGCTGAACTTCGCTATTTTGAGATTGTTCCACCTCAGGTTTAATGGGCTCTTTTCTCCCCTCTAGCAGTTGTGGCAAATCAGACTGGATAGTATGTTCCTGAATGTCACTACCCAAAACCTCTGCTGATTGAGACGGGGCGAAATACTTTAGAATTCCTGGTAAAACAAAATTAGGAGGCAAGTTTGTTTGCGCTAAAGCTTCCTGGAGTGACTGCACTGCCGTATTGAATTCTTTTTGAATCTCAGCACTTTGTTCTAAAAGCGGTTTTTTAAACTGTCTAAGTAAACAATAGAGCTTAAACTCCAATTGGCAAACCTCTTTAAATCGAGGGTTTTCTATTAATTTCTCCAAGAGATCGTAATGATTTTCCTCCAGGTAATGAGGAGCAATATCTTGTCCTGCCATGATGAGTTTTATTCGTGCCAGATGATTCACTAGTTCAGGATTTTCAATGATTTGATCCAGATCAATCTTTCCCTCGTGAATAACTGTCTGACATTCTTCGAAGATTTTGCTAAGCTCCGCAAGCGCTCTCTTAAATGGCAAACTATTAAAGGTATAACGATAAATTTGATTATTTAAATCAAGTTGATTTTGCAGCATATTCAGTTCAATGCCTGCGAGTACTTTTTGAATTTCCTCTCGATACGGAATTGCCAATTGAGCAAGAGCATGTGGATTTGTACTTTCTAGGAGTTTAAATAGCTGGGGGCGAACGTCAGTTTTATCATAATGTGCTTTGAGATTCTCTACATAAGCATTAACGATGACTAGAGCATGCTCTTGTACAGACTTTTGAAACTCTGCGTCCAAATCTTCCAATTTTTTCTTTTCAATAAGATTAGCTAAGGTTGCCCATTCTTTTTGTTTTAGCGCCTCATCCAGTAATTTTTTTAGGCCGTATTTTTTCTCAAATAAGGGGAATATATCTGCAAAAAGGACAGGATCTTTTAAAAAATCTAAAACACTTTTACTAGGCTCTCCTGGAAGATCGCTTTGAGTAAACAATGCATTAAATACAGTTTCGTTTTTTTCTTTTACGGCTCGTTTTAAAGGACTTAAAAACAACGAGCTTGAATACAGTTCTGTATTTTGGAATAAAGGGTCATTCTCTGGAGCTTTAATAGAGCTCATTAAAGGTGTTCTTGGATTTTGTACGTTGGCTCTTACTAACAATTGATAAAGTCTACCGTACCCTTGAGCATAGACTTTTTCAAACTGAGCAGAGGCGGGTTGCTCAGCAAATAATTGTTGGATTGCGTATTGTCGCTCCGTAGCGTTAAGTGTAAATTCTCGGGCAAGTAGTTGGTTGGCAATTTTTTCTTGTTTGTGGGCGCAGCTAAAAAGAAATAGTTCTTTAAAATCCAGCCCGAAATTAAGATCGGGTTCAATGAATGGTTCTAAAACAGAACCATTTCCTTTTTCTATGGCCTCTTGCAGTAATTCTAAAAGAGGTCTTTTTAATGGAGTTTTGGGAGTTATTCTTCCTTGGCTCAAAAATCGTGCAACTAAATTTTTATGGTTATTGGCTAGGGCAGAAGTGAAAATTTGCTCCGTTAACTCTGGATCAAGAACGGTTTCTTTATCCAGTAAAAAATCCAGGGCGATTAATAGGCTATTTTGTGCCAGCAGAGGAATAAGTTTTGGATTTTGCTTTAATGCGGGGTAGAGTTGCAGCAGTAATTTGATCCCGTTTTCATTTTTATCCAGAATTAACTCATTAATGAACTCTTCAAGCTCGGCTTCTTCCCAAGCTACTTTTTTACATAATGTCCTGGCAAGATATGCAAGCTTATTTTTGAAAAAGCCTTTGATTTGTTTTTTTTGTTCCTGTGATGTCAGTGTTTCTAATGTCAGTGTATCGGCTGGAATTTTGGCGCCAACTCGATTCAGTTTAGCCAGTTTGCCAGGGCTTGTGGTTGATGCATTGAGGTAGTCATTAAAGAGTCGGGGGGCTTGTTGAGCACATGCTGTTATGACTGGCACGATATTCCAATTTAAACTGCTTTCTAGTACGAGTTGTTTTATCCTAGGGCTTGCTGTTGTAAAAGATTTTTCGATGATTGAAAAGTCATCGTAATCAGAACACAACTCGAACAATGCGCGTATATCCTGAGTATTATGTACCACATGGTAATTTAACTGATCCAATGTGGATAAAATGGATAAGTCCTCTTCTACCAATCCTCTTTGATAGAGAAACTCCATGGTTTCTGGGTCAAGATGGCTTTTCTTTGCTTTCAGTTTTTCTTGTAAAAACTGGCTCATTTCTTTATTGCCATTCAAGATGGCCAGGGTAAGCGCACTTTTAATTGTTTCCTCAGAAATATTATCTTTCCATGAGTTTTTTACATGCTCATTTTTTCTTAAGAAAATCAGTACATTGAGTAGCGTTGTTGCGCCTAGCGGAGTGTTTAAATCAATTAAACGATATTCATGATCATCAATGTTTTTCCAAAGTGTTGGATTTGTTTGTTCTGCCCATGCACGTGCATACGTTTCAAAAATGGTTATATTATTGCGTTCCATGCACAAGGTGAGTAAATCTGGCTCATCAATGTTTACTGCAAAACCATTTATAAGGAGTTTTTCCAAAGTAATCGCATCAATATTTTGGATGACTTCTTTGGTGAAAATGCAAGGAAATGATTTGGGAGCAATTTTCGCCGTTGTTAAATGAGGAATTAACAGATTTAAAACATGATGTTGGTTGGTAATCGCAGCATATTGAATTTGTTTGATGATTTGTTCTGGGGTTAACTCATTTAAAAACTGATTTATTTGCGCGGATTTTGCTTCCTCTTTAATAAAAGTTAGGAGTTGCAGATGATTATAGGTAGTTTGATTTCTAGGTTCTTGAGAAAGATTTAATTGATCGAATACCTTCATTAAATTACTGTTATCTGCTTCTTTTTTCATTAACAACAGGTGTTCTGCTGCTGGTTGGTCAAGAAACATTTGCAGTTGGTTTTTTAATGCACTTTGTTCTTCAGCTGTAGTATATGTCTTGAGATAATGGTCAAGGAGCTTTTCCGCTTCTTTGTGCTTGCCTGCATATAGGGTGGCATTAATTCCTTTCAAAATAGCATTTTTTAAAATAGGTGATTTAGGCTGTTGCAGTAAAAGATCATTAAACTCGGGACGAAGATATTCTTTTGACAAGTTGTCGTAGTTGATTTTATTGTGTTTAAATAAGTACTTAAGTGTATTCATGTCTCCTGCCAGAGCAGCAAAGAAACTTGAACGTGTATCGGTTTGACTTGCGAAGGCAATTTGATGTAATTCATCGTGAGAAGGGTAGGACACAGGTGTTGCCTTGGGCGGGGCAAATGTACGAATATTGAGTCCAAAAGAGTCTTCTTTATAATCAAAGCACTCCTTAATTTCTTTGACTAACTCATCAACCGTTCCCAACTCCTTTATTCTTTTATTGTAGTTTGAATCATAAACAACATATTTTCCGTTTTCAAAAGATAAATTAATGGCATGGTTATAACTGCAAATTAGATAGGAACGGTTCTCACGGCTAATTTTTTTGAATATTTCTTCCCAGTGCGCTTCATCTGTTGTTAGCCCTAAATTAAATTCATTTTTTAGTGGCTTATTGCCAATTTCCAAGATTTTTTCGATATCAGATTGCAGGATTTCATAATAACTGTATGCCTCAACGCGAAATGTTTTCTCGATTTTGATAATGAAACCATCAATAGCAGGGTTATCACCAATACGATAAGTGCTAGGTAGGGTTGCTAACTGTTCGAGTAAATCAAAAAAAAGCGGTCTTTTATTTTCTAATGTGTATTTAATGCATAAAGCAGAAAGTGCGGCGCAAATCCCTTTTTTATTTAGTACCAAATCGATATTTTTTTTTTGCTTCAGACACGCGTTGACTGCAGTAATAATTTTGCCTTGATTTGGCATGGGTAAGACTCTCGCTATTTTAATTTTTGCGATTATAAGGGGCATTTTTATTTGTTTCAATTCATAATGTATAAAATAAATCCATGTCAAATAAGCTGAAAATTTTCAAGAGAAGAGTAGATAAAAAGCTCAATTATGATTCTAATATAATTTCTTGTGCGGGAGGTCTTAAATTGTAATAAGAGCTCATGCAGTGTCCATAGGCTCCGGTATGCGCAATTAGAAGGACATCTCCCTCTTGAGTCGTAGGTAATATGCGGTCATACCCTAATGTATCGCCCGATTCACAAATCGGGCCTACAATGTGTGATACTCCCGATGGTTCTGAATGCAATCGAGTTAAGTTGACAATTTCATGATAAGCGCCATATAAAGAAGGCCTAATTAAGGAGTTCATTCCAGTTTCAATTCCTATAAATTGTACTTCTCCTTTTTCTTTACATTGAGTAACTCGAGCCAAAATGATGCCACTTTCTGCCACAAAAAAGCGTCCAGGCTCCATCCAGAATTGTACATGAGAGAAGTTTGATTTAATTGCCAGTAATGTTGAATCGAGTTGCTTTAGATCTAAATGTTTTTGCCCTGGTTTTTCAACAATACCCAAACCACCACCCAAATTAATAAATTGTGCCCGCGGGAATTGTTTCAGAAGTGATGTGAGCATTAATGCAGTTTGTTCCCAAAGTTCCGGAGTAAGAATTCCGCTACCAGAATGTGAATGTAGACCAATAACATGAATATGATGCTCCTGGGTCAAGGTTTTAAGTTGCTCTATATCATTTTGGGCAATTCCAAATTTTGACTCATTGCCTCCAGTCACGACGTGTTTGTGATGGCCAGCACCAACTCCAGGGTCAATACGCACGATGATCTCACGGTTTTTAAATAATTCCGGCCAATTTGTTAACGGATATAAATTGTCTATGGTCACATAACATCCTAAATCCATAGCCGCAGCATATTCTATTTTGGGGGCAAAATTTGGTGTAAATAAAATGCGTTTTTTGTCTATATGAGGAAACAGACTCGATATTTGTTGTAACTCTTGAATGGAAACGCATTCAAAGCCAATACCTTCTTTTTCCAATGTTTTTAAAATGGATGGATGCGGATTGGCTTTGATCGCATAAAATAGGGTATCAATTGATTGCATGCTTAATAATTTTTGCGCTTGGGCTGTTTGTGTGGGACTGTGATATACATAACAGGGCGCATGATCCTCTGCCAGAGCAAGCAAACGAGAGCGTTCAATTTCCCACCATGGGGTAGGTCGGATAAAGGGTTTTTCCTTTTTTTGGGGATGAAAAACCTTTTCCAGTTGAATAATAAAACTATCCAACATTGGATTATCGCCAATAAGGTAATCATTGGGGATAGTGCACAATTGCTCAAATGCCTCAAAAAATTGCTCTGTTTTATTTTCCAGGGCATAGTATTCATATAAGTCGCTAAGCCCAGCATAGGCAGTAGCTTTATTGAATTTAAAATCCTTAGTGGACTTTTGTTTGAGACAGAAAGTGAGCGCCTCAATAATTCGGCTTTTGGGAGACATTATGAGCTCATGATTCCATTTTTGTCATATGAAATTATAATTTACATATTGATTAAATTCAATTCACTGTGTATTTGGTTTCATATTATGCACTATGGCGCAATAAATTTATGCTTGCAATTTTATTGGCACTCAAATAGTCTGTTAAAAATAATTATCATAAGGAATTGATATGTCACAAGCTAAAATCAATATAGATGATGCTGGAAAGACTGGTGCATTAGTCGCAGTTGGAAATACACTTTTAGCGCCGCTGTATTGGCTTGATGCCAAGCTCGGTTTGACTGTAGCAATTGCTGCGACGAGTGCATTTTTATATGGTGCGCATGAGATAGGTAAGAATAGAAGAGTTGTAGAAAATGGTAAAAATAATCTGAATACTTTTTTTGGTGGTGTAACAGGCGACAAAAGTACTGAGGTTCAGAATGCCCTGGCAAATATTGCAGTTGGAGGTGCGGCGATATTTGATGAAATTATGCCAAGCGATAATCACAGTCCTACGCCGAGCGATAGTCGCCGACCTAAATAGATTTTCAAATTATGTATCAAGGAAGTGAAGTATGCCTAGAGATCAAGTAAATCCCGAAAAAGCGTTAAAGACTGGTGCATTAATCAGCTTTGGAAATTTATTTATGTCGCCTTTTTATGCCAGGCTAGGTCCATTCACCTCATTAACGCTAACAGCCGCTGCGTTATTTAGCTTGCATGAGATAGGTAGAGCCAAACAAGCAGGAAATGGTTTTTGGGGCTTTTTTTCAAGCAAGCCTAATCCTACGTTTTCCGATGCGAATACTTCGATGAAGCATGTCACGGAGGGTGGGGCAACGGTTTTTGATCGAATTTTTCCACCTGGTAACAAATAAAAATTTGTAGCCTGGGAGCCGCGTAGCGAAATCCGGGTTACGGTTTCGCCTAGGTTACAATTATCATCCTAATTGATGAACTTTAACCAACATGCCAATCTGCGCATTATCTAGATAATAAACAACATCACCCTTAAGACGTTGTTTTTGTGAAATAGTGAATGACGATTGTGGGTTGTTGGGCGGTGATACTTGAAGTTTTGCATCAAAAGAGTAATAACTCGCCTGCGTTATATTTAAAGTTCCTTGCATTTGCCAGCCATTATGCTCCACTACAGGTAAAGAGACACTGCTTTGATTATTGGCTGGCTGTCTCCATGAATAATGTCCCAGTACTTGATAACGAGATTTACGAGTGAGTAGGTAGTACTCATCACGTAAGCTGGAAGAAGATGGGGGTAACAACCGATAAGGCTTTCCTGATTTGTCTGCATCCGCTTTCAAAGATATAGCATTTGTATTCATTGGAATGAGAGGGGCGTCGATAGCTAGTCCTGTGTTTTGATTTGGGTGTGCAAATATAATTAAATCAATTTGATAGGGAGATTTGGCTACAGCCAGACAGGTATACAGAATGCTTATTACAAATATTATTAATCGTTCCATGGCTAATTTATTTTTATTGTTATTATTATTTAGGATCGTAGCCAGGCTACGATGCTCCTATGTTAGTTGAGCAAGTATACCCCCTATGGAAGAACTCACTCAACAACAATTTTTGGAAACTTATCTGCATAATTGATTGGTTTTTTGGCCAGCTCAATCGTGCTCCTCATCGCTGTTTTAATCAATGTATCTGTTAACGCATCACGAGCTTGAGTGGCAGTAGGAGCTCCTTCATCGCAATTTTCTCGTATACGTCCATCCAGGGGTAGTTGTCCGAGTAATGTCGTATGATGCGTGGCACAAAGTGTTTCTGCGCCACCTGCACCAAAAATTGTTTCTTGATGCCCACATTGACTGCAAATATGGGTGGACATATTTTCAATAATGCCGAGTACATCAATTCCTGTTTTAGAAAACATATGTATTGCTTTTTGTGCATCAAGTGTCGCTACGTTTTGTGGGGTAGTTACTACAATGGCTGCAGTCAGTGGAATTTTTTGTACCAAAGTCAATTGAATGTCGCCTGTTCCAGGCGGTAAATCAATGAACAAATAATCGAGATCGTCCCAAAGGGTAATATCCAGCATTTGAATTAGGGATTTTGCAAGCATGGGGCCACGCCAGATTATCGCTTGTTCGCTGTTTGTTAGATAGCCAATGGACATGCTTTCTATACCATGTGCTTTTGCAGGAAGGTAATGTTCGCCACTCACTTGCACCGGTTCGGTTTTACCAAGCATTAATGGCATACTTGGGCCATAAATGTCTGCATCTAAAATACCTACTCGTGCCCCTACTCGAGCTAATGCGGTTGCTAAGTTCACTGTTATGGTAGACTTTCCTACTCCTCCTTTACCAGACGCTACAGCAATAGTATTTTTTACCCCACGTAAGCCCTTGCCTACGAGTTGTGTTCTATGCGGTTTAATCCATTGATTGATGTGTATGACTATTTTTTGATTAGGAAATGCTGATTGTAAAGCCGCAAGTAAGAGAGGTTTATAATTTTCTTCAAGTAAGTTACAAGGAAATCCAGCTGTGAGATTGATGAGCAGCTGATTATCAGTTATTTCAAGGCTACATTGTAGATTCATTTCCTTGCCTGTAAGGCCAAGAAATGGATCTTTCAGAGTATTCATCAAGTGAATTACAGTATTTTCAGTGGTCATGGATTAGCCTTGAATGAAAAAGACGAATGATAACGCAGCGGTCTATTATTTCATAGTGTTAGGAGCTGTTTACTAGCCCACGTCAATACCTAGGCGATAAGCAGTTCAGAGGGCTCATATTGCCAATAGACCCAATGATTGCTGGGGAGGTAATAAATTCCACAATAGATTGGTAGATGGGTTTGCCTTACTAGATAAGAGCCGTATTCATTCAATTGTTGTCGATGCTTCAGCAAGGATGCTTCATCTTCTTTTCCGGTTTTGAAATCAATAATCCAACGTTTGCCTTGCTCTTCAAAAGTGCGATCAATGATCCGCGTAATCGGCCTATTTTGTTGTTCTACCAATAATTCGTATTCGTTCTGTTCCTGATGGTGTTCGCTAATAATCCATAATCCCGTTTGATCTTCAAACATACGCATGATTTGTTCTTGCATACTGAGTAATGCCTCATGCTGCATTATTTCATCGAAACCTAGCTTTCTTAATTCATAACTGGCTAAACTCCAGGGAACCTCAACGAACGCTCTTGGATGATTATCACAAATCCATTGTAGTAATTGATGGGTTACTATACCGGTGAGTCGAGGAATAGTTGTTGATAAAGAGGATGTTGTCTTGATATGAGTACGGGTATCAAGAATTTCAGATGTTTTATTTTGATAGTAATCAAGGGGGAGGCGTCCAAGTTTGGGTAAAGACTGCTTTGTTTCCTCAATAATGGATAATGATTCTTCCTCAATAAATTCTATGCTTTTTAAAAGATGTCGAAATGAAGTTTTGGACGATTTTTCTGAATGGTCCATTAAATACAAGCGTGATTTTGCCCGGGTTATGGCGACATACAATAATCGTTGTGCTTCATAGCGGCTTTTTACTTCATCTAACTGACTTAAGTAATCATACAATGCACAATGATCTTGATGAGCAGCGTGTATAGGTGACATCAGCAACAAATTACCATGTTTTTGAGTCGGTAAATTGAGCCAGCGTAACATTGGATTGTCTCCACGATTAGGTTGGGTGCCTAATCCAGGTAAAAATACGGTATCGAATTCCAGTCCTTTAGATTTATGAATCGTCATCACGTGTAAGCGTGAAGGGTTTGCTTGTTGTGAATAGAGCTTATTGAGTTCTGAGAGAAATTCATTCATATCCGGTAAGCGACCTTCTTGTTCATAACGATCAAGCAAAGTCCAGAATTGTTCTAAGTCATTAAGTTGCTCGGTTTTTAGAATACTATCGACATGCAATTCTTTTAAGGTGCGGATGACCCAGACTGAGAGTTGGTTTTCATACCTTTGACTTAGTGATTGATGCATGACTTGGATCAAATAATCTGCACGAAGTCTGCCTTCGTCACTTATGCCTGGTATTTTGTTTAAATGCAATAAAGCGAAGTAAATCGATTTTTTCTTATTGAATTGAGCTATGGCATGAATATCACTTAATGACAAGCCACAATAAGGACTATGAAGAACTGCGAGCCATGCGAGGCGATTTGCGGGCATCAATAAAGCCTGGGTTAATGACCACACATCGCGTAAGTGGCCTAGATTGGCTAATAAAGTAATATCAGTTCCTTGATAAGGGATCTGATGTTGGCGTAAGAGACGAATGATTTCGCTTAGTTGTGTTCTTGAGCGCACCAGAATGGCCATGGTGTGATCAGGATGAGTTTGCAATTCATATTGGATGGTTTCTATGAGTTTTTTTGCTTCCTGCTCACGGTTTTTAAATTGCATCGCTTGAACAGCACTGCATTCTTTATTCTGAATGACATTGACACTGGGATGAAATGAAACAGCCCCAGACTCTATATCAACTTGTTTGGGAAATATGCTGGTAAACTGCTTATTTACCCAATCAACAATAGTTTGTGTTGAGCGAAAATTACAGCTTAACTCCAAAGGCTGAAGGGTAACAGGCCCTATGCCTTGTTCTTTAGCACGAAAAAATAATCCTACTTCTGCTTGTCTGAAACGATAGATGGATTGCATGGGATCGCCAACGATAAATAGGGTTCGCCCATCGCCTTTCTCCCATCCAAGAACGAGTTTTGTTAACAGTTCAAATTGAGTAATCGAAGTATCCTGAAACTCATCAACCAGAATATGTTGCAGAGCGTGATCAAGATATAAAGCTAAATCGGTTGGATTTTCTTCGTGGCCTAAGGCATTCAGTGCTTGCTGAGATATGGCGGTAAAATCAATCTCATTGTGCTCGCTAAATAAAACATGCAAATGACCTACAAGAAGAGGGAGCAATAAAAACAGTGCTTGCAAGACTTCCCATTGCTCAGGATCGTATTCTGGCGCAGGTAAATTACTGACTTGGATTAGTGCCTCAAGAAAATCAGGATACTCACTCAATTCATTGAGAAGTTCTTTACTGGCATTTTTGAGCCTTTTGTATTCGTCTGGAGCGCAGGAGCTACTAAGTAAACCGACATGATGATCAAAACTTTTACGGAAATTTGCATCACCTGTAAGTAATAGTTTACTTAAGGCTGTTGCAAGCTCTTGATTGACCTGTTGGAAATCATACCAATCCTTAAGTGGATAGCGTGGTGAACTAGGGTTATTTTCTATATCCGCTAACTCACGCGCACATCGAGTTAACTCAACAGCCACGTGTGTGGGTAGACTTTGTTTGAATCGCTTTAACTCATGTTGTTCTATAAGTTGGAGTGCGCGTTCAAAAGTTGATTTTTCCTGGGCACTTGCTTGAAATAGGGGAGCCAACCACTGATCTCTTTGAGAGAGAAGTGAAGTAAAGAGCTCAAGTAGTCGGTCTTGGCGATTATCAACATGCAGCAAAAGTGTTTTTATTGCATTCTGATATTCAGGTGTTGTTAGAGCAAATTGAATACAACGTCGCCCAGCATTTAAATAATGGCTATTAACTCTTTCAGTAATTTGTGAATAAGCAATTTGTTTTTCCAACAACGGAATTGCTTGATTTATGCTTTGGCATAAAGAATCAATTGTAATGACTCTTAATCGATTCGGCTGTTGCAATAAATTCCATTGAAAATGAGCGTCACGCTGCAGTGCTTCACCAGCAAAGGTAAGTGTCATGTGTTGATGTGGTGTGTCGGCCTTCTTTTTACTTGCTGCTTGCTGCAATGCATGCACAATACGTTCACGCATTTCGCTTGCAGCTTTACGTGTGAATGTTAGCGCAATAATTTGTTCGGGAGCAGTGACTGTGCTTAATAGTCGCAAATAGCGCTGGGTAAGAATTTCGGTTTTACCGGAACCTGCAGGAGCTTGAACGATAAATGATAAGGAAGGATCGGTAGCTTGGCTTCGTTGATCACTGTCGACTAGCATTGTGTTTGTCCCTGTATGTTTTTATTAAATATTTTTTGCCCCACCATATACGTTGGTCCTTGGCCCAACATCACTGAATTATATGGAAGCGGTTTTGTTGGGCCAAGGCCCAACCTACAAAAACGCTTTAATCTACAATGATTTCTTGTGCTGGAGGACGCAAATTGTAATGTGAGCTCATGCAACGGCCGTAGGCGCCTGCGTTGGCAATTAATAACACATCACCTTCTTCAGTCACAGGCAATAACCGATCATAGCCAAGAGTGTCTCCTGACTCACAGATTGGGCCTACTATATGTGAAAATCCTGCTTTTTCTTCATATAACCTGCTTAAGTTCACAATTTCGTGATAAGCACCGTATAAAGAAGGACGGATTAGAGAGTTCATCCCTGTTTCGATACCCACAAATTTGACCTTGCCTTTTTCTTTACATTGAGTCACTTTGGCAAGAATAACTCCACTTTCTGCAACAAAAAATCGCCCTGGTTCAAGCCAAATTTTAATGTGCGGGTAACGTGATTTGACTGCCATTAACAAGGCATCCAAGCTTGCAAAATCTAAGGGTTGTTGCCCTGGTTTTTCGACTATGCCTAATCCACCACCTAAATTAATCGATTGAACATGCGGGAATTGCTCTGTTAATGATGCAAGCATTAAGGCCGTTTGTTGCCACAACTCTGGGGTAAGAATGCCACTTCCAGAATGGGCATGTAAACCCACTACTTGGATATTCTGTTTTTGGGTTAATGTGACAACCTGCTCAAGGTCATTTTGAGTAATACCAAATTTTGACTCATTCCCCCCAGTTGAAACATGTTTGTGATGGCCAGCACCAGTGCCGGGATCAATACGAATAATGACGTCACGATTTTTAAACAACTCAGGCCAATGTTCCAAAGGATATAAGCTGTCTATGGTGACGTAACAACCAATATTTAGAGCGTATTCATATTCTGCTCTTGGTGCAAAATTGGGCGTAAACAGAATGCGTTTTCTATCGATGTTAGGGAATAGTTCTAATACTCTGTCCAGCTCTTGAATAGAAACACATTCAAGACCGATACCTTCTTTTTCCATGGTTTTTAAAATCGATGGATGAGGATTAGCTTTAATCGCATAAAACAATGTATCAATTGATTTTAAGGCAAGTAGTTGCTTGGCTCTGTCAGCTTGGGTTCGGCTGTGATAAACATAGCAAGGTGAATTGAGCGAGGCAATAGTTAATAAACGATCACGTTCTTTTTCCCACCACGGAATACAGCGAGCAGTCGGTGTACCGAACTCTTCATGCCAGCTTTTTGAGTAATAGAAAATTTGCGGATTATTTTCTATCAGTAAATGATGCAGTTTTTGGCATAATTGATTTGCTTGTGATTCATCTACAACGAACGTGAGGTTCAAATCATTGGATGCAAGCGACATTAAATAAACTTGTTTTGCTTCAAACACCTCTAAAGCTGGACCAAGTTGTGGCAATACAGTTCGGATATGATGGCCAACAAGGCTTACTGCACTACAGGGCTCGATGAGTTTTGCACGCCCAAATTGATTTAATTCAGCCAATAAAGCGTTAATTGCTGGTCGGTCATGTATTTTACTGTTGATATCAAGTGATAAAGTGACGTTAAACTCAGAGGAGGAGAGTAAGTCTACCGAGAATCCATGATGTTTAAATGCAGTAAACACATCAGATAAAAATCCAACTTGTTGCCACATATGCAACGTATCTATAGAGATTAATAAGATACTGTTTTTAATCTGAATGGATTTAATAAGTGGTGCTGTTTCATCAATATCTTTAGTAATGAGTGTTCCTGAATGTTCCGGCATTTGTGTAAATTTGACGGACATTGGGATATTGGCACGACGAACAGGAGGTATGCAATTGGGGTGTAATACTTTAGCACCCATTGACGCAATTTCCTGTGCCTCATCATAATTTAATTTCTTTAATAAACGTGCCTGTGGCAGCTGATGCGGATTGGCTGTATAAATTCCGGGAACATCAGTCCAAATTTCACACGATGCGGCCTGGAGTTTGCCTGCGAGCAGGGCAGCGGAAGTATCAGAGCCTCCTCGTCCTAGCAAAACGGTTTCTCCTTGTGGATTGGCGGCAAAAAAACCTTGAGTAATAATCGCTTGCGAACCGCTGGAGATAAATCGTTCGACTAACTCAGGATCATACTCACTCTCACAACGAGCCGATAGATAATTCGCAGGCCCTCCATCAGGGAAAGGGGTGCTGGTTAACAGTTCACGAGCATCATACCAAGTGCAATCAATTCCTTGTTTTTTGAGAAAAGCATGGCCTAGGCGAGTCATCATGAGCTCACCCATGCTTAAAACTTCCGCATGAGTTTTTGCAGGAGCTTGTTTTAATAGGGCAATGCCAGTGAGCCATTGTTCTAATTGAAGTAAATCTTTGGCAATTAATTCAGGATCAACTTCAAGTTGTTCGGCAAGATTGAGATGGCCATTACGAATATCAGTTAAAATGCTCTGATGTTCATTGAGTAAAGCAGCCTCAATAGCCTTTTCAAGCTTATTAGAAATTTGCGTCAGTGCGGAGCAGACAATAACAGGTTGTACCCCAGAATTTATATGTTTTTTAGTAGTGGACGCAATATTATTCCACGTGTTGCGAGTTGAAACGCTGGTACCACCAAATTTAGTTACTATTTGTTGCATGATTCATTTCCGCACAAAAATAATACACATTACCATGGAGGAGAGGAGCAGCACAAGCCTCCAGGACACTAATTGAAAGATTCAGGGATAATTTTATTCATTAATTGCTCATGATGGGCTTAATTATTTCACTATGGATTAATATTCATTACTTGTTGAATATAAATAGAAAAAAGTATTTTGAAGGTGTTTTTAATGATTTCAAAACAGGGTACACTCGCTGTTTAGCGGACGTATTTATATTCAAATTTTGAAGTATGATATCTAAGGAGTAAAAGGAGTGAAAAATATGCACAAACCTTTAAGAACACTAGTGAATGCTGCTGTTATTAGCGTTTTATTTGCTAGTGGAGCTCATGCAGCTGGATTCTCTTTGTATGGAGAAGGTGCTGGATATGCAGTTGGTAACTACGCCGCAGGTTCTGCAGCAGAAGCAGCCGACGCATCAACAGGTTGGTATAATCCTGCTGGTTTAGCTTTACTTCGTGAGCAGCAACTGGTTTTTGGTGGTATTGGCATATTTCCCACTTTGAAGATGAATGGTTCAAGTAATTTTATTACCACAACTGGTCTTCCTGCACCGTTCCCTGCAGTTGTTGACTATGAACAAAATTTCACTGGAGTAGATGGTAGTTATAATGCGTTTGTGCCTTCATTCCATTATGCTTTGCCTTTAGGTGAGCGCACTACGTTTGGCTTAAGTGTGACTGCTCCATTTGGGTTGGCCACTGATTGGGCTCCTGATTCTCCAGTACGATATTCAGCGACGTACACAGAAATTTTAACCACTAATATTTCGCCAGAATTAGGTACTCGACTTACTGAACATTTTGCATTGGGAGCAGGTCTTGATCTGCAATGGGCTCGTGCTAAATTTAATCAAATGATTGGTGCTCCCACGCTTTTCCTGCTTTTGCAAGAGGATCCTGCTTCAGTTGACTCTTTAAGCTATAACAAAGCGTCTTCATGGGGTGTTGGATTTCATGTTGGGGTGATGGGTATGTTTAATGACAACCACACACGCATCGGTCTTAATTATCAATCTCGCATGCGACATGTTTTTTATGGACATAGCCGCTTATCTGGAATATTGGCTAATAACAATTTTGAGTTGGTTTTCCCAATCTTACCTCCATCGGCATCCCGAACAAATAATGACTTATTTAGCAATCCACAAGAATTCCCCGATGTCCTTACATTAAGTGGTTATCAAGACATCAACGAGCGGTTGGCTTTATTAGGATCAGTTGTTTATACCGGTTGGCACGTATTTAATGATATCCAATTGAATAACGTTGCTGTTCCCAATATCGGGGGCGCGCCATTTTTTAACGTGACTCAAGCAAATATTAATAGTAATGTAGTGCAAGACTATCATGATTCTTGGCGTGTTGCTCTTGGTGCCAATTATCGTGTAAATCCAAAATTAATGTTTCGTGTAGGTGGTGGTTATGATCAGACTCCAACACCTGATGCATTTAGAAATGTTCGTTTACCTGACGTAGATCGCTGGGCAATTGCTGTTGGCGCACATTATCAATGGCGACCCAATGTTGGTATTGACGTTGGATATACTCATTTGTTTGCTGGATCTAACCCGGATGTTGATACAGTCCAAGCTCTTTCACAAACTTCTGAATATAGTGTAGATATTAATGGCGGTAATTTTGCTGCTGATCTAGTCGGTGCACAATTGACATGGATTATTGATAAAATCCCTGAGGCACCAACAAAATAAGTATTTGTACACTGAATCGGTAAAAGCCACTTAAAGTGGCTTTTTTTATTTCTGGTTAGTGTGTATCACAGAGATACGTTATCTTCGTATACATTAACATCTACAATCATGAGAGTAGGGTGAGCTGTTAAACCCAGCATTTACTGTTAATTTCTTACTCTCCAAAAAGTTCATCATGAACCCATCAATATACTAATTAACAAGTATTATTCATGGTTCTTTTGTTGCTTTGTAAACCTTGGGCTTATCAGCCCAGCCTACGTTCATTGCGCTATTTTTTTCAACAAATTACCTAATATACAAATCCAAACGTAGCGAAGATGTCGTTAGTCTATATTCAATTTGATACTTCAATCAGAGGATCTATCGTTGTAAACGCACAGGATGATGGTGTTGTCGCTTTGACAGATAAATTTGGCTTTGCGCTTTCTAATTTACTGCTTTATTGATATGTGCCTGATAAGCTCTGAGATGGAGGCGAGAATGCGCCTCCTGATATCCATATAAAAAATTATCTTTTCTCAATAGTCGCTTCACCAGCACCATTTACAGTTAGAGTATATCCGTTCTTTGATAAAAATTTTGGAGAGATATCACCCGTATCAAGATTCATTTTGACTTCACCTACTTCTATAGGATTAGAAGTATTAGTAGCCATTTTAATTATTGCAGAGCATTCTTTGCCCGTTGTGTGTCCATAGCAAGCTAATTTTACGAGATTCCAATAAACTTTTTGTGTTGAATTGCCAGCCGTTGGGTATGCAGAAGGGACGCCTGCTATATAGGCATTAGATTCTTCTGGAGTTTTATTATGAGTGATTAAATAGGCTGGACTTGCAAAAGCTGTTACAGCACTTAAACTTAAAGCAATTGCTGAAAAACCTTTAAATATTAAATTCATTATATCTTTTTCTCCGTTTAATTATAAATGATTGGTACAAGTTATCATCCTCAATAAGTCTGAAGAAAACGCACGGTTCTATACCAATCGGCTGTTCTACATCGTTAAAACGCCCCAAGAGTATATCGTAAAATAGCCTAGTGTCTATCAACATTAGTTTTAGACAACAAATGATTGACTCAAATTAAGATGATTTATTCTGGCTTAATAAGCGTGCGATATCTTTGGCAAAGTAAGAGATTATAAAATCTGCACCAGCACGTTTTATCGCTGTTAGACTTTCTATTATGGCGTGTTCTTCATTGATAAGTCTGTTTTGAGCGGCTATTTTGATCATCGAATATTCACCGCTTACCTGATAGGCACAAAGAGGCACTTCAGGGAAATGTTGTTTTAGTTTTGCAATCACATCCAAGTAAAATCCGGCAGGCTTAACCATCATCATATCGGCTCCTTCTTCAAGATCTAATGCTGTTTCTCTAAGGGCTTCGGCACCATTTGCAGGGTCCATTTGATACGCCTTACGATTGCCAAACTTTGGTGCTCCCTGTGCAGCTTCTCTAAAAGGTCCATATAGGCAAGAGCAATATTTTGCACTGTAGCTTAGGATGGGAATATGTTGATATCCTTGGATATCCAATGCGTTACGAATCGCATGGACCATTCCATCAGTCATTCCGCTAGGTGCTACCCAATCAGCGCCAGCTTTTGCATGGCTCACCGCTTGTTTTGCAAGGAAAGCCAAAGTCTTATCGGTATCAATGCATTCACCATTAAGTACACCACAATGTCCATGATCTGTGTATTCACAAAAACAAAGATCAGTAATAATTAAGATGTCTTTATTCACTGCGCGAATTTTTGCTATCGCCTGTTGAATAATTCCTTCATCATTGAATGATTCGCTACCATATGCATCTTTATGTTTAGGAATACCAAACAGAAGGACTGCGGGAATTCCCAAAGAAGTCAGTAATTCAATTTCTCTAGGGATGCAATCGAGGCTCAATTGAAACTGACCAGGCATTGCGCTTATTTCCTGAGGCTCATTAAGTAGTTCACTAATAAATAAAGGAGCGATAAATTGCTGGGGATGCAGGCGTGTTTCTTTAACCAATGCACGCGACATTGCGCTACTTCTTAAACGAGTCAATCTTAAGGGTATGTTGTAATCGGTCATGGAGTTAATCCTGTTATTAATTCATTAGACAAGCAGTCTATTTTTTGTGGCATAAAAATCCGAGATATATTAACACAATTACTGTAGCCTAGGTGCAGCGTAGCGGAACTCGGCTTGTAATTCATGCTCATAATTCTCGTGTTCCGCTATGCTGCACCCAGGCCACAAAACATTCAGATCTAAATTTCAGAGAGTTGACAAAAAATTCAGCGTTTTCTTTTTTTAATTTTCTTATTCGAGGTATACAGAAAATCAATCGCGCTGCTGGTGTCACTGTTGCTTATTTGAATACTAAAAAATCGATTAAGTAAGTATCTGAGTGTCAACATATTGGTGTCTGTTTGTGAAAGCCCAATGTTATAGCTTAAATAGAAACGTTTCGAAAGGGATTTTCCTACCACAAAAGAAGTGGTGTCACTTGAGGTATTGGTGGCTTGATTATAGTTAGTATTGGTTTGTACATTAAAATCAATACCTGCGGATTGTTTGAGCTGTTCTAAAAGGCGAAGACTGTTTGTGTTGCTTCCCAAGTTCATGGAAGATATCGCTGTGAGAAGTAATTGTCCTCCAGCTTTATTTGCCTGGTTTGCTGGACGCCCAAGAACAAGCATGGAAAGAATGTCTGCTTGTGAAAGAACAGCAGGCTCAGAAAACAATTGAATTTTGGGACGAGCTAATCGACCAGTTACTTCAACTCCTAAAATCATGGTTTCCCCATAATTAATATTTTGCAGATTCGTGCTATTGAAGTCTAAAAGTTGGCTTGAGCTGGCAAAGGTTGTAGGGGTAGTGCTAATTTTTTTTGCTGCACGAACATTAATACCTGGATTAGAAATAGGCCCGCCAGTAAAAATGAGTTGTCCTTGTTGTATCGCTAAATCTTGCCCATAGGCCTTATACGTACCATCTCTAACGGATAATTCTCCATATGCATTGATCGAGTTTTGTTGTGATTGCTTTACATGCAGTGTTCCATTCAAATGGCCTTTTAACCCTTTTACATCGATGGTTACTTCTTTTCCCATTACAAGATCAATATCCATACTGTTAATCGGACTAAAGGATGGTGCTGGTTTTTCCTTACGCTTATAAACTATATCATCTGGCAAAGAGATGCTGTTATGAAATGAGCGAGGTTTGATTTCAGCATAAGGAACCAAAACAGTACCAGAAAGAGTTTGCGTTGTTGGTGTGACATGCAGATTGAGTTTAGGGGAAATATGAATTTTGTATTCGCTGGTTTGAACCAATGGAAAATTATCTCCTTCCAAGGTGAAATCCCCTGTAAATTGAGCGCTTAGATTTCCTTTGCCAGTCAGTGATAAATGATGACCTGCAGATATGGCCGAACCTGTTGCTTCCCAGGATCGCTCTTTGCCGTGGATATTTACCTCGAGAGTATCAAGATTAAGTCCTAGCTTAGGTAAGGAAAGACTTGTTTTGCTGAGCATAAGATGACTTGTGACTTTTCTTTTCTTCATCGTGCCGCTTACTTTGAATGACGCAACCAATTGTCCTTTGAGCTTATTAATTTCTGGACTGATTTTTTGTAAAAAGTCCAATGAGTTTATTTCCAATGATAATTCACTCTTTATGGGCTGGTCATCTTTTAAGCCAGTATCAAGAGCAAATTGAGGAAGTTTAAATTTTAGTTTTAAATTTTTATGTTCATCAATGGTCAAAATTCCAGAACCGTTAAGTTGCTCAGGTGAAAGGGTTACTTTCAGAGAGCCACCTTTAAATTGAACCCGAGATATAGTGTCATTATCAGGTAGTTGATAAAAACCGGGATGTATGGTGAGCAATAAATTTCCCTGATTTTTAGCAGTGATCACACCTTTGGTAGAGAAACTGGTATATAAACGCGTGTGTTGTGCTGATATATTTGGGGGTTGGGTCAGATGCGCATCAAATGTCCAGGTCCATGGCAGTGTGCCCCGAATTGTTGCATCCATCAACCAATGAGCTTCTGGTTCGGTGGTTACTTGTGAGTTTAGATTAATTTGCATGTTGGGGAGGACACCCGTGGCCGTGATTGTTCCTTTTTTACTGCTCATGATTTTATCTTGTGCCGATTTCCACTGCATACCATGCCATTGAGCAGTGACTAATTGGCTTTCTCTTAACGCATGAGGACGCCATTGAACGTCTAGTTGTTCTATTCTTAATTTAAGCGATTCATTTTGATATTCAACACCACTCAAGACAAAGTGATTGAATAAGCTGCCTTCAATTTGTTGAATTTTAATAGTGCCTGGTAAGTATAAATGACTGAATTGAATAAGAGTGCGTAAACCGGGCTTTGTTTCTAGTAAAAACAAAGCCATCCCACCCAATAAAATAAGAAGTAGGCAACTAAAATAAAGTATTTTAACTAAAACACGGAGAGTTTTTCTTAAAAAACGTCTCATAAGTCTGGTCCCATACTGATGACCAAACGTGGACCATTGCTATCTCGCCGCCATCGACCATTAATTGCTTGTGCTAATCCTACTTTAATTGGACCTATAGGTGAAACCCACATTAAACCACCGCCTGCATCATAATAACTTTTTAAAGGAGTTGGATTGTAAATCGCTCCTGCATCATAAAATGCAATCAAGTACCAATTTTTTTTGGTTTCTTTTTGAATTTCAAAACCAGCATAACTTATTATTCTGCTTGGACCTATTGAATTAAAACTAAATGCTTTTAAATTATCCGTTCCTCCTAAAAGTAATGCAAGTGATACAGGCTGCTGGTTAATATTATTAATTGCTGTAAATCCTTGAATTGCATGCCCGTAAAGACGTAAACGGAGAGGCTCAATTCGCATTGCTACTTTCATATCTAAAGAGGCTTGAGCCAAATTAATGGTAGATAAGAGTGCTTGACTTGCTGCAAGACCATTAAACGTAATGTTATATCCCGAGGGAGAAAAGAGCAGGCCTTGGGTTTTGCTCCACGTGAACGTTGTCTTAGGATAGAGTAGAAACTGTTTTGTATTTTCCTGAAATGCGTAATGAAATCCCTCATAAAGCGTGTTTAAGGACAAAGTGCGTTGGTAATCGGTGATTCGATGTTGTTGTGCCAATGAGATAAGAAACGAGTTACTATATCCTGCACTATAATTTAAATTCGAAAAATTACCTGTAAGCGTGTATTGATCCTGAATAGGATTTTTACCTGGAATAACATACTGGGCTTGTAATGCGTTTTGCACAAAAGAACCTTGTGCCATAAGATTGAATTTATGTCCCTGACGATTGACAGGTACCACATGTAATGCAGCGCGACCACGAACGCCAGTGTCAGTTCCATAACCCGCACCTAAAGTATAAGAGTATTTGGATACAGGTTCCGTGTAGATTTGTACAGGTACTGTTGTGTTTTCTGTAATTTGTGGCTTTACAAGTACGGAACTGAAATAACCGCTATTTGATAGAACATTATTTAATTGCAGTACTTTATCGCCTGAATAGACTTGTCCTGGGTGAAAAGGAACAAAACGATGCAATAACTTAGGATCAATATATGTGGGACTAAACTGTATCTGTCCAAAATAATAAAGAGGGCCTGTGTCAAGAACTAATGTGATTTCTGCTGTGTAACTATCTTCATCAATTAAAATTTCACTTTTTTTAAAGCCTGCGTGCATATATCCTTGGGTTTCAGCCGCTTCGAGCAGTTTTAATTTGGCTTGCTCGTATTGTTCAGTAAAAAGGGGCGTCCTTGGGGTTAATGCCACATTTTTTACTGTATCGCGGAGAATAGGATTACGTGCTCCCTCACCAATTACTTCAATTGTAATTCGAGAAATCATGATTTGCGGGCCGGGATGGATAATAACTGACAGCTCGCGTGCATTAGTTCTTCGCAGTTTGGCTTCTGCCTTAAAATAACCAAAAGGCTGCACAGCTTGAACTACTTGCTCTTGTAATTCTTCCAAGGTGAATTGGTCAAGGGGTTTTAATTTTTGTAATTCACTTAAACGTTTTTCAACATTCGCTTCGACTTTTCCAGAAACCCCATAAATTGTAATGGCTTCGGAGTCATTGCTTTTTGCAAATAGTGCAAAACAGGTAATGAGCAGTATCAGATAGATGAGTTTTTTCATGATAGTCTCAGTAGGTGTTTCACCAAAAATATCCCTGCTTGTATCAGAAAATACCTAAGTATTTGCGCTGCATTATTAGAAATGCTATATCGAGAGTAGGTTGAACGAAAAATAAGTTGGCAAATACTTATCTACTGATGTATGCTGCATTCGCTTAGTTTATTTTTAACTCAACTTGGTCTCAAATATTGCTTTCCACCAGATTTAAGTATACCTCTTGATTGGTTACGAATATACCCTTAATCGAGAGGGTGGACTAAGGTAGCGGTATGAACACGTTAGAAGGCACAGCTTATTCTAACCTGGACTAAGGTTCAAAATAAAGATTCATAAGAGTTTGATAGATCTTCAATCTTTCTTGAGTCTAATACTGTGGATAAATTTTGAAGGAACTAACGTATGGGCTTACCTATTACACAAAGTGAATTTGAAAAAGTTTTAGATGATATTTTGCTATACAAAAAAGGGCTACCTCCAGGTGCTAAACTTCCTCTTGCTGTTTATTTAAAGGAAAAAGGCTACTCCTCCATTTTACAGAATCTTAATTTTGCAGTTCCAGGTAAAACAGTCAATACGATGCAGATGCAACGAGCAGATGGTTCTTTGGTGAGTGCAACTAAATTACCTCGTAGAACGGATTTATTGAATAATATTGATTTTACCGGTTGTGAAATAAAAAACTGCCAGTTTGATACATGTGATTTATCAGGATCGATTTGGCGTGAGCAAGAGATCCGTGATTCTTCTTTTAATAATACGGTGATTAATTATGCTTCATTCCATGGTGTTCGTTTTATTCGCAATCAGTTTACACAGACTTCCTTCGATTACAGCACGTTAAATGATTTGCTTTTCTTGGGAAATCATTTTCTACGTACTCGTTTTAATTATTTAAAGCAATTGTGTAAGCTAACGTTTACAGATTGTATTATGCAGCAAGCTTCCATATTGGGTGGCGCTCGAACTGTAGACGTGATTATAAATAACTCTCCTGGAGCGAGTTTGTCTCATGTAAGTGAGTTGTTAACTGATAAAGAGATTGCAATGCATCAGGTTAAAAAAACAAATACTAAGCCTGCTGTATTGGTGTCTTGGAATAATGTGACCCCATTGCTGACTGCAACATTGGCTGAGAAAATGTTATTGGCGCAAGGGATATATCCAGTGCGCATGGATGTAATGCCAGAAGTAGATGCTGCATTATTAGATAAAGAAATCAATACGCTAAATGCATTAACCCAACACAGGTTGCAACAATTAAAAGATGACGTGCTTGCAAAAGCTAAAAAGCTAGCGACTAAGTCTTCAAAAGAATTAAGCTATGAGGCGCAAAGTAAAAGCGATATAGCCGAGCAATGTTCTGTGAAAGCAAGCGCAGACGATATATCAACTATTTTTACAGCAGAATGGAAAAAACAAGGTATTAGTTTTCCTTTGCTAATGATTCAAATCATGCGTGAAGAAAACACTAAAAAACCATCTGCATTTCCACAAATGTCGACTCTTTATAGCCATGCGAAAGCAATCTTTAATCAGGTGGATGGTGTCCTGTTAACAGGGGGACAAGATATGGATCCGCGTATTTACGGAGAAAAATGTCATCCTAAAACTGGTTTACCAACATATACTGAGCATCCAGAATTGAGTGATCCACGCCGTGATATTCTTGAATTTAGTTTAGTCTATATGCAACAACGTGAGTCAGCACCTAAACCCCTATGCGGTATTTGTCGCGGGTCACAAGTGATTGCTGCGTCATACGGTGCAACAATTTATCAAGAGCTTGATTCACCGGAAAGACGTCAATATTTAGTTGAACCTATTCAACTGAAAAGTATAAAAACAACAGCCCCTTTATATTCGACGGGTAGAACTTTGGCATCTGTAGCAGATAAGGAAGCGCTTAATGTGATATTCATGCATCACCAAGGCTATGATTTAGGGCAAGCTTTTGGTGTGGAAGCTACTGCTTCAACGCAAACCTCGGGGGGTAAGATAATTGATATTGTTGGAGAAAACTTGCAGCAGAATATTACTTTGACCCAAGCACATATTGAATATTACATGGACCAAGAGGAAGGGGGAACGGGTGGATTTGCCCCACATGTTAGTGCGAGTACAGCTGGGAGTATATTGCAGCAATTTCAAATGAGAGTTTTGGCTTACTGTCAAAATCAACGATTATTATCTCATGTAATTCCTAATATGTTTTTCACAAAAAGTGCCTCTGTATTAAAGGAGAGGTCAGAGCATAGCGCTTCAATTTCATTAAGTACTTAAAGTTGAATAAGGACATCTTAGACTTATTAGATATCAAAAGTAGGTTGAGTCTTGGCCCAACTTACTTTTGATTGCATTTTGACTTTACTACATAAAGCTTACAGATCAGCTGTCTCCATGTTTTTGAACCTATAAATTAAGTCAAGTGCTTCTCTTGCTGTTAAACGATCCGGATCAACTTGCGCTAGCTCTCGTAAAATAGGTGAGAGGGGTTTTACTTGAACTATAGACTGCGTTTGAGTTATTGGAGGTGCCTGATTTTGCATATGATTTAAGTGCGTATGCGCAATTTTTAAAACCTCAGGAGGTATCCCTGCAAGCTCGGCTACTTCAAGTCCGTAACTTCGATTCGCATGGCCTGGTTCGACACGATATAAAAAAATGATACGGCCGGTCTCCAATGATGCTTGCAAATGAACATTGCGGATGCAGGACCATTGTTGAGGAAGATTAGTTAACTCAAAGTAGTGCGTAGAAAATAAAGTGTATGCTTTAATGCTCGTAGCCAGATAAGCACAGCTGGCATAGGCCAATGCCATACCATCATAAGTACTGGTACCGCGACCAATTTCATCAATTAAGACCAGGCTCTTATGGGTTGCTTGCCTTAAAATTTGAGCGGTTTCTGTCATTTCCACCATAAAAGTGGAGCGTCCGGAGGCTAAATCATCACTGGCGCCAATACGGGTAAAAATTCTATCGATAGGTCCTAAAGTTGCCGATTTAGCGGGTACAAAACTGCCAATATGTGCTAGAAGTACAATCAAAGCAGTTTGTCTCATGTAGGTTGATTTACCTCCCATGTTGGGCCCGGTAATGAGCAATATATTTTGTGATGGTTTGAGTTGTAAGTCATTAGCAATAAAACGCTCTTGCAGCAAATGTTCAATTACTGGATGACGACCTGCCTCAATGGAGATTTGTGATTCAGGCACCAGATTAGGGCAACACCAATTGAAACTTTGAGCTCGTTCCGCAAGAGTGGCTAACACATCTAATTTGGCCAATGCTTGTGCCAAAAGCGTTAATTCGTTGATGTTGTTTTGGATTTCTAGTAGCAGGTTTTCATACAACCACTTTTCACGTGCCAAAGCCTTAACTTGTGCTGATAATACTTTCTCCTCAAACTGCTTTAATTCCGGCGTAATATAGCGCTCCACGTTTTTTAAGGTTTGTTTTCTGTGGTAATGAGTAGGTGCTTTTTCTGATTGGGCTTTAGAAAGCTCAATGTAATAACCTTGTACATTATTAAAGCCAAACTTCAGAGAAGAGAGGCCAGTCTTTTGCTTTTCTTCTTGCTCCAAATGCAGGAGTTTGTCATTAGCACGTGTACTGAGCATCCTAAGCTCATCAAGCTCTTCGTCAAAACCTGGTGCGATAACCCCGCCATCGCGAATTAACACGGGTGGATTTTCTATAATTGCTGCAGCAAGCAATTGTTGTAGTGTCGGTAATGGTTTAATGTCTTTTTTTAATTGTACTATGAGCTCGCTTGAGTGATGGGCCAGTATGGAATTCAATTCTGGAAGTAACGCTAAAGTATGAGTTAAAGCGACTAAATCACGTGGGCGAGCCGATTTTAAAGCAATGCGTGAGACAATTCGTTCTACATCACATGTTTGTCTTAGTAATTCATAGACAGACATGTTGCATTGAAGACGCATGATTTCCATTATGGCATTCTGGCGTGCCATAATTTGCTCATGTTGTATGAGAGGTCTTCCTAACCAACGCTTGAGCAAACGACTGCCCATGGAGCATGCGGTTTTATCCAACAGCGATAACAGGCTGTTTTCATGACTGCCATTCATATTTTCAAATATTTCGAGATGTTTTTGTGTCGATGCATCCAGTTGCAAGTAATCATTGCTATGTTCAAGTGTCATTGTTGTTAAATGAGGAAGAGCTTGTTTTTGTGTCGCATGCAAATAGGTTAATAATGCCCCTGCTGCAACAAGTGCTGTAGCATTCTCTTCCTCACCAAATACTCTAAGGTCATTTACTGCAAATTGCTCACATAAGAGTTTTTTAGCATTGTAAAAGTGAAACTCCCAACCTGGCCGAAGTTTTATTGGAAAATTCAGACAGTACTCTTCCAAGGGAGATTCTTCTTGTAACAGTAATTCAGCAGGCTGCAAGCGTGTGAGCTCCGCACTGAGTTGATTTGTTTCTGTTAATTGCTGAATGTGAAAACGGCCGCTGCTGAGTTCAACCCAAGCTAAGCCAATTTTTTGTTTTTGGTGGTGAATGGCCAGTAATAAATTATCTTTTTTAGCATCCAAAAGTGCTTCATCGGTTACTGTCCCTGGGGTGATAATGCGAGTTACTTGTCGTTCAACGGGACCTTTACTGGTTGCGGGATCTCCTATTTGTTCACAAATAGCTACTGACTCACCTTTTTTGATCAGTCGTGCGAGATAATTTTCCACAGCATGATAAGGAACACCAGCCATGGGAATTGGCTTGTCCGCAGAGTGACCGCGATGAGTTAACGTGAGATCCAATAATTGTGACGCCCGTTTGGCATCATCAAAAAATAACTCATAAAAATCACCCATACGATAGAGCAAGAGCATATCAGGATATTCTGATTTAATGCGTAAATATTGTTGCATCATTGGAGTATGGGAAGTAGTCATGAAGGCTGTTATCTCGAGTTGAAAGTGCGGCGATTTTAGCAAAATCATTAAAGGTAGAGTAGAGGTCATTTATATTCATCAAAATGAGCAGAGATGTGATGATAGAAATCTTTAATGTGGGGCAGATGAAACCGCAATTATTTTTGCATGATTGTCTTTTTAAGTGTCAATAAATAACCCTAGCTTCAAGAATAGAATCTGAGATATTATCAATTAGTTACAATGAACTGGCAAAGGAAAGGCTATGTTAACTGCAAAGGATGTTAAAACTGTTGAGGCCGCAAAACAAATTATTGAGGAGCGTAATCTAAGCCATGTCAAGGTTGGTTTATTTGACGTGGATGGAGTGATGCTTGGAAAGTATATGAGCCGTAATAAATTCTTCTCGGCTTTGGATAATGGTTTTGCTTTCTGTGATGTGATCTTAGGTTGGGACTCCAAAGATAAGCTCTATGATAATGGAAAATATACAGGCTGGCACACAGGTTATCCTGATACTTTAGTGCGCATTTTGCCAGAAACATGTCGCGATCTTGTTTTTGAAGAGAATCAGCTGTTATTTATGGCTGAATTTGCTGGGGAAGCTGAAAATCTATGTCCACGAGCATTACTACGCCGCATGGTTAATAAAGCAGATGCGATGGGGTTTGATGCTTATGCGGCATTAGAATATGAATTCTTTATGTTTGATGAAACGCCAGACAGTATACGCGCTAAAGGCTTTCGTGATTTAAAACCCATGACCCCCGATTTTTTTGGTTACTCGATGATTCGCAACACGGTTCATGCCGACTTATATCATCAAATCCTCAATATGAGCGAGATCATGGATTTTCCTATTGAAGGTTTGCATGCAGAAACAGGTCCTGGGGTAATTGAAGCAGCTATTGCTGTAGATAACGCCACAGAAGCAGGCGATAAGGCGGCATTATTTAAAACATTTATGAAGGTTTTAGCGCAACGAAACGATAAAATGGCAACCTTTATGGCCAAATGGTCACCGAACTATCCCGGGCAAAGTGGGCACATCCATCTCTCTTTACGACATAAAAATAATCGAGGCAGTGCTTTTTACGATCCTGCGATGCAACATAATATGAGTAAAATTCAAAGACATTTCGTAGCAGGACAACAAAAACTAATGCCTGAGTTTTTAGCAATGGTTGCTCCTACTGTGAACAGTTTTTCTCGACTGATTCCAGGCTTCTGGGCACCAACGGATGCGACATGGGGGGTAGAGAATCGTACAACCGCATTACGCGTTATCCCTGGAAGTGATAAGTCACAACGTGTCGAGTATCGCCTAGGTTCTGCTGATTCAAATCCTTATTTGGCCTTGGCTGCGGCTTTAGGTTCTGGATTGTACGGCATTGAGCATGAACTGGAGCCATACCCAGAAATTAAAGGTAATTCTTATACACAACACCATCAAGCGGAACTCGCTTTGCCAAGAACTTTGTGGGAAGCTGCTTCTCGCCTCAGAGAGTCAAAGGCTGCCAAAACTTTATTTGGCGAACCCTTTGTCGAGCATTTTGCAGCTTCTCGCGAATGGGAGGAGCGTGAGTTTCGTCGTCATATTACTGATTGGGAATTAGATCGCTATTTTGAAATTATTTAACTTGGATTTTCGAAATTATGAACGATACATTGAAAACTTATTCGCCTATAGATAATTCGCTTTATGTAGAGCGTGCTTTTGCTAAAGATGATGAAATCCAATTCGCTTTGGACCGCTCATTAAGTGCCAAAAAGCTGTGGGCTAATACCACTTTGAGCGAGCGTGAGCGCTATTGCAGCGCAGCTGTAGATGCCTTAGTTGCTAATAAGGACGAGATTGCCTGGGAAATTTGCTGGCAAATGGGACGCCCAATCCGCTCTGCTGCAGGAGAGATTAATGGTTTTGAGGAGCGTGCACGTTATATGATTGCTGCCGCAAGTGCCGCACTTGCGCCGATTATGCTGCCTGAAAAAACAGGTTTTATTCGTTACATCAAACGAGAACCACTAGGAGTGACCTTTGTTATTGCTCCATGGAATTATCCTTACCTTACCGCAGTGAATGCGATTATCCCGGCTATTATGGCCGGAAATGTTGTCTTACTGAAGCATTCAGCGCAAACACCACTTGTTGCGGAACGATTTGCCCAAGCATTTAGAGAGGCAAATCTCCCTGAAGGGGTATTTCAGTATTTGCATCTAACTCATGCAGATACAGAAAAGGTTTTGTATCATCCTGCAATAAATAATGTTGCTTTTACGGGTTCGGTTGCTGGTGGCGAGATGGTGGAGCGTGTTACGGCAGGACGTTTTTTGAATATTGGCTTAGAACTTGGGGGAAAAGATCCTGGATATGTACGTTTCGATGCTGATATTGATCACGCGGTAGAAACACTTGTGGATGGTGCATTTTTTAATTCAGGCCAATCGTGTTGTGGTATTGAGCGTATCTACGTCCACCGAGATGTTTATGAGCAGTTTGTTAATAAAGCAGTAGCGTTGACGATGCAGTATCGACTTGGACGTCCTGATGATCCGAATACAACTTTAGGACCACTCGTGCGCTCCTCTGCCGCAGAGTTTGTTCGTGGCCAGATTCGAGAAGCGTTGGCACAAGGTGCTGTAGCCCATATCGATAGCCAAAAATTTGTTATGGATCAACCCGGATCTGCGTACATGGCTCCGCAGATTTTAACGGAAGTAAACCATAAAATGCGGATAATGACTGAAGAAACATTTGGACCCGTAGTAGGTATTATGCCTGTTGATAGCGACGATGAAGCGATTGCACTAATGAATGACAGTGATTATGGTTTAACAGCCGCTGTTTTTACTCAAGATATAGAGCAGGGAATTGCCATTGGCGAACAGCTCCAAACAGGAACATTTTTTATCAATCGTTGTGATTATTTGGATCCTGCGTTGGCTTGGACTGGAGTCAAAAATTCTGGACGTGGGTGTACGCTTTCTTCTATAGGATATGAGGTATTAACCAGACCTAAGTCTTTTCATATAAAAACAAACAATTAGGGGTTATTTTACAATTCCCTCGGACTTGAACTGGGGGAATTGTAAACAGACTCCAGAAAAGGATCTATAAATGAGTACATCATCATTAAAGGCTAACTGGAATTATCCCACTTCAATAAAGGTGGGGGCAGGGCGTGCATGCGAACTTGTCGATGCGTGCCATACTCTGGGGATGAAATCCCCTTTGTTAGTCACAGACAGCAATCTTGCAAAATTACCTATGATTGAATCAGCATTAGCGAACTGTCGTAATGCGGGTTTGCATGGTGCTTTATTTTCAGATGTAAAAGCAAACCCAACAGGTGAAAATGTCTTTGCTGGCGTGGAAGCTTATCGAAGTGGCCAACATGATGGAATTATTGCTTTTGGAGGCGGTTCTGCTTTAGACGCAGGCAAAGCAATTGCATTAATGATTGGACAAAACCGTCCCCTATGGGACTTTGAAGACATTGGAGATAATTGGCAACGAGTGAATGTTGCAGGTATCGCCCCTATTATAGCACTACCAACCACGGCAGGTACTGGTTCGGAAGTTGGGCGTGCTTCGGTGATAACCGATACGCAGCACCAACGAAAGAAGATTATTTTTCATCCAAAGATGTTACCTTCCATCGTTATTTTAGATCCTGAATTAACGGTCGCTTTACCACCGAAGATTACTGCAGCAACGGGTATGGATGCATTATCTCATTGTCTAGAGGCCTATTGTGCACCCAATTATCATCCCATGGCAGAGGGGATTGCTCTTGAAGGGATACGTTTAATAAAAGAACATTTGCCGCAAGTCATGCGTAATGGCAATGATTTAGATTCCAGAACACAAATGCTTGTTGCTTCGATGATGGGAGCAACAGCGTTTCAGCGTGGGTTAGGTGCAATGCATGCGCTCGCTCATCCATTGGGTGCAATCTATGATGCGCATCATGGCCGATTAAATGCAATTTTAATGCCGTATGTAGTGCAAGCCAATCGTTCCGTAATTGAACAAAAAATAGTGCGCTTAGCGAATTACTTAGCAATTGATAATGGATTTGCTGGATTTCTGGAATGGATATTACATTTACGTCGTGAATTAGGTATCGAGCACAGTTTGCTTGAAATTGGTATTGATGCGCATGATGTGGCTCGTATTGCGACAATGGCGACAGAAGATCCTTCCGCACAAAGTAATCCAATTCTTTTTGATGATTTGCAATATAAAAATATTCTTACGGCAGCTATCCATGGGGATCCATATCCTTTGTAGACTAGTGATTAGATTGGCAGAAGCACCTTAAAGGAGCGACATGAATATTGGAATCTTGCAATGTGATCAAGTCGAGACAGAATTGGTTGCGACTTATGGCACTTATCAAGACATGTATATCAAGCTACTACAGCAAGTAGCGTCGAATTTGACATTCACTGTTTATGATGTGCGTTGTGATGAATTACCAAGTCATCTCGATGCTGCTGATGCTTATATTATTACTGGTAGCCGTCATGGTGTTAACGATGGTTTCCCTTGGATTACAGGTCTTGAAGAGTTTGTATTGCGGCTTCATGAAGCAAACAAAAAGGTTATAGGGATTTGTTTTGGTCATCAGCTTATTGCGAAAGCCTTAGGAGGTCAGGTTATAAAATCGCCTAAGGGTTGGGGGGTAGGAATGTCCGTTAATAAAATGACCCAACGCAAAGCATGGATGTCTCCATCCCTTAATCAGCTTAACTTGATTGTGAGCCATCAGGATCAAGTTTTAGTTCTTCCTTCTGAAGCAGAGGTTCTGGCTGCAAGTGATTTTTGTCCGTTTTATATGCTGCAAATTCGTGACAACCTGCTTACTGTGCAAGGTCATCCTGAATTTAGTAAAGTTTATTCCCAAGCATTGATTGAAATGCGGAAAAACAGACTTGGTGAGGAGTTAGTCGAGTGTGGATTAAAATCACTACAGCAACCATGTGATGATGCCGTATTTGCCCAATGGATTGTTAATTTTTTAGACTATTAAGATAAGATAGTGCTACAGGCTTTGACTTTTTTGTTGAAATATCAACAGGTCATGGTTGAATTTAAATTTATTTGCTAGAATCTAAAGGGATTTAAAAAAAATATTAATCTATAGGGAGAATGTAATGAATCGTTTCGCAATAATTGCAGCAACTGGGTTTTTAGCGCTTGCTTTAACTGCATGCGGTCAGCAAGGTAATAAGCAACCGACTGCTGGAACTGAAAATAATACCACTACAACAACACAACCAGCTCAACCTGCTGGTGGAACCCAAAACCAAACACAACACTAAGATTTTAACCTGGGTGACGGCGTAAGCCATAACCCAGGAATATTTCTGGTATATTTATGAATCCTTTTGACAATCTCATCAAAGAAATTGCTGCTATTTTAAAGAAAAAGAACTGGCAATTAGTTACTGCTGAATCATGTACTGGCGGACTTGTTGCAAGCTATCTCACAGACATTCCTGGAAGTTCAGTTTGGTTTGAGCGTGGATTTGTTACGTACAGTAATCTTGCTAAAGAAGAGTTATTGTCTATTCCTAAACAATTAATCGAAGAATATGGTGCAGTGAGTGAGCCTGTTGCTCAAGCTATGGCGACTGGTGCCTTACAACATAGTGCGGGACATGTGGCTGTCTCAGTTACTGGTATTGCTGGTCCAGATGGCGGCAGTCTTGAAAAGCCAGTAGGAACTGTGTGTTTTGGGTGGGCAGCTAAAGACATAAATTCTAAAGTAGTAAGAAAACAATTCACTGGAAACCGACAAGATATACGCTTGGCTGCATGCGAAGTCGTGTTATCAGGCCTTCTGTCCTATATTAAAAATGGAAAAAATTTTTACTAGGTACTTTATTTTCGTGGAACGATGCTGGTTAAATCATTAGCTATCTCGAATCCTTTTTGTTTCAGTTCAACTTGAGTACGATCTATAAAGCTTACTCTTGATTCATCTGCTGTAGGAAAAAATAGATGCTTAGCAGAACGAGTAATATTCATTACCGCGCGCTCAGCGCATAATGCCGTGGATGCGACATTAGAAATTAGTGACGGTTGTTCATGTTTACTTTGCATAGTTGCCACCCTTCGTTCGTTTTAAAATTATACCATTTAATGAAATTTAGATCAATAATTGTGATATTGACTTGGAAGAAATGCTTCTTAACAAAAGAATTAAAGATAATATTTTCTGGGGTGATTAATTTTATAATTTCTGTGTCCTGCTTAGGCTACCAGTTAAATGAAGTAGTAGGGCAAAAAGATGATTTTCTATACAACTTTGCGTGGCTCGGGCTTGAGTGAAAAAACTCATTTTAAACCTGTGAATCAATTTGCTGCTTGTTCCTATCTGTGTGATAATTTTACCCTTGCAAACTACCTGGAAAATATTATGGAAGAAAATAAACAAAAAGCATTATCAGCCGCTCTCTCGCAAATTGAACGTCAATTTGGTAAAGGATCAGTGATGCGTATGGGCGACAGCACCGTATCCCGAGACATCGAAGCCATTTCAACAGGATCGTTAGGCTTGGACATTGCATTGGGAATTGGTGGCTTACCCAAAGGACGTGTCGTTGAAATTTATGGACCAGAGTCTTCTGGTAAAACCACGCTAACTTTACAAGTTATTGCCGAGTGTCAAAAAATGGGTGGTACGGCCGCATTTATTGACGCAGAACATGCATTAGATCCAAGCTATGCACAAAAGCTGGGTGTTAATGTGGATGAGTTATTGGTTTCTCAGCCTGATACTGGAGAACAAGCTCTAGAAATTACCGACATGTTGGTACGTTCAGCAGCTGTGGATGTAATTATTGTTGACTCTGTTGCTGCATTGACTCCCAAAGCGGAAATCGAAGGAGAAATGGGGGATTCACATGTTGGTTTACAAGCTCGACTCATGTCACAAGCGTTACGTAAATTAACTGCTAATATTAAACGGTCTAATACCCTAGTTATTTTTATTAACCAGATTCGTATGAAAATTGGTGTCATGTTTGGCAGCCCTGAAACAACTACTGGTGGTAACGCATTGAAGTTCTATGCTTCTGTTCGCTTAGATATTCGCCGCATTGGGTCAATTAAGAAAGGTGAGGAAATCTTAGGAAGCGAAACACGAGTTAAAGTAGTGAAGAATAAAGTGGCCCCACCATTCAAGATGACAGAATTTGATATTCTCTATAACGAAGGTATTTCTCGTGAAAGTGAAATCATCAATTTGGGTGTTCAACTCAATCTGATTGAAAAATCTGGTGCTTGGTACAGTTATAAAGGAGAGAAAATTGGCCAAGGCAAAGATAATGTTCGCTTGTATTTGAAGGAGAATCCTCAAGTTGCAGTAACTCTTGAGCAGCTCATTCGTACTGAGCTCTTAGAGAAGAAATTACCTATGCTTGCGGCAGCCAGTGCGGAAGAATTTGAGACCGCCGATGACTAAAGCATTTGATAGTGCTGTGCGCCTGTTGTCTAGGCGCGAGCACGGTGCACTAGAACTGTATGAGAAGTTAAAACAAAAAGGATATAGTGTAGTTGAAGTAAACAACGCATTGGATGAATGCCGGCGCTTGGATTTACAAAGTGATCGACGTTTTGTAGAAATATACAGTCGTTCACGTATACGGCAGGGTTATGGACCTTTAAAAATAAGCCAGGAATTGAGCAGTAAAGGAATTGATAAGGAATTAATTCAGCAGTTCATGCGACAAGAAGAAGATAATTGGTTGACTTATGCATTAGATGTTTGGCATAAAAAAAGTAAAGGACAACTTGATCTTTCTTTTGATGAATTGCAAAAACAACAGCGTTTTTTGCTGTATCGTGGATTTGGAATGGATACCATTGTTCAAGTGAAAAAAGAATTGAAAAGATAAAAATGAGATCGTAGTCTTTGGGGAATGAAAAAAATAGCTTTGTAGCCTGGGTGCAGCGTAGCGAAACCTGGGACGTTATCCCTTGCTGTGCTTGGGATGATGAAGAGTACTGCACCCAGGCTACAGATAAAAATTAACTCAAATTGGTATTGAATTAGAAAATGAAAAGTTCTGAAATTAGACAAGCATTCTTTGATTATTTCACACAACGTGGCCATCAACTCGTGGAGTCCAGCTCTTTAGTTCCTGCTAATGATCCTACTTTATTATTTACCAATGCAGGTATGGTGCAATTTAAGGATTTATTTTTAGGACTTGAAACCCGCTCTTATCAACGGGCAGTCACTGCACAACGTTGTGTGCGTGCAGGCGGTAAGCACAACGATTTGGAAAACGTGGGTTATACAGCAAGACACCATACCTTTTTTGAAATGTTAGGTAATTTTAGTTTTGGTGATTATTTCAAGCGTGAGGCCATAAAATTTGCTTGGGAATTTTTGACTCAAGTTCTGCGTTTACCTGAAGAACGTTTGTGGGTGACTGTTTATAAAGACGATCAGGAAGCAGAAGATATTTGGCTAAAAGAAATGAACGTTTCAGCCACACGTTTCTCACGGTGTGGTGAAAAAGATAATTTTTGGTCTATGGGCGATACCGGTCCTTGCGGCCCTTGCACTGAAATTTTTTATGATCATGGTCCTCAAATCCCAGGTGGTCCTCCAGGAAGCCCTGATGAAGATGGCGACCGGTATATAGAAATCTGGAATCTAGTTTTTATGCAGTTTAATCGCGATAAAGATGGGAATCTGCATCCTCTACCTAAACCATCCGTGGATACAGGTATGGGACTTGAGCGACTTGCTGCAGTAGTTCAAGGCGTACACAGCAATTATGAAACCGATATATTCCAATATTTGATTCAATCTACTGCGCAACTTGGAAATAATATCGATTTAAATCATACCTCGCTAAAAGTCATCGCCGATCATATTCGATCATGTGCGTTTCTAATTGCTGATGGAGTGATTCCTGGCAATGAAGGACGAGGGTATGTGCTGAGAAGAATTATTAGAAGAGCAATAAGACATGGTAATAAGTTAGGTTTACCAACACCGTTTTTTTCAAAGTTAGTTGAGCCCTTAATTAAAGTCATGGGCGATGCTTATCCTGAATTGATAAAATATAAGAGCCATGTAGAGAAAATTCTTACTCAAGAAGAGAATCAGTTTGCTCGTACGCTTGATCAGGGTTTGCGTTTATTACAAGAGCAAATGCATTCTCTGGGTGGCCACGAAATATCTGGGGAAATCGCGTTTAAACTGTATGATACTTATGGTTTCCCTGTTGATTTGACAGCGGATATAGCCAGAGAACAAAATCTTTATGTAGATATGGATGGCTTTAATCAATTGATGCGACAACAACGAGAGCAATCTCAGGCAGCCAGCCAATTCAGTGTTGATTATAGTACTAGTGCACAATTAGATTACCAATCTGATTTTCATGGGTATGAAAAAAAGGAAATGGAATCAAAAATTATTGCCTTACTTCAGGAAGGAAAAGAAGTAAACACCTTAAATAAAGGTATGAAAGGGGCTGTGGTCCTTGACCATACACCGTTTTATGCGGAAAGTGGAGGGCAGGTAGGTGATAAGGGCATTTTAACTGGTGCAGGTTTACGTTTTCGTGTCGATGACACACAAAAGAAAGGCCAAGCCATAGTGCATTATGGAGAAGTAGTTGAAGGCACTGGTACTTTAGATCTGTTGGTTAAAGCACAAATTGATAATGAACGCCGCGAGGCTATTCGTTTAAATCATACCGCAACGCACTTATTGCACGCCGCACTTAAAACAGTCATCGGGCCACAAGTACAGCAAAAAGGATCTTTGGTAGATGCAGAGCGTGCGCGCTTTGACTTTTCTCATTTTGAATCATTAACTGCAGAGCAAATACAAGAAGTTGAACTATTAGTTAATGATCAAATTCGTGCGAATCATGAAGTTGTAACCCGAGTTATGGATATTGAATCGGCTAAAAAAAGTGGTGCTGTTGCTCTTTTCGGAGAAAAATATACAGATGAAGTACGTGTATTATCCATGGGAGAGTTTTCTAAAGAACTTTGTGGTGGGACACATGCACGAAGGACTGGTGATATCGGTCTATTTAAAATTGTTGCGGAATATGGGATTGCCAGTGGTGTAAGACGTATCGAGCTGGTGACTGGTCGTTATGCTTTAACCTGGGTTAATGAGCAACAATTTTTGTTGAGCGAATTAGCCTCTTTATTAAAAACCACAACAAATAATTTAGCGGATAAAATCGCACAACTCATCACTGAAAATAAAGGTTTGGAAAAAGAAATTGCCAAATTACAAAGTGAGAAAGCACAAAAATCAGGTGCTGATCTGGCAAATGAGGTGGAAAAAATCAATGGAATCAATTTGCTTGTGAAACAATTGGAAGGCGCAGACAGCCAAACCATGCGTACTACCTTGGATCAATTGAAATCAAGACTTGATTCTGCAGTGATTGTTTTATTTACCCTCGATCAAAGTAAAATGAATGTGATTGCTGGGGTGAGTAAAAATATTTTAGGCAAAGCACCTACAGCAGCTACTTTGGTAAGACATCTTTGTGGAAAGGGTGGTGGTCGAGATGATATGGCTCAGGGCGGCGGCGTTGCTCCGGATGACTTGGAGAAAAAGATAGAAGAAATTAGAGAAATGGTTCGCCACCATTCATAAATCGATTTGATGTAGCCTGGCTTTTCCCCGTAACCGTTTGGTGAATAAGATGTGAACTCTAGGCTACTTTTTGTAAAATAACCATCTATAAGGAGATGACATGAGTTTTTTACAAGAGTTTAAACAATTTGCTGTTAAAGGAAATGCAATTGATCTCGCTGTTGCAGTAGTGATTGGCGCTGCATTTGGCAAAATCATTAGTTCTTTAGTTAGTGGTATTGTCATGCCTTTAATTGGTCTATTATTAGGTGGTGTCAATGTCGCCAATAAAACGTTTACACTCGGAGATGCAGTTGTGAAGTGGGGCGAGTTTCTCCAAGCAGTGATTGACTTTACCATCATTTCTTTCTCAATTTTTATAGCAGTCAAAGGGATTTCTTTATTAAGAAAAAAAGAAGAAAAAAAAGAAACACCACCATCAAGGGAAGAAACTTTATTAGCGGAAATTCGTGATCTATTGAAGGAAAAAACAGGTACACAAAGCGAATAATGTTACCGGATTAGCACAGTGTAATTCGGAGTTCTCTGCAAACATCTTTTTCCCTTATTTTGACTGTGGAAAAGTAGGCTGTGCTGTTAAGCCCAGCGTTTTTCTTGCTTACCCACTTATCATTATATATACAATTAGCAAGTGTCTATCCATGGTTGTTCCCAAGAGGGAAATATTTAGAGCGATGTTAAAACGCTGGGCTTAACAACAGCCCAGCCTACGGTTGTTTTGCGTGTTTTTGTCAACGAATTATTTAATACATGCAGGGATAATGGCGATACGAATCATCACTACAATTACATTATGATCTAATTGGATATTAAAAAAGCTAAGTATTTGTAAATCTGCTATAATTTTATACAGAAAACCATCTTAATAAGGATAATTATGAGCGGGTTGCTGAATTTGATCGCTGTAATTGTTGTTTTTGGGTTAGTATTATGGCTAATAGATACTTTTATTCCTATGCCCCCATCAATTAAAAGCCTGTTAAATGTGCTGGTACTTATTGTACTCGTCATCTACATTTTACAATTTTTTGGATTGATAAAAACAATCTTACCTATGGTTAAGATCTTTAAATAATTACTTATGTAGGGGAAATATATATAGTTGCAGTGACATTAAAATACAACTGCTGCTTGCAGCAGTTGTATTTAATTGGTTAATTTTAATTTACTCTGTTATCTCAAACAGTGAGAGATTCTACCATACCGCAAAGACTCCTCACTCGCATCAGAATGACGAATGGCGATGTAGCTAAAAATGTATTTGCATAATAAAATACAGAAAAAATGAAATTGCATCTCTTGTTCAATATAGAATAGGAGATGCATTAATAAATAAGACTAATACTTTTGCTCTGTTCGGAGCGCTTTAAAAACTCAAAAGATACGATCAAACCTTACCCATTTTCTTATAAAGAAAGAATGGCAAACGAGTGATTATCGCCATAATCATTCGCCAGAAATAAGGATAATAAAACATTTTTTTTCGACGCATTAATCCATTCCAACATGCTTTTGCACAAGCGTCTGCAGGTGCCGCATAAAAAACTCCAGGTACGCCATAAGTTTGCTTGGTGTCAATAAAACCCAAGCGGGCGATTGTAATGTGTTGGTTGTCGCTGGCGGATTGTTGTAAGCCTTGGAGATAAATTTCAATACTTGCTTTGCTTGCGCCATAAAGACTGTTTTTGGAGCGTCCTCTACATGCTGCAACGGAACTTAGAAATAGTAAATTATATTCTTTTTGTTGACGACTCAAGTAGGTATGGATGATTAAAGATGTACTTAGAATATTGAGTTTAATGAGGTGTGTAATTGTTTCATAATTCAGATGATCGTTATTAGTGAAATCACTGTGGGCAATGAACAAATCCAATTCACGATCATTTGTTTTTAATACAGTGAGTAGTTCATCCAACTGCTCAAGCAGATCCACAATCAGCACATCACAGCTTGTTTTATATCTCAGTTTGATATCGTTCGCAATGATTTGCAGCGGGGTTTGTTGGCGGCCTACCAAGAGCAATTGATGTCCTTCATGAGCAACAATATGTGCAAATTTTTCTGCAATAATGGAGGTTGCACCAAGTATTACCCAAGTTCTTTGCGTCATTTTTTTATCCCTAATCGTTTTGCCAGATCAGAGTGCATTGTACATCCATAGTGCTCCAGTGTCTGAGAAAATTGCTGATGGTTCTCATACATACTGTGGAATTGTTCTTGATTCAAAAGCAAATCCTTCGCTAAATAAACTCGACCATTAAGGTCAGTGATTAATTGATTCATTGCACGTATCGCTTGTTTCGCCTGATTGTTATGAACAAAATCAACCGCTAAGGTAAATCCTGGTTCACAAAAAGAAAGTAATCCTTCTCCTGCTTGTGTGCATAACTTGAGGACTGCAAGAGTAGGTGTTGCTTTATTAATCCGCATTAATTGAATCAGCTTATCCAAAGTAGTTCTAACCTGCTCAGCACTAAATACTGCTTGGAATTGGATCAATCCTTTAGGACCATAAAGTCTATTCCAGTGCAAGAGCTTATCAAGCGGATTATTAAATTGTTCAAGCGATAGTTTTTCATGCCCTTTTTTATTGTTAAAAAAATGCTGATTAAATAATTTCATGCTCCATGCTTTGATTAAAGAAAAGGGCACTTTAGGTACGGTATGAACTTTGGGTTTTTTATCGTTAATTGGCTCACAATAATCCGCTACCGAAAGAATCGCTCGTGGTGTTGGGTTAAGAAGATCAAGCCAGGATACTTGATAATCATGATGAATACCTTCAGTGGCCATATATTCTGTTAGTGCTTGCATGGATGCAAATGGTTTGTGTTCTGCTTGCACAAAACGAGATGCTTTTTTAAGACGGATCGCGGTACGAGTAATAACGCCTGTAAGGCCTAATCCTGCAAGCGTGGCATAAAATAAGTCACTGTTTTTTTCACGGCTGCAATGGAATTTTTTACTACCAATCAATAAATCAAACTCAATGAGATGGTGGCCAAAACTACCAGCCTGGTGATTATTTTTTCCATGTACATCGTGAGCAATTGCACCTGCCACTGTAATGTGGACTGTGCCAGGAAGAACGGGTGGAATGAAATCAGGATGTACTAAAAATAACTCTTTAAGTGATACACCACCTTGACAATGCACAATCCCTGTCTCGTGATTAAAATCGATCAAATGATTCAAGCGTCTGCTGTCGATAATAAATCCATTGGTATTAAAACAACTGTCGTTATAACTTAAACCTGAGCCTCGCACGAGTAGATTTTGTTGCGGGTTATGTGCCAGATAATCAACGAGTTGCGCTTCATCATCTGGACGTAGACAGGAGGACTGACTAAAGTGTGCACGGCTAAAATTGCTGAGCGTTTGTGTTTTGCTGTGCATTTTTTTCGTGATTCAATTATTTTCAATATTAAGACTATAATTCATTTAGAAACATAATTAAAAGGAATTATGATGAAAACTTTTTTAAGCTTTTTGAGCTTCTTTTTTTCTCTTTCACTTTTCGCGGCGGATATTCCTCAGGATAATATAGGCGCACAGAAGTATGACAAATCGCAGTGCATCAACAATACGAGCCAGGATTGTATTAATTCTCAATGCTTAAACTCAGAGCAAATTGATTGCCAGGATAATTGCCGAAGAATGGCACAGGCAAAATGCCAGCAAGAGACGAATGAGTAAAATTACCTGCATTGTTTCTCGTTAATTTGAATACATTGTCAAATGATTGGCATAAAATTTTTTTGACTGTCAAATCGCCTGCATCACGGTTATTTCCATTTAAATTGTAGCCTGGGTGCAGCACCTAGGATAATACTGCCACTTAGTCTCCTCTCCCTATGAGTAGAAGGGAAACGCGCTTCATCTAATAGCAATGTAATAAAACCTTTTTTCACAAATGGCATACAGTTTGCATATCGTAGTCATTCAATAGAAAAATCATGATACTTGCTTGAATTTAATGAGTGAATTCAAGCTTAAAAATTAGTATGGATTGCTTATATGGCTGATAAAAACGTTTTATCACAAGAAGAAATAGATGCGCTGCTGAAAACTGTAGGCGAAACTCCTGAAGAAGTGCATAAAGACTCAACAGAGACTACAGGGGCTCCTGAAAAAGCTGGGCATAAAAAAGCAAAAGGTCAAAAAAAACAGGTAGCAGAAGCTGTATTTGAGACAGTAGAAACAAAAGAAAATGATGTAAAAACTCTTAACTTTACTGCTCAAGAACGCATCGTCAAAGGCAAGTTACCAGTATTAGATAGAATTTATGATCGCGCTGCGCGCTTATTTGCATCGGATGTCTATAATGTCACCGCCAAAGATTTTGAGATTAAACAAGATCCATTACTCATTATAAAGCATCGCGACTTTATGGAGAGCTTACCCAATCCAAGCTTAATGTGTATTTCTAAATTCAAACCATTACGAGGTAAAGGTATTATTCTTTTTGATAGTACTTTCGTCTACGATCTGGTCGACTATTATTTTGGTGGAAGCTCGCAATTTTTTGCTCAAAAAGACAGAACTGATTTTACTGCGACTGAGTTGCGTGTGATGGATGTCATTACCAAAAAACTCATTGCCAATCTGACTCAGGCGTGGAAGCCAATTATCCAGCTTGATATTACCAAATTTAATGATGAAACAAACCCACAGTTGGTCAATATTGCAGAACCTGATGAAATGCTGTTGGTAGCCCGTTTTTCTATGGATTTTGGCAAAGAAATTGGAACGTTCTATTTCATTTTACCTTACTCCATGGTTGAGCCGATTAAAGAGCAATTGGAGCTTGGTGCATCTCGACCTGATGATGAAATTGATCCCAACTGGGTTAAATCACTGAAAGAAGAGTTAATGAATGTTGAGTTAACTGTCAGTTCGGCAATGGCTGAAACAAAAAGTACTCTGGGGGCAGTGATGTCATGGCAAGTAGGTGACTTCATCCCTATGGACATGAAAGAAATAGTTACTTTAGATATTGAAGGGACTCCAGGTTTTACGGCAACTCAAGGTACTGCAAATGACAAACGCGCAGTAAAAATAATAAAAAATATTAGTTATTAGGGAGATAAATAATGTCTCAAGAAGCAATAGAACAACCAAAACCAGCCAATAATCTTCCTCAGGATGCAGACAGTGAGAAAATGGATTTGATTTTGGATATACCGGTATCCGTGACGGTAGAAATTGGTCGTACCAAAATGACCATTCGTAATTTACTGCAATTAAACCAAGGAGGTATTGTTGCTCTGGATCGTTTAGCGGGTGATCCACTGGATGTTTTGGTTAATGGCACTCTGGTTGCGCATGGCGAGGTTGTTGTGGTGAATGATAAATTTGGTGTGCGATTAACTGATATTGTTAGTACAGCAGAACGAATTAAGCGATTAAGATAATGCAAAGTGTACTCAGTCAAGGAGAGCTCATGCGTGTTGTGATGGGCTTATTATTGGTTTTATTGCTCATCCTTGTATTGTCTTGGGTAGTGAAGCGTTTACATGGTATGCAAATGGGGTCGGCAAAAGGATTTCAATCTGTGGCCTCTATGCTTTTGGGACCAAAGGAAAAAATCACTTTGTTAAAAGTAGGAACACGTTATTTGTTGGTTGGCTCAGGTGCTGGAAATGTCACGTTACTCCATGATTTTGGTGAACAATTGCCACCAGGCTTTGATACTACAAATAAATCTTCATTTGCAGATCTGCTTAAATCGGTTGTGAAATCATAAGATGAATAGAATGAATTTATACGTACGGAACTGGTTATCCTCTGTATGGGACTTAATGGAAATAGTAATGAGTGCTTTTAAATCCCGGGTTTCGCTGCGCCGCACCCAGGTTACATTGTTTGTTATTTTATTTTGTTGTGTTCCTGTGGCTTTGCAGGCGGCACCTTTATCCTTACCAGCAATGACAGTACAACCTGGAGCAAACGGAGAACAAACCTACAGCGTTAACCTCCAAATTTTGATTTTTATGACTTTGTTAACTGTTTTGCCTGGAATGTTGATGGCAATGACAGCTTTTACACGAATCATTATAGTGCTTTCTATTTTGCGCCAGGCTATAGGCATGGCCCAAACTCCAACCAATCAAATTTTAATTGGCATTGCTTTATTTATGACTTATTTTGTGATGTCACCCGTATTTAATAAAATTAATGATACTGCAGTACAACCTTATCTTGCAGAGACCATAAAATTTCCTCAGGCTTTAGCCAATGCACAAGTGCCTCTACGTGAATTTATGCTCAATCAGACACGCAAAAATGATTTATCCATGTTTGAAAAATTTGCGCAAAAAAATCCAGCTACGCTTGATGAAGTCCCCATGAGTGTGGTGATTCCTGCGTTCATCACCAGTGAATTAAAAACAGCATTCCAGATTGGCTTTATTTTATTTTTACCTTTTTTGATTATTGATATGGTGGTATCCAGTGTTCTGATGGCTATGGGTATGATGATGTTATCGCCTTTAATTATTTCATTACCCTTTAAGATCATGCTTTTTGTTATGGTTGATGGCTGGACACTTGTTTTAGGATCAGTGGCATCAAGTTTTGCCATGAGTTAAAGGCATGATGAAGTGAATTAAAAAGAAAGAAGAGTCTGTAAAAAGGCTATAAAATTATAGGGAAATAATATGACCCCAGAGTCTGTAGTTTCTATATTCAGTGAAGGTGTGTATTTGATGCTGTTATTGATCACCGTACTCATTCTGCCTGGTTTGATTGTTGGAGTTATCGTGTCCATGTTTCAAGCGGCAACACAAATTAATGAAACGAGTCTGAGTTTTATACCCAAATTATTTATTACTTTTTTGATGCTCGTATTTGCTGGCCCTTGGTTATTGAAGACGATGGTGAATTACACGGATTCGTTAATTACCAATATTCCTTATTTAATAGGCTAACCCCAAGATGAAGCTGGATTATCCAACAATAATAAGCATGGTAAGTCAGGTTATATGGCCCATGGGACGTATTGGTGGTTTATTGCTTACAGTACCTGTATTTTCCTCTATGTTAATACCTGGTCGCATTAAAATTATTTTGCTTTTCTTTTTAAGTTGTGTCTGCGCTTTTATGGTTCCTAAAGAGCTTTCATTCCTGAATTTCAAAGGTGTTTTTTTGGGATACATTATCCAGGAATTGCTTTTTGGATTGTTAATGGGATTTGTCTTACAACTTGTTTTTCAGGTTTTTATTTTGGGTGGACAAATTATTGCAATGCAGGCTGGACTTAGTTTTGCGGTGATGATGGACCCTACCAGCAGAGCCAGTGTTCCATTGGTTAGTCAGCTTTATTCAATGATGATGACCTTAATTTTTTTAGCGCTTAATGGACATTTGGCGGTTTTTGAGACCTTATTAGATAGTTTCAGAATGATGCCTATAGGACAGCTTTCAGTTACTCAATCTATGGTATGGAATGTTATTTTATTTTCAGGTTGGATGTTTAAACAATCATTATTGATTTCAATTCCTGCTTTATTGTCTTTACTTATTGTGAGCCTTGCCTTCGGGATTATGGCTCGGGCGGCACCGCAATTAAATATTTTTTCTTTAGGATTCCCTATAACGTTAATCATGGGAATGGTTGTGATTAAGGTGGGTTTGCCGAGTGTTGCTGCACAAATGGCTGATCTTATCAATGATGGGGTGCGTTTTATGATAGGGATGTTGCGCTGATGGCGGATCAAGAACAAGCACAAGAAAAAACCGAACAGCCCTCGGCCAAACGGCTCAGAGAAGCGCGACAAAAGGGGCAGGTTGCTCGCTCGAAAGATTTCAATACTACAGTGACCTTACTCTTTACTGCTTTGGGCTTTCTTATTTTTGGAAAGCAATTAGCACATCAAATGGCAACTATGATGCACCATGCTTTTGAGTTTGATACACGAGTTCTTATTACGCCAACAAAGAGTTTTGAGCGTTTGTTTTTTTTAGCTAAGATGGGGTTTTGGTCTTTAGTGCCCTTATTGGTTGTGATTTTTTTTATTACCTTATTGGCTCCGTTGCTTATGGGCGGTTGGGTTTTTAGTGGACAAGTCCTACAGCCCAAATTCTCACGACTCAATCTATTTCAAGGGCTTAAACGGATGGTTTCGGTGAAAGGTTTTGCCGAAATGATCAAATCGTTTTTTAAGTTCCTCATTGTTGCAGTTGTCGCCATAGCAGTACTTAAAACACAAGTTCCTGCATTATTAGCTTTAGCCCATGTTCCTGTAGAAACAGCGATTGGGAGTGGTTCTTTAATTGTTGTGAAATCATTTGTATTGATTTCCGCCAGTTTAATTTTGATTGCTGCTTTTGATGTACCTTTTCAATGGTATGAGCATCAAAAAAATATGAAAATGACGATGCAAGAATTGAGGGATGAATATAAAGAAACAGAAGGTAAGCCAGAGGTAAAAAGTGCTATTCGGCGTGCGCAACAAGAAATTTCACGCCGACGTATGATGAATGAAATATCTAAAGCAAATGTGGTGTTAACGAACCCCACGCATTATGCGGTGGCAATTAGCTACAAAGATAAGAGTCATAAAGCACCAATAGTGGTGGCAAAGGGTAAGGACTTGATTGCTTTCCAAATTAGTAATGTTGCAAAGTCACATCAAATTCCTATTATTACAGTGCCACCGTTAGCTCGCGCCCTCTATTTTTCTACCAAATTAAATGCAGAAATACCAAGGGGACTCTACGTCGCTGTAGCCCAGGTTTTAGCCTACGTGTTTCAACTGCGTGATAAGGAGCGTTATGATTATAAGCCTACTGTGTTACAGGATGTTCCTATTCCACCAGAATTAGCACGCGAAGCAGAGGAGACTGCTAATGAATAAAGCATTGCACTATATTCAATATTGGATGCGTCAAGGTTTAGGCACACCTTTGGCGCTCATCATGATGCTTGGCATGATGATGTTGCCTTTGCCGCCTTTTTTATTGGATGTGTTTTTTACTTTTAATATTGCTCTCTCTTTAGTCGTGCTGTTAGCGGTGATATACAGTGAAAGGCCTCTGGATTTTGCCGTATTTCCAACCGTCATATTGCTTGCAACCTTATTGCGATTGTCTTTAAACGTAGCCTCAACTCGTGTGGTTTTATTAAATGGTTATAAAGGAACTGATGCTGCTGGACATGTGATTCAATCATTTGGTGAAGTGGTTATTGGGGGAAACTATGCGGTAGGTCTTGTCGTATTTATTATTCTGGTTGTTATAAATTTTGTTGTGGTCACCAAGGGTGCTGGCCGTGTATCTGAAGTCAGTGCGCGCTTCACTTTGGATTCTTTGCCTGGGAAGCAAATGGCTATCGATGCTGATCTGAATGCGGGTCTAATTAATCAAGAACAGGCGATAAAACGTCGATTAGAGGTAGCGCAGGAAGCCGATTTTTACGGCTCTATGGATGGTGCCAGCAAATTCGTTCGTGGTGATGCAATTGCTGGGATTTTAATTTTGGTTGTGAACATTATTGGTGGGTTGATTATTGGTGTTTTTCAGCATGGGATGACAGTTGCAGATGCATTGCATAATTATATTCTATTAACCATTGGTGATGGCTTGGTTGCGCAAGTTCCTTCTTTAGTTTTATCAACTGCCGCAGCCATTATTGTTACGCGAGTTTCCAGTGCACAGAATATGGGGCATGCAGTTATTTCTCAATTACTGGCAAATCCACGCTCATTAGTTATTGCTGCAGCGATTATCGGGCTGATTGGTATTATTCCTGGAATGCCTCATGTAGCATTTATTTTACTTGCTGCTGGTCTGGCGGGAATTGCTTATTTGTTTCAACAACAAGAAAAAGTAAAACGTAAGGAACAACTCAGTCAGGAAAGTGAGTCGCTGGCGGTGCAAGGTCCCAATATTTCATCAGAACTATCATGGGATGATGTGAACCCTGTTGACGTGATTAGTCTTGAAGTAGGATATCGTCTGATTCCTTTAGTGGATCAGTCACAAGGAGGGGTTTTACTTTCTCGTATAAAAGGGGTGCGCAAGAAAATATCTCAAGAGCTGGGTTTTTTAATTCCTTCGGTACATGTACGTGATAATTTAGATTTAAAGCCTAACCATTACCGAATTAGTTTGGCCGGAGTTGTAATGGGCGAGGCCGCAATTCATTTGGACCGTTGCTTGGCTATAAACCCCGGACAAGTTTTTGGTGACATTGAAGGAATAAAAACCCATGATCCGGCATTTGGTATGGAAGCAGTCTGGATTAATGAGAGTCAAAAAGAACAGGCACATACCTTAGGTTATACCGTCGTTGATACCTCAACAGTTGTTGCGACCCACATAAGCCAAATATTAGAGCAAAACAGTCAGCAATTATTAGGTTATGAAGAAACACAACAGCTCTTAGATAAGCTTGCAATAAACTCACCTAAATTAGTGAAAGAGTTGGTTCCAGATGGTCTTTCCTTAGGAATGGTCAGTAAAGTATTACAAGGATTATTAGTCGAGCATATTCCACTAACGGATATACGCACTATAGTCGAAACTTTGGCGGAGTTAGCGCCAAAATCTAAGGATACTGAGTTTTTAATCAGTCAGGTACGGATTGCCTTATCGCGATTAATCACACAAAAAATCAGTGGAATTCACGAGGAACTGCCAATTATTACGTTAAAACCCGAGTTGGAACAATTATTGCAAAACATTATTCAGAGCAGTGGGACTGGAGGCGTAAACTTTGAGCCAGGAATGGCGGATAAAATGCAACATTCTTTGACACAATTAGCAATGCAGCAGCAGGCAAAACAAGAGAGTTCTGTATTAGTGGTACAACCAGGCATACGTGCAGTATTGGCACGATTTGTGCGTAATATCTCTCATGACTTTCATGTTTTGTCGTATCAGGAGATTCCTGATAACAAACAAATAAGAATAGTAGGTACAGTAGGATAGAAATGGCCACTGGGTCTGTAATATGGAACAGTAGCCTTGGAAAGAAAAAAGAAACTTAGAACATAAATTTCTCAGTTTTCCTACAATCAGACTACAATTTCTATAGAGGCATTGCGTGAATAGTAACAAATTTCTTCATAAGCAGGAGGCTTTATGAAATTAAAACGTTTTGTTGCGACCGATACACGCAGCGCTATGAAACAAATTAAAGAGACACTTGGTGACGATGCAGTCATTTTGTCCAGTCACCATGTAGAAGGTGGCGTGGAAGTTGTTGCTGCGATTGATTTTGATGAAACAATTCTTTCAACTTCAGCCGCAGTAGCTTGCGCTGAACCACCAAGCCAGGCTAATAAATTTCAAATGCAAACTCCTCTTGATGATATGCGTCAAGAAATTCAAACACTAAGGGGCATGCTTGAGGCCCAATTAAGAGGAAATGTCGGTGTTCATGAGCCTTTGCATACCATTTTGCTTCAGAAGCTCCTGTATCTGGGGGTAAGTCACACTACAGCTGCGACTTGGGCATGTTCTGTGCGGTCTGATTTGAATCAGCAAAAAGGCTGGGAAGCAGTACTGAATCTTATTTCTGAGCAATTGACCATACGTGATACCCATAGGATAGAAGAAGGTGGCGTTTACGCTTTTGTAGGGCCAACTGGTGTCGGAAAAACGACGACATTAGCCAAAATTGCGGCGAGATTTACATTGAGATTTGGGGCCGATAAGTTAGGACTAGTAACTATGGATACTTATCGCATTGCCGCACAAGAACAACTTATGATGTATGGAAAAATCTTGGGTGTTAAGGTTTGTGTTGCTCAGGATGAAGTTTCCTTAGCACGAGTATTACGACAATTAAGCGACAAAAAATTAATTTTGATTGATACCGCGGGAATGAATCCGGCAGATGAGCGAGTTGCAAAACAAATGCATGTATTAGGCACTTATTTGCAATCGATTTCTAAGGTTTTGGTTCTACCTGCAACCAGCCACTATCAAGTATTAGTGGATGCCATAAGACGTTATGAGGCAAATCAAGTTGATCAGTGTATTTTAACCAAACTGGATGAGTCATTAGCAGTAGGTGGTGCACTAAGCGCACTCATTGAGTCAGGTTTAGCAGTGAGCTATCTCACACACGGACAACGTGTACCCGAAGACATTAAAATGGCAACACGTCACCAACTAATTGAGTTGTTTGCAGAGCAGGAAGCACAGCTATTCCAGACAAACAAGGTTGGAAAAGGGCACCAAGGTGCTGGGAGAGAATATCATGTCTAAAGTAAAGAAAAATATACGTGATCAGGCTTCAGGTCTGAGGAATCTGTCACGTGCTAAACCAATTAAGGTAATTGCTGTCTCTGCCGGGAAAGGCGGAGTAGGCAAGAGCAATGTTTCCGTTAATTTGGCAGTTGGTTTGGCCCAGCTTAACAAAAGAGTGATGATACTCGATGCCGATTTAGGATTGGCAAATATCGATATTATGCTGGGATTACATACAAAGTATAATTTATCTCATGTAATACAGGGCGCCTGTCATTTAAGTGACATTATTTTGCCAGGACCAAATGGCATTAGTGTCATTCCCGCAGCTTCAGGGACAGAATTTATGACCCAACTTTCTCCACCGGAGCTTGCAGGAATCATCGATGCCTTCAATGAGCTCACCGATGATTTAGATTACATGATTATAGATACTGCAGCTGGGATTTCAGACACGGTTTTAAGTTTTGCCCGTTCATCGCAAGAATTAATTGTTGTTGTATGTGATGAACCCACTTCATTAACTGATGCATATGCTTTAATTAAAGTAATGAGTAAACGTTATGAATGGACGCGTTTTCATATTTTGGCCAATATGGTGAGAAATGAAAGAGATGGACGGGAATTATTTAACAAATTATTCAAAGTTTCCGAGCAATTTCTTGAGGTTCAGCTAGACTATTTAGGAGCGGTACCTTTTGATGAACACATACACAGGGCAGTAAAAATGCAAAAACCTGTATTAATTGCTTATCCAGATTCTGCTGCTGCTTTGGCACTTAGACAGTTAGCAGATGAAGTATCTGAATGGCCTTCCAGCTCTTTACTGGGTGGTAATACCAGTTTCTTTTTAGAGCGATTAGTAGCAGGTGAATTTTAAGGAGAATATTGTGGATGCTTTGGCTGCCTATAGCAAAGTTAATCAGCAAATCCAAGAAACGCTGGTAAAAAACCATGCCTTGTTGGTTAAGCGTATAGCGCATCATTTATTAGGACGTTTACCGCAAAGCGTGCAATTGGATGATTTAATACAAGCAGGAATGCTTGGATTGCTGGAAGCAACAAAACATTACGACTCTTCCAAAGGTGCTTCCTTTGAAACCTATGCAGGAATTCGAATTAGAGGATATATGCTCGATGAAGTAAGACGTAATGATTGGGTGCCTCGGTCAGTATATCGTAATTCAAGAATGATTTCTGAAGCAGTAAAACATGTTGAGCATCGATTAGGAAGAGAAGCTAAGGACTCAGAAATTGCAACGGAACTTGGTATTTCACTTGATGAGTATCATGAAATGTTACAAGACTCAGTGAGCAGTCATCTGTACGGTTTTGAAGACCTGGGTGTCACCGATGATGTGTTGCAAGTTCAAGATGGATATGCTGAACCTCATGTTAATGTATTTCATAATGATTTGATGAGTCGTTTATCGGAAGTCATCCGAGGATTGCCCCATAAGGAGCGAATGGTACTTTCTTTATACTACGAACAGGATCTGAATTTAAAAGAAATTGGGGACGTTATCGGCGTTAGTGAATCACGCGTATCACAGATTCTTAGCCAGGCAACACATCGGATTAAATCACGTTTACCGGAATAAAAAACAATGGATGTTTTAACTTTAATAGGGATGTTAACCAGCTTTTTAGCTATTATAATCGGCCAGGTGTTTGAAGGCGGAAGCATGCAGGCTTTAATGAATGTGTCTGCACTGCTTATCGTGCTAGGAGGAACAATTGGTGCCGTTATGGTGCAAACACCACTGAGTACCTTTAAGAGAGCATTTAATATTCTACCTTGGGTCATAAAACCCCCAAAACTCGATTTTGAACCTTGCCGTAATAAAATGTTTGAGTTGGCACGAAAAGCACGCCAACTGGGATTACTTTCTCTGGAAGAGCATTTGGAAGTTGAAAGGAACCCGCTGATTAATAAAGGATTAGAGCTATTGGTTATAGGTGTAGACAAACTCACGATTAGACAAGTTTTGGAAGATGAGATTGAACGTGTAGAAAATCATGACATGCATGCAGCACAAGTTTTTGAAAGTATGGGCGGATACAGCCCAACTATCGGAATTATCGGTGCAGTATTAGGATTGATTCAAGTGATGCGTCATTTATCTGAGCCGAGTGAATTGGGATTAGGTATCGCGGTTGCTTTCGTAGCGACTATTTACGGAGTTGGAATGGCGAATCTCATTTTTTTGCCTGTGGCGAATAAATTAAAAAGTTGTATTGCTCATAAAGTGCACTATGACGAAATGATTGTAGAAGGTTTAGTCGCCATCGCCTCAGGGGAAAGTCCAGGGATCTTGCTGTTAAAACTCAATAACTTTGGTCAGCATAAGAAAAATGAAATCACGAAAAAAAAGAAATGAACAACATAATGACCATCATCGCTGGGTTGTCTCTTATGCAGATTTTATTACCTTGCTTTTTGCATTCTTTGTTGTGATGTACGCTATTTCTTCCGTGAATGTTTCAAAATACCACTCACTTTCAGAGGGGATGAAATCAGCTTTTAATAAAAAAGATGAGGCTCGTGCGCTCAAATCAACGGATAATAAAAAAGATGGACCGCAAACCAAACAAGTTCATGGACTCTATAATGATGGACTTGATGAGTTGAATCAATCGCTATCCGAATTGGAAGATGGAAATTATAAGATTAACCGTCAAGAAGGTTGGATAGAGTTGGACATTAAATCAGGTGCTTTGTTTGAGTCCGGTGAGGCTGATTTAAAACCAGGCGCTTTTGTTAAATTAATGCGCCTGGCGAGTAAAATTAAAAAATCGTCTTCTATTATTGCTGTAGAAGGGTATACGGATAATATTCCTATAGAAACCCCACAGTTTCCATCAAACTGGGAGCTTTCAGCCATGCGTGCAGCGGCCGTTGGTCGAATTTTAAATTCATTTGGGATTTCAACACAACGTATTTTAGTAACGGGTTATGGGGAACAATTTCCAATTGCAGATAACATTACAGAACAAGGGAGAGCGGCAAATCGCAGGGTGAGTATCGTTATTGCCCCGAGTCGAAATGTTCCTCGTCTTTTTAATCCTGCATTAAGTGAGCAAACCCATCGTGTAGTCATTGGGAATAAGGAAATAAAATGATAATTTTTCTTTCATGTTTAAATGTGATTATTTTTTCATTGGTAGTAAATTACTTATTAAATCAACGCAAAAAATTAATTGATATTCAGGAAAAACTAGAGACACAACAAAAATTGATCGATCAAATTATCAAAGATCATCCCATGTTAGTGCATGCTGATTTATTGTTTTCCAAACAGTTAAAGGAAATTAATACGCAATTAATTAGTATGGATAACCAAATTCAGGATTTAGAAAATAAAAGAGAGAATGATGGCGGTTATCGGCATGCTTTACGTATTTTGGAAATGGGGGGCAATCGAGATGAAATTGTCGATAGTTGTCATTTATCCCCTGCGGAAGCTGATTTATTAATGAACTTGCAAGCCTATCGAACAGCAATGAAGACTCCATAAAGTTGTTTTTTTAACTGTATTCACGGTAAAATCCCAAGCTTATTTTTTTTGTAGCCTGGGCGAAACGAAGGGTTACCCGGGTTACGCTTCGTTTCGCCCAGGCTACATTGACTCAATTTATTATTTTTTAAAGAGACACTTATGTTAGAAGTTAACCAAATTAATCTTAATCTGGTGGATCTTGAGCAGCGAGTACACGCGCTTAGGGGGTATCTTTGACTTTGACGCTAAAAGTGAGCGTTTGGAAGAGGTTATTCGCGAACTAGAATCGTCCACAGTTTGGGATAATCCTGAAGTAGCTCAGGCATTAGGGCGTGAAAGAACGCAACTCGAAGCGGTAGTTTCAACTTTAACGCAATTAAGTCAATCCATTAATGATTTTCATGAATTATTTGAGATTGCACGCGAAGAAAATGACGAGCAAACGATAAATGAAATTGGTGAAGAATTATCCTCTATTGAACAAAAAGTCGCTGATCTAGAGTTTCGCCGCATGTTTTCGGGAGCAATGGACAATTCAAATGCGTACCTGGATATTCAATCTGGCTCAGGGGGAACGGAGGCTCAAGATTGGGCAGAAATGTTATTGCGCATGTATCTACGTTGGGGAGAACAGCACGGATTTATTACCGAATTAATTGAATGTTCACCAGGAGAGGTTGCAGGTATTAAAAGTGCTACTATCTATTTTAAGGGTGAGTATGCTTTTGGTTGGCTGCGTACAGAAAGTGGGGTACACCGGCTAGTACGAAAATCTCCTTTCGATTCGGGCAATAGACGACATACTTCTTTTGCAGCAGTCTTCCTTTCGCCCGAGGTTGATGATGATATTGATATAGAAATTAACCCGGCTGACTTACGCATTGATACGTACCGAGCATCCGGAGCCGGAGGCCAGCACGTTAACCGAACTGACTCGGCTGTACGTATTACTCATGCTCCAAGTGGGATTGTAGTACAATGTCAGAATGATAGAAGCCAGCATCGGAATAAAGATCAGGCAATGAAGCAGCTGCGCGCTAAGTTGTATGAATTGGAAATGCAAAAGAAAAATGCAGAGCAGCAGGCATTGGAAGCCAGTAAATCAGATATAGGATGGGGATCTCAAATCCGTTCTTACGTATTAGATCAATCTCGTATTAAAGATCTACGCACTGGTGTTGAAACGAGCAACACTCAGGCAGTATTGGATGGTGCATTGGATCAATTTATTGAAGCCAGTTTAAAGGCAGGAGTAGGGCAGCATGAGTGACGAACAAATAGAACATATTGATGAGAGTGAAGTTTATCTTATTCGCAAACAAAAATTAGCTGAATTACGTACAAAGGGCTTTAGCTTTCCAAATCAATTCCGTCGTGAAGATTTAGCCAAAGAGCTAATAAATGATTATGATTCATTAGATAAGGAAACGTTAGCACAACAGCATGTTAAAGTAACTGTCGCTGGCCGTATTGTATTAAGACGTATTATGGGTAAGGCCAGTTTCTTCCATATTCAAGATGTTTCCGGACGCATGCAAGTCTACATTCGTGCTAATGATCTCCCTGAGCAGTATGAAGAATTTAAGCATTGGGACTTAGGCGATATAGTGGGTGTTCAAGGTGAGTTGTTCAAAACAAACACCGGTGAGCTTACGGTACAGACAGAACGTGTAGAATTATTAACGAAGTCATTACGACCCTTGCCTGATAAGTTCCATGGCTTAGCCGATCAAGAGGTGAAATATCGTAAGCGATATGTTGATTTAATTGCTAATGATGAAAGCCGTCATACGTTTTTAACGCGTTCACGACTAATTCAAGCGTTTAGACAATTTATGGATAAAAATTACTTTCTGGAAGTGGAAACACCCATGATGCATCCTATTCCAGGGGGAGCTATGGCTCGACCTTTTGTGACGCATCATCATACATTGGATATGACCATGTATTTGCGTATTGCACCTGAGCTTTACTTAAAACGTCTCGTTGTAGGTGGATTTGAGCGAGTTTATGAAATTAATCGTAATTTTCGTAATGAAGGCATTTCAACACGCCATAATCCAGAGTTTACAATGGTCGAGTTTTATCAAGCCTATGCTGATTACAAAGATTTGATGAATTTTACTGAGGAATTATTGCGTTATCTCTGTGATACAGTACTAGAAAAACGCCAGATTGAATATCAAGGTCAAATCATCGACTTTAATAAGCCATTTACACGCATGACTGTAAAAGAGTCAATTTTATATTACCACCCTGAAATCGAGGCACAACAACTTGAGAGTATTGTGAGTTGTCGGGCACTTTTGCAGAAAAAGGGCTTTGCTTTTAAAGAAACAGACGGTTTAGGCAAGTTGCAAATTATATTGTTTGAAGAAACTGTTGAACATCAGTTATTTCAGCCTACTTTTATTACGGGATATCCTACGGAAATATCACCTTTGGCACGTCGCAGCGATAATGATCCAGAAGTGACAGATCGTTTTGAATTTTTTATTGCTGGTCGAGAAATCGCCAATGGTTTTTCTGAATTAAATGATGCAGAAGATCAAGCAGAACGTTTTCGTAAGCAAGTTGAAGAAAAGGATGCGGGTGATCTAGAAGCGATGCATTTTGATAGTGATTATATCGAGGCTCTGGAATATGGATTACCACCTACGGCAGGAGAGGGTATCGGTATTGATCGATTGGTCATGTTATTTACCAACTCCCAGTCAATCCGAGATGTTATTTTGTTCCCTCATTTGCGACAATAAAATAAAATCGCTCCTCCACAAGTGGGGGAGCGATAGAGAGGCAAAGGTATATCTCTCTGATAGGCACCGCTGTCTCTTTGTTACAAAAAAAGAATCTTAGAAAAAAGTGGCCTAGTTGCTTGCACCAGGATCTTTAGATCACACAGAAAATCCTGGTTGCAAGCAACTAGGCCACAAGTTAAGAGTTTTTATAGGTCTCCCAAGTACTAAGAATAATAATAATCAGGAGGTTTATGTTTGTTACTCACATCCAGAAAGCAATTACATACCTTAGAGAAGCGCAGGAAATAGCCCTTTTTACTACAATGGCTGACGCTGGGTTATCAGCGGCATTTCGTGCATCCCCTTTATTTTACGTCATGTTACCTTTTATAGGTTTATTATTGACTGCAAATGCTCTAATTAATGGATATCGGCTGGCAAAAGCCAGCAACCGCAATTTTGATCGCTGGTTTCTTTTCATCACTTCAGCCGCGTGTGCCGCTTTAGCAAGTATATCGCTTTATGGTGCAGCCCTATCTGTACTACTTAATTTTAGTTTTGCGGCAGGTCCTTGGTTTTTTTTCAGTAGCTTAATTGTGGCATCCAGCCATCAGTTGATGATGTTTGGACTCAATTTATTTCGAGCTTATGAATCTCCAAAAAATAGCATTCAGCGTATGCACTACATTCAAGCGGCATTTAGTAACCTGTTTGCTACGGCTTTTTTAGCTTCTGCTTTGGGGGCCGTTGTGTTTGTATTGCTCTTTCCTATTATTCCCGCTGTAGGTAGTGCCTTTTCAATTACAGCGGTGTTGTTTACTGCTTTTGATATATTGTGGCGGATGACTCCCTATGATGTAAAAAAGTTAATCAAAGGATGGCTGCATTTGAGTAAGCCAGATGCCAATCAGGATGCAATGGCACATCAGCAGGAGATTTTAAAACTCGAAAACGCTCAAGAAATGGAGCCGAAACATCATAGAATGTTTACATGTTGCGATTATAGTGCATTGATTCGCACGATGGATTTGGATGAGGCAAAACCTTATCTTCTCAGGCTTATTCAACAAAGATTACACATTTTAAGACAAAATGAGGCAGCAGAGCATGGGACAATAAAAGATAAAATTAAACTATTAACAGCAATGTCAAAAGTAATGCACCATCCTACAGAAATATCTAAAAAAGATATGTTAAGAAAATACCCCTTAGCATTTCAAAGTTTTTGGGCTGAAAAAGGCGATGTAGAGCAAATAGTTGATGCGGTAATCGTTTTTAAGAGTAGATATCGCCCTCCCGAGGTAAATCGCTCGTTGCTGAATGTGATTGGATAAAAATCTATCAAACTATGCTTCGAAAGTGGCGATTGATGAGCAAAGTCTTAATGTCTACTGCGTGATACCTAAGCGATAGTCTATATTTGTAATATAGGTCAATGAAATTATGGATCAGTAGTGAGAGGGTTCCATGGCTTTTAAATATCGGGCAATTACAGCGAATTGTGGTAATGATGCTATTGGGATGGTAGCCGGTGGAGAAATTGCGCGATTACTTGCAGAAGACAATGCCGATTTTTATGTGATCAATTGTCAAGAAGTCCACTTTGAAAATACCCAAAAACAACTTGAAGCCCTGGTTAGCGAGGGTTATAAGGTAGAGTGTTTGGGGCAAATGGCTACCCACACTAAACTGGATACACAATTTCATTCGAATACGGGAATAGCATCTTTTATTATTTATAAGAATGACTTAGTGCTAAGTAAGAAAACCCCAAGAGAAGCACGACGTAGTCCAGGCGATGGACTTTTTGAGAGACTCAGTAGTGGTCCAGGATATAACAAAGGTGGATTGGTCACTGATTTTTCCATAACACGAAACGGAGAGTGTATCCATGCGCAAGCAGTAAGTGGTCATTTAGATGCTAGTAATATTCTGAAACGCAATCGAGATTGGCATGTTCTTCATAAAGCAACAATAAAAGAGGTGACGAATTGGGATGACCTTGTAGCGGCCTGTCCTAATTTATTGCTTTCGGGATATGATGTGAATACTCGTCATAGAGTTGATGAGCAGGGTCAAGAGGTTAATATGTGGGATGATCCGAGTAAGTATCCCGAAATACATGGCATTCATCGTGTTTCTCTTGCGGCAGCCCAGTACAGTGGCGAATCCACCTACAATCATATACGCGGTCCGGATCCAAAGCGAGTGGGCTATACAGGATATGGTATGCTTGATTTTGTGGCGATTCATGATGGTACGATATCTAAAAATGGAATTGTAGCAGATGAGCGAGTAACTCAGATTGAGCCTGAACCTGATTCTGAGCGAGATCATACTGTGGTTATCAGTCCACCTCATACTAGTTTAAAAATTAATCATTTTGAGCAAGTTAAAAATTTAATGGCCTCTCGCTTGTATGGTGTTGCCCCTCTCTTAGCCGAGCAAATTCAAAAAATGCAGAAAAGTGATGTTGGCGTTAAAGAACAACTAATAAAAATTTATCAAGATTATTTAGGCCCTGAAGGGTTTTTAGATAAAGCGATTGCTTTACATCAAAGTAAGCTGGAGTGTTTTCAGCGGCTGCATGTTTCATTGGATGAACCTTTGAAAAAAGAACTTTCAACGGTTTTATTTGGCGAGCTTGAGTGGTGTGCTGGAGATCCAAAACAATTAGCAGCAAAGCAAGAGTTAATGCAGGCATTATTGGATTCACTGGCTCAATGTGAGCATGGGGAAGGCGTCAGAGCCCGTTTAGATTGTTATAGTAAACTCAAAGAAAAAATTGATAATAAAGAAGAAATAAAAGACATAGATAACCTTTTTAAAGATGCAGCAGTAAAAGCATATCAGGACCTTTATACTTCCTTTGCAGAAAAGCAGGCGAGTAGGCCTCTTAAACATGCAATGAATAAGATATTAAAACGGCTGGATGCAATTGCGGACCATAATGATGAGGGTGTATTGAAAAACATGGATCCCAAAAAATTGGATACGCTGACTCATATTATTGCACAATGTAATAATAACTTGAGTTTATTGCAGAAGGGTGAGATGGTGGAAATGCATAAGGTTAATGAGGATTTAGTTAACCTTTCTCATAAGGCAATGGGAAGTTCCTCTTCATTATGGCGTGCTTTAGCGAGTGCTGTGAAGTTTTTTGCGTCTGTAATTGATGCAATGTCATCCGATTCAGAGCTTGCTACAAAGATAGACATTGTTCAGGATCATAATCTATCGGATTCTATAATGAAATATAAATCTGCTTTGCAAGACATGCGCCCTAAAGAAGATACCGATGACGAAAATAGAATGGACTTTGGTGGATAAGTAAAAGATAAAAAATCAGCGGTAAAGTAGCTCTTAAAGTCGCTTCACAAGTAGATTAACCTGACAGTTGATAGCATTGGCCCCCATATTTCAATTTAAAATTATCAAGATAAAGTGATGAAAAAATCAAACAAAAATAAAGTGTATGAAGCTTATGATCACATCATTGATTGGTATGATGTTCATCGTAATAAAGAGCTGGATATGGAACAATTTTATTTGGAAAAAGTCAGAGAGCATTTTCCTTGTGGTGGACGTGTTTTGGACGTTGGATGTGGTACTGGTGAGCCCATTGCAAAATTTTTTATTGAAGCAGGTTATGAGTTAACTGGTGTTGATGCGAGCAAAAAAATGATCGCGCGTTGCAAAAAAATGTTCCCGGATGCCCAATGGATTTTAACAGACATGCGTGCGATGAAATTTAATGAGCAATTTGATGTTGTCATTGCATGGCATAGTTTTTTTCATTTAACTCAAGCGGATCAAAGAAGTACGTTGAGTTTATTTTCATCCTTAGTAAAACCCAAAGGCCTATTACTTTTTACTTCAGGTCCTGAGGCAGGAGAAGTTTGGGGTGATAATGGTGGTTATGATTTATATCATGCATCACTGGATAGCAATGAGTATGAAGCAATTTTACATAAGAATAACCTACATGTAATAGTACATAAAATTCGCGATCCAGATTGTGGCGATGCAACGGTATGGGTTGCTCAAAAGAATTCATAGAGCTCTGAGTGAAGCAATGCAGAGACTGGGGAAAGTAATCACGTCGATCCCGAGTTCCGCTGCGCTGCACCCAGGCTACGGAGGGTGTTATGGTAATGATACTTGGTGTGAGTGGGGTATCAGGTGCTGGTAAATCAACACTTGCGGCTGCTTTAGCACAGGGTTTAAATGCAGTGTTAATCAGTTGGGATGAGTTTGATGAGATTTCAATTGCACCAGAAGATTACGTGGATTGGTATCAACGAGGACAAGATTATCACGAATGGAATTACTGTGAACTAGCACAGGTACTACAGACACTTAAATCAGGTGCTTCTATTGTACATCCGGTAACTCATAATGTATTGAGACCGACTGAGCTTATTATTTTTGATGCGCCTTTAGGGCGTTTGCATCACCAGACTGGGCAATATATTGATTTATGTTTTCATATTGACGTTCCTTTAGATATTTCTTTATGCCGAAGGGTGTTACGCGATTTTAAAGAGAATAACAAAGGGAAAGCTGAGCTTTTGGAGGAGTTGTTATTTTATGTAAATGAGGCAAGAGCTTTATTTTTTGATGAAGATCTGAAAAGAAAGGCCAATTTGATTGTCGATGGTATGCTGAAAACAGAGTTGCAAGTACAATTAATAAAACACTTTTTAAGTCGTAGGAAAATAGGCAATGCAAGCAAATCCTATTATTGAATTGAGTCTTTGGTTGGAACGTGAACGAGAGGCAGGAGCACCTAATCCAAATCACGCTGTTTTGTCATCTACAGCGATAGATGGTGCTGCACATAGTCGAGTTGTTGCGGTTCGTGAGATTTCAGACGAAGGAATTTTATTCTTTACCCAAAAAGGTACTCGCAAGGTAATGGAATTAAAAAGTAACCCCCGTGTAAGCCTTGTTTTCTGGTTGGAACTTTTGCAAAGAGAAGTTATTATTGAAGGTAATGCGCAATTTTTAAATGATGCAGAGAATAAAAAATATTGGGAAACGTACCCGCAATGGGCGCAAATTCGTTTTTTAAGCTACGCAGCCACTTCAATGCATGCAATTGAGAGCAAAGAGGTCCTTGAAGGAAAACGCCAAAAGATTGAGGACTCGTTTCATGGTGAATCAATCCCTCTAAGTCCCGAGTATTGTGGTTTTCGTATACAACCTCAACGTTTTGTGTTCTATGCATATCGACAGGATGAATTATCGGATGTTTGGGAATATGGTTTAAAACAAAATCAATGGTATTTACAACGCTTATCGCCTTAAAAAATAACCGTGAACTATTACTCAAAAAATATTGTTTACTAAACTTTTCTAGTTGGCATGCTGCTTAAAATGAGGTAGTCACTAGTGACTGCCTCACTAAATTTCAATGCTTTTATTTATGTGATGGTAAAGAGTTATGCTCTAACCTCATATGAGCTTGTGTGACACAATCGAGGCAACATTGTGTTACTTTTTCATAATCATCAGCAGTTAATACGGTTTCCAAATGTTTAAATAATTGCTCAACAAGTTCTTGAGGTTCTAAACCTAGAAAGGAAACATTCGTTTGACTTATGGCCATAAATTGATTTCTTAGATGGCTAATGAATTTTTCAGGTGATGTCTTATGGAAAAATGAACGTACGAACGGTCTTAAAAGAGGTGCGTAGGTCTTTGATAATTGGCCTAATTTTTCTGTCGCTTCAGAAGTTGTTTTTGCCTCTTTGACACATGCCAATGAAAATAACTGTACCGCGATTTGAATGGCTGGATTAAATTGTTGATCTTTAAAAATTGAACTTTCTTTCTGTAACTTTATTGCTGCAAATAACAAAGCATGAGCAATTTTTTCGAGAGCTTTTTTAGTTTTTTTGGCATCTGAATAGTCGCTGCGTGTATGGAAGTATGCACTAGACCATTGATTAAATTCAGTTAAAAACTTCCTACTGTCTGTTGTAGATTTGGATGGTGGTTGGGTCCAAAAAATTTGCGGTGTAAAATTAGGTTCTGACATAGGTGGAACCATAGTGTTTTCGTCATTAAGTTCCATAGGGGCTACCTCAGCGACATAAGCACTTAAAAGGTCTAAACCAGTCAACTCAGAGCTTGGATTGCTATTCTCAGTGTTTGAAGTACTTGTTTGATTGTCACTTGTATCTTTTTTGTTTCTCTTTGCTTGGGATAAATCTTCTGTGTTTTCATCTGCTTTGCCATCATCCACAGGGACAGCCTCAAGTTGACGACGCTTTGTTGTTTGTGGAGGTAAGTTATCTAATAAATTTTTTGCTAATGTAAACCCTTCATCGATAGAATGTAAGAGTGTATCATTGATTGAAAGTTGACTTCTAAGCGTAGAGTCTTTGTAATACTTCGCCAAAGTCCTTTTAAAGTAAGTATATTCATTAAGAATCTCTCTTAACTCTCTACGCACCCAGGCTATATTTTGTGAATTATTCTTTATTTCTTTCTCAATAAAAAAGAGTCGCATTTCAGCTTCAAGAAATTTGATTTTATGTAGTTGAAATTTGGCGATAAGTAACTGTTCTGAGTGTTCCTGATTTAATAGAGCAGGAGGAAGTGACTCATTGGCATTAATAATTCTCTGAAAGCAGCCTGCCGCCTTATTTAAAAGAATAAGTAGGTCATTCAGGTTGGTTGTATTTTTATTTTCAAGTGCATATTGAATGTAGCTGTCTGCAACAATTAAGAGAACCTGGTTATTTTGCAGCAAATCAAAAGCAGAGATTCTTTTAAAAAGTTTTTTTAAATAGGAGTCAGGTATCTCTTCAAATAGGCTAATATTTGCAGCCAATAACTTTATCTGTTCTGCATCAGATATATAAGTATTAAAATTAGTAAGTATTTTTTTATGTAGTTTCGTTAATCTGGACATAAATAGCCTTTCTTTTAGACAGTCAACAGTTCAATGCTGCACTCGTTTATTTGGAGTGGGTGGATTTTAATTGATAATGGTGAAAAAAACATCGGCAAAATGAGTTTTTTTTGCAAAATAGCTCGTTAAGTGGATTTTAATTCAGGTTGAGCTTTTAAAGCCCAACCTGTTTGAGCGTTACATTCCAGAGTAATTAGGACCACCACCTCCTTCAGGCGCATTCCAGACAATATTTTGTCGAGGGTCTTTGATATCGCAGGTCTTACAATGAATGCAATTTTGAGCATTAATTTGTAATCTGGGACCATGTTCTTCTTCAACAATTTCATATACTCCTGCAGGACAATAACGACCTTCAGGGAATGCATAGGTTTTTAAATTGACTTCTATTGCCAATTGAGGTTTTTTTAATACGAGATGGCAGGGTTGATTTTCCTCATGATAGGTATTGGATAAAAAGACAGATGAAAGCCTATCAAAGGTAAGAACTCCATCAGGTTTAGGGTAGTCGATTTTCTTGGCTTTGTTGGCTGGAATCAACGTATTGTGATCGGCATGATTGGTTAGGGTCCATGGTGAGTGGCCACGTGTAATATAAGTTTCAAGTGCTGCATTGAGCAAACCTGGAATTAAGCCGTATTTAAATCCTGGTCTGATGTTGCGTACAGAACGAAGCTCACCATGCAGCCAAGAGTTTTTGACTTTTTGAGGGTAAGTAGTTAGTTCAAATTGGGGCGTGTTTTCTTGCTGCAATGCCTCGAAACATGCTTCAGCTGCAAGCATGCCCGATTGCATTGCGGTGTGTATTCCTTTTATTTTAGGAACATTAAGAAAACCAGCCGCATCACCAATTAATGCACCACCTGGAAAAGTAAGTTTCGGTAAAGATTGCCACCCACCTTCATTCAGTGCACGTGCACCATAGCTGATTCGTTCGCCTCCAGTTAAAACAGGCTGAATTAATGGATGTGTTTTGAGCCGCTGAAATTCCGCGAAAGGATTTAGCCAGGGATTTTTATAATCCAAACCCACAACAAAACCAATGGCAACACGATGATTCGATAAATGATACATAAATGAACCGCCGTAGGTTGCGTGGTCCATTGGCCAACCTATAGTATGAATGACTTTTCCGGGTTGATGTTGTTCTGGTTTGACCTGCCAAATTTCTTTTATACCCAAACCGTACGTTTGTGGGTTGGTTTTGTCTCTAAGATGATAGCGCGCCATTAGGCCTTGGCTAAGTTGCCCACGACATCCCTCAGCAAGCAACGTCTGTTTCGCAAGTAAATGCATACCTGGTTGGTAATTATTGGTTTTTTCTTTATTTTTATCGAGGCCCACGTTCCCAGTTGCCACACCAATAACTTGGTTTTGATCATTATAAAGCGCTTGCACGGCAGCAAAACCAGGGTAGATCTCACAACCCAGAGATTCAGCTTGTTGCGCAAGAAACATGCAAAGCTCACCCAGGCTAATAATATAATTGCCTTCATTATGCATTGGTTTGGGCGTAGGTAGTTTGTAGGCACTTTTTTTAGATAGAAAGTAAAACAGATCTTCAGTTACTGGAGTATCTAAAGGCGCATCCTGCCAGGTTTCTGGGAGAAGCTCTTTAAGGCTTCTTGGCTCTAAAACTGCTCCAGAAAGAATATGAGCTCCAACTTGAGCGCCTTTTTCCAAGATGCACACCGATAATTCTTTTTGGGCGGCTAAGGCCAATTGTTTCAATTTAATCGCGGCAGATAACCCCGCCGGTCCTGCACCGACGATGATTACATCAAATTCCATGGTTTCGTGTTCCACACGCGCTCCTAACTGTGATTACAAAGGATAAAATAATCGCTTTTCTATGCCTTAAGATCAAGATTTATATTGAAAATTAGTGAGTCGATGTAATAAATAAAAAATACACAACTAAGGGCAGTATCATGAGTGTTTGTAGCTTGGATGCAGCGAAGCGGAACCCGGGGATTAGTGCCCGACTTTTTATCTGCAACCTGGGTTACGGCTTTGCCCTAAGCCTGGCCTCATTGATTATCTAAATATATAAAATCTAGGGGCTAGAAAATGAAGTAACAGAATGTTGCAAAATAAGCTAAACTCATGTGTAGAAAATCCAAAAGGAGCTTGTGCATGAAAACAATACTTGGTCTCTTGCTTCTCAGTTGTTCCATGATGGCCTCCGCAAATGATAATTCAACCATGGACGTGAGTGTAAATAATCCCAATTTTGTAGTGACTTTACCAGCAAATCCAACGACAGGATTTCAGTGGAAGGTTGTCCGGTATGATAAAAATCTATTAATTCTTAGCAACAGTGCTTATGAAGGAACGAAGACTAATCTTATTGGTGCTGGTGGGCAAATGCATTTCACTTTTGAATTAAAGAAAGGGAAAAGTTACCCTGAAAGTACTGTGCTTGTTTTTAAATATGCGCGCTCCTGGGAGCCTAAAACTGCAACAATTAAAAAAATTAAAGTGAACTTTGTAAAAAAAGATGGAAACTAATGGTGGGTGGCACCTGGGTGCTCAGCACCCAGGCTACAAGACATCATCATGCTTTTTTAAAAGGCAAATATCTTGGTTCCCAAAACATATCTGCTACTAATTTTTCCAAATCGGCATCATGATTTTTTTGCGCAAGTCCGGAATCTATAGCACAACGTGCTACGGCTACTGCAATTTCTTTAGCAACAGTTTGCGCATCATCTAATGAAGGCAATAATGGTAAGTAGCTTTCTTTTTTGCTTGGTGCAAACTTACACAAAGCATGGGCCGCAGCCAAGATCATGTCTTTTGTTAATTTTGTTGCATTAACAGCAAGAACACCTAATCCTATTCCTGGGAAAACCAGTGCATTATTGCATTGGGCAATTTGCACCATGCGATTATGGTATTCAACTGCAGGGAAGGCTGTTCCCGTAGCAATTAATGCTCTTCCTTGGCTCCATATTAAGATATCAGCCGGTTTTGCTTCACACTTTTCATCAGGATTAGATAACGGAAAAATGATAGGACGTTCACAGTTGACGGACATGGTTTCAATGATGTCTTGAGAGAATGCTCCTGGCTGAGCGGAACAACCAATAAGAATAGTGGGTTTCACATGTCTTACTGTGTCAGTAAGTGATGGGTGTTGTTTTTCATTAATCGCCCATGCTTCTATTTCTTTAGGGGTACGTGCGTAGTATTTTTGTGCTTCGGTAAGGTCTGGGTCTGTGTTGAGTAATAATCCTTGGCGGTCAATTAACCAGAAGCGTTGATAAGCTTCTTCGGGACTAATCCCTTCGCGAACCATCGCATCAACAATTTGATCACTAATCCCTGTTCCTGCTGAACCTGCACCAAAGACAACAATGCGTTGTTCATGTAATTTTGAACCTGTTACATCACAGGCTGCTAATAATGCCGCTAAGGTAACTGCACCAGTACCTTGAATATCATCATTGAAGGTACATAATTGATCTTGGAATTTTTCCAGAATGCGTCGCGCATTACCACGACCAAAATCTTCCCAGTGTAAAAATGCATTGGGAAATTGTTTGTGGATTTCATGAACAAAGGTGGAAATGAAGTCATCATATGCTGCGGGATTGATGCGTGGATGACGACATCCTAGATACATAGGATCATTGAGCAGTTCCTGATTGTTCGTACCGACATCAAGGAAAACGGGGAGGGTACGAGTGGGCTCAATTCCACCACATAAACAATAAACCATGAGCTTAGCAACAGGAATATCCATTCCTCCGATTCCTTGATCACCAATACCTAAAACTCCTTCACCATCTGTTACGACGATCACATCAATTTCAGGATTAGAGCGATTCTTTAATATTTCTTCTATTTGATTTTTATCTGAATGAGAAATATACAATCCTCGAGGTTGTCTGTATTCATGGCTGAAACGTTTCACCGCGGTGCCTACTATAGGCGTATATATTGTAGGCAGCATTTCGCCTAAATGTCGGTTAATCAATTTATAGAAAAGAATCTGATTTTTATCATGTAAATTGTTTAAATAAATATTTTGTTGTAAGCGAGTGGTATAACTTGAATATTGCAAATAGGCGCGTTTGACTTGTTCATCCAGTGTTTCAACTCGATGAGGAAGTTTCCCTAACAGTCCGAACTCTTTTCTTTCCTCATTTGTGAAAGCTGTCCCTTTATTTAATTGGGGCGTAGTGAGGAGCGGTTTCCCACAAAGAGAGGTTTCAATATATTGCTCTCCTGTTTGTGGATCACGTAGCAATTTAAAATCAAGCATGGTTATCTCATAAGATGGCGTTAGCAGTTGTCTAATGATAATATCGCTTTTTCGTCGTTTATAATAGGTTGAGTATGAATAAATATTTGGCAGTGCTACTCGTAATTTTAGGGCTAGCATCGTGTTCGACTAAAGATGAACATTATTACAAATCGCACCCCAATGAATTGCAGCAAGCGATAAAAAGCTGCCCGCAAAGACAGCCGCAGGGATTGACCTGTGAGCAGCTAGAAACTCTTGCTAGCCGCATGAATAAACTAGCATATCAATTACAACTTAGTCCTCAAGGTTTTGGGAAAAAAATCATGGCCTTGCAAGAGACAATTGCGAAACAACGAGCACAATTAAAAGCCGAAACCACTAATGAAAATTTACAAGCCGATTTAACTCAAAATGAACGTGACTTAGCTGATTATTTAGCTGTAGTTAGATGGTTTGAATCACCGACGAGTTAAAAATGAACGTATTGATAAGCAATGATGATGGGGTTTTTGCACCTGGAATTAACATATTAGCTAAAGAATTATCTACTTTTGTAAACATAGATGTCGTTGCTCCAGACAGAAATAGAAGTGGTGCAAGTAATTCTTTGACTTTATCTCAGCCAATAAAAGTCAAAAAATTGGATAATGGTTATTATAGTGTTGAAGGTACTCCAACTGATTGTGTGCATTTGGCAGTCACTGGTTTTTTAAGTACTGAATTTGACATGGTTGTGTCTGGAATTAATGAGGGAGCTAATTTAGGCGATGATATCCTCTATTCGGGCACTGTAGCTGCCGCAATGGAAGGACGTTATTTGGGCTTGCCTGCTCTTGCAATTTCTATGGTAGGAGATAACATCCAGCATTATGAAACAGCAGCAGTTATCGCCAAGCAATTGGTGATGAAGTTGGGTCAACACAGTCTTCCTTCTCAAACCATTTTAAATATTAATATTCCTGATGTGCCCTTGGATAAATTAAAAGGATTGCAAGTGACTCGATTAGGAACGCGGCATGGTGCTGAACCTGTTGTAAAGGATCAAGATCCTAGAGGGCGGCCTATTTATTGGATCGGTTTGCCTGGACCGCAAGCAGACGCAGGTCCTGGAACAGATTTTTATGCGATAAGTGAAGGGTATGTTTCAATCACACCACTTCATTTGGATATGACGAATTACAAAATGTTTGATCAACTGGCTAATTGGCTCGATGGGGTTTGCATTGAATAAAACAATTTGTTTGAGGTAATAAATGATAGTTACACTGTGCAAAAGATTTTTATGTCTTTTCCTTGTCATGACCTTAGTGGGTTGTGGGGGTAATTTAGCTCCAGTTACTGAGTTGAAGTGGAATCCTTGGCGACAAAAAGTTTATATTGTGAAGCGTGGCGACACACTTTTTTCCATCGCTTTCCGGTATGATACTGATTTTAGAACTCTGGCTCGCTTGAATCATATTTATCCTCCTTATGCCTTAAGAGTCGGGCAGGTAATCAACTTGCAAGGTATTGTTCCTCGGCACAGACAAACAGCACGTCGGCCAGTGCCAATAAGGCATTATTATGTTGCTCCTAAAGCAAGACCTTCAGTAATTTATTCGCCTGCAAATAGATATGCCCGTTCCTCCTCTGGATGGTTGTGGCCTGTGAGCGGACGTGTGATCACATCATTTGTTCCAGAGCAGGGCAAAAAAGGCATAAATATTGCTTGTAAAAAAGGTGAGAAAGTCATTGCCGCAGCAGGAGGAGTAGTTGCCTATGCTGGAAGTGGTTTGGCTGGCTATGGTAACTTAATTATTATTAAGCATAATCATGAATATTTAACTGCTTATGGTAATAACGCGCGAATTATGGTTTCCGAGGGACAGCATGTAAACGCAGGGCAAATAATCGCAGAAGCAGGGGTTATTGACCGCAAGTATACGGGTGTTCATTTTGAAATCAGGAGATCAGGTGTACCAGTCAATCCTTTGAATTATCTACAAAAAGGTTGACAGATAGCTTATAGTTATAGCAACAATAATCTTTGTTTTGAAGTATAATGTAGTTATGGAATAAATTTGGCAACATGACTAACACTATGGTGAAAAAGAATGCACGAAGACGATGAGTCAATTAAAGAACCAGAAATTAAGGACGGAGATTGGCCTGAGCCAGATGATGAATCGCTCTTAGCGGAAGAGGAGATTGATTCGCTTCTTGAAAAAGATGGTGAGGATGAAGAGCTTCATGATTTTACGGATGATATCGCCTTCCCAACTTTTCGTGGCAAAGCTGCACTTAAAATGATGGATGCGACTCAACTGTATTTGAGTGAAATTGGATTTTCTCCTTTACTCAGTGCTGAAGAAGAAGTGCACTATGCAACTCTTGCTTTGAAAGGGGATGTTGCTGCTCGCAAAAAGATGATTGAATCCAATTTACGTCTCGTTGTTAAAATTTCACGTCGTTATCTTAATCGTGGTTTGCCTCTTCTCGATTTAATTGAAGAGGGAAATTTAGGGTTAATGAAGTCTGTTGAAAAGTTTGATCCTAAACGCGGTTTTCGTTTTTCCACTTACGCCACATGGTGGATTAGACAAACGATTGAACGCGCGATTATGAATCAAACGCGAACAATTCGTTTACCTATCCATGTAGTTAAAGAACTGAATGTATATCTTAGAGCGGCAAGACAACTCACACAAAAATTAGATCATGAACCTTCACCTGAAGAAATTGCAGAAATGGTTGATAAACCTCTGGAAGATGTGCAGAAGTTGTTGGGGTTAAACGATAAAGTGACTTCTGTAGATACTCCAATAGGTTTTGATGAAAATAAATCACTATTGGATACTATTGCTGATGAAAACAGTGTAAATCCTGCAGAACTCTTAACTAATGAAAACTTGCGATTGCATATAGAGTCTCTATTAGATAAATTGACTGAAAATCAACAACAGGTTATTGCAAGAAGATTTGGCTTAAGAGGGTTTGAAAAAGCAACTCTTGAGGATGTGGGTAAAGAAATAGACTTAACGCGAGAGCGTGTTCGACAAATTCAAGTCGAAGCATTAAAGACATTGCGTGGCTTGTTGGAAAAAATGGGATTAACACAGGAAGATTTGTTCTAAACGTCCAATTACAAAAGTATGCCAGTGAACTGTTTATTTTAGCCTGAGTAAAACGATGGTTCAAATTTCGTTTTGTCCAGGCTATTTTTATTATTAAAACCTGAAAATAAGGAGTGTGGTTGTAATGAAAAAAATGATTTTATCTGCATTGATTGTTTTATCATCAGCGGCTCATGCAGAACAATTAGCAACATTTACCGACATTGCTGATTCAATATCTCAAGGAAAAAAAATTACACTGGTAATGAATATTCAAGAATGCAATGCTCAAAAAGCACCTGCGAATTCTATTGTTGCCTCAGTTCAACCTACTGCTTTTCTTGTTATTGATAATAATCGAATTGCTACTTCGCTGAAGCATTTTACACTGGATAATCCTCTTGCTCGCAACAATCCTGTATTTGAATTTGTTAAATACAATATAAATGCGGATGGAAGTGTTTCTATAAAAAATACAGTAATGAATGCTCGCAATTATCAGCAACTTGCAAGCTTTCAAATTGACTGTGCTTTAAATAAAGGATTTAAGGTTTTTGGTTAAACATTTTTAATGTAGCCTGGGTGTGGCGAAGCGAAACCCGGGCTAAAAATCAGAAGGACAATGTTTAAGAACATTCAAAATTTGCTTTAAGTCCTTGCCAGCAGTGCGCATAATCTTTTTGCAGCTGAGGAATGCGCATTGCCTGCTCTGTAACCAGCCATACATCTCTAGTTTCAAACATGAAGGCCAAAGTATTTAAATAAGGTTCAGGTGTAAGTTTTTGCGCTACCGCATTTTCATAACTTATTTGATCTGGTCCATGCGGGGTCATGCAATTGTGGATACTTACTCCTCCCGGTGAGAATCCTTCTTTTTTCGCATCATATTCACCACGTACAAGCCCCATAAGTTCATTCATGTAATTTCGGTGGTAATAAGGCGGTCTAAATGTATGCTCAGAAACCATCCATCGAGGTGGGAAAATGACGAAGTCTAAATTGGCAACGCCGGGTGTGTCACTTTCTGAAGTTAATACGGTAAAAATACATGGATCAGGATGATCAAAACTTACTGTATTTATTGTATTAAATAAGCTTAGATCATAACAATAGGGCGCATAATTACCATGCCATGCGACTACATTAAGAGGGGAATGATTGCATTTTGCCATCCATAATTTATTTTGATACTTACATATAAGAGTGGCTTCGGTAATACCTTGTTCAAATGCTGCAACTGGGTATTGAAAATGTCGAGGGTTCGCCAATCCATTTGCGCCTATAGTCCCTAATTGAGGTAGAGTAAGCGGGCTACCGCTGTTTTCACAAAGATATCCTTTGGTTTCCGCATCAACAAGCTCCATTTTAAATTTAACACCGCGAGGAATGACGGCTATCATACCAGGGCATACATTAAGTTTCCCAAACTCAGTATGTAAATTGATTTCACCGGAGTAAGGAACAAAAAGCATTTCTCCATCATTATTTGCAAAGTATTTATTTTGCATGGAACGAGTGCAATGATAAATGTACGCATTCACATTAATACTTCCAGCAAGATGAAACATTCCTTCTACAAAATCAAAGTTCTCTTCTTTAAATAGGTCTATAGGGGACCAACGCAAGGGATTGGGGGACTGTTCCGCATGATACGGTTTAAACAGTTCCATTTCGTGGGCTTGATAAGTGCCTTGAACTACAGAAGGTAATATTCGGTAAAGCCAACTATGTAAGTTATTCTGTCTTGGACGTGTAAAAGCCGTGCCACTTAATTGTTCAGCATAAAGTCCTAAGTTACAGTGTTGTGGTGAATTTTGGCCGCTGGGTAAAGCACCTGGAACTGCTTCAGTTTGATGATGATTACCAAATCCTTGCAAATACACTGTTGATCTCCTTTAGCGTTATGATTCACTGAGTAGTCTGCTGTCTTGTAGTGCGGAATAACACCGTGTAATCCGCGAGACTATGCCCTTATCCCAAGCATAGCGAGGGATCTCCATAATGTACCACCGCGTTATTTTGGAGATCCTCGTTGCACTTGGGATGACGACAAGACAAAATTAAAAACTTAATGCTGGTGGCTACTATAGTCTAAAAAAGTTAAAAATGTCGAGTCCAAATGTACGTTAAGTTATTCTTTTTAACAAAAGAGCATGTATAATTTATGCAAAATTAAATAAGGTTTTGGGGTAACATTATGGCAGGTCATAGTAAGTGGGCAAATATTAAATTCCGTAAAGGAGTGCAAGACGCAAAACGTGGAAAAATATTCACTAAATTAATTCGTGAAATTACTGTCGCAGCTCGTATGGGAGGAGGTGATGAGTCTTCCAACCCACGATTAAGAGACGCAGTAAAAAAAGCGCTGGCTGCGAATATGAAGCGCGATACAATTGATAATGCCATCAAACGAGGTGTTGGTGGACTCGATGGCGACGCAATGATTGCTATGCGTTATGAGGGGTATGGACCTGGCGGGGTTGCAGTACTTGTAGATTGTTTATCAGATAATAAAAACCGAACTGTATCCGACGTACGCCATGCATTCACGAAAAACGGTGGAAATTTAGGGACAGATGGTTCAGTATCTTATCTCTTTACCAATCAGGGAGAGATTCTTATGACTTCTGGACAGTCTGAAGAGCAGGTTATGGAAATTGCCATAGATGCAGGAGCAAATGATGTTTCTGTAGATGAAGGACAAATTGAAGTGATTACACCAGTTGAGGCATATCATAGTGTATTAAATGCACTTACTGAGGCGGGTCTAGAAATTGAGCAATCACATTTAACTATGCGAGCTCAAACTTTGGTTTCTATCGATGATGAGTCAGCAGAAACCCTATTGAAATTAATTGACATGCTGGAAGACTTAGATGATGTTCAAGAAGTATACAGTAATGCTGAGTTCTCAGAAAAATTATTAGAATCAATAAATTAATGACCATCATTTTAGGGATAGATCCCGGATCACGGATTACCGGATACGGTTTGATAAAAGAATCAAACCGTAAAATCGAATACATTGATAGTGGCTGTATACGTACTAACCCAGATGGTGAATTAAGCCAAAAATTATTGCAAATATATGATGGTATTTGCCAATTAATGGACCATTATTCGCCTGCCGAAGTAGCGATCGAACAAGTATTTATGCATGAGAATCCCAATTCAGCTTTAAAGTTAGGACATGCTCGTGGTGTTGCTATGGTTGCAGCAGCATCCCACCGTGTGAAAGTCAGTGAATATTCAGCGCGTGCAATTAAACAAATGATTGTGGGTTATGGTGCTGCAGAAAAAGCTCAAGTAAGTCATATGGTAGTGCATCTGCTTGCATTGAATAAGGCACCCCAAAAAGATGCTGCGGATGCATTAGCTATAGCGATATGTCATAGTCATATGCGTCATAACGTATCATCTATGATAGGCAGGCAAGGATTAAGGAGAAGAAAAAGATGATTGGTTGGTTGGATGGGCATATTATTGATAAGCATCAACCAGGAAAATTGGTTCTTAATGTCCAAGGTGTTGGATACGATGTGGAAACATCATTAAATACCTTTTTTCAGTTGGAGAGCATTAATAGTTCGGTAGGATTGCACATACATACGGTAGTTCGTGAGGATGCTTTATTACTGTATGGTTTTCTGGAGCGACAAGAAAGAGAGTTGTTCAGAGCTTTAATAAAAGTAAATGGCATTGGTCCAAAAGTTGCCATGTCAATACTTTCTAGTACTACACCAAATGAGTTTATTCAATGTATTCAACAAGAAAATGCTTCCTTTTTAATGAAATTGCCTGGTATAGGTAAAAAAACTGCAGAGCGTTTAGTTATTGAAATGCGTGATAGTATAAAACAATTTTCTGTGTCCGTTGCTAACTCGCTCAGCAAAGCAATTCCAATGATGAGCGGGCCGGATGAAGCAGTGAGTGCTTTGGAAGCTTTAGGCTATAAACCTCAAGAGGCATTAAAGGCCGTCAATAAAATAAATGATGGTTCTAAAAGTTGTGAGCAGCTAATTCGTGATGCACTACAAGTTTTAGCGATTCGATAATTGTAGCCTGGTAACAGCGCAGTGGAACTCCGGATGATTAATGCTAAATTCCCGGGTTCCGCTGCGCTGCACCCAGGCTTCAATGAACAAAAAAAGATTCACTATTATTCTTTAATAGGTAAAAAGAATCGTACAATTAAACCTGTGCCTTCTTTTGGCGTATCCATCATCAGTCTTCCACCATGCAACTCGGCAATTTGTTGAACTATTGCCAAGCCAAGACCGCTTCCTGGACTCTTATTTCCGAGGACACGGAAAAAACGTTCGAAAACACGTGGTTGTAATTCTGAAGGAATACCTGGGCCATTATCACTAACTTCTAGCATTATTTCGTTCTGCCGCTTGGCTAAACGCACTATAATCCGACCATGTTCATTACAGTAACGTATGGCGTTATCTACAAGATTGCGAATTAATATTCCTAGAGCAGTTGAATTGCCATAAATAGTTAAGTTTTCCTCATCGCTTTCAAATTCAAGGTCAATTTGTTTTTCCACAGCAGCTGGTGCAAGCATGGCCAGTATTTCTCGGGTTAGCCTACTTAGATTGACCTCATCCTTTTCTTCCATGTGAGCTGCTTCAGGCACAAGACGGCTCATAGTCAGTAACTGCTGGACTATATGTGTACTACGGTTAACGCTGGCAATAAGCTTTTGTAATGCCTGATTTTTTTCTTCTATATCATTAGAATGTAAGGCAACTTGTGCTTGTGTTTTAAGTGCAGCAAGTGGGGTGCGCAGCTCATGTGCCGCATCTGCAGCAAAACGCTTTTCGCGTTCAAATCCTTCTTTCAGTCTAAAGAATAATTTATTCAATTCATCGATGACAGGTTTAATTTCTTCGGGCACTTCGTGTAAATCGACTGGTTCAAGATGGCTGGGAGCACGGTTGGCAACTTCTTCGGCAACTTTATCCAGGCTATCTAATCCTCGACCAATAATAATCCAAATTAACAAGCCAGATAACGGAAAGGTTAAAAGCATGATATAAAGATCATCTTGAGCAATTCGATGGCCAAGCTCATTTCGCGTATCATAGCGCTCAGCTAAAACAGTGCGGATTCCTGCTTTATCATTGTATGTAGTAAATACACGCCAATCCTGGTTTGATATTTTTTTATCACTAAATCCATCAACTTCCGAGGTTAAAGGAATTTTTGGTGCTGAAGATGAGTGTAACAGTAATTTTCCGCCATTGGTCCAAACCTGAAAATTAAATTTATCGAGATAATTTTCTGGGGGTTCTTCATTTAAAAATCTTTTCTGATAGTAGGTATCAATTTTTTGCGGGATTGTTTCGAGTGCTTCTTGAATTTTAGCAAGAGGACGCTGGTGGAGGTCCTCTCCCAATAAAGCTTGATATGAAAGCGCAGAAACTGCCATTAGACTATCCAAATGTTCCTGAATATCCTTTTGATCAAGGTAATAGTTACCTATAGCAGTTAATGTGGTCGTTATCGTAATGGCCAACAACAGATTGATGAGAAGAAATTTTCTTATAGATGATTTCACGATACAGCGATACCATCATTTTTTTCTGCCATATATCCAACGCCTCTAATGGTTCTAATAAAGTTGGCATTAAGCTTTTTGCGTAAATTATGTATATGAACTTCTAATGCATTACTGTCTACATCCTCTTCCCAGCCATAGATGCTTTGCATGAGTTGTTCGCGTGATAAAACTTGGCCGCTGTTTTCTAGAAGTTTCTGTAACAGTGCGAATTCTCGGCGTGGAACATTAACTAAAACATCATCAACAAATACCGAATGAGCAGCGGGATCTAGGGTAATATTTCTATATTGCAGAACTGAATCAGCTCGTCCCTGTGAGCGCCTGACTAAAGCTCTGATGCGTGCACTGAGTTCATTGAGATCGAAGGGTTTTATTAGATAATCATCTGCGCCACTATCCAAACCTTTTACACGGTCTTCAACTGATTCTCGGGCAGTTAAAATAATAACGGGAGTAGGATTGCCGTCATGGCGTACACTTTGTAGTAATGCGAGTCCAGAGAGTTTAGGTAAACCTAAATCCAAGATAATTAGTTCAAATGATTCTGATTTTAGAGCAGCGCGGGCGGCTTCACCATCTTTGAGCCAATCTACAATATAACCGAACTGGGTTAATCCTGTTTTGACCGCATCACCAAGTAATTCGTCATCTTCAACTAGCAATAGTCTCATTCTTGCTCCTATTGTTTTTCAAGGCCGGTTTCATCCATATGTTTTGTAAGATAAAAAGCTTGAATTAACACAAAAAGCAGAGTAAAACCAACCCCACCGAATAACTTAAAGTTAACCCAGGCGTCAGTATTATAATTGTAGGCAACGTAAATATTTACTGCACCCATTAGTAGGAAAAACAATACCCATGCCATATTAAGTCTATGCCAAATTTTTCCAGGTAGCGTTACATTGGCCTCCATCATTTTTTGGATCAACGGCTTACTGCCAATGTAACCTGAACTGAAAAAGACTAAAGCAGAGAGCCAATAAATACCTGTTGGTTTCCATTTAATAAACCAGGGGTTATGGAAGAAGAGTGTCGCGCCCCCCAAGACCATGATTATTGCAAGGCTAATTAAATGCATTTTTTCATAATGTTGGAATTTTAATCGATAAAAAGCGACCTGGCTTAAGGACGCAATCATAGCTATAGCAGTTGCAGTATAGATACCGAAAAATTTGTATACTATAAAAAATAAAACTATAGGAAAAAAATCAAATAGTAATTTCATATATTTTAATACTATAAAATAAGTTACTTTGAGTATAACACAAGTTTTTGTGCTCTCCTCCTTGCTTTATGCCAGAAATGTAAAATAATTGCTAATAACGGGTAATTATGTGGTTCGTAAAAACGATTAGCCAATTTCTGAAGCAGAATGATTAAGAGCTAAAATCAATAATAGTTTCTAGTTGCTTAAAAGACAAAGTTACCCAACAAATAATTTTTGTCCACTGTAGAGTGGATCATTCCGTTTAAGGCTAGGGTTTAATGCGATGATACGCTCTATTTTAGTTTGATGTTGTTGCGCTATGCTACTAAGACTGTCACCCTTTTTTACAATATATTGGATAGGTTGATTTACTTTTTTCCAGATTACAAGTTGTTGTCCTGTTTTTAAAGGTTGATTGTTTGCTAATCTATTCCATCTCTGAATATCTTGAATACTGACGTTATAAGTTTTTATCAGTTTTTGATAAGTATCATTTTCTTGAACAATGTGAATGACACGATGATTTCGTGCTGCAATGATATGATGCTCTAAAGGGATGGTTGCAGCGGTGGGTTCTTGTTTCACAACAACAGGAGTATTTTTGGTACTCGGAATTAAAATAGATTGATTGAGTCTAATTTGATTACTTGTTAGCTGATTTAGCTGTTTAATAAAACTAACTGTTGTGTGATAACGAACAGCAATATTGTCTAGGCTATCTCCTGGTTTTACTGTATGTATTTCCCAGCTTACTCGTCGTTCTTCAGGAAGGTTGGCAAGATTAAAATTGAATTGTTGTACTTTCTCAGCGGGAATAAGCAATTTAATTGGTTTATGAGGATCTGTGGTCCAGCGGTTAAATCCTGGATTTAATTTAATTAACTCTTTATAACTAATTCCCGCCATTTTTGCGGCGTGGTTTAAGTCTATTGGGCTTCCTATACTGACTTCCTCGAAATAAGGAATATAGGGTATTTCGGGCAGTGTTAATTTATAGCGTCCCGGATCTCTAATGATTTCTGCTAAGGCGAGCAATCGAGGAACATAAGCTTGGGTTTCTTTGGGAACAGTTAATTCCCAAAAATTTGTTGTGCGAGCTCCTGTGGCTTTGATTGCCCGATCAATCGTTCCCTCTCCAGCATCATAGGCTGCTATGGCTAAAGTCCAGTTGCCATTAAAGAATTTATTGAGATAAAGCAGATAGCTTAGCGCGGCATCAGTGGACGATCTGACACTGCGTCTGGCGTCAAACCACCAATCTTGTTTTAGACCTAAACCAGCCCCCGTTCGTGGCATTAATTGCCATAATCCTGCTGCACCGGCCACAGAGTAAGCAAAAGGGTCAAACGCACTTTCAATCATAGGGAGGAGAGCCAGTTCACCAGGAATCTTTCTTTTTTTAACTTCATCAATAATATGATAAATGTAGGGTTCTGCTTGGCGGCATACTTTATGAATATAGCTAGGATGGGCTACTAACCATCGGATTTGCTCTTGCACTTCAGGACGTGAGGTTTCGTGATTTAAAGTGAATTCGGCACGCAATACTTCCCATACGTCAGGAGCTGCATATGCTAACTCATTAGTAATGCCAAAAAAAATGAGTAACCAGAATAAAAATACTTTTATTTTGAAAAACTTAAATTTCAATGGCAATTACCTATGAATATTATTAGCTACTGAGTTTACTAAAATTAGTTATAGGATTAAACCCTATTTGCATTCGATTAATCCATAAAGGATTAAATCAGCTCTTTCTGGTTAATTATTTAAACAGGTTTTTTTCTTCTCTTAGAACTTTAAATATTTCTAATGAGTTATTTGATGATGCTCTATGCGCCAATGCGTATTTTTGTACTTCAGAATTATCAGTGCGTAAAAAAGGATTAATTAATAATTCTTGTTCTAATGTTGATGGAAGGGTACACGAGCTGGGTGCGCTATGTATTTTCTGCAAGTATTTTTGAATAACAGAATTATTGGGCTCCACAGTTTGTGCAAAGCGTAAATTTTGTTGGGTGTATTCATGAGCACAAAAGATTTTTGTAGTAATGGGTAATGTTTTGAAAAGATTTAGTGACTGATGCAGTTGCTCTAAAGTTCCATCAAAAACACGTCCACAACCGGCAGAAAAAAGTGTGTCACCACAAAACAATAATTCGTGTTGGGGCTCATAATAACTAATATGACTTGAGGTATGTCCTGGATTGAATAAAATTTTAAAAATACAGCGCCCAACTTGGATGGTTTGATGTTCTTGCACGGTATGAGTTATATTGGAGATGCGAGAATCATTTGGACCATACACGATGCATGTAGGATAGGTTTTGAGTAATTGACCCACACCGCCAATATGATCTTGGTGATGATGAGTTAATAAAATGGCTCGTAGTTTCAGCTGATGTGCATGTGCAAATTGCAATACTGGCTCAGCGTCACCAGGGTCCACACAGTCAAATACCCCTGTGGTTTTATCAATAATTGCCCAGATATAATTATCTGAAAAAGCAGGAATGGGGAAAATAGTCATGAATAGCTCTCAATAATATAAGAGGAGACACCTGGGTTAAAATAAATTTTAAGTGAATTTAATATTGTTTGCATTTCTTCTGCCAAAGTGAATGGTGGATTTATAACCCACAAACCACAACCGGACATTCCTCCCATCGGAGCTGACGTCAGGCTAAATTCAATGTGTAAGGCATTTTTTGCGTTGATTTCTTTCATATATCTATTGAGTCTTTCCGTTAGTTTTTTATCGACCAATGGATACCAAAGACAATATACTCCTGTAGCAAAACGAGAGTAAGCGTGTTTTATGGCAAGGGGGATTTCCTTGTATTCTTCTTTTATTTCAAACGATGGGTCAATGAAAATCAGCCCTCTTTTTTCAGGTGGCGGCAGTAATGCTTTCATTGCAGCTACGCCATCCGTCCTACTAAAATGTACTTTTTTATTAAAGCACGGCAGTTGGCTCAGTGCTTCAAACTCTCTAGGATGAAGCTCGCAAAAATACATTCTATCTTGCATGCGTAACTTGTTTATTGTGAAAAACGGAGAGCCGGGATAGCTTCGTAATGCATCAGTAAGGTTGAGTTCTTTAATGACCTGAATGTAGTCTTGAAACACAGCGGGTAGGGCGCTTTTTTCAGACCAAATCAGTTTTATGCCTTGTTTGTATTCCTGGGTTTTTTCCGCTTGTTTATTTTTTAAATCATATAAGCCTTTTCCTGAATGAGTCTCAAGATAAAATAGAGGCTTTTCTTTACGTGTTAAGTAGTCCAGAAGACGTGTTAAAGCGAGGTGTTTGATGACATCTGCAAAATTTCCTGCATGATATCCATGTTGATAACTGAGCATGTGGTTCCTAAAACATTTTTGTGATTGTCTACTATACTCCTTTTAAGAGAGTATAAAAGGGGAAAGCTATGGCGCTTCACGAAGATTATGATGACCAATCGTTCTCTGATTATAATTATGATGAGGATATAGACTCTTCCGCGCATCGAAAAAACGTTAGACGTATGCTCGAAGAAAAGCTCGAGCGTAAGCGTTTAAAAGAAGAGTTTAAAGATGATTTTGATGAATTGAGTGGTGATTTTGATTGGGATGTTTTAGATAAATAATTTATTTTTATCCTGGGCGTAGCGTATGCGGGCCCAGGAAATAAAATGTTTTGCTTTTCTATTTATTTCTTAGCATTGCAGCCTTTAATGTATTTTCAAGCAGTGTAACTATAGTCATAGGTCCTACGCCCCCAGGTACGGGCGTAATCCATGCGACTCTGTTTACAGCATCTTTAAAATCTATATCTCCTCGTATGCTGCCATCTGCCAATCGATGAATGCCAACGTCTATAATGATTTGCTCTTTCTGAAGCCATGAGGTATCTAAAACATCCATTTTACCTGTTGCCACTATGACAATATCCGCGATACGGACAAATTTTTCTAATTGTTGGGTGAACTTGTGGGCAATAGTGACTGTTGCTCCTGCGAGGAGTAGTTCTAGGCTCATAGGCCGCCCAACAATATTCGATGCACCAATCACAAGCGCGTGTTTTCTTTTAACGTCGATCTGATAGTGTTGCAATAAGTGCATGATGCCCAGCGGGGTACATGGGCGCAATAATGGATTACGTTGAGCAAGTCGTCCTAAATTATAAGGGTGGAAGCCATCAACATCCTTTTCTGGTTTAATGTGCTCAATGATGACGCGCTCATTAATGTGCTTAGGCAATGGTAGTTGAATGAGAATCCCATCAATTTGATCCGCGCGATTTAAATCATCGATCAGCTTCAGTAGTTCTTCTTGTGTTGTTTCTTCAGGTAAATCAAAAGAGTGAGAGGTAATACCCACATCCGCGCACGCTTTACGCTTATTCGCTACATAAACAGAAGAGGCAGGATCATTGCCAATGAGAACAACGGCAAGACCCGGGGCGCGCTGAGTTTTTTCTATGTGCTCACGCACGTGGTCTTTTAATGTATCTCGACGAAGAGAGGAGACGACTTTTCCATCAATTAAAGATGCTGACATAGTTACCCAGAAGAAAAGCAAGGTAATAAATTATGAATTAGAGGGGGTGGTAATGCAATAGGACAAACGATACTGGTAATTCATAAAACGTCATAACCTCTGGTGTAACCTGGTCGTATTAGCTGTTTAATTTGTTTCTCAATAGATTGTAGATCCAGGCAATAATATAACTGCCAATGAATGTACTTACAGCTACGGCTGCGCCACCTAACAAACATTGAAGCAAAGTAAAGTCGTAAGTAATGTATAGTGCTCCCATCGTGCCATTAAAGGGCTTTCCAGTATTAAAAATTAAAAGAATCAAGCCCATAAAAATAGTGGATACTCCAGATAAAATACCAAGAGATACTCCTAAAGACATGGGATCTATTTTGCCAAATGTCATGATAATTGCCTTATGATTCATAATAACGATTCCATTATTAATCATTATCATAGTCATTGGAAGTAGTTCATCATGTGCCATAAATTGAAAACTTGTATTCGATAGCATGTAATTTTTATCATGGCAAAAAAAGATGCGTTATATTACCAAAAAAGGTTTGCAGCAGAGTACGATTGACTCATGAGCCTGCTATGTCTATACTGGAAAATCTTTGATTTTATGGTAAATATCGTGGATGAACTTACTGAATTACTTAGGCCATCTTGGGGTGCTGAAAAATGGATTTTAGAAGGGTGGAACAAGATTACTGCGGATGAGAAACAACTCATTAAAAATAGGATAAATGAGTTATTTTGCGATGGTTTACCTTTTGAGCTTAAATCTGACAAACTTTTTTACATTTACACGTTTTCACTTTTAGCGCAGCTTGAAGTTTTAGCGGTTCAAATTCCTCTTAAGTTTGAATCAAAAATGTCGACTGCTGAATACAGAGAGCGTATGCGTCAACAATTGCTTGACGAAATATTTCATGGTTTGGTGTTTACTAAAATTGTTTATATGCTGTGTGCTCCCTACGCATCGCCACCTCCGTACAGTCCGCATATTGAACTTATTTGTAACTTTATCCGTAATGAAACGTGTCCCAAAGTAGCAATTATGTTACTTAACCTTATTGGTGAAGGATGGATCGAGGAAATTTTTGAAAGTTTACATCGTTATGGTGTCGCCCCAAAAGTATTCACAACCATTCTAGAAGATGAACATCGCCATGTGTGTGAAGCGGATTTATATCGTGATATTGGAATGCCCAATGTTGAAGAAATAAAGCCAAAAATCGCTTACCTAGAAGACCAATTGATAACTAATATTTTTATGCAATATAAATATATGTCATCAGTTAGCGCGCTGCTAGGTGTTGATGGTGTTATTCATTTTAAAGAGTCACTCAATAAAAAACATACTCAGCAACTCAGTAAAGTAAATCTCCAACCTACTGAAAATTGGAAAAATTTCATGGAGTTTACAGATGAGTTATTGCCTAGAGTTCAAATTTATACTGATGCAAATCGGGAAGTTGAAATGACTCCCATTCGTAAAGTATTTATGACTCAGTGGGATGGACCAAGTGATCCAACCATGACTGGGCAGTTTAGTATTGATATCTCATGCCTTGATTTTTTTAATAAAAAATTTGCTTCAGAAACTTTGACTACTTTGATGTTGCAGGCGGTTAGTTCATGGATGACATTATCTGATCATCATAGAAATTACTTAAGCTTTAGAAAAATCTTTCAAACCAAAGAAGCCTATGTTGGTCTGGTCGTCATGTTGCCAGGATGTGGCGATCATTTAGGTACGATTGTTTTTGAAAATTGCCATAATCTTAGTTTTTATGAGTTGTCCGCAAAAATTCGAGTCATTGTGAATATGATGGCTTATTGTTATAAAAAACGTGAACAACTTGAAAAAACAAATCCACGTGTGCAGCAACTTATGAAAGATATGGTTTATGAATATGCTTATAACACGTATCCATATCCTCTCGCTGGAACTCCTTATATCACATTAAGTAATATTGGTATTTTTGGTTATACCCAATCGGTAGCGCCTCTCCGTAAAACGGAAGCCATGAGATTTACTATAACGGAAGTTGACCGCAAACTTGTTTGGCAAAAAGATACCCAATCATTTGAGCCTAAAGATATGTTGCCAGTATCCATCAGTGCAGATCATCGTATTTTTGATGGTAATTCGACAGTTCCTAAAATGGTAGAAGAGCGGTTTCAGGCTATGTTTGCCAAAATGTCTAAAGAAAAGCCGAAATCAAAACAATTATTGCATCAGCATGAACAATTAGAATTACTTATCGAGCAATTAATTGCAACGAACATTGAAATGGGATATAAGACCTTGATGTTGCTGCAGACCTGCTGGTTTGATTTCATTTCGCTTGAAGAATGTTATGCTGTGTCTAATTATCATGATGCTGCAAAAAACCAAGATCCAACTCGAGAAACGACGCTTATCTAATGTAATCAAGTAGAAAGTTGTATATCCATGCAGCAATATAAGTACTGATGAATGTATTCATGAGTACTATTGCTGCACCAAGGCCAGCATTGGCCAAAGAGGGGTTATATGATAAATACATATTTCCAACCATGCCTACAATGGGTTTATCAGCAAAAAAAACATATGCTGCTAATCCCATAAAGAATGCAGCGATTGCCGATGGGACACTAATAGATATTCCCAAAGCAAGTGGGTTTATTTTGGTGAACTCCATGATTTTTATCCCTATTTTTAATAGTCTTAAATTGATTTCTATTATTAATCATTCTGCTTGAGATGGGAAGCTCATTTTGGCCAGAAATTTTAAAGAAATAGGTTGATGATTTCTGTGAATAATAGGGAATGATAAAGGATGATTCGAATTGGAATTCACAATTGAAATATTTCTAGATTAAATGTGTATTAAAGCGCTAATTGCTTGAATACGTAAGTAAATGATGTTAATTTTTTTAAAACTAATTCTTATGTTCAACCCCCTAAGGGCATGGAGCGCTGATTGAAAAAAACGGCTTTATTTTCATCTTTATTTGCGCTGAGTTTACCTATGTGTGTTTATGCGCTTGGTTTGGGTAAAATGAAAGTGGAGTCAGCCTTAGACCAGCCTTTTCTTGCTGAGATTGAACTCATTGATGCACGCAATGCTTCTTTATCCAATATGAGAGTGGCGCTTGCTGATCCACAAAGTTATCAAAGTTTAGGTGTTGCACGTTCCGAGGTAGTCGGCTCTCTTTTTTTTGATATCAAACAAAATAAACAAGGAAAATTCGTTATAGAAGTACACTCCTCAGCGCGAATGACAGAGCCTTATATGCAACTTATTGTGGAGTTAACTTGGCCTAAAGGACAAATCTATAAAGTTTACACCGTATTGTTAGACCCGCCGGGTTATAAATTAACTAATACAACGGCACAAAGCGGGCTAACTTATCAGCGAAAATTCACTAATTATCACCAAAATACAGCAGTTTCTGCTGGTGAACCGAGTGGGAAAAAGAAAAAACCAATTTATGGTCCTACCTCATCCAATGAAAATGTATGGCAAATCGCTCAAAGATATAAAACTACAGAGGCAATTTTACCGCAAATTGTTTTAGCTATTGTGGGAACAAATCCTGATGCTTTTGTTGATGGCAACTTGAATGGATTGAAAATGGGTGTCCGCCTTAAAATTCCTTCTGATAAAAAGTTCCTTGAGGTACCAGCTGATCTAGCTACTGTTGAAGTAATGGCCCATGATAAGGCCTGGAACGAAAAAACATCGATTAATCATGTGTTGGCTCCACCTTATATTACTGGGCAAGCTTCTAACGCGGTGGTTGAGTATTCACAAATACCTCCTGTGCCAAAGTTTTCTGAGCCCGAAGCTTCTATGCCAGATCGTATTTTGTCTTCAATACCATCTTTGGAAACATCAAAGCAAGTAAGCCCAGAACAAAGTAGGACACTTAAGGCTGAAATATCAATAACCAGTGCCGCGGTAGATTCTTTACGAGAGTCTAATGCTCAGATGACAGAACAATTGAGTTTTTTACACGCGCAAAATAAAAAACTGCAAGAACAATTAGATGCGCGCGATAAAGAACTTCAATTACTTCATAATCAAATTCAAACTATGATGAAAGAGCGCATGGCAATTGCAGGACAAGCCAGCTCTAGCTCGCCTAACAACTCATCTTCTGATTTTTGGTTTTTATTTATGTTATTACTTATTGGTGGTGGAGGCGTTGGTGTTGCTACTTATTATTATTTTAAACGTTCTGATCAAGCAAAAAAAGCCAGATCTACAGCGACTAACTCTTCTACCTTAGCAACATCTTCAATGCTACCTGTTATTAGCCCGAAAGAAGCGGACGGTATGCAGGAGCCACTACAGGAAGTAAAATCAGAGCCTAAATTAGAAGCGTCTGAGTCTGAGTCAAAGCCCGAACCAGAGTTAAAGACTGGGCTTGAGCTACAATCTAAACCCAAATTAAAACCAGAAAGTAAGCTAAAACCTAAACCTGAGCCTCAGATAAAACCTGAGCCTGAGATAAAACCCGAGCCTGAGATAAAACCCGAGCCTGAGATAAAACCCGAGCCTGAGATAAAACCCGAGCCTGAGATAAAACCCGAGCCTGAGATAAAACCTGAGCCTGAGATAAAACCCGAGCCTGAGATAAAACCTGAGCCTGAGATAAAACCTGAGCCTGAGATAAAACCTGAGCCTCAGATAAAACCTGAGCCTCAGATAAAACCTGAACCTGAGATAAAACCTGAACCTGAGATAAAACCTGAACCTGAGATAAAACCTGAACCTGAGATAAAACCTGAACCTGAGATAGAGCTTGAACCCGGATTAAATATGGAGACTGAGACTAAGCCGGAGATAGTTCCTGATCTTGCATCAAGTAGCTCTGAGCAATTAGTTGAGCTTGAAGAAAAGAAGTATTTAGAGTCAGCGGGTATGTCTCCAGAACATAGTTCACTTGCTATTGAGGCTGAGCCCACAGCTACAGATGAAGAGCAATTATTGGAAATGATTCCAACTGAGAATGAAAATAAACCATCTTCTCAGTCTGATGGAAACCAAAACGCGACAAGTGATGCCTCCCAGGAAGATAATCTACTGGAGTTTGAATCAGGTCTACATCACTTACTTACAGAAAACCCAACCCCCAAAGAAAATACTCAAGAACAAATTAGCGAGGATGAAAATAGTTTGGATTTTGTTCCTTCTGCATCTGCCGATGTACATACACAAGAGGATGAGCAGGGTAAAAATCTGGCTAATTTAAAGAATAAAAAAGCATTAGACACACTATTAGCTTTAGCAAGAACCTATATAGGAATGGAAGATATAGAATCAGCATTACATTCCTTGAATGAAGTCATGGAACATGGAAGTAAATCACAACAAGAAGACGCACAACGTTTAATTGATGAGATTAAAGGGAAGTCCTAATATTTTAGTACTTTGTAGTTTTGTAGTCTGGGGGAAGGCGTAAGCCTAAGCCGGGGAGTCTGCAGAAAGTCCCAGGGTTGGCTGTGCTTTACCCTGGTTACACCGCGAAATATAAATTCAGCTTAATAAGGTTCCCATTCACAAGGACTAATTGATTGAGCATATCTAATATTAATTAGCTTGATTATAAAGTAAGCAATTTCAGTGATGAATGTACTATAGTTATAAGATGACTTTAACTTTATGGTCAAGGAATATCAAGAGAGAGAAAAGAACTCGTAGGTCATAAAATATTTCGATTTAGGGTAGGGGGCTCATTAAATTGCAGGAATGGTTGTTTCTATTAGAAGATAGAAGACTGAACTTTTTGAGAAAATTTTTTATATTCACGCGACCATGATTAAAATTACAAATTTCTACGCCATTGCATTTTTAGGATTATAGGGTATAGACAAAACATATACTGTATTATAAATTGATCCTTTTTTTCAGGAATAATCAATGCGTATCGCCTTAGTGCTTGAGTACGATGGTAGCCAGTATCATGGCTGGCAAGCACAAACAGGCTTGCATACTGTGCAACAAGCCGTAGAACATGCTTTATCAAGAGTAGCTGATTGCCCTATTTCTGTTGTGTGCGCAGGTAGGACAGATACTGGCGTGCACGCTACAAATCAAGTAATTCATTTTGACTGCGATAAAGTTCGCAGCATTCGTGCCTGGATTCATGGTGCGAATTCTTTTTTGCCTAAAGATGTTTGTGTTAAGTGGGGAAAAGAATTATCAGAAGAGTTCCACGCACGATATTCCGCTACCGCAAGACGATATCGTTATGTGATTTATAATTGTGCCATTAGACCTGCTTTATTACGAAGTAATGTAACTTGGCAATACAGGCAACTAGATCACCGCTTGATGCATCAAGCAGCCCAAGTTTTACTAGGAGAAAATGATTTTACTTCATTTCGTTCCGTTGAGTGTCAATCGAATACACCTATGCGAAATATCCACAAATTACAGGTTAGTCGCATGGGGGATTTGGTGGTAATCGATATTACTGCCAATGCTTTTTTGCATCATATGGTACGAAACATTGCTGGTGTGTTAATTGCAGTAGGATCAGGTAAGCATCCTGTGGCTTGGGTCGATGAAGTACTTAAAGCAAAAGACAGACGATTAGGTGCTGAAACAGCACCTGCTTATGGTTTGTATTTGGTGCAAGTAACTTATCCTCAGGAGTTTTCTATATTACAAAGTGGTCCGGGGCCTACTTTTCTTTTGGAGAAATAATTGAATCTGGCACGTGTACGAGTCAAAATGTGTGGTATGACACGTAACGAAGATATCGCACATGCGGTTAATCTAGGTGTTGATGCTATAGGTTTGATCTTTTATCCAAAAAGTGCTCGTTGTGTCTCAGTCGCGCAGGCAAAAATTTTATTAAGAGACCTTCCTGCACTTGTAGATGCAGTTGCTGTTTTGGTTAATCCTGAGCGAGATTTTGTCTATGAAATAGTAGAGGAATTACCAATTCAGTTATTGCAATTTCATGGAGATGAATCAGCTGAGTTTTGCCAGCAATTTAATAAACCTTTTATTAAAGCCATTCATTGTGATTCGACAGAACATATTCATCAGGCGGCACGGGATTTTATGACCGCACGTGCATTGTTACTGGATACTCCTTCTAATGTGGCACGAGGTGGTACTGGGTGTGTTTTTGACTGGAGTATTATTCCCCAAAAAGTAGAAAAGCCTTTCCTGCTGGCTGGTGGATTAGATGAGTTTAATGTACTCGAGGCAATTAAATCATGCCATCCTTATGCTGTAGATCTGTGCAGTGGCATTGAGATGTCGCCTGGAGTTAAAGATCATGGCAAAATGAGTCGATTTATGCAGAAATTAATACATAGATAATGTAGTAGTAGCCTGGGTGAAGCGCAGCATAACCCAGGATTAGTAATCCAATATTCCCGGGTTACGCTGCGCTTCACCCAGGCTACGTTTATAAGAAGTAATAAGGTAGATAATGAGCAAAAAAGAGCTTCCTGATGAGCGCGGGCACTTTGGCCCCTACGGCGGTATTTTTGTTGCAGATACTTTGATGTACGCATTGAAGCAATTGGAAGAGGCTTATGCAAAATATCGAAAAGATCCTGAGTTTTTAGCTGAGCTGAATGTTGAATTAAAAGATTATGTGGGACGTCCCAATCCACTGTATCATGCACGACGTTTAAGTCAGGAGCTTGGTGGTGCACAAATCTACTTAAAGCGAGAGGATTTGAATCATACTGGTGCACATAAAATTAATAATACTGTAGGACAAGCGTTACTTGCCAAGCGCATGGGAAAAACGCGAGTCATTGCTGAAACGGGTGCAGGTCAACATGGAGTTGCCTCAGCAACAGTAGCTGCTAAATTAGGTTTAGAATGTGTCGTATATATGGGTGCTGAAGACATAAAACGTCAATCATCAAATGTTTATCGCATGAAATTGTTGGGAGCAGAGGTTGTTCCGGTCACTGCGGGATCACGCACGTTAAAAGATGCATTAAATGAAGCCATGCGCGATTGGGTAAGTCATATTGATGATACTTTTTATATTATTGGCACGGTTGCCGGTCCACATCCATATCCGCAAATGGTTCGCGATTTTCAAGCAATTATTGGTATTGAAGCGCGCGCCCAGTTTTTGGAAAAAACAGGACACTTGCCTGATGCCCTGGTGGCCTGCGTCGGTGGCGGTTCCAATGCAATCGGTTTATTTTATCCTTTCCTGAATGATTCAACAGTGGCTATCTATGGTGTTGAAGCTGGAGGAAAAGGGCTAGAAAGTGGTGAACATTCTGCGTCGCTGATTGCTGGAAAACCGGGTGTTTTACATGGCAACCGGACTTATTTGCTGTGTGATGAATACGGTCAGATTAAAGATACCCATTCAGTTTCAGCTGGCCTTGATTATCCTGGTGTAGGCCCAGAACATGCCTACTTAAAAGATACCGGACGTGTCGTTTATGAAGCAATTAATGACGATGAAGCCTTGCATGCATTCCGTACTTTAACACGCGTTGAAGGGATTATTCCTGCTCTTGAATCTAGTCATGCAATTGCTTATGCAATGAAACTTGCTAAGAACATGTCAGCGGAGCAAAGCATTATCGTGAATTTATCTGGTCGTGGTGATAAAGACATGCATACTGTTGCTCAAATTGATGGAATTACTGTATGAATCGAATTGATAAAACTTTGATGCGCCTGCAAGCTCAAGGCAAAAAAATGCTTAGCCCTTATATTACTGCTGGGGATCCATATCCAGAAGTCACGGTCAAACTCATGCATGAATTGGTTAGAGCAGGGGCTGATATTTTAGAATTAGGCATCCCTTTTTCTGATCCTATGGCAGAAGGCCCTGTTATCCAAAGAGCAATGGAGCGTGCACTTGCTCAAGATGTACATTGCCATACCGTATTGAATATGGTGAAGGAGTTTCGTGTACAGGATCAAGAGACACCCATTGTTCTCATGGGCTATCTAAATCCTATCGAACATTTTGGTTATGAACTGTTTGCACAACAGGCTGTGGAAGCGGGTGTAGATGGAACGATTTTGGTAGACTTACCACCAGAAGAAAGTGAGGATGTAGCAAAAGTCTGGCAAAAACATGGTTTATACAGTATCTTTCTTTGTTCGCCTACGACCTCTGATGAGCGAATGGCATTAATTAACCAATTCGCGAAGGGCTATTTGTACTACGTGTCTTTAAAGGGTGTTACTGGATCGAATGCGTTGGATGTTTCATCTTTAAAATCGCAATATCAACACCGGAAAGCACAAACCACACTTCCTTTAATGGTGGGGTTTGGTATAAAAACACCAGAAATGGCTGCAGAGGTTGCTGGTTTTGCTGATGGTGTCATTGTGGGAGCAGCCCTTATTACGCAAATTCTGGATGCGTACAATACGAATAATGATATATTGCAAGCGGGAGCAGATTTAATTTATTCCATGCGACATGCGATGGATAATTAAAATAATGGCTTCATAGTAGAATTGTAGAATTGTCAAAAGCCCATAATAGACGGAAAAATCTAATGATAGAATTAACTGAAAAACGAGCTCATTTTATAAGACAACTGATTACTGATGAATTAGCGAGTGGCAAACATAAGTCTGTAGTGACTCGTTTTCCTCCTGAGCCTAATGGATATTTGCATGTAGGGCATGCTAAGTCTATATGCCTGAATTTTGGTTTGGCACAAGAATTTAAAGGTATTTGTTTTTTACGTTTTGATGATACCAATCCAATGAAAGAAGAAGAGGAGTACGTCAATGCGATTATTGAAGACGTACGTTGGCTAGGTTTTGAATGGCATGCAATGACTCATTCTTCAGACTACTATCATGAACTCTATGACTTTGCAGTATTATTAATCAAAAAAGACTTGGCTTATGTTGATAGCTTAAGCATGGATGAAATTCGTGCTTATCGAGGAACTTTGCAAGAGCCTGGACGTGAAAGCCCTTACAGAAATAGACCTATAGAGGAAAGTTTGGATTTATTTACTCGTATGAAAGCTGGAGAGTTTCCTGATGGAACGCATGTGCTAAGAGCAAAGATTGATATGCAATCTGGTAACCTAAATATGCGTGATCCAGTAATCTATCGTATTCGACATGCGCATCATCAACGCACTGGGGATGAATGGTGTATTTATCCTATGTACGACTATGCTCACCCTATTTCTGATGCGCTAGAAAAAATTACTCATTCTCTATGTACTTTAGAGTTTCAAGACCATCGTCCTCTTTATGACTGGTGTGTTGATAATTTACCTTTACCGGCAAAGCCAATACAAACTGAGTTTGCGCGCTTGAATTTATCGCATACGGTCACATCAAAACGTAAATTACGTACTCTAGTTGAAAAAAATGCTGTTTCAGGATGGGATGATCCGCGAATGCCTACGTTATGCGGAATGCGTAAACGTGGTTATCCACCGGCTGCAATTCGGCAATTTTGTGAAATAATAGGGATATCACGGAGTGATTCCGTAATCGATATGTCTATTCTTGAGGAATGCGTCCGTAACGAATTGAATAGGACTGCCAAACGTGCTTTATGTGTTATGGATCCTGTAAAAGTAGTTATAGAAAATTACCCTGAAGGCAAAGTAGACATGTTAAAGCCTGCTTATAATCAGCAGGACCCAGATTCAGAAAAGCGGGAATTACCTTTTACTCGCGAACTCTTCATTGAGCGTTCTGATTTCATGGAAGAACCACCTAAAAAATATTTCCGTTTATCTCCTGGGGCTGAAGTACGTTTACGTCATGCCTATGTGATTAAATGTCATGATGTGGTTCATGATGAGCAGGGTAATATCGTCGAGTTACGTTGTACCTATGATGAAAAAACTTTAGGAAAGAATCCAGAAGATAGAAAAGTAAAAGGTGTCATTCATTGGGTATCATGTGAACACGCTTATCCTGTGAGTGTACTGGAGTATGACCGTTTATTTAATGATCCGAATCCTGGTCGAGAGGAGGATTTTTTCCAGTTTTTAAATCATGATTCGTTGCAAGTAAAACAAGCCTATTGTGAGCCGGCTCTAGCCCATCAGCCATTAGGTGAGGTATTCCAATTTGAGCGTCTAGGGTACTATTGTGTTAATGAGTCAAAAGATGGACGAGTTAGTGTATTTCATCGTGTTGTTGACTTAAAAGATACTTGGACAAAAGGATAGAGTAACCTAAAGGGGTAGATATGTTGCATTTATATAATTCTCTAACCAGAACAAAAGAACCATTTGTTTCCATTTCTCCTGGAAAAATTGGTATCTATGTTTGTGGTATTACCGTATATGATCGTTGTCATATAGGCCATGCCCGCTCTATGGTATCTTTTGACGTCATTGTTCGATACCTTCGTTCTCAAGGTTATGAAGTAAAATACGTACGTAATATTACAGATATTGACGATAAAATTATTGCACGTGCGCATGAACGTGCAATACCGATCGATGAGTTGACTGCTCAGTATATCGCGGCAATGAATGAGGATACGCAAGCTCTAAATATTTTATCTCCGGATGTAGAGCCACGTGCTACAGAACATATCAATAGCATTATTCGCCTAATTGAGCGATTGCTAGAAAAGGGGAATGCATATCTTAGTGATAATGGCGATGTATGTTATCAAGTAGATTCTTTCGCTGACTACGGCAAATTATCGCATAAAGATTTAGAGGGATTAGTTGCAGGAGCACGAGTAGAGATTGTCAAAGAAAAACGCTCTCCCTTAGATTTTGTTCTATGGAAAAAGGCAAAGCAAGGGGAACCAAGTTGGCCTTCCCCATGGGGCGAAGGACGCCCTGGCTGGCATATTGAATGTTCTGCGATGGCTATGAGTGAATTAGGTGAACAATTTGATATTCATGGAGGTGGACTGGATTTACAATTCCCACATCATGAAAATGAAATTGCTCAAAGTGAAGCTGCTACTGCAAAGCCTTTTGCAAATTATTGGTTGCATGTAGGAATGCTACAAGTCAATAATGAAAAGATGTCCAAATCATTGGGTAATTTTTTTACAATAGCTGATGTTTTGGCCAAGCATCACCCAGAGGTTGTACGCTATTTTCTTTTAAGTAGCCATTATCGTAGTCCATTAAATTATTCCGAAGAAAATTTAGCGAATACTAAGAAAGCGTTAACGCGCTTATACCAGACAATAAAAGACAGCCATACTGCTGCAGATGGTGAGTTAGATAATCATTGGATTAATGAATTTAATCAAGCAATGAATGATGATTTTAATACGCCTGTAGCGCTCTCTGTTTTGTTCCAACTAAGCCATGAAGTCAATAAGAATCGTTCATCTATTTTAGCGAATACATTGAAGCACTTAGCCGGGATCCTGGGTCTATTACAAGAAGATCCAGCATCTTTTTTACAATCAGGTTTTGCTGAAGAAGATAAGACTGAAATAGAACAATTAATTGCTGAGAGACTTCAAGCTCGTGCTGATCGAAATTGGCAGCGGGCTGACCAAATAAGAGCAGATTTGTTACATCGTGGGATTGAGTTGGAAGATGGACCCAATGGTACCACTTGGCGTAGGATGGAATAAGCAATTTTCTGTAGCCTGGGCACAGCACAGCGTACCCCGGGTTTCTATGCAAAGATAGCCGTCATCCCGAGTACAACGAGAGATCCCACCGTAACACGTTGTTACAACGCGGGGATCTCTCGTTGCACTCGGGATGATGCTTGCTTTTTATTACGAAATAAAAGAATAACAACTAAAAAACAGAGTAAACTGAGAGCCATCCAGCCCATAAGATAAAAGCAATCGTCCAATGCCAAAGCAGTGGCTTGTCGCGTAAGATAAACATTTAATTGGGCAGCAGTCTGTTTTCCTTGCAGATGAAATAGTTTTGCTCGCTCGAGAAACTGTTGTGTTTCCTGGGAAAATGCAGTTAATCTGCTTCCTAAACGAAGATGAAAAAATACTTCACGTCTGTGCCATAAAATAGAAAATAAAGCAACTCCTAATCCGCTACCAAGCAATCGAGAGACATGAAAGAAGCATATGCTTTCGGCAAGCTTTGTTTCAGGAAAAGCTTGTACTGACAATTGAAAGAGTGGCGATAAGAACAATGCGAGACCTATACCGGCTAATACACGTGAAAAAGCAATTCGATTAAAATCAATATCTACATTAAAGGAAGTGGTATAGAAACAGGAAATGGCAAAAAAAAGTAAGGCAATGATTAATGGGAAAAACGGATCATATTGTTTCTTATTGAAAAGAACTGGAATCCATCCACAAAATGCCATAGTACCTATAATGAGTGCGATCCAATTGGGGGTATAATTGACATAAAGTTTTAACCATAAAGACAATAAAATCACCATACCAAAATAGAGTGCAAAAAATAAGATGATATAGAGCATTGCAAGTGAAAAATAAAAATTCTTAAGTAATTTTAATTCAATGACAGGATGCTGTGCTGACCAACTACGTAAAATAAAAAAGATAAGACTGATTACCCCAGAAACGAGCAAAAAAGTAATTAAAGGAGAGCGAAACCAATCTAGCTCCTGGCCTATTGTTAACGCGCTGACAATAAAGATCATGCTGACGCAGTAATAAAGATATCCGAGTTTGTCAAAATATGCCTTTTTAACAGGTTCATGATATTTTCTATAGCCATAACCTACATAAACAATAAAAAACAAACAAATAGGTATATTAGAATAGAAAAGGAAACGCCAATCATAGATGTAAGCAATCCAAGCGCCATATGAAGCACCAAGTACCGGAACTATTGAAAGACAAATCAATACTAAAGAAACAATATAGACTTTATCCTTATTTGATGAAAGTAACGGAATCAGTGTACACGTAATAAGAAGAAACATTGGTCCTGAAGCCAATCCTTCTAAGAATCTGAATAAGATAAAAGTAAAAAAATTGTTGGCTATAGCGCATTGCCACGAGAATAATGCGGTAAGGCTAAGACATACTACATAAAGCTGAATGGGGCTTAAGCGTGTTGCCGTAGGTTTGCCTAGAGGAACGCCGAGGAGATTTCCAATGCAAAAAAAACTGACTGTATACGACGTCATATAAGGGCTGCCACCCAGATCACTGACAATATATAGACCAGCCATTATAGTTAAGGTCAGGTTGAAAATGATTGCAGCAAGTGAGAACAGTAAAATATAAAGAATCATTACTTACTCATTTTATTTAGCGCAATTTTATTGTGCCTAAGTGGAGTATGGGCAAACTCCTGAAGATTAGGGTCTAAATTGTTCTTAATAATATTTGCAATGAGCTTCTCATTACCTGCCTCTTCTTTTTGAAAAATTTCAGTAACGTAACTTGGTGAGTTTGATGTTGAGGTGGGCACTAAAAGTCCGTTTTGATCGGACAAATCAGTAGTTAACTCTAAAGAGAGACCAATTCGCAGAGGATATTTTTTTAATTCATCCTGTTCTATTGCTACACGAACCGGTAATCTTTGGACAATTTTAATCCAATTCCCACTGAGATTTTCGGGGGGTAATAATGAAAAAACATTACCTGCACCACCTGGTAAACCGACAATCTTCCCATGAAATACAACATTGGAACCGTACAGATCAGAAGTAAACCTAACGTTTTGGCCGATACGCATTCTTTTCATTTGAGTTTCCTTATAATTGGCATTGACCCAAATTTGATCGAGCGGAATAATGGCCATTAGTGGATCATTGGGAGAAACCCACATGCCTACTTGAATTGTTCTTTGTGCGATCAATCCCTCTACAGGAGCATAAATTTTACATCGATATAATTGTACCCATGCATCGCGCACCTCTTGTGCTGCTGCTTGTACCCATGGATGCTCTGTAATGGAGGTACCTTGTACAAAAGCAAGCTTTTTTTGATAAGTGTTTTTAGTACTTCTTAAGGTGGCAGACGCGGCTTTGAGATCATCTTGTGCATTTTGGTACTCTTCTAAAGAAATCGCATTGGCACCAATGACATCATGACGATGCTTTAGATTTTGTTTTGTTTTTAAGAGCTCTGCACTTCTAACTTCAATATCTGCGGCCAAAATAAACACATCATGAAATGCTTGGCATACATCACGTACTGTTTTGGCAAGTTTCTTTTTTGCTTTTTCGAGCGCGATCAGTGAATCAGTTTCATTTAAAGAAACAATGAGCTGTCCTTTTTTTACTAGAAAACTATCATCGGTATAAATGCCTGTAACAAATCCTGGCCGTAAGGATTTGATGTAAACCTGATTCCCTTGTACATAAGCATTATTGGTATAAGCTTGGTTTCTCCATACAAAAAACCAATACAAGAAAATAAAAATAAATAAGACTATAAGAATAAGTGTAAAATAAAAAGAAGGAGATCTTTTTTTCATGAGTTTTTCACCAATGGGATGGTATTTTGATGGTAACCGCCACCTAACGCCTTAGTTAATTTTATAGAGGCTAAGTATTGATTATAAAGCAGCGTAACATCTTCAAGTTTTCTTTGGATGACCTCTTCTTGTATAAGATAAAGATCAAATAAGTTATCTAAACCTTTTTTATGGCGTAAAAAACTTAATTCATAACGTTGTTTCGCATATTCTACTATCTTTTTTTGTTCTATTTTTTGTTGATAAATGTCTTCAGAAAAAGCCAAAACATCAAGAACTTCCTGGGTGCTGTATAAGAGTAAACTATTGTATGAATTGATTGCCGCATCAAATTGTGCTTTAGTTGCCTTAATATTAGCGCGTATCGCGCCTGCAGTAAAAATGGGTAACTGTAATGCGGGCCTAATCGCTGCGGTGCCGCTTGAAATATCAAGAAACTTTCTCCAACTGGTACTTTCTAAGCCAATTAAGCCAGCAAGGTTTACGTCAGGATAATATTCTGCCATCGCTGCCCCTGTTTTGTAGGCTAAGGCTTTAGCTCGCCAAATTTGTGCCATAAGATCAGGTCGGCGTGCTAAGAAATCGAGTGGTAGTATTTGAGGGATATTCAGAGTTTTAGGCAATGCAGGAAGGGATGAATTTATCATAAGAGGAGTATCTGGTCCACGACCTGCTAACGTATTAATTAAGTGTTTATTTGCCGTCAATTCATCAGTAATACTTGAGAGTAATTTTTGGGATTCAAGTAGGTTTGCTGAAGTTTCTAATGCGGGCAATTTTGAGGAAAGTCCTTTTTGTACTAGTAAGCGCTGCAATTTTGCAATTTTTTGTCGTACATCAATTAACTGTGTGAACAATTGCTTTCTTATAAGATTCGTTTTATAAGCAAAATAAGCTTGCGCGATTGCTGTGCTTGTAATCAAAACTACTTCAGCAGCTTCTGCTTCTTGTGCTTTTGCTTCGCCTAATGCAGCGTGAAAAAGATTACGGTTTTTTCCCCAGAAATCAAACTCATAATTAAAGGAAAGCGAAAGGTCTAAGAGTGTGGCATTCAAGGGGAATTTATGATTGAACGCACGATATAAACCGTTTTTGCTTATATATTGTCGATTTTCATCTGCATTGAAGAAAACTAAAGGGAATAATACAGATCGCGTAACAATTGCTTGTTGCTTGGCAACTTCAATACGATTTCTGACCTCATGAATTGATGGATTATTCGTTAATGCTTCTACAACTAAGGTATTGAGCTCGGGGTTATTATAAGATAACCACCATTGTTCTCTGGGCCATTTGCCTTTAGAATAAATGGCTTTTTTTTGTAAGCTTTTTTTAATGGTGTGTTCCATATTCGGAATGGCTTTTATATTTTTAACTTGGCTTTGTTGGGGCAGAGATACAGTGCAGGATGTTAATGCGTACAAACTAAAACAAATACATCCTACTATCCAAAGCCGCATAATTGATCCCTTTTTATTTGGCAGCACCACTCAATCCTAAAAAATTATCCCATTCCATGCATTCGTGACTTTATGGTCCTAAGGACAGACTGCTAATTCCTTAACTTAATGAGCCCAGCCACTGATATAGCAAATATCCTATATAGTAACCATTAACATTTGATTTTCATAGGAATTTTCTATCGATTAATAGGAAACAATTTTTTGAATAATTGAAGGTGTTGTTATCCCAAGTGCAATAGGGTACATATGTTACGAAGTGAAGAACCTTCTCTACACTCAGGATCTGATGTATTTCCATGAATTTGTTGTCACTCCTGCAAGGCATGGATCTATTACTATTTTGGCATTGTACCATCTTGATGGATGGATCCCTTGCCTTCGCAGGGATGATGGCTTGCTCATAAGTAAGAGCAATTAATTCAAATTTATGTTCAAAAAACCAGGTATACGTCAGCTCGGGATGACGAGAGTATGATATTTTGCAATACTCAGTTACCTTTTATCATGGGCTGTAGTTCTATTTCTTTGTCATCTTTAGGCAATAACTCTGATATTTTATATATTATTGAACCTAATACCTCGAGACAAAAGCTCGCAACGGGAGCAACTTGAGAAGCTTGATCACTGACTTTAAGAGCATTATAAAAACCAGCTTCTGCAGAATATAATATGCTATTAAACACATTACTTAAATTATCTAAGTAAGTCTCTAACGAGTCAACTTTCTTTGTTTTAGGTATTGGTATTGCCAAAGCTTCATTAAAAATGGGATCACGAAAAAAATGAAGGGTACCTACTTTTTGTAAGTTTTGAAGCGCTTCTTGAGTCTTTTTGTGAAAATATTCTCTTTGTTTCCCAGATGGCATGGTTATTCTCCCAGCGATTAACTATAAAAAATCGAATACTTTTTAAACACTTTTTTGTGCTAAAAATATAAAAGTAATTCAAATTATATAAGAAAAAGCTTAAAGAAATATTAATATGAACAAAGTGTATTAATTTATTCCATTTTTTTTCTGTTTTTTGTGCAACACTTCGATGTGATGCTTAATCAATTAACCCTGTGTTGTTACGCGAAGGATTTCAGCAAGTGAGGTATCGCCGGCCAGCACTCGCTGAAATCCATCATCGCGAATACTGGGAGTAGTGGGGCGTAAATGATTTTCCATTGTTTGTAAATTTTCATGACGATGAATCATTCCTCTTAATACTTCATCTATAGTAATCAGCTCATAAATCCCCGTTCTCCCCTTATAGCCTAAGTGATTACAGGCGTCACAGCCGTTGGGCTCAAAAACATTAGAAGTATCTGCGTCAGGAGCAAGTCCCATAAGCTCTTTTTCATCATCTCTCAATTGATGAGGTGTTTTACACTGATGGCATAATTTTCTGACCAGTCGTTGGGCGATGAGTCCAACAATACTTGAGGAGAGAAGGAATGATTCTACTCCCATATCGCGTAAACGGGTTAACGCGCCTAGTGCACTGTTTGTATGCAAAGTTGACAGTACTAAATGCCCGGTAAGACTCGCCTGCACGGCAATGTCAGCGGTTTCCAAATCACGGATTTCCCCAATCATAACGACATCGGGATCTTGCCTAAGAATTGCTCTCAAGCCTTTAGCAAAGGTCATCTGTACTTTAGTATTTACCTGCGTTTGTCCTATACCTTCAAGATCATATTCTATGGGATCCTCAATGGTTAGAATATTACGTGTGACTTCATTTAACTCGGTTAACATGGCATATAAGGACGTAGTCTTTCCAGAACCAGTTGGCCCAGTAACTAAAATAATGCCATGAGGCTCGGCAATCATTCGTCGCATGGCTTTCACAGTTGGCTCAGGCATACCGAGCAAATTTAAATCTAATTGAGCAGCCTGTTTGTCTAGAATCCTTAAAACGACACGTTCACCATGGTTAGAGGGGAGTGTTGAAACCCGGACGTCAATATTATGTCCACCAATACGCAGGGAAATACGGCCATCTTGTGGAATACGCTTTTCTGCAATATCTAATTTGGCCATAACTTTGACCCTGGAAATTACTAGGGGAGCTATAGCCCGTTGAATTTCTAAAACTTCATGTAAAACCCCATCAATTCGATTACGTACTAAGACCCGATCTTCATAAGTTTCAATATGAATATCAGAAGCTTTTTGCTTTATCGCTTGAGTAAATAATGCATTCAATAAGCGGATAATTGGTGCATCATCCTGATTTTCCAACAAATCTTCACTTACAGGTAGTTGGCTTGCAAGTAATGAAAGATCCATATCATCCTCCATTCCTCCAGCAGCTTCCAATATTGATGATTTTGATTGATACACATGAGCTAAATGTTGCTGAAACGCGGATTCATCAACTTGTTTTAAAGTAAATTCACATTGTAATAATCGTTTGATTTCGGCAAGTGCTTGTAAGGGCGTGTTAGATAAATAATAAACAAGAACATGACCATCACTCATTTCACTGGCAACAACAATCCCATGGTTTTTTGCAAAACTGTATGGGATTTTCAGTGATGTTTCTTCATGTTCCATAGTTTAGTTCGTTACTAATAAAGGTGGACGATTAAACGGTTTAGGTAATTCTGCTTGTTTTAAAGCAGGCATTACCGTTGCGTTATTACTTTGTAAAAATGCATCTTGTGATCTTATCCAATCCAGTTGGTATTGACGTACGCTATTATACTTTTCGCCAGTCATATGCATCGCATCTCGTTCATTACGTAAAATAATGGGTTTAATAAAGACCATCAGTACACGTTTTTCGCGAGAATTTACGTTACGTTTGAAAATGCGACCTATGCCTGGTATATCTCCCAACACAGGTATACGATTATCGTCATTACCCAGACTGTCTTGAGTTAATCCCCCTAGAACAACAATGTCACCACTGTCAACATGAACAGAAGTAACGATACTGCTAATTCTAAATGTTGGCGTGGTTGTATTTGGTGCAACAACTGGTGGGTCTAAAGTATCATTGCCCTGATCGATTTGCATTTGAATGCCTTGGCCACGCGTAATTTGAGGTCTGACATAAAGATGTAATGCAACGTTAACCCGATCAAAAGTGGTAAATGGTACGCCATTATTTGTTGTACCTCCCGCATTGGCAGGCTGAGTAGTGGATGCAATCGAAACCTGTTTACCTACCAGTATCTTAGCTTGACGATTATCAAGAACTACAACCGAAGGTGTTGATAAAATATTCGCTTTATTTTCTCTTGCCAAGGCATATATTTGCGCTTGAAAATCATCAAGTCTGGTCTTGCTATTAATTATAGCAAACCCAGGCCTAAAGCTGGCTGGTTTTCCTGTTTGTTGATTACTACCCCATTCTATACCTAGGTCATTAATGTCTGATTGATTTATCTCAGCGACAATGGCCTCAATGAGAATTTGCGCAGGCTTAATATCCAATTGGCTAATTACTTTTTTCAGAATTCGTATTACAGACGCTGGGGCATTAAGAATAATAGAATTTGTATTGGGCTCAGCAATAATTTGTACTGTTGGTTTTGTGGAGCCTTCATTTTGTGAGGTTGCTGACGTAGTATTTGCAGTCGCCCCAGGTGATGCCAATGGAGAGCCTCCTGCTGGATAAGGAGAAGTCGAACTCGGACTAGAGCTAGAGTTATTACTGTTGCTTACAAGATTGGAAGCAGGGTTAGTGCTGTCTAAAACGGGACGCGTGACTGTGCCAATAGTTGTTCCAACATTACCACTGAAGTTTGCTTGAGCAATACCGGCAAGAATGGGGACTAGGTCTTCTGCGCGGAGATAGTTCAGATAAACAACTTGAGTATTAGTGTTAAGACCCTCAGAGCTTTCTTTATCTAACTTTAATATTAACATTCTAAGACGTATTCTATCTGTTTTGGATCCGCTGATTAATAGAGAATTTGAGCGGTCATCAGCCGCTACAGTTAACTGAGTTCGAGCTCCTCCCATACTGGGTTGGGTTTTTACTAGATCTTTTAGAGTTGCGGCAATGTCCATTGCTAAAGAATGTCTTAAATGGACCATATCAATACCATTTGCGGTTGAGTTATCTACTTGTTTGATAATGTCTGCAAGACTATGAACATTGTTTGCTCTTCCTGAGAGGATGAGCATGTTTGAAGGGGCATATGCGGAGATACTACTCCATTGGGGCATTAACGGACGTAAAACAGGGACTAATTGTTCTGCTGGAACATAATGAACAGGCACAACAGCGACCATCATATCATCGCCTTGAGGCGGATGTTTTATTTCGTTCAGCAGATCAGGTGATTGGGTTTTCGCATCAATATTCGGAATAATTTTAATCACTGCACCACTGGGTATGGCAGCATAGCCCGATACTTGCAAAACGGAAAGGAAAACTTGATAGAGTTCGTTATTATTCATTGGTGTTGACGATACAATCGATATTTTCCCTTGAACACGAGGATCAATGACAAAGTTTTTTCCTGTAACGCGCGATACTTCAGCGATGACAGCTCGGATATCCGCGTTTCTTAAATTCCATATTTGACTATTTGGTGGCAGTGTTTCTGTTGGCTCACTTGAATTTTCAGATTGATTTGTTTGTACCGAGGGAGGTGTTTGATTTTGCTCATTATTTTTTTGATTTTTTTGAGCACTGATTTGTTGGGTTAGTTTATTCTGCAAATCACGCGCTTTAAGATAATCACTAATAGGACCGATTTGTACAAGATAAAGTTTTTTATCTGATAGATTCTTAATTGTTACATGTTCACTAACAAGACCAGATAGCTCTTTTTCACGTTGCTTTGCATCTTTTTCTAAATTAAATGCTCCTGCTTGCAGGTAAAAAATAGTATTCCCGTTCTTGGTTGTGGTGGAAATATTAATTTCGTTTGCATGAATTAATGCAGAGCAGATAAATGTTAAAATTATAATTACTATCGAGCGCATTGAAAAACCGCAAAATCATAAGTAAATAACATAATAACTAAATTTATAAACTTACCATAGCTTTTTTGACGAGTAACTGAAGGTATTTTGAAGCATTTTTCTATTTTGCTTCAAGATTATATTAATTGTTAAGAAATTAATGAAATACGATGCATAGTGCTTCTTTTTTTCTTCAAATTGATTTCTGAGTGTTCATTTTTTATACAGAAAAAACTGCAGTCCCGGATCACTTAATGTTGATCCGGGACTCTCTCTTAACTAAGGATGGTGGGTATGTGTATGTGAGTCATGCTGCTGATGGTGTTGCTGATGATGTTGTTGCTGATGATGTTGTTGTTGATGATGGTGATTATTTTGGTATGGATTATGTACATGATGATGTGGCTGAAAGAAACCGTTATGATGGGCGCCTTGTACTACCGGAGTCGTAACAACTACTGTAGTGTGTGGTTGGGTAGTTGATTGATGGGCGTTTGGCTGATGTCCATGTGTTGTTCTTGAAGTCATATTATTTCACCCTAATTAAATTAAGAATTGAATTTTATTTATTGACGTGTACTGATGATAAAGAATATAAGTGTACATTTTAAGTATCATCCAAACGCATTATATGCAGAGAGTTTGGCAAATGTATATGGCTTTTCGAACACTATAAAATTTAAACACTATCAATGCATTAGCATAATGATGAGAAAAAGCCTTCTACATTTATATGTAGAAAGCTTTTGCAAATTTTAGGAAAAGTTAAGGGCAATAAATTGTATCAATTACTTCTTCGAGATCGGCATTACTCGGATCATTTAAATCAAAGTTGCCATGAAGCTCTTCACCTGCTGAACTGATGTAGCACTTTTCAAAAAATCTTGATATCACTGCATTTTGTCTTCGAAGTACGAGTGATGGGAGGATTTCATCGGGATTAGGTAATAGAACCAAATGATTTTCTGATAAATCACCTGTACTTGTTTGGCCTCTGGTCACGAACAACGTTTTTGTATCTCTATCAAAAAATTTGGGCATGCGAATCTCCAGATGGATGAGTTGGTGATTACATACAACAATTTCAGTTGAACTTATAGTGCCGATTAAGCTCAATCAACTTTTGTACACGAATGTGATTACCCCGTCAACTGCATTAAGTTGAATGCATTTTATTATGCAAATAATTGGGGCCTGGAAGACGATATTTTAATTGTACAATACCACAGCCAATATTCTTTATATCCAAAAGCTCCAGTTCGACATCATTTTTTAGAGGGCCAAATAATGACCTACCAGAACCGAGTAAAACGGGAATTAATGTAATGGTTAATTCATTAATGAGGCGCTCTGCAATGAACTTTTGAATGGTGATTCCTCCATCAATGTAAAGGTGTTTCATTCCTTTTTTTACTAAGCGTTGCACGAGGGCAGTGGGCGTTTCAGACGATGAGGTAACGTAGTTTTGTAAGTGCTGAGGAATATTTATTGCCGTACTACTCATGACAATTACTGGAAGTGTTCCATATGGCCATTCAGCAAATGATAGGACTTGTTCAAAGGAGTGCCTGCCCATGACCAATCCATCAACTGTCGAAATAAAGGCTTTATAACCACCATCCTCACCTTCAGGGACAATGGAGTTTACTTTCATCAGCCAATCAATAGAGCCGTCGTTTCGAGCAATAAATCCATCGACACTAGTAGCAATAAATACGGAACATTTGATGGACATCGTAGAATATCCTTATGATTAATTTTGCAAAATATGCAGTAAAAAACGAATCCAATTCTGTTTAACTAACCAGAAAGAATATTACAAAAACAATGCTTAATATGCAGAGTAAAAAGTTAATTTTTTGCCGTGTTAATAGTTTCAACAAAGTATAAAGAATAATACCGCCACCAATCCCATCCGCAATAGATGCAGTAAAGGGGATCATCATAATTGTAACCATGCAGGGTGCTGTTTCACTAATATCATTTAATTTCATATCAGTAAGGTGTTTCATCATACAACATGCGACATAAAGAAGAGCGGGACCTACAGCAAAATTAGGGATCATTCGCGCTAAAGGTGAGAAAAATAACATGAGAATAAAACCGAGAGCAATGACGATTGCGGTAATACCACCACGTCCACCCGCTTCAATACCTGCCGCTGATTCAATATAAGGAGATGTACTTGCTGAGCCCAATAATCCCGCTACAGCTGAAGCTGCTGCATCCGCTGTTAAGCAGTTACTCAGGCGTTTCCCATAGTTTTTTTGTTGTTTGAATACTGATGGATTCAATAATCCGATCAATGTGCCTGTTGCATCAAATACAGCAATTAAAAAAAAGGTGAAAGTGGCTTTTATGGCAAGCGCAGTATTTAGACCAGAAAAATCAAGTTTTAAAAAAGTAGCTTGCATGGAAGGGGGCATGGAAATTAATCCCTGCCAGGTGGACAAGCCCATTAACAAACTTAAAGCGGTAATACTCAGTATCCCAAGAATAATAGCTCCTGGTATTTGAAAATAATCCAAAATCAGAATAAGTAGAAAACCTAAGAAAAATAATCCTGCTTCAGGCCGATTGATTTCACCTAGACGCATTAAATTATGGTTATCCGCTATAATAATTTGATTATTTTGTAAGGTAATTAACGCAATGAGCAGACTAATCCCTATTAAGATAGCAATTTGTAAATTATAGGGGATTGCTTCAATTAAAAGACGTCGCAGGCTAGTGAGCGACATAAAAAAGAATAAGACACCCGAAAGAAAAACAATAGCCAAAGCCTGTTCCCAGCGTATACCCATTCCTTGTACGACCGTATAGGAAAAGAAGATATTTAAAGCCATACCCGGAGCAATACCGATGGGGGTGTTAGCAAAGAGGCCTGCGAGTAAACAGGCAAAAGCAGTAATAAGACAAGTAGCTGTAAATACTGCACCTTGATCCATCCCTGCATCATGCAGAATACTTGGGTTAATAAAGGCAATATACACCATTGTTAAAAAAGTGGTGATCCCTGCAATGATTTCAGTTCTTAGTGTCGTGTCTTTAAGAAAATAGGCTTTTAACCGCTCCATAGTGTTTTATACTCTTATTTAAAAGTGAATTTAAAGACACTGGTTATCGCAATGTCATTAGTGAGTGATTTCTACTAAACATAACAAAAATTCAGTTTAAAGTATCTAGGGCTTGTTGTAATTTATATGCGAAAAACGCATCTTGAAAGCCTCACTGAAAACAATGAAGCAATGTTTCGCTAATCATCTTTTGCATTTGTTTGCATAGACATTTTATTTAGTAGATGACGTCAACTTTTTTATCATGCGATAGTTTGTAAACATTGTGCCACGCAGTTCTTTAGTTTGTTTTGCTTTCGTAATGTACCCGCGACGCTCAAAAAATGGTTTCGCAGTGATACTGACATCTGAAAAGAGTGTAACAATTCCTAAGGTAATTGCTTTATGTTCACGTGCTTCTAATAATGCTTTTCCGATTCCTTGATTTTGATAGTCTTTATGCACATACCCTCGATTGAGATGGCCATTTTCTTCTAAGTCTGCAAATCCAATGATTTTATTATTTTCTAGAGCAATAGCTACAAAGGTGTAGTTTTTAGTAAGAGATTTTTGCCACTCGAACACATTCGGATTTTTAGGTGCCCATGCGTCAAGTTGCTCTTGGGTATAATCGTTGCAGTTAATATTGTGGACTGTATCATAAAAGAGTTGGCAGATTTCTTGTGTGTCGTTTGCTTCAAAAGCTCTAATATAAAATTTTTTATCTAGTGTCCTAAAGGCAGGATAAAACTCTAGGGGTTTTGCATCAGCCCAGAGTTTGTTCATTTCACAGAGTATGTTCTCCGCCATTTGTTTTAAATGGGGTAATAAGTTGGTTTTGGATGCAACATGAATAAATGCTTGTAAACGTGATAAAGCTCTCGGCCTTACCCAATTTTCTTTGATATCCCATAATGAGTTTTGAGGAATAGGCCCTGAAGGACCTACTCTGTCTTTTTCCAGAGTCGAATTAAGAAAGTGGAGGGTTTGTTGCAATAACCAGAAACCACAGGCCTCAGTATAGGCTTTAGCATAAGCTAAATCATCAGATGCTGCGGGAATAGTTCGTTTGAGTTCTTCTCGATAAATCATTTCAAGAGGGGCTATGACCTCCTCGGGTATGGCTTTGGCACACCAACACGTAGGCATGCTCATTCTAAGATAAGTTCCATCCAATAGGGCATTGCGTACAAAGGCCCATTCAAAATCAATGAGTTGCAAATCACGTGTTTCTTCGTGGTCAAAAACATTATCCGGGCAAATATCCCCATGAGTTAAAACAGTAAATGGACCTGGCGTGAGTATCGACTCAATCAGTGCAGTGGACTCATTAATGCATGCAGTTGTTAAAGTCAGATTGAGTTTTTTATTAATTGTGTGCAATTTCTCGAGTAAATCTGTACGAGTGAACGCCAAGTCCTCTTGCAATGTTTCCGCATTCCCATGAATTTTATTTAGAATGGCTTCATACCGTTCTGTTTTAGAAAAACTTGCTGCATGGAAGCTCCCTAATGCGTGCATGAAGCGACCTAAAGCCCGAATCGCTTTATCGCGGTAGGGGAGTGTCAATGCATCAACCAAACTTATATGTGGTGCTCCTAAATCTTCGATGAGAATAAATCGATACTCTTTATCACCGCCATAAAAGCGCGGGACATTATGCATGCTTTGATGAATTTCGTTTGCAAACTCAAGACCAGCCCAATCGCGGGCAAATCGTACGTATGCCTCTTTATCATCGGCTTCTGATTCTTCGGGTAATGATTGTTTGAAAATAATGCTTTGGGGAATAGAGCTCAATGTACTTTGGAGCATAATTCGTAACACAACATTTCGGCGCTCTGGCTCGCTTAAAAACTGTAAAGAAGCAATTTCAACTTCTACTTTAAAAAGTTGTTGTAGTATTTGAGTAACCTTTTCCAGTATCACTGGATTGATTGTTTGTTGTGTACCCATATTATTTAAGCCTTAGCGTAACGTTTTCAGCAGGAGCAGATAATCTTTATCTTCACTATATTCGGTGTGTTGAAATCCGGCTTTTTCATAACAGTGAATTGCTTGGTAATTATTAATTGCGGGATCAACGACAACAGCACGAAACGTGTTAGGTAGATTCTCTGTAAAAATATCCAACATGTGTTTGCCTAATCCTTTACCGCGATTATCGCCTGCTGCAATAAAGAGATCCACTCCTGCCAATTCATTCGGTTGATACTTTTGAAATAAAGCATTCTTGGTATGTGAAATACCTTCAGGGAGATGATCTTTGAAACAATAGTATTGAATAAAGCCTATGGCTTGTTTATCCAAGTAAACAATAAAACTAGGAACATTATCTTGACCATAAATTCTTGGTAAGTACTTCTTCGTTACCATGTCAAGGGACCAAACCATACCTCGAGCATACCATCGATTAATGTTCGGCTCCTGAAACCAGTGGTAAAGAAGGTTGATATCCTGTTCATGTAATGGTTTAAAATTGAAGGAGCTTTGATGATTCATAGGGATATTACTTTTTAATAGTTTTTTTCTTCTTAGGCATGGGTACTTCGGATGCCGTAATTTGAAAGAGATGAGTCAACCATTCATTTTCATCCCATAATTCAGCTGAGATGAATAAATAGGGCTTTGCACCTGGATAGGGAATGCCTTCAATGTAGTTATTAATAAATGTTTTACCCGCATGAGTGGGTTTAACAAATAATTGATCATCACAAACTAAAGCAATGACTTTGTTGTCGCAATAAATGGCATACTCACCAAACATTTTTTTCGCATATACGATTCCTGCTGTTGCAGTTTGGTCAATGATAAAATCAACGGTACTTTGTTTGGAGGCCATGACTCATTCCTGTGCTTATCTCGTTTTACAATGATGCCAGATATTTGATGTTGCTACTACAAAATCTAAGCTTACTGGTAGTCAAAAAAATAGCCTGGGTGAAGGCTTATGGATAGAGACGGATTGAGGAAATCCTCCAAATGCAAATGGCTAAAGTTTAAGAGATAGGTATCCTTAGAATATTTATGTGGAGGTCCGGGACGGATCCCTGTATAAAAGAAACAGATTGGCGTTTATCACTACAATAAATGGTTGGCTTATTATTTGCGAGTGGGGTTTTTCTAAGAGCCTTATCAGATAGAATCGTTGTAAATAAGCTTTCGTGGTTCAGCTGCTTTATACAGTAGCAAGTAGGTTGGGTATTTTGACCCAACCATCGATGGTGAGTTTGGATTTGAGGTCGCGGCTACTACTTAACTAGCTCAGTGACTCGCGTTCATTGATGTTAAAGCAGTTTTTTCCAGTTCGGCTCTTTCTGTTTCTAAAGTTGCGAGCTCCTTGACTAAGCCATCACGTTTGAGTTTTTTAGCCCAAATTAGGTGATGCGTTTTATCAGAAATATCAACAACTTCTTTTTCAATAGCACGAATTTGTTTCACAGTAAGGTTCTCTGGACGACGGTAGAATGCATAAAGTTGCATACAGATCTTCTCAATTTTCTCCACCTCACTTAGGTTTTCACTACCAGGCTTGGTGTGGAAATCAATGACACAACACTCGGTGACGCGTACGTTGTTCATATGAAGAAAAGATCCTAATGCACGATAAATAGAGTTGTTACGAATAAATACAGGAATGAGCGGGTTATCCACACTCCAGAAACCATCTAGTCGAAGAACACGAATAGCTGCATTATTCTTCACTGCAAGCTTGGCTGCTCCGTCATAGACTCTGTGTGGCTCTTGGCCTATTTTTGCAAGATTACCTTGAGGGAAGAGTGCTAAGCAGCCTTTTTCTCTAAGTATTTGCCCAGCTTTTTCTAGTGCTTCGGCATTAGCCGATCGCCCATCACTACTTTTACTTGCTTTAGATTTTATTGTTATCGCTTGAAACATATCCAGAAAAGTACGGACTCCGGGTATCTTATCATAGTCATCTGTGGCAAAAACATGAGGTGGTATGCCTTCCATTTTTGAGGCAACAACAGCTCCGTCCACTAGACCAGTTCGATGTGGTCCTACTGCAATGATTTGACCTTCATAGTCGGTAATCTTTATATCGTCGCTTTTGGTATGCAACAAGTCCGTCGTAGTCTTTATTAAACCGGATATTATACGAGCAGAGCGGCTTTCATAGTTAAGGCGATTACGAGACTCAAAGTATCTTGCAAGTAAATACGTGAGTGTAGCGAGCGCAAAAAGTAGGTACAAAAGATTATAAGCACTCGATGAAGTGTCATTATCATTATGTAGATCTAAATGAGAACCAAGTCCAGGCATGTTTATTACTCCTTTAATAACTATATATCAGCCAGAAGATTGCATTTTAAGTAGGTTGAGTTATTTTGACCCAACATTTTATCTTATATATCTTGTTGCAGAGTTTCAACAGTTACAGAGTTGGTGTTAGGCGCTTTTTCTTTAAAGGTGTTTCCCAAGATTGGGAAGATGCATGTTTTCGGGATAAATTTGATTTTGATGGTGGCTATGGGTGGACTCGAACCACCGACCTCAGCATTATGAGTGCCGCGCTCTAACCGGCTGAGCTACATAGCCACAAGAGGCGTGATTTTGTCGTTTTAATGGAAAGTTGTCAAGTCTGTTAATCTATTTTTTTTGATTTTTTTCTGATTATAAGTAAAGTGGGCTTTTATCGTGCTTTTTTATAAATTTTTTATACAACCCATTAAGACAAAAGGGCTAGCCCAAGTGTTGTGCCTGGGGCGGGATTGTAGGCGTTAGGTAATTCGTTGACAAAACTAAATAACCGTAGGCTGGACTGCTAAGCCCTGCATTAACAACACCAATATCTTTCTTAAGAACAATGGATAAGTATTTGTTAATTGGTCTACAGAGATGGATTTTGTGAATAGACATTTTGGAGAATTAATTCAGCGCGTGCTGGGCTTAACAGCCCAGCCTACACTTGCTGACGTAGCCGGATTATGTTGCGTTAATCCGGGGCTACAAAGTACTTAAAATTAGATAATCAATAAGTACATAGCGCCTGGTCCACGTAATATTTGAACCAACAATTCTTGTTTTTTCTGTTGCGCAACTTGTTGTAGCGATTTAACGTCTTTAACTGGAGTTTTATTAGCAGAGATAATAATGTCCCCAGGTCTTAAACCTGCACGCCATCCTGCACTTGTTTCTGAAGCGCCGACGACTTGTACGCCGATCACATTACCGTGAGGAGGGGTTTCTTGTTCAAAGCTTTTTAATGCCAGTCCGTAAAGGAAAGGATTTTCTGATTGAAGCTTTTGTTCATGAGATTTAATGTCGGTTACGACCGCATCCAAGGTGATTGTCTTGCCATCACGTTGTACCATCATTTTAACATTGGAGCCGACGCGTAAGAGACTAATGGTTGTTTTGACCTGAGTCGCTTGCGTGATTTTTGTATTGTTAATTTGGGTAATGATATCGCCCGCTTTTAAACCAGCACGTTCAGCAGGCGAGTTTGGATTAACCTGTGATACCAACGCACCTTGAAAATCTTCAGCATATCCTAATGAATGGGCAAGTTCTGGCGTGAGATGTTGAACAAATATACCCATTAAGCCACGATGAATTGAGCCAAATTTAATTATTTGTTGGGCAACATCTTTTGCCATGTTGATGGGTATGGCAAAACCAATTCCCACGTTACCGCCATAAGGAGAAAGAATTGCAGTATTAATTCCGATCAACTCCCCTTTTGTATTAACCAGCGCACCACCAGAATTACCTGGGTTAATTGCTGCGTCAGTTTGAATAAAGTTTTCTACGCCTTCAATATTTAAATCACTGCGTTTTAATGCGCTGACAATACCAAATGTTGCAGACTGGCTGTTGCCAAAACTGTTTAAACCGAAAGGATTACCAATAGCCACTACAAAATCACCAACTTGCAGTTGATCCGAATCACCTATAGGCAGGGATTTTAAATTGGTAGCAGTAATTTTTAATATGGCTAAATCAGTTTCACTATCACTACCGATCAGTTTTGCTTTTAAACGTCGACCATCTTGTAACGTAATGGTAACAAGATTCGCATTACGAATTACGTGATCATTAGTTATGATGATCCCGTTTTGCGCATCAACAATGACACCAGAGCCTATGCTTTCAAATTTACGTCCTTTTTCAGAATTTGGTCCTTGCTTTTTGTTGTTTTGAGCTTCACTAGGAGGTAAATAGCCTTGTACTGCAACATTGACAATCGCAGGCATAATGTTTTTTAGAGCCGGAGCCAAACTGGGCATAGGCGTAGGGGAAGGGGCTGCTGCTTCGTTTGCCGCATAAGTTGATGAGGCTGTTACAAGAAGCAGGGTACTTATAATGAATTTGATATGTTTTATCATAATTATTAGTCCTGAGGTTGATCATTAAACCAGATTAAGGTAGCTATTCTACCTGTTTGTGATGTTCTTCGATAGGAATACAACTCATTTTTTAACTCAAAAGTACATAATCCAGACTGATATACAGCTTTAATGCCTCTTTTAGTTAAAACAATTTCAGCGATAAGGGGTAAATTAGCCAACCATTTTCCATTTACAGGTTTGAATGCTTGTTTACTTAAAGGATAAGTATCGGTAAACGTTTGGTATACCTCTTCGCCAACTTCATAACATTTTTGACAAATTGATGGGCCTATCCAGGCTATTATATCAGATGTCAGACTGTTCATTTTATCAAGGGTATGTTCAATAATTCCATGAGCTAATCCTTTCCAGCCAGCATGAACCGCTGCAATTTCAGTGCCTTGTACATTAGAAAGCATGATGGGCAGGCAGTCGGCAGTAAGAATAACTAAAGGGTGATTCATAGAGCGGGATATGGAAGCATCCGCATTTCGATTCGGATCCTCTTCGGCAATAACACAATGAGTACCATGTGTTTGATGTAACCATTGGGGCTCGCCGGGCAGGTGCAACACCTCTATAAGCTGCTGTCGGTTTTGCAACACGTGCTGATCGTTATCACCCACATTCAAACCCATATTATTGCTGTCATAAGGTGCTTGGCTATACCCTGATAGACGAGTTGTGCTCAAGGCGGTGATATTTTTTGGCGCAGGCCAATTTGCTAGGTTATTCTTCATAATGCTCGTCCAATGTGTTAAGAAGAAGTTGAAAGTCATCAGGTATTGGCGCTGTAAACGTCAACTCATTTTCTGTTTGTGGATGATAAAATGAGAGTGTACGTGCATGCAGTGCCTGTCTTTTAAAATCTTGGATTAGAGTGCGTAACTGCTCCGTCGCATGAGCTGGAACACGCATCCGACCACCATAAAGCGAGTCTCCAACAACAGGATGATTGATATAAGACAAATGAACTCTAATTTGATGAGTGCGTCCAGTCATCAGCTGGACATCCAGTAAAGTAAAATCTTGATATTGTTTTTTTACTGCATAATGAGTTACTGCTTGTCTACCGTGCTCTTGCACGGCCATTTTTAACCGATTTCGTGGGTGTCGACCAAAACCAGTATCAATCGTACCACCTGAAATAATATGCCCTTGTACCAAAGTAATATAATGACGTTGAATATCGCGTGCCTGCATTTGGCGTATTAAAGCAGTATGTGCCGGTAATGTTTTTGCCACGACTAAAAGACCGGTTGTATCTTTATCTAAGCGATGAATAATGCCTGCTCTAGGTAAATGGTGTAAGGAAGGGGCATGGTGTAACAAAGCATTTACTAAAGTATGCTCTCTATTTCCCGCGCCTGGATGAACGACCATGTTTGCAGGTTTGTTGAGTACTAAAATGTCGTCATCTTCATAAACAATACTTAAAGGAATTTGTTCAGGGGCACAATGATTAAAATCATTATCCATTAACGTGAAATTAACATTGACCTCAATGTAATCCCCGTCCAACGCCTTGTCTTTAGGCTTACATGGTTTCTGATTGAGTGTTATTGTACCGCTTTTAATCCAATTGCTAATTTGTGAACGCGAATAATCAGGGAGTAGGTGGGCGAGTACACTGTCAATACGTTGATTATGGTACTCGCGTGGAACCGTTAATTGTTTGTGAATATGCTCTATCATTAAATTGTTTCAATCTCAACTTCGCTGAGACGCCCTCGTAATGAATTAGGTAAGGCATCATTGATTTGCACATTGACGAATTGACCTATTAAATGAGCTGGGCCATCAAAATTCACAACTCGATTGCATTCAGTGCGCCCGGACAGTTGTTGGGAGTCTTTTTTAGAATGGCCAGTAACTAATATTTTTTGTGTACTGCCAACCATCGATTGGCTATAACGAGAAGCGTTTAGTACTAGTCTATTTTGTAATATCTGCAGCCGTTGTTTTTTCACTTCCAATGGGGTGTCATCAGGCAAATTCGCTGCTGGTGTACCCGGTCTTGGACTATAAATAAAACTAAAAGAGGTATCGAAACCAATTTCATGAACCAAATCCATAGTGTCTTGAAAATCTTTATCTGTTTCTCCAGGGAAACCAACGATAATGTCTGTAGATAAACGAATATCAGGGCGTACTTTACGTAATTTTCTAATCTTGGATTTGAATTCCAACGCTGTATAGCCTCGTTTCATCAAACCTAAAATGCGGTCAGAACCGCTTTGTACCGGCAGATGTAAATGATTTGCCAATTCCGGTACTTCTGCATAAGCGTTAATTAAATTATCTGAGAATGCCAAAGGATGTGAGGTTGTAAAACGAATTCTATCTATACCTTCTATAGCAGCAAGATAATGAATTAAAAGTGCCAGGTCAGCGATATCACCATGTTCCATCACGCCTCGGTAATCATTAACATTTTGTCCTAATAAATTGATTTCTCTAACACCTTGTGTGGCCAATTGATAACACTCAGCAAGTACATCATCAAAAGGGCGACTAATTTCAGTACCACGGGTATAAGGGACAACACAGAAACTGCAGTATTTACTACAACCTTCCATAATCGAGACAAATGCAGTTGGACCTTCGGCTCTTGGTGGCGGTAAATGGTCAAATTTTTCAATTTCAGGGAAGCTGATATCAACCACGGGTTTTTTCTTTTCTGCACGCTCATTGAGCAATGCTGGAAGTCTGTGTAGGGTTTGAGGGCCAAAAACGATATCGACAAATGGGGCTCTTTTAATGATTGCCTCACCTTCTTGGCTTGCAACGCAGCCACCGACACCAATAACCACATGTGGGTTTTTTGCTTTATATTCACGCCATTGTCCCAATTGGGAAAAAACTTTTTCTTGTGCTTTTTCACGAATAGAGCATGTATTAAGCAATATTACATCTGCCTCTTCTAGATGCTCCGTTTTGACTAAGCCATGTGATTGCTGCAAAACTTCTGCCATTTTAGTTGAATCGTATTCATTCATTTGGCAGCCGTTGGTCTTGATGTATAGTTTTTTAGCCATATCAAATCTACTTTAAAAAATGTATTTGAGTGCATGCATAATCTGCGACAGGAAAACCTGAGTTTCGCTTTGCTGCACCCAGGTTATTATACCCCAGGAAGTCACGTATTATTCCATTAATGTACACTTTGGCAATAAGTTTCTTTAATTTTTGGTAAAATAATTAGCGCAATAAGCATTCCTATAGGAAGAATAGCAAGTCCGGTATAGTACGCTTCTAATGGATATATTCGAACATTTCCATTCAGTTCTCCTTGCCACATCCTATCCAGGACGAAACCAATAAGTGGCTGTGCTAATGCAATGCCTATCATATTCATCATGTTCATAAAGCTTAAACCGGTAGCGACATATTTTTTATTGCATAATTCTTTGGCTACAGTAAATGCAGGTAAAAAACCTGCGGAAAATATACCAAATGCAAACAACAAAATTTCCATATATATTGCATTATTAATTGGGGCAAAAATAAAAATCGTAGAGCAGATAAGCGCACCAATGCATCCAATGTACATAGGTGGTTTGCGTAAGCCAATACGATTCGAAAATATTCCCCATAATGGACTAGCAATTGCCCAGCCGATGAAAACTAAGGAAATATAGTTTGCTGCAGTTGTTTTGGTGATCATCATTTTAGTCATTAGGAAAGGAACACCCCACAGCCCACAGAAAACAGGAGTGGCCATATACATTAACCCCCCATAGCAAGCAACCAACCAAAGTTGCTTATTTTTTATTAGCGTTAATAAACTGGGGATTAGGTGTTCTTCTTCGATAGGATGTTGATGGGCAATTTCATGATTCTTAGGAGTATCTTTAGCAATGATGCTAATTAAAACAGCAAGAACAAGACCAATAGTCCCCATAATGAGCATGCTATGGCGCCAGCCAAAACTATCAACTAATAATGCTAACGGTGCTTCACCACCAATTGCTCCTAACATTCCTATGGTAACCATAAGACCCGTCAGCAGAGCAAAACGTTGAGCAGGGAACCAATTTGCAGCGAGTTTCATCGTACCTACAGCTGCAAAGGCTGAACCAAAACCTATCATCAAGCGTGCGACACACGCCATAAAAAAGTTATTGGTCATTCCAAAGGCGATAGTGCTTATTGCACAAACAATAGTCGCTAGTGTTAACAATCGTTGTGGACCAAAATAGTCCATTAATACGCCACCAGGTAATTGCATCGCTGCATAAGAATAAAAATAGACACCAGATAGAATTCCTAATGTTTGACTGGTAACTGAGAAATCTCTCATTAATTCGTTACTCATAACACTAGGGGATACTTGTAAAAGACATTCATAAAAGTAAAATAAACAACCCAAGCCCCATACCATCCAAGGCATTATCGACTGCATCCCAAAGCTAACTGCTGATTCGGATCGTGTATTGTAATGTGCCATGCTTTTATCATTCTCCAAATTCATCTACATGGATTGATTTTGTATTACTACTTTGGCATAAAATAAGCGCTTAGCATTATTTTGACCAATTATTCTGAAACATTCTTCAATCGAAAAAGATGTCCAGATGTAGCCTACTCAACCCGCACTTTTTTGTAAGAGCTCAAGCCCTATTCATTGAGTAGCTGTAATTTGGCGCAATCTGCGCTCAAATCCAACTGTTTCCCGAGATTCAAGCAAACGGTTACTTTTTTCTGACCATAGCGTACTCTATGCAGTTTTTTAAATCACGAAGTCAACGGGCAACGTTATCATACAAATATATAAATTTCACCATGTAAAATATTAACAGTTTGTCTATAATTTGTCTATTGCTCGTTTGGGTCATCAGTAGGATCAATGATAACACGAGTACCTTTCATGCCATCACCGGGTAGATCAACAAACTCTTCATTTAGCCAACGTGCGTCTTCAATGAACATTCTAATGCAACCATGACTTGCTCTAAAACCTGGCACATCATAACTTCCATGTAATGCATAACCTCTAAAGAAATGCATGCAATAGGGCATTAGCGCACCTCCATCATTGCCATCAGCTCTTCTCGGGAATACCGTAGATACGCAATCTATATCTTGTTTACGCACAATACGAAATGAACCTGTAGGTGTACCACAACCACCTATGACCCCTGGACACTTTCCTATCCCCGAAGAAATTGGCCCCCACCAAAGTAATTCTCCATCTTGATCATAGGCAGCCCAAGCCAATTTTTTTTGGCTTACATAAATTGTTTTCTCTCCTTCAGAGTCAATATACCGTGGAAAGGGAGAAACGTCATAGATAGTTAAGCGATCGATATTTTTAGGTACAGCAATCGTCATTCCGGAGCGCAATGAAATATTCATGCGATTAATTCGTCGAACCATATCTCGTTCTTCAGTATTAGGAAATAGTTTTTCCCAGCTTTCACCATTTTTAACTTTCATACAAAAATAATCAGGTGAATTACATAAAGTTTCACCATATCGCGTATAGGAAAAAGCGAATTGGCTGGCCGTTAGTAAAGCAATTGAGACGGTCATTGATATCATAATTTTCATAACATGATCTCAATTTGAGTCGTTGTACTCTCTATAGCGACACTTTTAAAAATAACTTTAAATTTGATGAGCTCTATTTTTATGCTAGTTCTTGATAATGCGAGTTGGAATGAAAACCAGCATTTCGATGTTAATTAATGTTAAGTAAAAAAGGATATTGAGTAAAAAGCTAGCATTTATAGGGAGAAATAATAAGGATAATCCTTAGTGAAAAAATGAGAAAACAACGATAAGATTAAAAAAATTCAGGAGAAACTCATCTGGTGTTAGCTGCCTTTAGATAAAAAACACAAACCCTTGTAAATTGGGGGCAATGAGTTGAAGCATTTGGCCTAACAACTCAAGGATCTGTGTTTTTTAATTAATTGTTAACCCAGAAACGGCATAATTGCAAAATGTCTCATAATTTCTTCTGCTCTGATTCCATATAGACCTGTAGCACCTGGAATACCTACAGTAGTTAGAGCACCATTAGCTGTGTCAAAAACTGGAGCTGCTGCTGCACCTACACCCCATGCTGTAGCAGATGCTGTAACAGCTGAAGCTGGAGTTCCAGCTCCAGTAACAAGAAGTGCTATGTTAGCATAAGCTGTAGTAGGAGGAGTGAAGGATACTGCTGTTGCTGTAGTTGCAGGAACTGTTGTGGTAGTCACACTGTCATAAACTACAGTTGAAACAGTACCGATTGATGTTTTAAGAGGTGTTACTGCTACTGAAGTAATACCAGTACAAGAAGTTGAACTATGGGTATTTGAAGCAGACCATTTGACAGTTACTGTACCATAATAAGCAACTGTTGCAGTAGTTGAGCATGGTCCTGTACTGTCTGATACTACTACAGAAATACTCGAAGCTGTACTTCCTGGGTAGCCTGAAGAGGAGTCGGCATTCCCGAGACCATTAATTATGACGAGTTGTCCACTTGTAACACCAGCTGCAAAAACAGAGCTTGATGCGAATAAGGCAACTACAAGGGTGGATTTTAAAAAGGTTTGTTTTAATTGTTCCATTTAAATAGTCTTCCTTTGATTGATGTTTAAACAACAAAACGTGGAATATACAGCAACCACTCGTGGTAAAGTCTAGCATAAAATTGCAAATCTGCAGTAATTTTTAAAATAAAGTTTTGTAGTTATTTCAGTGAGTTGACCCTATTGATTTAAATGATGGTAGGCTTATGTTGACTCAATGCCAATAATGACGGTTAAGGGATACTAGGTGTGTTTTTGTAGCCTGGGTGCAGTGCAGCGGAACCCTGGAATGATGTAATACGGCTCCCGGGTTCCGCTGCGCTGCACCCAGGTACAATGCTTATTAAGTTTCAGTATCTATAATTAAGAGAGCGATGAGTCAGACTCTAGATTATCGGGGCTTATTCTTTGCCATGCCTCATGCAACTGTGCAAGCAATGAATTAGATTGTGTCAGCAGTTCTTTGTCATTATTAAGGTTGGCTTTTAACAACAAAAACTCAATATGTCCGTATAATTGGAGTAAATTTTCCGCTATTTCCCCACCTTGTTCACGGTTTAGGCTGGTTTTTAAACCTTCAATAATACTTAATGCTTTACTAATATGCTCTCCTTTTTCTTGAATTTCATTGCGATCAATATTGCCTTGAGCTGTAGCAATATGAGTTCGTGCACCTTGCAGCAATAAATTAATTAATTCATGTGGAGAGGCTGTATCAATACGAGTCTGTAGTTCAATGGTTTTATATTGATTTATAACTTGTTGATAGGGTTTTTTCATTAATGATGCTCCAATTATTTGGTTTTCAATTTGGGTAGGTTCGACAAGATTTGAGTCAGTGTATTGCTGGTGTTTTGCATCTGTGAAATTAAGAGATCCACAGCATTCCATTGCTTATAGTATCTTTTTTCTAGAGTAATGCTGCGTTCGTTAATGCGTATTTGCATTTCATCTAATTGTTTTGCTTGATCGTTTAAACGGTCTATTCGTTCTTCAATTTCGCCATCATCATCCACCAAGGAGTCTAAATAGCCATCGATCAATGAGGCTAAACCATCGCTAACGATAATTTGGCCTCGATTTCCCACTAATCCTGAAAGCACGTCGATCGATAATGTACTGAAATCGCCTGTACCATTTAGAGTAACTCCATCTGGGGAGTTGGCTAAAATGCCACCTATAGTCCCTGACATACTTACCCCAGGAGTATATTCGCTCAATATAACATCATATGAACCTGCAGCGACCTCAGTGTCTAAAGAGTTGAGTTTAATATTGGGATCAGTCGCTGTAATTTGTTTTGCAAATAAGTTACCTATAGCTTGATAATTATTATCAATGGCCTCATTCAACATATCCGGGTCAATTTGTAATAAACCATGTTTATCGGAGGTAATACCTAAGTCAGCGAGACTTTGGATTGGTCCAACAGAAGTTAATGGGCTGGTGGCCAAGTTATATAAGTTGGTTTTTAACTCTCTAAGCTTACTGTCACCTTGTAACACGCCTTTTTTTCTGGTCTGCATATCGAAACCAGTTAAGTTGGTGATGAATTTCATAAAATCATTATATTTTTTGACGAAATCATTAATTAAGCCTTTGGCATGCTCTACATCTTTTTTTACAGTCAAAGTTACTGTTGTTGCTGGATCAGCTTGTTGTAGATCAAGAGTGATTCCTGATATCGCTCCTTCAATTTGATTGCTGTTTTCATTTAGAACTAATCCATTAATTTTTACTAGGCTGTTTTGCGCGGCCATGGTTTGAGTTAACTGAGTATTGCTTGTTGTTGGGTCATAATTTAAAGCAGTCAAGCTGCCTGTAATTTGCATCGCATAATTCTCACCTGTTTCTGATGAGGTTAGGGTTAATCTTGAGCCAAGGCTATCTTGCACAATCGATGCCGTAACACCTGCGTTCGCAGCGTTAATTGCATCGCAAACCGCAGTGAGACTGTCATTTCCTGAAGCTATATTAATTGTTACAGGAGGAACTGTTGTATTTTGCGTGAACGTTGTATTGCTGTTGCTGTATGTGCCAAAGTTAATGGTGATACTGCCACTACCCACAGCAGTAGTGCTGTTGGCGAAATAAGCACTGGCAAGGCTTTGTGCTTGAGCTAATTGTTGAACTTGTATTTGATATAAACCATCAACTGCAACCCCTGTTCCTGTAACTGATGCAGCAACATATCCGGTTTCATTGATTGTACAATTCATTTGATTAAATTCACTAGCAAAAGATAGGGAGTTAAGACTCGTTTGAAAGGTTGATATGGCACTTTTTAATTGCCCAAATGCAGACAATTCAGTAGCGACTGAATTAAGTTTTTTATCATGTTTTAGCTGAATTGACATGAGATCTGCTTTCACCATCCCTTCAACCATTGCTTTAATGTCTAAACCTGATCCAATACCTGGCGTTGATAGACCCATAGCATTCCCTTTTCTGTTTTAATAATTTCCTCTGAAATTACATTTTATCCATAAATTGCATCAAACATGTTTATCTATAGAACCACTAATTATCCCATCAAGCAAGTGTAGTAAATGCAAATATTCGTCTGAGGGTATTTTGCGAATTATCTTTGCCGAGATTTTGTCAGTGACAATAGTTTGCAGAAGACCAGTGGCATTATCTATGGCTTGTTTCGAATCAATATCCAAATTAAGATCCGATGTGGCGCATTTGGTCACAGGCTTAATGTTTTTGTCCTTTAATTTGGCTGAATCTGTCTGTAGCAATTTATTATTTGCTGGAGGAATCGATTCCATAGTCATTTTTTACTCCTTTCCCTTGATTTGTATCTTTAATCATTGGGATACAAATAAGCCGAAAGCGGCAAATGCCGCATTTCGGTTTTTTACTTCTTTTGTTACAACTATCCTAACAAGGAAAGAACAGATTGTGGCATTGAATTTGCTTGCGCCAACATTGCTGTTCCAGCTTGTTGCAGGATTTGGTTTTTAGTTAAACTAGCCATTTCTGCTGCATAATCGGTATCTTGAATACGGCTACGCGCAGCAGACATATTATCAGATACGTTTTGCAGATTATTTACTGTTGCATCAAGTCGGTTTTGCATCGCACCTAATGATGAACGGTTAGTCGTAATACTGTCCAAAGCAGCACCAATTCTCAATATGGCTTTTTCTGCACCAGCTTGAGTAGTGATATCAATTATATTAACCCCACTAGTGTCCACGCTCACACTAGATAAGCCAATATCTGTTGCTGTTCCGCCGACAGTAATGGCTTCTGCCGCACTCATAGTGATATTTCCACGTAAAGTTGTAGCAAATGCACCGCCAGTAACACTTAGTCCGTTTGTACCAGCTGTAAATCCAGTACCAGTTTCTGTTACGTCAATATTTCTTCCATCTGCTGCAGTTAAGGTCATACTACCGCCATTAAGTGTGGCTACCACACCAGTTTGTTGGCTTGAAGCATTAATTGCGTCTAAAAGCGAGTTGTTGCTTAATGCAGTAGACACGTCTTGGTTAATAAATATGTTAACTCCATTAATACTCAGGTTATAAGTATCGCCGGCTGCACCACCAATAGCCCCGACGGTTGCGCTGCCACTTGTTGAAGCAGTTACAGTTAGACCAGAAATACCTGCCGCGTTAAGTGCTGCTGCTTTAGCAAAAGCTGAAGTGCTGTCCTGGCTAGCTGCTGCACCGATATAGTTTGCAGAAGATCCAATGCTGACTGCTGCACTAGAGCCAAGAGCAATCGTAATATCACTTGCAGCATTACCGCTTACTGTAGTTCCTGTTTGGTAAGCAATATGACCTATATCAGCAGATGCAACACTGTTGATAGAAAATGTAATGGTCTCACCAGAGTTAGCACCGATTTGCAGTGAAGCATTGGTGTATGATCCGTTCAATATTGTTTGACCGTTGAATTGAGTATTGTGGGCAATATCGTCCATTTCACTCAAAAGGTTGTTCACTTCATTTTGTAACGCGTCACGGTTTGCTTGGCTGTAGGTTCCGTTTGCAGATTGAAGTGCTAATTCTCTCATGCGTTGTAAGAGGTCAGTTGACTCTTGCATTGCACCTTCAGCTACCTGTGCCAATGAAATACCGTCATTTGCGTTTTTCACTGCTTGGTCCATACCGCGAATCTGTGATGTCATATTTGTTGCAATTGCAAGACCTGCCGCATCATCTTTCGCACTATTAATTTTTAGACCAGATGATAATCTTTGTATCGCAGTAGCCATCGCGTCACTGGATTTAGATAAGTTACGCTGTGCAAGTAACGACGGTACGTTGGTATTAATAATTTGAGCCATAATTATAGTCTCCTCAGACCTGAATCCCTGGTTTGGGACATTTGTAATTGGCAAATTCCTTTTTACGCGTGAATTTACCGTACGCAAAAATGTTATCGGACAGAATGCGGAAAACTTTAGGCTTATCACTATTTTTTTTCAAAAATAGGGGAAATTTATTTATTAGAATTAATGAGTTGTATTTTTGTGCAATTTGGTATTTGGATGTCATATTCTGTATGAGTTTACTAATGATTTAGCTAAAAATATGGGAAGGATTGAGCGTTAATCTGTTGTTTCTATGAATTTCTACTTTGTTGCTCTATAGGATTACTAAAAAAATACTTGGTCGATGCATAGCGAAAAAGTCCAACGATCTCAAATACAACTGGGAACTCTACGCGGTAGTGCTTTGTAGATCCCTCGTTGTGGTGGGAATTATGGCAAAGATATGGGTTAATCCGGGCTACCTAATGAGAAAAGCAGCAAGCCATCCTTGATATAGATTTAAGAATATTTTTTTCTGTGTATAATATTGTGATTCTATAATATTAGGTTCCAATTATGAGTTGGTTTAAAAAACTATTGCCTTCGAGAGTAAGTACTGATTCTTCCCAAAAAAAGGGAGTTCCTGAAGGTTTATGGCTTAAATGTTTAGGGTGTAATGAAGTTCTTTACAGTACTGAATTAGAAAGAAATTTAATGGTCTGCCCATCCTGTAATTTTCATCACAGGATATCAGCGCGTGTTCGAATTCAGCAATTTCTTGATGAAGGTGGTCAAGAAGAGATCGCTGCATCATTAGAACCCCAAGACCGATTAAAGTTTAGAGATTCAAAAAAATATAAAGACAGAATTTCACAAGCTCAAAAAGCAACTGGCGAGAAAGAGGCTTTGGTTATTGTCAAAGGAACTTTGTTGCAGCAGCCTGTGGTTGTTGGTTCTTTTGAATTCAATTTCATGGGTGGCTCCATGGGAGCGACAGTGGGGGAGAAATTTGTTCGGGCAGTTGAAACTGCGACAAAAGAACAACGTCCATATATTTGTTTTACTGCGAGTGGTGGTGCACGTATGCAAGAAGGATTGTTTTCCTTAATGCAAATGGCTAAAACTTCTGCAGCTCTTGCAAAATTTGCAAAGACAGGAATGCCCTTTATTGTTGTTCTAACTGATCCAACAATGGGTGGTGTTTCTGCAAGCTTTGCAAGCCTTGGTGACGTAATTATTGCTGAACCGAATGCATTAATTGGTTTTGCTGGTCCAAGAGTTATTGAGCAAACGGTAAGACAAACCTTACCCGAAGGCTTTCAGCGAAGTGAGTTTTTATTGGAACATGGACATATTGACATGATTCTCGAACGCAAAGATATCCGCCCAGTTGTTGCAGAGTTGATATCTAAATTAACGCGTAAAGGCTCAGGGGATTCAGTTGTCAAAACCGCATCCTATTAACCCACTTACAAAACGCACTGAAGAGAGCGAAGCACAAGACGATGCGGAGCGCAAAGACGGAATGTACGCTACAGTACATGAGGATTTGGGCAACGAATCGACGCAGCAGTTTTCCTCTTCAGTTGCGAATCAAAAGAAGTCTCTTGATGAATGGTTACATGATTTAGAAACTAGAAATACTCAAGAAATACAGCTTGGTTTGACTCGTATCTCGGAAGTTGCGAAAAAATTAGGCTTACATCATCCAGGTTGTCCAGTGATTACGGTTGCTGGCACTAATGGAAAAGGTTCAACCGTAACTTCTCTTGAAACGATTTATCATGTTGCGGGATATAAGGTAGGTGCTTACACTTCACCACATCTTATTCAGTTTAATGAACGTATTCGTGTGAATTTATCTCCTATTGCTGATGATGATTTATGCCAGGCTTTTAGTATTATTGATGCAGCGCGCGAAAAAACCTCCCTGACTTATTTTGAAATGACTACTTTGGCCGCATTGTGGTATTTCAAAAAAATGGACTTAGATATTATTATTCTTGAAGTGGGACTGGGCGGGCGCTTGGATGCTACTAATATTGTTGATGCAGAATTATCTATAATTACTACGATTGATTTTGATCATCAGGACTATTTAGGTACTACGCTTGATGCGATTGGTTATGAGAAAGCAGGGATTCTCCGTCCTGGAAAGCCTTTTATTTATGCTGATATTAATCCACCCTCGTCAATCACTAACGCTGCAATGCAACTTTCTGCACCTGCTTATTTTTACGGGCAGGGGTTTGTGATTCAGGAGCAAGACTCTGTCTGGAGTCTCCATTACAACGAACAGCTTACACTTACTTCAGTTTCTGGATTGCCTAAACCTTCAATACAATTGAAGTCAGCAGCTGCCGCAATTACTGCATGTCTGTTATTAGCGGATGTGCTACCGGTGGCGCATACTCATTTTCAAACTGCAATGCAGCGTATTTTTATTCCAGGTCGTTTGCAATTACATGAGGACACAGTAAGTATATTATTTGATGTATCTCATAATCCTCAATCAGTAAAGCTGCTCGCTGATAATTTACACAGATTGCAAAAAGCAAAAGTACATGCGGTATTTTCTGCTTTAAAAGATAAAGATATTTTGGGTTTGATTTTGCCATTAAAAGATTGCGTCGATTGTTGGTATCCTGCACAATTGGATGGCAAACGTGCTGCTACTGCAGATTGCTTGCTTACATTTTTTAAGGATGCAGAAATTCCTGTGGAAATTTGTTATAATAATCCACTTGTAGCTTTTGAAACTGCATTGAAACAAGCTAAACCTGGTGACTTAATTGTTATTTACGGGTCTTTTTTTACTGTGAGCCATGTTATGGCTAATAGGAGATTCAATGAAATTAGTAATTGATGAGAAGCTAAAGCATCGTTTAGTTGGTGTGGCTGTTGTTTTATCATTAGGAGCAATTTTCCTACCTGCGATGATGAAAAAGTCGAGTCAACGTCTTGAAAATAATTTTAGTGTCAACGTGCAGTTACCTCCCAAACCAACAACTCCTAATGTAGTGATGACTAATGAGAAGGAGATGTTTAAAACTATAAAAGTAGCTAAGATTGACACTCCTGATTTGAAACAGAAAAATTCTGATCTTGGTAAGGAAGATTTTATTCAATCCATTCAGGTAGCTGATAATGCAGTTGTGGATGCAGCTGTCCCTGTTGCTAAGGTAGTGTCAGCGCCTAAAGTTGACGCAATAGCAAAACCAATTGAGTTGGCTCTAAGTAATGCTGCAAATAACGTTGTAAAAAAACAAGCCAAAACTGTGGCTAAACCAGTTCAAGCGATTGCTCAAGTAAAAGCGAAGCCGATAAGCAAGCCAAATGTAGCCAAGGCAAATGTATCTACAATACGAAGTTTGAATAAAAAGGATATTTATGCTGTGCAACTGGCTTCATTTTCAAAGTTGACTAATGCCCAAGCTTTGGTTAATAAATTACACAGCAAAGGTTATAAAGCAAGTTATACCAAAATCGCTGGAAGACAAGGTACTATTTATAAGGTTTATGCAGGTCATTCACCGGTTAAAAGTGATGTGATGAAATTAAAAACTCAATTGGCAAGCGCCATGCAGTTGAATGGTTTTGTAGTCAATACCGGAGTTAGCTAATGCAATATCAATGGATTGATATCATTTTAGTCATAGTAATAGGGCTATCCACTATTACTGGTTTGCTCCGGGGATTTATTAAAGAGTTTATTGCCTTAGGAGTATGGATATTAGCTGTATGGGCTGGTTACCACTACTCGGGCGCTCTTAGCCCTTATCTGCAACCTTATATTCAAGATCCGACGGCTCGTAGCATAGCGGGTTTTGTTATTGTTGTTCTGGGCGTTTTAATTACTGGTGGTATTGCCAATGCGATACTCGGCCTCTTTTTAAGGGGAAGTGGCCTAGGGGCTATGGATAAAGTCTTAGGCGGCTTTTTTGGTTTCGCTCGTGGAGTTTTTATTATTTCCCTGGTCTTCTCAGTACTCAGTATGACTTCTTTGCCATATACTCAATATGTGCAAGGTTCCAGAGTTTATAATCAGCTACTACCGGTCATAAACTGGGTTTCGGGGTACTTACCGGGAATTATTAATAAAGCAAAACAAACAGTATCAGTCAACGAATCTTTTAAACTGATTGATATAGTCCCTGAGACTTAATGTATTCATAGACAATATATGGGAGCTTGTTTTTTACATCAGCTCCCTTTTTTATTTCTTCACGAACTGAAGTGGATGAAATTTCGTAAGTACCTGCATTAAATAAAAAAATACATCCAGCCTGAGTGCTTAAGAGTTCAATTTTACTCTTAATTTTATATTTTTCTAAAAAATTGTTCATTGTTTCTGGAAGGGAATGATTGTGGAACTCATCTCTATTGATTACCAACAAATTAGCTAAAGTAATAATTTTTTCCCATTGATACCATTGAGGTAGTGAGAGAAAAGCATCATACCCAATAATTAATGTTATGGATGAGTTAGGATATTCCATTCGGAAACTTTTTAATGTTTCAGCCATATAGGATGGAGTGTTACGCTCTATCTCGCGTAAATCGATCTTAAAGTCTGGTATGTTCTTTATTGCCAGCTTGACCATTTCTACTCTCTGTTCATTGCTGGCAAGCGTAGGAGGCTTTATCGTTGGTGTTTTGCAAGGAAGAAAAATATAAGAATCAAATTTAAAATGTGTTTGTATTGTTATACTGGTTTGTAAATGACCATTGTGTATGGGATCAAATGTACCGCCAAAAATAGCTATGCTGTGCATGCGTCACCTATTAAATTCCCCAAACATAGTGAAAGAGCTGCATTTTCTAAGGCGCCCCATACTTGAGTATTTAGATTCGATTTAATCCGTTCATCAATAGAATAACAGTATCGATGTAAGTGTTGTAAGGTGGCTTTATTGAGTCGGTTACAACATATTTTATAAAGGTTAACACGTTGAGGCCAAATTTTTAACTGGTTACACGCAGTCTGAAAATTTACTTGTTGCTCCATTAAATAGAGCAATTGCATAATTAATCTTATTTCTTGACTGATCATCCACAAGACTAGTGTTGCTTCAGTCTTATTATTTGCAGCATGACGTAAAATCTGAATCGTTTTATCTCCTTGGCCTAGCAGGCAGGCATCTATTAATTCAAAAAGATCATGATCACATTGATTGGATAAGTGCTCTAATACTTCTTGCGTATCTACTTTACAGCCAGAGGTTGAGGATAAAGCTATTTTTTCAATGACTTGAGAGCAAGCCAACATATTCCCTTGGGTGTATTGATGAATTAAATTGGGAACTTGCGGATCATAGCTCATCGAGTTTTTCTTTAACTGTGCAGCGATCCAACTGATGATTGCATCCGAATTAAGTGGATAGGCCAAAATAAGCGCGGCATGCTCCTGTGAAGACAACCATTGCAATTGCCTTGCCGGTATGTTGGGTGCTCGAATAACAATAAAACAGCGTGAATTTATCGAGCCAAGGTATTCAGTTAAAATCTTTTTTCCAGTAGCATCGATTGATTTTTTATCATAAAAAATATTTAAGAGTACTATCTCTGAAAATAAAGAATAACTGTTTGCTTCTTCTTTTACAGTATTCCAATCTTCTACTGATTGGATGGATATGATTTTTTCATCATAATGATGATTTTTTTTTATTGCTGATTTTATGGTAGTTAAAGAATCTTCCAGCAAGTAATTATCTTGTCCGATAATCATATAGAGCGGCGCAATTTTTTTTTGTACGTGCTGGGCAAGTAATTGTTGTTTGATTTGCATGATAATTTAACTTAAGTGTGTTCATATAAGATTGGATGAAGAGAAGCACGTAATCTAGTATCCATTGATACTAGTATGCCAATATCTCCTAAGTTACTTACTTTTCCCTCTTTAAGCTATCTTTTTTTCTCTAGTGGAGGAGGGGACAAATGACTCAGTCGATAAATCATTTGGGTTACTGCATCTTGCTTCATTTCTCCAATTAAAATACTTTCCTCGTCTTTAGAGCCAAGGATTCGGTCATTATTTAATGTAAGTTCACGAGAAATACTTATTTGACCAGGAACTCCTATAACTTGACCTGCACGTGTTTTCAGTGCAAATACTACAGTGAGGGTTAAAGTATATTGTCTGGGATTCGTGCTTGCTCCCACACTGATAATCTGTTGTTGTAGGCTCACTTCATTCACAATGAGCCAATATTGTGCATGAGAAGGATCTGAGTTAACTTGAATTTTTGCTCCATCGAGCCGGGATTCTAATATTGAGACAAACTGCTTGTCATTATTTTCAGAAATGATGGCCACGTTATTAAGCCAACTAGGTATACTGCTTACACCTCGCAGATGAAAACCACAAGCTGACAGTAATAATATGAGCAAAAAAGAAACGGTACCTCGTAATATTGAAAATAAATGGGTTTTTTGCTGTCCCGCAGCTTTTTTTTGTAGCAGATGCGGGACATTAGATGAGCCAGAGCAATAATCCTTCATTAGCCAACAACCAAATTAATCAATTGTCTGTGTGCAACAACAATTGCTTTTTTTACTGTTTTATCGACAAGAAAATCTTTGGCATGTTGTTTTGCTACAGCAACTAAAGTTTCCTCTGTAGCATCAACACTGGCGGTAAATTGGGCTCTTAATTTTCCATTAACCTGAACCACATAATCTACTTCATCAGTTTTTAAAGCACCTTTATCTACTCTCGGCCAATTAGCATCAATAATTGCTTTTTCAAAGCCTAATTGTTGCCATATGTGGTGTGCGATATGAGGTGTTATAGGTGCTAATAATCGCAACAGGATACTTAGGCTGGAATGAATAAAGAATTTATCTTCTTCCGTTTCTATAGCGTAATTAGATATTTCATTGAACAGTTTCATGCATCCTGAAACCACGGTATTGAACTGGTTCCGATCATAATCGTGAGTTGCTTGTGCAAGGATTTGATGTACAACATGACGTGATTTCTTTAAACGACTTTCAGCTTGTTGCCAGTTCACATGTCCATTACCACTTAGAATGATATCATTTACTTCCATGAACATATTTTGATGTTGATGAGCAAAAGTCCAAATTCGCTTTAGAAAGCGATGAGCACCTTCTACTGCTGCATCTGACCATTCTAAAGATTGTTCAGGAGGGGCAGCAAACATAACAAACAATCGGGCTGTATCCGCACCATAGGTATCAATCAGATGATTGGGGTCGACAACATTACCTACGGACTTTGACATTTTATGTCCGTCTTTTAAAACCATGCCTTGCGTTAATAGAGCTTTAAATGGTTCGTCTGAATTTACTAAACCTTCATCACGCATTAATTTATGGAAAAAGCGGGCATAAAGTAAATGCATTACTGCATGTTCAATACCACCAACATATTGGTCTACAGGAGTCCAATATTTTGCGCGGTCATCAAGCATTGCATTTTCCTGACCTTTACATGCAAAACGAGCATAATACCAAGAGGATTCAACAAAAGTATCAAACGTATCTGTTTCACGAGTTGCATCCTGGCCGCATTTTGGACAGCTAACATTGACGAATTCTGGGCATTGAGCTAATGGTGAGCCGGCTCCAGTAAATATTACGTTTTCTGGAAGGACTACGGGGAGCTCTTCATCAGGAACGGGCACGGTACCACATTGTTCACATAAAATCATGGGAATAGGAGTACCCCAGTATCGTTGTCTCGATACACCCCAGTCACGTAGCCTATAGTTAATTGTTGCTTTACCTGCTTCATGTTCTTCAAGGAAATTGGTTATAGTCTCTATTGCTTGAGTAGAGCTTAATCCATCAAACTGGCCTGAATGAATCAGTGTACCTTCCCCAGTGTAGGCAGATGCATTGAAGTCGTGCTTGACGTCATTTGCAGGCTTAATGACTTCTTTAATAGGTAACTGGTATTTGTGTGCAAATTCCCAATCTCTTTGATCGTGTGCAGGTACCGACATTACAGCACCTGAGCCGTATTGCATGAGTACAAAATTTGCAACCCATATAGGCAGCTCTTCGCCGGTCACGGGATGGATTGCTGTCATGCCTGTAGCTACACCTCGTTTTTCCATGGTAGCTAGTTCTGCTTCAGCCATTTTGGTGCCTTGGCAGCTGTCAATAAATTCTTTGACATCCTGACGATTACTTGCTGCTTCTTTAGCGATGGGGTGATCTGTTGCTACTGCAAGATAGGTTGCGCCCATTAAAGTATCAGGTCGTGTTGTGTATATTTTTAATCGTTTAGGATAATTATTGACGTTAAAATGAATTTCAGTACCGGTGGAACGACCAATCCAATTGCGTTGCATTTGTTTTACTTGCGCGGGCCATTCGTCCAAAGTATCCAGTGAGCTAAGTAATTCATCCGCATAAGCAGTAATTTTAATAAACCATTGAGAAATTTCTTTGCGCTCAACAAGTGCACCCGAGCGCCAGCCACGCCCATCAACGACTTGTTCATTTGCTAAAACAGTTTGATCTACAGGATCCCAATTTACTACGGCATTTTTTTTGTAGACTAAACCTTTCTCGAATAAGCGAATGAAAAACCACTGTTCCCATCGATAATATTCAGGTGCACAAGTACAAATTTCACGTCTCCAATCATAAGCATTGCCTAGACGTAAAAATTGCTTTTTCATAGACTCTATATTTTTTTTAGTCCATTCAGCGGGTGGAATTCCGTTTTTGATGGCCGCATTTTCAGCGGGCAAACCAAATGCATCCCAACCTATTGGTTGAAGCACATTTTTGCCCAAAGCACGTTGATAACGAGCAATAACGTCTCCAATGGTATAGTTGCGAACATGCCCCATGTGTAATGTTCCACTTGGGTAGGGGAACATGGATAAACAATAAAATTTCTCTCTGTTTAAATCTTCTGAAACATTAAATGATTGTTTTTTATGCCAATACTGTTGAGCTTGTTCCTCAACTTCTTGTGGTATATAGGTATTATCCATAGTCCAATTTTTTTAAGTGACTCTAAATCGCTAAGGATAACTCCTCTTGTGTCTGCCAGCAATAGATTATTACCGGAATAAGCGACGAAGTTGAATAAAAAGTATAAAAACAAGGAAAATTGTGCAAAAAATGAGGGATGGGTACTCATGCCAAATAATCCATGGGGTCAAACCTTCTGCCGGAAAGACACTGCTTTCTAGGAGGCCAGGACTAAAAGGAGGAAGGCTTTCTATTATGTCCCCATTGGCATCAATGACTGATGATAGACCATCGTTATTAACGACTACTTGATATCTCCCTGTAAGTAGAGAAAGAATTTGCGCCATTTGTAATTGTTGGTAACTAGCCAGTGAATGCCCAAACCAGCCATTGTCACTGATTGAAACGATCCATTGGGCTTGGGGCATTTGTTCACGCAATATATTGGGATATGCAATCTCATAACAAATGAGGCTTGCTATTGGATGGTTTTCAATGCGAATTAGAGATTGTTTTCTTTTTCCTGGCAACAAATTAGGTTCTGGTAAGTTCAACCAATGATTAATCGTCACCAGAGGTTTGGGAATGTATTCTCCAAAAGGAACTAGATGACGTTTGAGTTTTTTCCCTTTTGCTTGCCCGAGTGTAATGACTGAGTTGTAGTAATTTGTTTCTGAATCATTTGTAGGTTGTAAAATACCTAACATAAGCGCACTTTTTGCCTTTAATGCTTTGTTATTCAGTTTAAGTAAATATTTATCCAAATAGCTTGCGGGTAGCGGTATGGCTGACTCAGGCAAAATAATTAATTGTTTTCCCAAAAGTTTATTAATTGAGTTTTCATAATATTTTAGTAAGTTCCAAAATAAGGCTTCATCCCATTTATCGCGCATGGATAAATTGGCTTGTACGGCACCAATACTAATTGGTTCTTTTTTGATCTGTGACCATGAAATGTTTTTGCACAACATCGGGCCGATAAGAATCAGTACAATGGTGATTAAATAATAGTAACGATTGGCTGAGTTTTGTGTCACGGCTAAAGTGAGTAATGCCGCAATAAGGACACATACTAAACTTAATCCATAAACTCCTAGAATAGGTGCGATGTATTTTATTGGTGTATCAATGAGTGGTGTGCCTACTGATAGCCAGGGAAATCCAGTAAATAATGTAGCACGACAATATTCACTCAAACACCATAAGACACAAAATAGAGTTAAAGACATCAGTTTGCGATTTTTGAACTCTAGCAATTTATATAGATAAGCTACTAGAGCAGGGAAGAGTGCAAGGTACATAATGAAAATTAATGTAATTAACCCGGCAAGAAAATAATTGAGTTGTCCATAGTCATGAATACTGACTATGACCCAAGAAACCCCAAATCCAAAATAACCCATCCCATAAAAAAATCCTAAAGAAAAACCTTGTTTTCTAGAGCAATTCTGGAGGCTTGAATAGAGAAATGCCAAACTTAAAAGTATCAACCCTGGTATGTGAAAAGGTGCAAAACCAAAAGGCGCTATCAGTCCTGCCATGAACACAAAAAAATATTTAATATAGCCAAGATGAATGGAGGAATTCAATGAAATAGGATTGGCTAAAGCGGTTGGCTTCATGGGTTATGAATAAATTATAAAACGATAAGATAATGGAGTCCTCTATTTAGGTCAAGAATTAGTGAGTTATTTTAGCAATTAATCCTTATCGTTCAATGAAAAGCCATATTTGCTGTATATTGAACGATACTCAAGTAAGTTATTTTATTTTTTCAGCACATAAGTCCCTGGAGCATCGCAAATTACGCTTATATTTTTTTCAGGGTTACCTAGCTTAGGTGGTTTCTTTTTGGAGCCTGAGTAATCTGCAAGCCATTTTTCCCATGTGGGCCACCAAGAATCTTTAAAGTGAGGGGCTCTTTCTAACCAAATGTCAGGGGCCAAATGTTTCTCATTTCTTTTATGAGTTAGTATTTGATAACTTCGTCCAGGCTCACCGGGCACATTAACAATCCCAGTATTATGGCCTGCGTTAGTTAACACAAAAGTAATCTCGCTATCAGTAAAGTAATGAATTTTATAAACGGACTTCCATGGCGCAATGTGATCCTTTATGGTACTTACTGAAAAAATTGGGAGCTGTATGTCAGCAAGATTTATATTATTATTAAGAATCTTAAAACGTCCTTCAACTAAGTCATTGTTTAAAAACAAATGGCGCAAATACTCACTATGCATTTTATAGGGCATTCTTGTGGTATCATAATCCCATGCCATCAAATCATTTACTGTTTGTCGTTTGCCCAGCAAATAATCATAAACAGCGCGCGACCAAATCAAATCTATGGACCGTAACATACTAAATGCACCGGCCATTTGCGATCCGTCTAAATAACCTTTTTCCCACATGATGTCTTCAATGTAGGTAAGCTGGTTTTCGTCAATAAATAGCTGCAGTTCGCCGGCATCCTCAAAGTCGGTTTGTGAGGCAAACAGCGTCATTGTTTTTAATCGATTATCATTATTAGCGGCCATTTGTGCAGCAACCATAGTTAATAAGGTTCCTCCAATACAATAGCCTACAGTATGAATTTTTTGTTGTGGAATAATTTGGTTTATTGTTTTTAAAGCATCCATCACTCCAAGTTGTGCATAATCAGAAAAATCCAAGTCTCTATCTTCAGAGGTTGGGTTTTTCCAGGAGATTATAAATACGGTATGTCCTTTATCTACTAAGTATTTAACCATGGAATTATTTGGCGAAAGATCAAGTATGTAATACTTCATGATCCATGCAGGAACGATCAAAATAGGCTCTGGATGAACGGTAGGTGTTGTTGGTTCGTATTGGATAAGTTCAATTAAACGATTCCTGTAAATAACTTTTCCTGGAGTTACCGCAATATTCTCTCCAACTTTATATTTTTCACTGCCTGCAGGCGGGGTGTTATTCAGTTCCCGAGTAATGTCTTCAAGAAAATTATTCCATCCTTTGATAAAATTCATGCCTCCTTCATTCATTGTTGTCGTGATTACTTCGGGGTTCATTGCAGGAACATTTGAGGGGGCAAAAATATCCAAAACTTGGCGCGTGACAAAATTAACAATATTTTCATGATGTTTGGAAACACCACGAAGATGTGTCGTTGCATCGTTCCACCATTCTTCGGTTAATAAAAATGACTGGGTATAGATATTGAATGGAAACTTTGCCCACAGCTCATTTTGGAAGCGATGATCTGTTTGACGTACCTCAACACAAGGTGCACATTTATCTTGGGTTTGTTGGTGGATGTATTGTAATAAATGCCCAAGTTTTTTGAGTGCGTTTTTATTTAAATCGGCTCGTTTTGCCGGTGAGAAATATAAATAGATTAACCAATCTGCAAAAGACATCAGGAGTGTTCCGGGCGACGTCCAGTTGCTCAATTGACTGATTGTCGCGTGGAATAATCTATCAAAACTAAGTCCTTCGTAGTCCCCTTGTTCTGACTCAGATGATCTGAGGTTCCGTATATTTTCAACGGATTTTGGATGATTTTTTTTTGATTTATTCATGACAAGTTCCTTTTGCCAAATCCAAGAATAGATTAAATGTAACAGTTCCCAACATTATGGATCAAAAATTGGAATAACTCGATTTAAAAAAGCATTTTGAACTTTTTAGGTATGAGATTAGCGAATACTCGGGTTGTATACAAATTGTTAGATTGAACCAGAATGCTGGGTTTTAGAGCACCTAAATGCAGTATACACCTGATATTTACATAGTGGCATGCATAAAAAATCAGCATTTTTTCAAGGTAGTAGAATTGTAAACAGCCACTATCCAATTCCTAATATTTTGTGTAGGATGATCGCGTTTTATAATGGAGAGGGATTAAATGTATAATGTAATGATTACTGGTGCAGGGAAAATTGGTAGCTTAATCGCTTGTTTATTATCAGACAGCGGTTCTTACCAGGTCCATTTAGTTGATATCGATTTTAATGGATCAGATGTAAAAAGGCTGTTGGAAGCGGTACCCCAAATTAAAACAGTAGCCTTAGATGTATGTGATAAACAGTCAACTCAAGCTTACATGGAAAAGCATAATATTGTTGCTGTTATCTCAAGCCTTCCTTATTTTTTAAATACCTATGTTGCTGAAGCTGCAAAAGCTGCAAAAGCACATTATTTTGATCTCACAGAAGATACAGCAGTTACAGAAGCAGTAAAGGCGATAGCTCTTGATGCAGAAACTGCGTTTGTGCCTCAATGTGGATTAGCTCCTGGATTTATCAGTATCGCAGCAAATAGTCTCATGCAGGAGTTTGAAGAGAACTACCATGTGAAATTACGTGTAGGCGCACTACCGCAAAATGCAAACAATGCACTCCAATATTCATTAACTTGGTCTACTGATGGGGTGATCAATGAATACGGTAACCCTTGTTATGCAATTAAATACGGAAAAGCAGTCACTTTGGCGCCTTTAGAAGGATTAGAAACGATCCAAATTGATGGTTGTGAATACGAAGCGTTTAATACCTCTGGTGGACTGGGAAGTTTGGCGGAGATGCATGCGGGTAAAGTACAAACCATGAATTATAAAACAATGCGTTATCCAGGCCATTGTTCAAAGATGCGCTTATTAATGAACGACTTGCGATTAAATCAAGACAGGCCTACTTTAAAACGCATTTTGGAAAACGCTATTCCCAAAACTTATCAAGATCTTGTTATTGTTTATGTTTCCGTTGAAGGAATGAAGCGTGGTGAGTTGACGGAAAAAAATTACGTGAAAAAGATTTATCCTGCGGAAATTCGTGGTTTGGAATGGTCTGCAATTCAAATCAGTACTGCCTCCGGTGTTTGTGCTGTGGTGGATTTGGTATTGGGACAATCTAATGAATATAAAGGCCTGGTCTTACAGGAAAAATTCCACTTGTCTGCCGTGTTAGAAAATCGCTTTGGCCGTTACTACGCGTAACCTGGAGTGTCGTTTACTGTTCCCGGGTTCGTAGAGTTCCCGGGTTACTATGGAGATAATGAATGGACATATTAAAACGTTTGAAAATTCATGCAGTTAATCCAGGTGCCTATAGTGGTCAGGGTTGGCAAAGTGGAGTTCATGAACATAAATTAATCTCTTATAATCCTGCAAATGGTGAAAAGCTTGCCGAAATAGCAACCTGCACTATGAAAGATTATGAAGAGGTAATGACTCGTGCTCAGCATGCAGCCCATGAATGGAGAAAAGTTCCTGCTCCTAAAAGAGGTGAAATAATAAGACAAATTGGTCAAGCCTTACGTGAGCATAAAGATGCCTTAGGTAGTTTGGTTTCTTTAGAAATGGGTAAGTCCAAGCAAGAAGGGGATGGTGAAGTTCAGGAAATGATTGATATAGCTGATTTTGCAGTAGGTCAATCACGAATGTTGTATGGTAACACAATGCATTCTGAGCGTCCCCAACACAGAATGTATGAGCAATGGCATCCATATGGCATTGTCGGGGTTATTTCAGCATTTAATTTCCCAGTTGCAGTTTGGTCTTGGAATGCTTTTCTTGCTGCGATTTGTGGTAACGTCACTGTGTGGAAACCTTCAGCAAAGACGCCTTTGTGTGCTGTAGCAGTGCAACATATTTGCAATGATGTGTTACGAGCGAATGATTGTCCTGAAATATTTAGTTTAGTTATTCCATCTGACCATGATGTAGTTGAAGCGCTTGTTAATGATCAACGTATCCCTCTTATTTCTTTTACTGGTTCAACAGCTGTAGGTAAGCAAGTTGCTGCAAAAGTTGCATCCCGATTAGGAAAGACTATTTTAGAGTTAGGGGGCAATAATGCGATAATTCTTGATGAGTCCGCCGATTTCCATTTAGCAATTCCAGGGATTGTTTTTGGAGCAGTAGGTACAGCCGGACAACGATGCACTTCTACACGTCGCTTATTTGTCCACCATGCTAAGTATGATTATGTTGTTGAGCGTTTATGTTTTGCCTATGAGCAAATAACAATTGGTGATCCTTTAGATAAGGTGAATTTGATGGGGCCTCTGATTGATAAACAAGCGGTAGATCAATTTAATCGAGCAATCGTTCGCATCAAAGAAGCAGGGGGACGAATCGTCTTTGGTGGTGAAACAGTGCCTCAACCAGGCTTTTTTGTACAACCTACTTTAGTATGTGATGTGAAAAATCATTGGGATATTGTGCAAGAAGAAACATTTGCGCCTATTTTATATGTTATGCCTTTTCAAACAATTGATGAGGCGATTGCTTTACAAAATCATGTACCTCAGGGTTTATCTTCAGCCATGTTTACCCAAAATTTAAAAAATGCAGAACATTTTTTAAGTGCTTGGGGAAGTGATTGTGGTATAGCCAATATTAATATAGGTACTTCAGGTGCTGAAATTGGCGGTGCATTTGGTGGAGAAAAAGAAACAGGCGGTGGTCGTGAATCTGGATCTGACTCTTGGAAAGCATACATGCGTCGACAAACCAATACGATAAACTGGGGAAATGAATTACCTTTAGCCCAAGGCATTCGTTTTGATTTGGTATAGTTGAAATTATAACTGCGCGAAGTATGGAGCTTGTTTCCATTCTGGCTCAAGATGGTAGAAATGTAAACAGGCCTTAAATTGTAGCCTGGGTGAAGCGAAGCGTAACCCGGGTTGTTTTGCACAATAAGAAACCCGGGTTACGCTTCGCTTCACCCAGGCTACTTTTTAATTAACGAGGAAAAAGAAATGCAGGGACCTTTTTTTATAAAAAAAGTTGCAGTTCTGGGAGCCGGTGTTATGGGAGCACAGATTGCTGCGCACTGTGTTAACGCAGGTATTGAAACCTTACTCTATGATTTGGCATCCAAAGAAGGAAACCCAAATGCATTGATCGATAAAGCAATAGCTAACTTGGGTAAGCTAAAACCTGCTCCGCTTGCAACAGCCCAAACTGCGGCGTTATTACAAGCACGTAACTACGAACAAAACCTCGCTGATTTATCTTCATGCGATTTAGTTATCGAAGCAATTGCTGAGCGCCTGGATTGGAAAGAAGACTTATACAAGCGTATTTCTCCATTTTTAGCAGAACACTCTATTTTAGTGAGTAACACATCGGGCTTAAGCATTAACTCTTTATGCTCCGTTTTACCTGAAGTGCATAGGAAAAATTTTTGTGGCGTTCACTTCTTTAATCCTCCGCGCTATATGCATCTTGCCGAGCTTATCCCTGCCAAAACTACGAATAAGGAATTAGTCGATCATTTGGAGACTTGGTTAACACGTTATTTGGGTAAAGGAGTCGTGCGTGCCAAAGATACACCTAATTTTATTGGTAATCGTATAGGTGTATTTTCACTTTTAACAACCCTGCATCATGCTGTTGCTATGGACATGGGATTGGACGAAGTGGATGCATTAACCGGCCCATTGTTGGGAAGACCTAAGTCAGCAACTTTTCGTACTATGGATGTTGTTGGCCTTGACACCATGCAACATGTAATCCATACCATGCAGCAACAGTTGCAAGATGATCCGTGGTATCACAGCTTTAAACTTCCTGAATGGCTTACTACTCTTATTAAAGAGGGGCATTTAGGGCAAAAAACTGGCCAAGGTATTTATAGAAAAAATGGCAAGATTATTGAGGTTTATGATATTAAATCTACAACATATCGGCCAGCACAACCTGTTGTGCATGATGATTTAAAAGCCATTATGGGTGAGTCTAATCCTGCTGTACGCATGCAAAAGCTGATCACTTCGGATAACAAACAAGCGCAATTTTTGGCTGCCTGCTTCAGAGATTTATTTCATTATTGTGCATATCACCTTGAAGCCATTGCGGACAATGTTCGAGACGTTGATTTGGCGATACGTTGGGGTTTTGGTTGGATGCAAGGCCCATTTGAAACATGGCAATTAGCTGACTTAACCAAGATGACACAGTATATTAACCAGGCTATAAAGGAAAAGTCATCACTGAGCACAGCACCATTACCTGGATGGCTTTTCGAAATCGATGCTTTCTATACGGAACAAGGTGCATACTCCCCGCAAATGAGTGCTTATCAGCCTCGAAGTCAATTGCCTGTTTACAAGCGTCAATTTTTTACTGACCGTGTTATTAAAGAAATAGCTCATCCTACGCCAGTAATTTTTGAAAATGAGGGTGTTCGCTTATGGCATTTACAAGATGATGTCGCTGTAGTGAGCTTTAAAAGCAAGGCGAACACAATTGGGCAATCAGTACTTGATGGACTGGAAGCTGCGATTGAAACTGCAGAGAAACAATGCCGAGGATTGATCATTTATCAACAAGACGCGAACAATTTCTGTTCCGGGGCTGATTTACGAGGTGTCTTAAATTTAATCAAAGACAATAAAATGCAAGCTTTGGACGATATGATTGCCCAATTTCAACGTGTGGCTTTACGTTTGAAATACAGTCCTATACCAACAGTAGCAGCTCTGAGAGGACGTGCTCTCGGTGGCGGTTGCGAATTAATGATGCATTGTGATGCGGTAATTGCTGCTTTTGAAGCTTATCCGGGACTGGTTGAGTTTGGGGTTGGATTGATACCCGCTGGTGGCGGATGCAAAGAAATGGCAATGCGAGCCGCACATCTGGCTCCTAAAGGCGATTTGATGACAGTACTTCAGAGTTACTACCAACAAATTGCTACTGCACAAGTTGCAAGTTCCGCTGCTGATGCAATGCAGATGGGGTATTTACGCAGTACAGACAGTTATGTGATGCATGCTGATGAAGTGCTCTATGTTGCCTTGGCCAAGATTAATTTGATGCATGCAGAAAATTATCTGCCTCCTTTAAAGAAACAGTTTCAAATCGCTGGAATTGAAGGTAAAGCACGATTACAAGCTGGTTTAGTGAATTGGTTGGAAGGTGGTTTTATTTCTCAACATGATTATTTCATTGCTACGGAGTTGGCGGCAGTGCTTTGTGGCGGCAATCTCAATCAAAATACTTTTGTTGATGAACATTGGATGCTCAAATTAGAGCGCGAAGCCTTTATAACCCTTGCTGCATCACCATTAACTCAAGCACGGATTAGTCATTTATTAGAGACTGGCAAGCCGTTACGTAATTAAGGGAGATTAAAAAATGACTAATGTATATATAGTTGACGTATTACGTACTCCTGTTGGTAAAGCACCACGTGGTGTATTTAAGAATACTTTACCTGATGATTTATTAGCGCATGTGATCAGAAATTTAATGGAGCGCAATCCATCAGTGGATCAGCAAGAAATAGGAGATATTGCAATAGGTTGTGCAATGCCTGAAGCAGAGCAAGGTATGAATGTGGCACGTATTGCCGCATTACTTGCTGATTTACCGCAATCTGTTCCAGCAATGACAATTAATCGTTTTTGTTCTTCTGGAGTACAAAGTATTGCTACAGCTGCAGAGACCATACGTTGTGGAGATATACACTTAGCACTTGCCGGTGGTGTTGAAAGTATGTCCATGGTACCTTTAGGTGGAAATAAATACACAGCAAACCCTGTTATATTTAATAATGAAGACGTTGCGATCGCATACGGCATGGGGATTACTGCAGAAAATGTTGCAAAACGTTGGGAAATTACCCGAGAGCAACAAGATGAGTTTGCTGCTGAAAGTCATAAAAAAGCTGTAGCGGCACAACAACGTGGTGACTTTAAAGCGGAAATTAGTCCTGTGGAAATTACGGTAAGACAGGCTGACTTAGCGAATGCCTCAACTTCAGTAAAGAAAAAATGGGTCAATGATGATGAAGGACCACGGGCAGATACTTCATACGAGGTCATTTCTAAATTAAAACCTGTTTTTGCCATGAAGGGAACAGTTACTGCAGGAAATAGTTCACAGACCAGTGATGGAGCTGGCATTGCTTTACTAGCCAGCGAACACGCTTTGCGCCAATACAATTTAAAACCGCTCGGACGATTGTTGAGCTACGCTGTAGCTGGTGTTCCACCTGAAATTATGGGGATTGGTCCCATCAAGGCGATCCCTATTGCCTTAAAGCGAGCAGGTATTACGTTAGATCAGCTTGATTGGATAGAGCTAAATGAGGCTTTTGCCGCCCAAGCATTAGCAGTGATTAAAGATCTTGATCTACCTCGAAGCAAGGTAAATCCTTTAGGTGGCGCTATTGCCCTGGGACATCCCTTAGGTGCTACAGGAGCGATAAGAACCGCTACTTTATTGCATGGTTTAAGAAGAACTAAAGGACGATATGGTATGGTAACCATGTGTATTGGTACAGGCATGGGAGCTGCTGCAATATTTGAGGCTTTATAGTAGGGCAGTTGTACTACCACTATAAAATTAATATTTAAACGAAGGTTGAGCCAAGGCCCAACCTTCGTTTATTGTCTCGTGAAGGCTATGCAATTTCATGTACAGTTATCAAAGGAGCTTGAAAGACAGCTTGCTCTCTTAAACACACGTTGTAAAGAAAAGATTTTTAAATAAGACGTTGCTTAGTTTTTATCGCGGAATATGATACGGCCTTTAGTTAAGTCATAAGGCGTTAGCTCAACTTTAACTTTATCACCAGTCAAAATTCTAATGTAATTTTTACGCATACGACCAGAAATGTGGGCAGTGATAACATGTCCATTTTCTAATTCAACACGAAACATGGTGTTGGGTAGGGTATCTATAACGGTACCAGCCATTTCTATATGATCTTCTTTTGCCATAGGTCTCTCAGTGATGTACCAAAATTTATAATGATTATTGGGTATAGCGTGTATACTGCACTAAAATGAAGAAAATGGCAATGTAAGCATGTCAAAATTTAACTGTTATATCATTGATCCTTGACATTTTATGGAAACTATTTTTTAAGATAAGTTTGAACCTAATGCTTTATTGATATTTAGGTGTCATGGTTGTTATAAATGCATCGCCGACATAGTCCGAAAAGTGCTTCTCTTTACTTGCTTGCGTATGATGCGGCCTAATAAGTCCTCTCAGATCAAAGTGTTCTTCTTCTTTTAAGTAATGACTTAACATCTTAATTTGCTCTGGGGCGGCTTTTTGGTCAAACAGAGTTTTTGCTGTATCGGCAAAACTTTGTATTTCCTTATCAAATTTGGCTTTGTCATGCATATATTTTGCTTTTACCTCTAGTGTATCAGTCAAGGCAGGTTCTTTAGGAGGCTTAGGAACCATTTTCCAACCATCGTGGGTTAAACCAAATCGGAGATTTTTTACCATATCCTGTTCTTGTGAGTAGTAGGAAACTTTCATGAATCCTAGAAAATGATCATCTTCTCTAATTAAAAAAACAGCTTTAGTTTCTTTTTTTTTGGCATCGTTGTTTTCTAAAACTACATGTAATTGATCGTTTTTAATTTTTCTGAAGATAACAGGAACCTTTGACTCTGGTTTTGATTCCATAGGGAAATACTCCGGCTTGTTTAATACAAACATTAACATTCCTTCAGATCATAATAGGCTAGAATGATAATGTACGACTCATATCGTATAATAATAGTACAATGTTATTGCTATTTGAAATATTAGAAGATGTTCCATAAACCGTGTTTTGTAGGATGTTGTAATGACAGGTGCAACATGTGAAGAAATTCTCTGCGCTCAATAATCTTAGCACCCAAACTTTGCAAATGATGTGTGGGAATTTGGCAATCGATAAAATCAAAGTTCCATTCTGCCAGTGTTTTACATAAATAGTAAAAAGCAATTTTTGATGCATCGGTCATCTTATGGAACATGGATTCGCCAAAGAAGGCACGGCCTAAGCTGAGCCCATACAGGCCTCCAACAAGTTCATTTTCATACCACACTTCGAAAGAATGTGCATAACCCATTTTATGCAAATGAGTATATGCCTCAATCATCTCTTGAGTTATCCATGTATTATTAATTCGGCCAGGGTTGGTAGCACATGCCATAATGACTTGACTAAATGCAGTATCCATCGTGAACTTAAAAGGTTTCTTTAATGACTTTTGCAAACTATGCGATATATTGAATTCAGTAGGGAGTAATATAAGTCTTGGATTTGGAGACCACCAAAGAATAGGTGTTCCTGGTTCGTACCAGGGAAAAACTCCTTGGCTATAAGCCTGAAGTATACGTTGAGGAGTTAAATCACCTCCAATGAATAATAAACCTTGATTATCACTAGTTTCAGGATTTGGAAAGGAGTAGTTTTCATTATAACTCAATACAATCTCCTAGATTTATCTGGAATTTTTTCTCTCACAGAGCATTATTCTATTCTACAATTATTATAAACAAGATTTGGAGGAAGCAATTGGATTATTTGTATAGTTTGGGGAATATTTTAATCCTTCTCAGTCTGTGCTTCAGGAAAGTACTGTTTATTCGTACCATATTTGTATTATCTGATTTATCGTTTTTGCTTTATGGGGCATTAGCTAATGTTCCTCCTGTTGCTTATTGGGGAATTGCGTCATTAGTCATTAATTTCGTACAGATTGGTATTTTGTTAAGAGATATGATTCCTAGAGATTTGCCTTATGATTTGCAACAAATAAAAGATTTATTTTTTTCAAGTATGCAAACGAGTGATTTTGTACGTCTGATTAAATTAAGTTATCGAGGGACTTCCAGTAATCAAGAAATACTACTTAAGGGAAGTCCTGTAGAAAACCTAATGTTGATTACTAAAGGGAAGGTCTATATTGAAGTAGAGGGGGGAATTCTTGAGCTAGGTCCCTATCACTTTATTGGTGAGATGAGTTATTTTCGAGATGGGAAAGCAAGTACTACAATCCATGCACATGAGCCTGTAGATTATTTATATTGGCGTTATACTGATTTGCATCGCTTACAAGAAAAAAAACCGCCTTTATTTATGAAAATGGTTGAGGCTATGGGTAAGGATATTATGCTGAAAATGCTTAGCCAACAAAAAGCACCTCCAGAGTCATCGGCATCGCAACCCGAGGGATAAATTTTATTCTTGGCAGAACCTGGGTTTCGCTGTGCTTCACCCAGGCTACATACGTTGTTTCTATACTTTACCTAAATTCAAATCCAAATACTGTTCTGCATCAAGAGCAGCCATGCAACCAAAGCCGGCAGAGGTAATTGCTTGTCGATACACATGGTCAGCCACATCACCACAAGCAAAGACTCCTGGAATGGACGTGCTGGTTGCCATCCCCTCTAGCCCCGATTTAATCGAAATATAACCATTATTCATGAGAAGCTGGTCTTTAAATAAATCGGTATTAGGTGTATGTCCAATAGCAATGAATACGCCATCTACATCTAATAATTCTTTTGTATCATTTTGTACATTGCGAATTAAAGCACCAGTGACTTTTTTATCATCGCCAATCACTTCATCCAGAGTAGAGTTCCATATAACTTTAATGTTGCCATTGCGTGTTTTTTCAAACAGTTTATCCTGAAGGATTTTCTCTGCGCGTAGACTGTCTCGTCGATGTACTAAAGTCACAGTGGAGGCAAGATTTGATAAATAGAGTGCTTCTTCAACTGCAGTATTTCCTCCACCAATAACACAAACTGCTTTATTACGGTAAAAAAAGCCATCGCAGGTGGCACAGGCAGAAACGCCTCGACCTTGATAAGCTGATTCTGATTCCAATCCCAGGTAACGTGCAGAAGCGCCTGTTGCAATGATCAGCGCATCACAAGTATAAGTTTCGGTATCACCGTGAAGAGTAAATGGTGCTTGTTTTAAATTCGCTTTAACAATATGATCAAAAATGATTTGGGTTTCAAAGCGTTCTGCATGTTTTTGCATTCGCTCCATTAGGGCAGGGCCTTGTAACCCCTCAATGTCTCCAGGCCAGTTATCAACATCTGTGGTGGTCGTTAGTTGACCTCCAGGTTGCATTCCAGTAATTAAAACTGGATGAAGATTGGCTCTTGCGGCATAGACCGCAGCGGTGTAACCTGCTGGTCCTGAACCTAATATAATTAAGCGATGATGATTGCTTGAGCTCATTGTCTCTGCCTTCCTTAATATTTTAATATTTTGTGTTAAGATGGCGAATATTATGACAAAAACAAAGATATGAAAATACCTATGGAAAAACAACAGTCAGGAAAAAAAGCGAGAGGTTCTAAAAATCATATGCCTAACTATGTTGTAAAGCGGCTTAGTGAGGGTAGTTTTATACTCATTTTAACAAGTGCTCTTTTTGTGCTCTTGTCATTATTCACTTATAAAATCAGCGATCCTGGATTGTCACATGCTTCAAGAGCTGGGGCCATTATTGCGAATTCAGGGGGGCAAGTTGGTGCTTATATTGCGGATGCACTTTATTTTGTATTTGGATATTTTGCATATTTGGTACCGATGGCTTTTGTTTATATCTCCTGGGCGTTATTACAAGATTTACGTGCTTTAAAGAGCCTTGATCAACGTGTTTTACTGCTTCGTTCCGTTGGTTTAATGCTTATGTTTGCTGGAGGATGTGGCTTACTAAGTCTTGAGGCTGAAATGAATCAATTGGACTCCATCCATGGCGCCGGAGGATTTATTGGGCAAGCTGTTGGTGGGGGTTGGTACCAAATGCTCAATTTGCATGGCGCAAGCTTAGTTTTATTAGCGATGCTTTTGGTGGGTACTACCTGGCTGACTGGTTTGTCATGGATAAAGGCGACCGAGCTGATTGGTTATTATACTCTATTCGTAGTGAATTACATTTCTAAAGCAGTGCAGAAAACGGCCTTTTTGATTAAGGCATTTACTGAGCGAACTAAGTCAAATGAGGTTACACCCCCCCAAAAAATGCCTCGAGAAAAACCTGCCCCTAAATTATTTAAGTCAAGAGCAGAAAAAGAGCAGGAGGTGAGTATAGCCCCTCCTGCGTTAATTACTCATGAGATAAAACCTGAAATTGTCAAACCAGTTCCAGTTAAAGAAGTAAAAGAAATTCGTATTCCTAAAGTAAGCATCTCAGGTGATTTGCCCTCTTTAACTTTGCTAGACAAAGGTGAGCCGGGTAAACCTATGGGGGGATATACACACCAAGAGTTGGAGAATGTATCACGAGAGGTAGAGCAACACTTACTCGATTTTGGTATCCAAGCGGGTGTAGTAGCAGTGCATCCAGGACCTGTAGTAACCCGTTTCGAATTACAATTGGCTGCAGGTATCAAAGTGAGCAAGCTGACTGCTTTGGCTAAAGATCTAGCTCGTTCGTTATCTGTAATTTCAGTACGTGTTGTCGAAGTAATCCCAGGTAAGACTGTAGTGGGTTTGGAGCTGCCAAATCATTCACGAGAAGTTGTTCGACTTTCGGATGTTTTATTGGCCGATGTATATCAGCAGGCTCATTCGCCAATTACTTTGGCTCTGGGTGTGGACATTGCTGGCCATCCTGTAGTTGTTGACTTAGCAAAAATGCCTCATTTATTGGTCGCAGGGACAACTGGATCTGGTAAGTCAGTTGGTATTAATGCCATGATTTTAAGTATTTTGTTTAAGGCAACTCCTGACCAGGTACGCCTAATTATGGTTGACCCTAAGATGTTGGAATTATCTGTTTATGATGGCATTCCACATTTATTAACTCCTGTTGTTACCGATATGAAAGAGGCCGCCAGTGCTTTGCGTTGGTGTGTTGAAGAAATGGAGCGTCGTTATAAATTGATGGCTGCTTTAGGGGTAAGAAACTTGGCAGGTTTTAATAGCAAAATCGCCGAAGGGATCAGTAATGGTCAACCCATCGTTAATCCTTTATGGAAGCCCGTTGATTCAATGGATGAAACAGCTCCAGAGTTGGAACTATTACCATACATTGTCGTCGTCATTGATGAGCTGGCTGATATGATGATGGTTGTGGGCAAGAAGGTAGAGCAGTTAATCGCACGCATCGCTCAAAAGGCACGTGCTGCGGGAATTCATATGATTCTAGCGACCCAAAGACCTTCGGTAGATGTTTTGACTGGGTTAATTAAATCAAATATTCCGACACGAATTTCATTCCAAGTTTCGTCAAAAATTGATTCTCGTACTATATTAGATCAACAAGGTGCTGAACAATTATTAGGGCATGGAGACATGCTGTATTTGGCACCGGGAAGTGGGGCGCCTTTACGAGTTCATGGTGCTTTTGTTGATGATAAAGAAGTGCATCGCATTGCGGATGATTGGCGTGCTCGTGGAGCGCCTGATTATATTGATGATATTTTAAAGCTGACTGGGGATGGAAATGAGGGTGGTTCTGATGAGGATGGACAATCTGCCGAGGATGATGATCCTCTTTATGATCAAGCTGTAGAGTTCGTTATTCAAACACGTAAAGCCAGTATTTCTGCTGTACAGCGACGTCTAAAAATAGGCTACAACCGTGCAGCACGAATGGTTGAAGAAATGGAACGAACAGGAATTGTAGGTCCACTAGATGGTGGTTATCGAGATGTCTTAGTGTCATCTGTGACGGAGGATTAATTATGAAAAAAATATTAATCGCATTACTTTTAAGTGTTTCTACAGCTGTATTTAGTGAAACCCCTGATGTGTTACTGCAGGCTAAATTAAATGGAATTCGTTCCATGACAGCTGTTTTCAAGCAAACAGTAAAAGCAAAGCATCGGGTAATATCTACTTCATCAGGAACCATGGCATTACAAAGACCTGGTCGATTCCGTTGGCAAACTGCACAACCGATGGCGCAATTAATGGTTGCTGATGGTCAGAAAATTTGGGTCTATGATAAAGACTTAGAGCAAGTAACCGTTAAAACACAACGAAAAGGTTTGGGGGGGACGGCTGCTTTATTCTTAAGTGGTTATGATAACACCGTAACCCGAGATTTTAATGTGAGTCAGAGTACTGTAGGTAATAACCTGGTCTTTGATCTGAAGTCAAAATCATCTAAAGCAAATTTTCAACGTATAAAACTGGTATTTCGTCAAAATAATCTCACTGGGTTGGAGTTATACGATCAATTAGGCCAAGTGACTACCGTTCGATTATCAGAAATTAAATTAAACCCGAAATTGGCAACCAGTTTATTTCAATTCAAAACGCCAAAAGGGGTTGATGTGGTACAGCAATGAGTTTGTTTGAGACAATGCCCAATACGCCACTAGCAGAACTTTTAAGACCCAAAAGTCTGGATGAAGTGATTGGGCAAAGTCATTTATTGGGTGATGGTAAATCTTTGCGACTTAGTTTTGCGAGTAAAAAACTTCATTCGATGATTTTATGGGGGCCACCAGGAGTTGGTAAAACAACAATTGCCCGTATTGCTGCTGATGCATTTGATTGCGACTGGATTGCACTTTCTGCAGTTTTCTCAGGAGTTAAAGATATTCGTGCAGCGGTTGAGCAAGCTCAGGATAATTTAACCCACGGTAATCACACAATATTGTTTATCGATGAAATTCATCGTTTTAACAAAGCCCAACAAGATGCGCTATTGCCTTACACCGAATCAGGTTTGGTCACTTTTATAGGGGCTACAACAGAAAATCCTTCTTTTGAAGTGAATTCCGCTTTGTTATCGCGTGCTCAGGTTTATGTTTTAAAATCTTTGACTGATGAAGAGTTGAGACAATTGTTTCAAAAAGCATATCAAGCAGTTTTATCTCCTATTCAATTCGATGATGCTGCACTAGAAATAATCATTGGATTTGCTGATGGTGATGCACGACGATTATTGAATAGCCTTGAACAATTGCATGCTGCGTGTACTGCATTGAATAATGTGCATGTGACTAAAGAATTTGTAATGAATGCTCTGGCGGAACAAGTCAGGCGTTTTGATAAAAGTGGGGAAAATTTTTACGATCAAATTTCGGCGCTGCATAAGTCAGTGCGTGGTTCTAATCCGGATGCTGCACTTTATTGGCTCTGTCGTATGTTCGATGGGGGAGTAGACCCTCGTTATTTGGCGCGACGTATTGTGAGAATGGCTTGGGAAGATATTGGCCTAGCTGATCCCCGTGCCGCCCAAATTGCAAATGATGCAGCAGTGACTTATGAACGATTAGGTTCTCCTGAAGGAGAACTCGCATTGGCACAAGCGGTCATTTATTTGTCAATCGCTGCAAAAAGTAATGCGGGCTATGTTGCTTTTAACCAAGCGATGGATTTTGTAAAGCGAGATAAATCGCGAGAAGTTCCTGTTCATTTGCGCAATGCACCTACACGCTTAATGAAAGAGTTAGGATATGGAAAAAAATATCGTTATGCTCATGATGAGCCGCATGCGTATGCAGCTGGAGAACATTATTTACCAGAAGGAATGCAGGATCCTGGATGGTATAAACCCGTACCACGTGGTTTGGAACTAAAAATAGCAGAGAAACTTGCCTTTTTAAAATCACTGGATGAAAAGAATCAGAAGTCATAATCTGCAATGTAGCCTGGGTGCTTGCAACCGGAGGCGCTATTCATTATCAGTCCTGGCTGCAAGCAACCAGGTTAGCTCAGATCTCGTTTTATAATTTACAATCCACCACATTCCAATTTGACTCAACGATATTTGCTCCTGCTTCATGATATCGACTGTAGTTAAACATCAATGGTTTGTCATGACTAAAAAAAGGTGCGTATGAATTTCTATAGGTTATTGGGTTATCTGTTAGGAAGACAGAGCAAGTATTTGGCAACAATTGTGCAACGCTTTTTATATTTTTATAACGCGAACTCCCACTAATGTATCCGTGATCAAAACCTAAGAAAGCCAGATAAGGTTCTCCGTGACTTTCTTTTTCAATAATTTTTGCTGCAAAACCATTGAAGCTACGAATTCTGAATTGGTCATCTCCATCTAAGTATTTACTCTGAAAGCTTTTAATATAAGATAAAATTGCAGGATAAGAGTCTAGAGCAACTACGCGTATACCTGCTTTTTTGGCTGCCTTTACAATAGCAGTATAACCGGAAAAGCCACAATCACTAGCCAAGTCTTTACAATGTAAATAAGCCGCTAATTCAGTAGGAAGTTCTTCATGGGGGCTATTAAAATACTCATCAAGTAATTTTTGATGACGATCATAAAGGAGAAACTCAAAAAACAAAGTTTTTACACCTAATTGTTTAAAATATTCTAAATTTTCTGCGAGGAATTTTTTGGGAAATTTATGATGATGAATTTCACAAAGATAAATTCCCAAGGAAGTTGCGTTTTTATTTTTTAACTCATTGAATGATTTTTTTAAGGCTTCCTTTCTTTGCGGTACTGATAAATAAGAATGTGATGCTTGGGAGAAGCTCCAACAATTATGGGGATAATTTTTTTGCTGTGATAAGTCAACGGATAATTGACATAAAGATTTAATTTCAGAGACATATTCTTCTGCTGATTTATGATGCCAAAGCACATAGTGATTGCCTTCCCAGCTTGAACTAAAAGGCTGTTGTGTTAGATGGAGTTGCAGCTTGTTATCAAAATTTGTATACGTGATTAAAACATCCAGCTCATCTGGATGGTAATCAAAATGAATTTGTCGTTTCTCATCATCAAAATAAATTTTGATGTGTTCCAACGGAAAGCCTTTTATAACCAATGCAACAATTAAGTCCTGATAGCATTGTTTGATGATCGGATAATCGATTTCATCAATAGACTCGTTGTTTACCCCTTTTAAAATGCATATGCTCATAGATAAGCCCTCTAATGTGTAACAAGGGCGCTTTTTTTTAGAGTATATCCTGAACACTGGTATTGGGAATGCGAGGTTATAGCGCCATATTCGACAGCGCATGCCCAACCTGAAAAACAGTGTTCAGGTTGGGCATGTGCATAGTCATGTTAAGACGCATTAGTGTCATAAAATCACATTTATTGATTAATTTAATATCAATAGGAGTAACATGGTTATTATTTAATGTCAATAAAAAGAGGGAGCAAAGTTTAATATAATTAATTACATGATTTTAAATATATTTTCATTTTATCTTAAATTTGTTACAGTCTTCTTATTAATTATAATAATTTCATCCAGTATGCATTATTCTAATTACCAAACATGTGCTGTAAGACCACATATACCTCTTTCTGAGTGGGATATTTTATCTAGCTTACCAACGGCTTTGGTTATTATTAATTCCCAAGGGCGTATCGTATGGCTAAATCCACCAGCTGAAGCAATGCTAGGATATGGATTACTCGATTCCTTATGGTTAGATGTAATTTTACGCGCTTTTGTTCCTCGCGCAGATGACGGTCATGAAGTATCTCTTGCAGATGGTCGCCGCGCCCATGTAGCTATAGCAACTTTGGACAGTTTACCTGGAATATTAGTCAGTTTAACGGATATAACTGCTACAAGAGATTATGAAAAAGCTAAAGAAAATGAAAAGCGTTTAGTCTCAATTGGTACCATGACTGCACAGCTTGCACATCAAATTAGGACACCCCTGGCTTCGGCAATGTTGTATACAGAACATTTGAATAATCTCCCTGATCTAGATGTACGCACTCAAAGTTGGATTCATCGATTGCAAGAGTGTCATACCAGCATTGAGCAGCAAATTCAGGACTTATTACTGTTTGCACGAGGCACAACAATAGAGCCGACGAGTATGGATATGAGTTATTGGTGTTCTTTACTTGTACAACGTGCGCAGCCTTATGTTTTGGCTCGTAATGTAACTTTCAATGTGAACAATCAGTTGTTTACTGGTGAGTCATTAATTCATTCAGAGTCATTAATTGGTGCTGTTTTAAACTTGGTGATCAATTCATTGCAATCTGATGCAACAGAAATTAATTTAACACTTGCATCTATGGATGATTCGGGTATACAAATATTAGTAGAGGACAATGGTAAGGGAATGACAGAAGAGGTGAAGAGCCAAGCGTTTTCACCTTTTTATACTACAAAGGCTCAAGGTAATGGTTTGGGTTTGGCAGTCGTTTATGCAGTAGTAAAAGCGCACGGCGGTCGTGTGAGCCTCGAATCTACAGAAGGAGTAGGTACACAAGTTAATTTGTTTTTGCCGTAATATGTTGAGTCGTCATCCTGAGCATGACAGAGTACTTCTATTTAAATTCATGAAGCACTTTGTTACGCTCGGGATGATATCCTTTTTATAACACTTAGAAAAAGGACTTTTTTATGAGTCATGTTTTAATCGTTGAAGATGATCCAGTATTAAGGGAAGCGCTGGCTGAAACAATGACTATTGCTGGCCATACATATATTACCGCTAAAGATGGCAAGGAAGCTCTAGCCCTTCTTGAAATTCATAACCCATCTGTTGTTTTAACGGATATTCGCATGGATGAACTTGATGGCAATCAGTTACTCGCAGAGATCCAAAAAAGAAGACTTGGATTGCCTGTGATTTTGATGACGGCTTATGGATCCGTACAAGATGCAGTGAATGCGCTTCATCATGGCGCAGTAGATTATTTACAAAAGCCATTCAGTGCTCAGGTATTAACTGAAAAAATCAATCAATACATTAAAGTAGAGTTTGATGAAGACACTGGAGAACCCATTGCCAAAGATCCTAAAAGTCAGGCTTTACTGACTATGGCATTAAAAGTTGCACAATCGGATGTTGGTGTGATGATTAGTGGTGAAAGTGGGACCGGTAAAGAGGTTTTAGCTCACTTTATTCACGATCATTCGTCGCGTAAAAAGCAGCCTTTCATTGCAATTAATTGTGCAGCAATCCCTGAGCAAATGCTGGAGGCTACTTTATTTGGCTATGAAAAGGGCTCTTTTACTGGGGCTTATAAATCAACTCCTGGAAAGTTTGAGCAAGCACAAGGTGGGACTTTGCTTCTGGATGAAGTTAGTGAAATGCCCTTAAGTTTACAGGCTAAACTGCTTCGTGTTTTGCAAGAGAAAGAAGTGGAGCGAATTGGTGCTAATAAAACAATTAGCTTAGATGTACGCATATTAGCCACCACCAATAGACAACTTAAAGATGAAGTAAAGGCAGGACGTTTTAGGGAGGATTTGTTTTATCGTTTGAATGTTTTTCCCTTACAATGGCACCCCTTACGTGAGCGAAAGAATGATATTATTCCTTTAGCGAATTATTTGATACGTAAACATTGCCAACATAAACAGCCCGTGGTCCCAGTGATTTGTCCTGCTGCTCAGAAACTGATGCTGGCTTATCCTTGGCCAGGAAATGCGAGAGAGTTAGATAATGTGATTCAACGAGCATTAGTGTTACAAACGCAAGGCATTATAGAAGCAGAGCACTTGCAATTGTCATTAACTGCAACATTGATTCCTGAAACAACTCCAGCTGCTCACAGTAAAAATTTGCAAATTCATGAATTTGAATTGATTGAAAAAACTTTATTGGAGAATGAAGGGAATAGACAAAAAGTAGCTGCTTTATTAGGTGTGAGTGAACGAACATTACGTTATAAGCTAGCAAAAATGCGCGAAGAAGGGTATACAGTATAAAAGATTGTGTATGCCTGGGTAGATAGAAGGGACAATAAGCAAACAATTAAGAGGTAAATAGGGATATGAGTGATATTAATACAGTAAACCTGCTAAACCAGATAAAGACAATGTCTGCTAAGGCCGAGGGTGGAGTTATAGAAACAGAGACGAATCAATCTCCCTTTGGTACAGTATTCCAACAAGCATTAAACCAAGTTAATGATTTAAACCAAACCGCCGACGCTTTAAAAACCCGTTTTGAAATGGGCGATCCTAATATTAGTTTAGGGGAAGTGATGATAGCAACCCAAAAGTCCAACTTGGGGCTTGAGGCTACTGTTCGAGTTCGTAACAAAGTGGTACAAGCATATCAAGATATAATGAATATGCCAGTATAATTAGGAGCTTGATATGGCGTTGGCTGATAGTGCATCAACAGTAGCAGCAAAGTTTGCAAATCTATCTATTGCCCGACAAGTAGGCTTGTTAATAGGGATAGCAGCAAGCATAGCAATTGGTTTAGCAGTAGTTTTATGGTCTCGCGATCCAAATTATGTACCTTTATACACACAAATGAATGCACGTGACGCAGCCGAAGTGGTATCTGCACTCGAACGTAATGGTATTGATTTTAAGATTGACAGTAATAACAGCATGGTTATGGTGGCTGCAGAGAATCTGCAACATGTACGCCTCAAATTGGCAATGGAAGGATTACCTCGTGAACCAGCGGGTTCAGATGAACTTTTTTCCAACTCCAACGCATTTAATAGCAGTCAATTTATGGAAAATGCACGTTATAAACAGGCATTGGAAGCGGAGTTGGCACGCACTATAAGTAAATTCAATGATATTAAATCAGCCCGAGTGCATCTTGCAATTCCGCGTGAGTCAGCATTTGTTCGTGATGCACATGAGCCGAGTGCATCGGTTTTTCTTGATGTTTACTCCGGTTTAGAACTTAAAAAGCATACGATTGCTGCTATTGTGAATTTGGTTGCATCCAGTATTCCAAACCTATCAGCAAGTCGTGTTACTGTAGTTGATCAAGATGGGCAGTTATTAAATGAAGGTGGCGGGCAAACTCTTTTTTCAGATACCGAACGCTTTTTAGATTACAGGCAAAATTTAGAACGTCAGTATGCGCAAAAGATTCAAGATATCTTAACGCCAATACTTGGTTATGGTCGTGTTAGAGCAAAAGTTTCTGCTGATGTTGATTTTACAAGTTACGAGCAAACACAAGAACTGTTTAATCCGGAGCAACCTTCTTTGCGTAGTGAACAATCTATGGAAGAAAAGCGCAGCGCTTCAAATGAAGCAGTTGGAGTCCCTGGCACTTTATCCAATATTCCACAAAATAATCCTGCGCTTGCTCCCAAGAATACTCCTCCTAAAAATGCACCGCCACAAGCACAAACGCAAACTACATCCGATACAAATCAAGCCACTGATTCACGTACACAGAGTACTAAAAATTTCGAGTTGGATAAAACAGTAAGCCACACTAAAAATCAACCGGGAACAATTAAACGACTTAGTGTCGCTGTTTTGGTAGACAATCGAGCGGTGATGGATGAAAAAACTAAAAAAATGACTAAAACCCCGTTGACTCCAAAGGAAATAAAGCAAATCCAATTGTTAGTTGCTGATGCCATTGGATTAAATGCGCAGCGAGGCGATAGTTTGAACGTCATCAATACTGATTTTGTTAAGCCTGAACCTATAGCAGCTATTCCTGAGGAGCGTTTTTGGCAGAAAGATATTTTCTGGTCCATAGTCAAGCAAGCAGCAGGTGCCTTATTTGTTTTGGCATTAATTTTTGGTGTGCTAAGACCTATGCTTAAGACGTTGGCAAGTAATCGAAATGTTGGTAATGTTCCGACTGAGGAGCAACCTCTCGGTAATTTAACCTATGATGGGACAATCTCAATCAAAGATGCAAATGATTATGAGTCACAATTAAATTTATTACGCCAGGTTGTTGATAAGGAACCCAAAAGGGTAGCACAGGTTGTTAAAAATTGGGTTGATCGGGGGTAGTTATGGATGGAATAGAGCGCGCAGCCATTTTGCTATTAAGTATGGGTGAAAAAAATGCAGCTGAAGTATTAAGACATCTAGAGCCGAGACAGGTACAGAAGGTTGGTGTTGCAATGACGACACTCAGTAATGTAACTAAGGCGAAAATGGAAAATGTTTTGATCGAGTTTACGAACGCGATTGGAGAGCAGACAAGTTTAACAGTAGATACAGAGCATTATTTGCGTACTGTACTCATTGAAGCATTAGGATTGGAAAAAGCAACTCCATTTATTGACCGGATCTTAGTATCTGATAAAGACAGTGGGCTTAATCGCTTAAAATGGTTGGATGGTCGCTTAATCGCCGATGTTATTCGTAACGAACACCCGCAAATTATTGCAACCATATTAATTCATTTGGATAGTGAGCAAGCTGCTGAAGTAGTACGTTATTTTAGTATGGAAAAACGATCGGAAGTGTTATTGCGTATGTGTAATATCGATACCGTTAAACCAGAGGCCATTTCAGAGCTTGGGCAAGTCATCGAAAAACAACTCAGTGGACAGAAGATAAGTAAAAGCGCCTCCGTAGGAGGAATTAAGAGTGTTGCAGATGTGATTAACTATTTTGATGGCGCTATGGAAGAAGAGGTACTGAATAAAATTAAAGATTGGGATCAAGATCTAAGCGAAAAAATCCGCGACAAAATGTTTGTTTTTGAGAATTTGGTAGATATGGATGATCGAAGCATGCAAACATTATTACGTGATGTGACACCCGAACAATTAAAATTGGCATTAAAAGGTACTACTGAGCCAACTAAAGAAAAAATATTTTCCAATATGTCTAAGCGAGCTGCTGACTTATTGCGTGAGGATATTGAATTACAAGGACCGGTCAAGGTTGTTGATGTGGAGCGTGCACAACGTGATATTCTCGCCGTAGCCAAAAATCTTGCTGAAGATGGCAAAATTGCACTGGGTTCTAAAGGTGGCGATGAGATGATATAGGCTGTAGTCTGGTGTGAATACCTCGCCATCTTGAACGAAGCGAGGGCTCTCTAGGTTGTAGCACTGTGCTATGATAGGAGATTTGTTGTTGTAGCCGGGATGATGGTCAAAAGGCTACTTTTTTATGATGGAATATGATTTCAGGATGATAAGTATATGTCGAATGAATTTGAGCCCTACTTGAAGAAAAAAGGGAATAATCAGGGGTTTAGTGTTTGGGAATACGAATCGATTATTGATAAAGAAGCACAAGTAGAAATTAATGAGGAAGAGCGCTTTCTTGCTGAATGCGAGCGGTTAAAAAATGAAGCGATAGACAAAGGTTATGCAGAAGGGATGCAACGAGCCCAGGCTGAAATTACTGAAAAAAGACAACAGTTTGTACGTTGGTTTGATATATTAAAAAATCCTGTAAAACTTCTTGATGAACAAGTAACCCAAGAAATAATTCAAACTATAATTTGGTTAAGCCAACATTGTATCGGTGTTGAGCTATCTGTTCATCCGGACAAGTTAAAAAATTTATTCGACTCCATCAAATCAGAACTACCCTCCTTAAAAGCGTACAAAGTGCTTGCCATGCATCCAGAAGATGTGAACTGGGTTCAAAGTGAGTTTAATGAAAAGGGGATAGACGGCTTACAGGAAATTTTGGTAGCAGATCCTTCATTAAGTCGAGGTGATTTTTATCTAAAAGGTGAGTATAGTGAATTAGATGGTCGAATATACACCCGTTTAACGACCTTATTCGCGAAACATATAACTCAAGATAATCTGATTACACCTATGAAAGATCAGGATTGATCGATGAAAATTTATGAACCTCATTTGATTAAAATACTTCCTGAAATTCGTGAAAAAGAGCAACTAGGATTATTGCATTGTGGTCGCATAAGTCGTGCTGTAGGTCTCACTCTGGAGGCCAAGGGGTTCAATCAACCTGTTGGAGCACGTTGTTTTATTACCATTGATGCCTCACATACTATTGAAGCTGAGGTAGTTGGGTTTGGCCATGAACGGGCGTATTTGATGTCTATAGGTGCGATCCAGGGACTTGCGCCAGGGATGATTATTACGCCAACAGGACGTGTTGCACAAGTTGAGGTAGGAAGCCAATTATTGGGACGAATTGTAAATGGTTCAGGAACGCTTATAGATGAAGGAGCCCGTCTTGAGCTAAATGAAGCGTACCCTTTAATTAGCCCGGCTATTAATCCTTTAAAAAGAGCGGTTATTGATACTCCTTTAGATGTAGGAATACGTGCAATTAATGGACTACTTACTGTTGGACGTGGTCAGCGAATAGGACTATTTGCAGGTTCAGGAGTGGGGAAATCTGTTTTGTTAGGCATGATGACCCGGTTTACCAAAGCAGATGTTGTGGTTGTTGGATTGATTGGTGAGCGGGGTAGGGAGGTCAAAGAGTTCATTGAATTAAATTTAGGTACAGAGGGCTTAAAACGTGCGGTTGTCGTCGCCGCTCCTGCAGATGAAAGTCCACTAATGCGATTACATGGCGCTAAAGTTGCTACAAGTATTGCTGAATATTTCCGTGATCAAGGCAAACATGTCTTACTCCTTATGGACTCTTTAACTCGTTTTGCGCAGGCACAAAGAGAGATTGCTCTTTCTATAGGTGAAGCACCAGCAACTAAAGGTTATCCGCCCTCAGTTTTTGCTGAACTACCCAAACTCGTTGAACGTGCCGGTAATGGCGAACTAGGAAGTGGTTCGATTACTGCATTTTATACTGTTTTAACTGAGGGGGATGATTTGCAAGATCCCATCGCTGATTCTGCGCGGGCTATTTTGGATGGACATATCGTATTAAGTCGCTCTATTGCTGAAGAAGGACAATACCCTGCTATTGATTTGGAAGCGTCTATCAGTCGTGTAATGCAAACTATAGTATCTAAGCAACAAATGGATGATATGTTATTATTCAAAAAGAATTTATCGCTTTATGAAAAAAATAAAGACTTCATATTGCTTGGTGCTTATGCCAAAGGAAGTGATCCAAATCTTGATAAGGCGATTCAAGCGAGAGATAAAATTCGCGAATATATGGAACAAGGTATTAATGAGCGGTTTGATTATAAGGACAGTGTAGATATGTTAACCCATTTAGCATCATCTTTTGGAGCTAATGGATGAGCCAACGATTAGAACGTTTAAAGCAGCTTCTGCAGATTAAAAAGGATGCGACTCAAGCTGCATATCAAGAACTCTTAAAAGCGCAAGAGCAATTCAAGCAAAATAAAATAAAACATGAGCAATTAGTGATTTATCGTCAGGATTACCTAAAGCAAGTTGAGAAAATTGGTGAACAAGGAACGATAGTTGCCCGACTACGCAACCGCATCGATTTTATTAGCCATTTGGATACAGCTTTAATACAATTGAATGGGCATTTGGCTTATTTAGGAAAGGTAAAGGCTAAGGCCGAACTTAATTATAAGCAAGCGAAAATTTCTGAAGAAGGAGTCAGCCTTTTGATCGAGCGAGTTAATAAGAGCGAACAAGTCAAATTACAGCGCATTGAGCAAAAAGAAAATGATGAGTATGCGCAAAAGCAATGGTATAGTAAACACACCAATGAGTAATCGAACACTAAGCGTGAACAAAGTACTAAAAAGAATTTGGATGCTTTTAGCGGTCTTGATTATTTTTATGGCTGTATTATCCAGCATTTTTCGTTCTCTGACTCCCTGGGCAAAAGAATATAAGGGAGAAGTCGAGCATCATCTGTCAATTTTAATAGGACAACCGGTAACCATTCAAACCATGGAAACTGGATGGCATTGGTTTCAACCGATGCTTAAATTGAATCAAGTCACTTTGGGAGACGATTCAAAACATAACTTTCGTATCAATAAATTGTTAGTTGGCATTAATTTATTTAAATCCCTATGGAGTTGGCAGATACAACCCGGGGTTCTCTATATCGACGATATGCATCTGAATTTGAGAGAAATAGATAATCACTGGGCTATCGATGGTGTTGCAACTGACTCATTAAATACCAGCGATATGACCCCAGAGAAGACCAAGCAAATTTTGATTTGGCTATCACAACAAGAACATTTGATCATTAAACATGTTACCGCATATTTCCATTTTAGTGATGGAGGATTGATTCCTGTTAATGTGTTAAATATATCTGTGGCAAATAGAAGCGGGCATTATAAGTTTAAGGGCGAAGCACGGCTTGAACAAACAAATAGCACTGATTTTCGACTTTTAGGCGATGGATATTTTGATCCGGAACACTTTGAGGACATTGAAGGAAAATTTTATTTCTCAGCTAAAAATATAGTACCTGCTCAGTGGCAAAGTCTATTCCCAAAGACAACGGAGCATTTAGAAGGTGGCAAGGGTAATATTGATTTATGGCTCGATATGCATCATGGTGCAGTTTCTTCAGTGCAAGCACAGGTATCATTTAAGCGACTTGCTTGGCGGTTGCTGAATAATCAACAGAGCCAATTGATTCAATCATTCTTTGCTAACCTTTCTTGGAAACCCGATAATTTAGGTTGGCAGCTCCATATTGATCCAATCAAATTACGTATCGGTGGTGTAACATGGCCTGAGAATCAATTATTGCTGAAATACAATAAGGAGCAACAAAGTTATCTATTATTTGTAAAATCAATCATTATTGAATCATTGTTGTCTAACGCCATTAACTGGCCAGAAAGTATCCAGGGCTTATTGGACATGAAACCACAGGGAGCCTTAAAGGATACCCAGATTCTTGTTACATTGAATAACACTGTTTCAGTCATTCCTCCAATTCCATTTTTCGGTACCGTTGCAAACGAGCACTCACAGACACAATCTACAACTTCTTCAGCCACGGCACAAAACTCTATGGATCTAGTACAAAAAGGCGAGAAGTTTTCCATTAATGATTATTCAATAAATTATGTTTTAACACGATTTGAGCAGTTAGGATGGAATGCTAAAGACAATATACCCCAAGTAAAAAATCTTTCTGGTGTAATTAATTGGCAACCAGACCAGGGGCGTTTGGAGTTTGACTCTGAAAATACATCAATTAAAGTAAAAGGTTATCCAGAGCAAACATTGACATTACTCAATGGTGCTCTTGAGTGGAAAGAGTTGAGTGATGGTTTACGCATTAGTATGGAGCGATTTGTAATAAATCAGCCAGAGCTCACATTAAGTTTACAAGGTGCTGTAGATCAAGTGACTCGCCACTCTGTAGGCCATATTCGTCTTGGCCTAGAGTTTGCTGGTAAAAACTGGCAGCAATGGACTGTGTTTTTGCCTAAAAAATACATGAAACCCAAATTATATTTCTGGCTAAAAAATGATGTGAAACGTATTGCTGAGGCCAGTGGAAAAATAACACTCAATGGTTTAGCCAAAGATTTCCCTTTTGATAATAATACAGGCGAATTCTCTATAGAGAGTTATGCAAGCGGGGGAGAGATTGCGATTAACTCCAAATGGCAGGTCGTAAAAGAGATCGATGGATACATACATTTAAAAAATCGTAACCTCAATATTGATATAGTCCATGCTAATTTTCATGGTGTACCTGCAAAAGATATGCATTTACGTATAGATAGCATAGGGAATAACAAAGAGAATTTATTGGTAAATGGAACAATTGATGCATCAGTACAAAAAATGATGAATTATGTTATGGCTTCTCCTTTAAGGAAAAAGCTATCACTCTTGAAAATGCTTTCGGTGAAAGGTACAGCGTTAGTCAAATTAAGCGTACAAGTCCCTTTATATCCGGAAAATGATGATGTACTTGCGAAAGGTAATGTGACATTTAAAAAAAACACCCTGCTGGTGAATTATGAGTTAGCTCAATTTGCTGCACGAAATTTATCAGGTACGTTGATGTTTGATGAAGCAGGAGTAACAGACAGTTACCTTTTTGCTGATATCTTGGGACACCCAATGAACATCAAGATTCAATCGGTTAAATTACCCAAGCCTGCTACTACGATTGCTATTAATGGAAAATGTTCTGTTGATTCCTTGAAGAATCAATTTAAATTACCTTTGTTTGATTTAGTGGAAGGTTCTTTTAATGCAAATGCTTTATTAAAGTTAAGCGATAAACCTTCTGAAGCGGACAGCATTAGCTTTAATAGTACTTTGGAGGGCTTAGATGTCAACTTGCCTGCACCTTTAGGTAAAAAATCAGATACAAAGGCACCACTGGAGTTAAATCTTGAACTCAAATCAAAAAAATTAATTCGCTTGCGTGGTCGTTATGATAATCGTTTAAGTGCTGATTTGTTATTTAAAAACGCGAAGGAAGGTTATGCCTTTAATTCAGGCCAATTACGTTTAGGTAGCGAAAATGCTGTAAATCAGAATTTACCAGGATTGTCTGTTGTTGGCAGGTTACAAGGATTTGATCTACAAGAATGGAAAGACATATTTGATCAATTTCCTGCAGCGAAAACCAATACCTCTATGCTGTCAAATCTGCGAATTATCAATGTAACCATAGATAAGCTCGATTTTTTGAGGCAACAGTTTAATCAAATGGTTGTTAAAGCAAAAATATTGCCTAATAAAGACTGGTCTTTTAATTTACAACAAAAAAATATTGCAGCTGACTTAACCTATCGTCCTCTTGCGAATGAATTAAGTGGGCATGTGCGTTATTTGCATTTGGACAAGATTGATACCGCAAGTGATGAACTTGCTGAGACGACACAACTGCATCCGGATCAAATACCAAACCTTAATTTACGCATTGACAATTTATCTGTGGGTAAAATACAAGTTGGTGATTTAACTTTGAAAAGTCAATCGACTGCTGAAAAATGGAAAATGGAGTATTGTCAGATTAATTCTCCAGTATATCAGATCAATGCCCAGGGAGAATGGACTCAAAAAGAGAATATAAATCAGACCAATCTTGATGTAAAACTGAACATCACTAATTTAGCTAAAACTTTAGAGCGTTGGAATGTAATGCCTGCTGTTCATGCCAAAAAAGGATATATGGAGTTTCATGGCGGTTGGAAAAAAGGTATATATCAATTTTCTCTTGCCTCGCTGAAAGGTAATATGTATTTACAACTTAAAAATGGAAGAATTACGCATTTAAGCAAGGAAACTGAAGAAAAATTAGATCTTGGTAAGTTATTAAGCATCCTAAGCTTACAGACTATTCCACGACGCTTACAGTTAGATTTTAGTGATTTGGCGCATCAAGGATATAGTTTTGATATTTTTGAAGGTAACTTTGTTGTGAGTAAAGGAATTATGAGTACACAAGACAGTTATCTTGATGGCCCAGTTGCTTATGCAGGCATGAAAGGAGGCCTTGATTTGGTCAAACATACTTATGACCTGAATTTAAAAATATCGCCACATATAACTGCAAGTTTACCGGTCGTCGCGACGATTGCGGGAGGCCCTGTGGCTGGTGTCGCTGCTTGGGTGGCGAACAAAATTATTAATCAAAGCATGCAAAAAATTTCTGGATACAGTTATAAAATTTCAGGGCCATGGAATGAGCCTGTTGTACAGCAACTTAATATTGTAAAGAAGCTAATGAAAAAAGAAGCTCATAACTGAGAGGCCGTAGCTTTGTAGCTTGGGTGCAACGGCAGCCGACCCCGGAAGCTTAGCGTCACCCATTGTTGCGCTCGGAATGATTCCACGGTACCCAAGCTACAAAGTTATAAAAAAATCCGGGTTATAAAGCACTCTGCTACAATTAACAAAAAAAACGAAGACTTGAATGTTACATCTTATATTTGATCGTTATTGGGATATTTGCTTATTAAGAGATAGCCCAGAAAATACGCCTTATTCCGTTACTCGAATGGTTTTGAGCGGCATTTTGTTGGCGTTACTGATGACGGTTGAATGGAATTATTCTTATTTTAACTCTTCCGAAGATATGATAAATAATGCATTTATTTCGATATGCTTGGTCATTTCTTATGTTATTTATACTTATCTAATTTTGTATTTTAAAGGATTGACCTCTCGGCTGGTACAAACCGTTACCTCATTATATTGTATTAATATTGTTATCCATATATTGGTCACTCCTTTATTGATCCTTGCACCTTATTTATCGCTTATTCATTTAAGGAATCCTTTATTTTTATTTGTTGGTATTGTCTATTTATTTTTAAGTTTAGGCTTATCTGTTTGGGAATTTGTTATCACTGCACATATTTATAAATTCGCATTAAATATAACAGCAATTCAATCCGTATTAGCGGCATTTGGTTTAATTGCGGTTAATGTTTTAACTGTTTCTTTATTACAATGAGATTAGGATTATTATGCACTTACATATTTTAGGTATAAGCGGAACTTTTATGAGCGCCCTGGCTTTACTGGCGCGTGATGCGGGATATAAGGTAACTGGAAGTGATGCTAATTGTTACCCGCCAGTAAGTGATTTGCTTGCAGCAAAAGGGATAGCTTGGACTGATGGTTATGATGATGCAACCTTAGCACTACAAGCCGATTTAATTATTGTGGGCAATGCAATAAAAAGAGGTATGCCTGTGCTTGAGGCAGTAATAGAAGCTGGAAAACAATACACTTCTGGGCCTCAATGGCTTGCTGAAAATATTCTATCCAAATACCAAGTCATCGCTGTTTCTGGTACCCACGGTAAAACGACGACTACTTCAATGATAGCTTGGATTTTACATCAAGCAGGACTTAATCCTGGTTTTTTAATTGGGGGGGTGTCATCTGATTTTAAAACAAGTGCATGCTTAGGATCAGGCAAATGGTTTGTGATTGAAGCAGACGAATATGATAGTGCTTTTTTCGACAAACGTCCCAAATTTATGCATTACCGACCCAGAATTGCTATTTTAAATAATCTGGAGTTTGACCATGCAGATATTTATCCTGATTTGGCTGCGATTCAATTACAATTTCATTATTTGTTAAGAACTATTCCGGCGAGTGGTGTTGCGATTAAGCCTCGAGATGATAAAGCATTGAATGAGGTCATTGCTCGTGGTCAATATTCCCGAATTGAAGAGCTGGCTTTGGATGGCGATGCCCAATGGTCAGCGCAATTGATAGAAGAAAATGGCTCCGCATTTAAAGTGTTGCATCATGGAAAAGAGGTCGCTGAGGTTAGATGGTCTTTGATCGGGCGTTTTAATGTGGAAAATGGTTTAGCTGCTCTTGCTGCAAGTGTTAATGCTGGCGTCAGTCCAAACGTAGCAGCGGAGGCTTTAGAGCGTTTTACCCCAGTAAAGCGTCGTTTGGAGGTGCGATCAAATCGACATGGCGTAACAGTTTATGATGATTTTGCGCATCATCCTACTGCCATTATGCGAACAGTTGACGCTTTACAACGAAGTAACCGCCATCAACGTATTTTTGCTGTATTAGAGTTTGCATCGTATACCATGCGCACGGGAGTTCATGCAGATGAAATGGCACATGCCTTGAAACCAGTTCAAGGTGCTTATGTTTTAGAACCACATGATTTTAATTTGAACGAAACTTTGGGAAATTGGACTTGTCCCTATAAAATTTGCAAAGACCATGATGAAATAATTCAAGAGGTATCGAATATAGTGCAAGAGGGGGATGCTGTTTTGGTCATGAGTAATCGAGGCTTTAATGGGATCCACCAGAAACTAATTAACTCCATAGATGAGCGTTTTTCTAGATAGATTGTAACCTGAGTGTAGCGCAGCGAACCCGGAGTTAAAAGCCATCGCTTTCCCTGGGTTGCGCTTTGCTGCACCCAGGATCCAATACATAAAAAAGTACTTTTCCACCTGTTTCTCACTGAATTATCCTCGAGCGCATTGGACATAAAAAATCAGAAAAAGGACTTTCAATTCTTTTTATGCTCAATTAGTTAAATTAATAGTTGCAATATTTTTTATAGGTTGCTATAAAAAATGGAGGCGTTTAAATTTTTGGACGAATGACGCGTTGCAGTTATTGCGGGTCAATATTTGCAGGAGGGACGCAATGACAAAGTTTGCCGAATTTCAGCAAAAAGCAAAACAACTAGCAACGTGTTTAGCAAGAACTTATGGACAACATGTGGGATGCTTAAGTTTATTTTCTCTGTTTATACCTAGCCATGCTGCCATGGATGATGCGACTACAATAAGTACGCTGGCTCACAGTTTGGATGAGACATATGAGTTAATCCAATATGCTAGGCTCGTTAAAAAAGATCCTCTGTTAACCCTAGATGATTTCAATGAATTTAGAAGAAAAATTCTTATTGGAATATATTTGGTAAAGTGGGTTCAATATGATTCTGTAGTAAGTAATTGTCTTCATCAATCTCTGATTGATTTTTTTCGAACTCATTTAGGAGTTCAGTCTATTAAGGAAATAGATCAGGATTTTTTTGATTCATGTTTAAGTGACCTTAGCTATTATTGTACTTTTGTCTATGAACGGCGTGAAGAACAAACATATTTTGATCTTAACAAGCGATTAGGAGCAACAATTCAAAAAGACATTCATGAGTCAAGGCATTTTTTGTTTAACAAAAATGGTTCGTCTTTATCTGAGATTTATAGAGGAATCATGAATTCTTTGGGAAGTGTGTATTAAGGAGGATGTATGACTTTTATCCCACCAACATTTGCAAAACTTAGAGTCAATACGCTTAATTTGGAACCTAAATATTCTACTTTATTAGGACGATATACAATAACAGATAGCCAAGCTAGCAGTGGCTCCTCCCTGGAGGTATTAATCGCTAGAACAAATGATGTAATTCGATGTAAATCGGGCAGGGGGACGCAAATTGATGTATTCAATAAACTAGTAAATTATTTGCGAGATATTCCCAAAGAAAATAAAGAAAAAATCAAAGAAGGCGCGTTGTATTTGTTGGGGGCATTAATTCACCGCTATTTTCGCTTGATTAAAGAATATGAGAATCCTGATGGATATATCTCTTGGTCGCTCTTTGGATGTGATATAACCACTGTAAAGTTATTTTTAGCCATAAGAACTGCATTACAGTTTAAAGCGATGGAGGGGGTTAAGAAGAGATATAAATCGGAAGATTTAAAGATTCTTGATGCGGTTACCGCTGTAAAAGCTCTAGAGGCTTTTCGAAACAATATGTTTGAGAAGGACAAAGAGGATGTTCCTCTTTATAAGAGTTATCCTCATTTTGCTGAGGACAGTAATTTCGAGCAATATTTGTTGGATATTATTGAAGAACAAACAGATCGTGGCGAAGTTCTTCTAGAGCGATTTAAAGCAGTTGACTTTCTTCAATCTTTAGCGGAAAGAATTGATGAAGAACAGAAACAGATTGAAAAAGAAATCGAGAAATGGTGTAAGGGAGTAGCAAAAGATTATAAGGACTTTAATGCTTTTCGAACTTTAGGTGGCAAAGCCATCAATGAAAGTATCGTAAAACACGTTGAATCAGAGAAAGCAAGAAATATAATATTTAGAGTATTTTATACCGGGTTGGTTCAAGAAAATTTAGAATCTATGAATCACGGTATGTTCCAAACAAAAATGAAGGAATGTTATGACTTTACCTGCAGTTTTATTCTTTTTGGTGGCTATGCTTTAGTGTTGCAACATCAACCAAAGATGTTTGACAAACACTTTTCATTTATTATCCAACAAGCTTTAGGACTGGAGCGATCTCTCGAGCAACTGACCAATGAGGATATGTATGATGGGGCGAGGTTTCTCAAACAGTTTCTTGAAGCAGAGCCTAGTGTTGTCTTGGATTGTAGTTTCTTTTATGGAAGAGATATAAGGAATGCTATGGGAAGAGATAAAGTGAATGCCCTGGGCAGAGAGAAAATGAATACTGCACTCGCGAAGATGGAGTCAGAATTACATAGCGCTGTTTTGGCTTCTCAAAAACAGGATGAAGAAAAAGAAAAAGTTGTGGCGCTCGCACATTGATTTGAGGCTGTTTAGCCTGGATAAAGTATTTAATAGAGGGGTTAGTCCTATGTTGAACTCTATGTACTCGTCCAGGCTACACATTATAACTTTTTATTATGAAAAAATTCATTTTCTTGCTGGATGTAATCAAGATCCATGCGAAATAAATTAAATTTTGTTTTTTTATCATAAATATCAATTTGTTCTATTTTTTTAAGTTTATTAACCAAATTTATAGAGAGAGGAAGGCCACATAACTCCATAAATACTTTAATAAACCACATGGTACACATCATCGACACGAATACTGAATCAGGCAGTGTTTTGTAAAATGCAATCGTTGTAAAAATCACACTATCTAGACCTGATGCCAAAAATGAGGAAAGAACAAATCGACCAGCCATATATCGTCCCTGAACTCTAATCTTAGTTTTAGCAATGAGGTATGAGTTAAAGGACTCGGAAATTAGATAACTGATGAATGATGCTAAAATAATTCTGAAGTTAATGGTTAACAATGTATCAAAAATAGCATTATTTGTTGCAAAACTGGGATTGGGCATGTGGATTACGAGTTGACCATACAAAATGAAAAACAAATTAAATATGAACCCACACCAAATAGTACGACGTGCATATTTATAACCATACACCTCAGTGATCAAATCAGAAAGCAAAAAAGATAATGGAAAAATCAATGTTCCAGCATCTGTTGTTAAACCGCAAATACTAATTAGCCGAGGATCAAACCAATTGGCCAATACGATGATCATCGAATAAGTTAAAGTCAGATACCATAAATGATTCGAATGGATAATCACTGCGCTATTTTTAGATGTACTATTTATTACTGTATCCATTATTACAGCTTTAATGAAAACGGATTGAAATTAGTTGTTACATCATAATAATCGACATTATCTTTTCTTTTTAAATAGTTTGAGACTTGATATGTAATGGGCAGAGCACACATTTCATATGCTACTTTGAACAAATACATCGTCCCAATAATTTGCCAAATTGCCGCATAGGGCAGTATGAATAAAAAAGCAATATGAGTAAAAAGTAGGGTGTCAATGCCAACGCCAACCATCGTGCTGGTCATGGCGCGTAGCCAAAGTCGCTTGCCAGATGCCAGTACTTTAAGTTTGGCCAAAATTATCGAATTAGCAAACTCACCAAAAAAATAACTAATTACTGACGCCAAAAATACTCTGAGTGTACCTTGATATATTGTTGCATAGGCTTCTTGATGAGGCCAGTAGGGGGAGGGAGTCAGGTAGATGGTTAGCCATGTCCCTAGAAATATAATTGTATTTGCAAGGAGAGCCATCCATATAATCCGTCGACTTACTTTAAATCCATATACTTCGGTCAGGATATCATCGAAAACATAAGTTAAAGGAAAGAAAATTAAACCAGCAGCAAAATTAATTGGGCCAAAAGAGGCAACTTTAAATGCAGCTAAATTAGATAAAATTAAAAAAGTTGTAAACAGTATTCCTACACTGATGACACTGGATTTGTTTGCAGCTGTTTGTTTGGGAAATCTTTTAATTAAATCCAGGTTATTGGTTTGTTCCGCAGAGTATAATGCAGCGATATGCGCCACATCTTCATGCGAAAAACTATCTAACCATTTTTTTTGATACAGTTCGCTTACCGGTTTGTCAAAGGTTACCGCTTGACCAGTAACTTGGATTTTGACATAAACTTTTGCCGTTTTTTGATAGCTGTCATCAATTGAAATAATCCGGTATGCATTAGAAATAATTTTACCTGCTGGAACCTGAAACAGTTGTTTTATTCGATGAAATAATTTATTGATCATGTTTTTAGATTGGAAAATGTCTGACGACTTTATTATGCCTAAAAATAAAACAAAAGTCAGTAAGCTTATGCCAGAGATACTGATCGGCAAAACCATTCACATGGAACCACTTACCCTAAGTCATTATGAGTATTTACGGCAGCCGGCTAATGATGCACGAATTTGGACCTATATGCCAAATAAAGCGAATGGAGAGTTTTACGAGTCTTGGTTTCAAGATTGTTTACTAAAGCAGATGCAAGGGATACAACTGACATATGTAATAAGAAGAATAAAAGATAATCAATTAATTGGAACCCGTGCTTATTATGAAATCGAACTACAACATAAAAAGTTGGAAGTTGGATACGGTTGGCTTAATCCAGCGGCATGGGGAAAACGATATAATCATGAGTCTTTACTATTACTATTTCAAAACGCTTTTGAAACATGGGATATCAATCGTGTACAAATCGCAACCGATCCGCGTAATGTTAAGAATTACAATACCTTAAAAAAATTAGGGGCAACAAAAGAAGGTATTTTACGCCAACATATGATCCATCATAACGGCCAAGTCACAGACACTGCCTTGTTTAGTATTCTTGCTGAAGAATGGCTTGCAGTAAAAAGGAAGTTGATAGAACGTTTAGAGCATGTAGAAGGATAATGTGTTTGGTTGGTTATTGCACAAGCAGCGGGAATAAATAATTTGCAAAAGAAGCTCTTGTGAAAATAGGCAAATAGACTTATAACTGGATGCCTTTAGTTTTTTAACATATTGCCACGCCTAAAAATATTACAAGCTGATGTTGGTGATGAGTTTTCTAACGGGGTAAAAGCAAATTGGGAAGAGTATCAGGTTAGACTTTAGAGAGGCGAGTTGATAAACAACCATATGTACTAATGGTTTCATGTTGATACCTCACTTATATAGCATAGGATTTGCAATGGAAAAAAATAAATTATTTTTACGCTTGCTGGGTTTTTATTTCTTATTTACTATGGCCTTTGTTCATGCAACTTCAACGCCATTATTTACTCTTGAACCGATTACACCTACTTCAATCCCTGTACCTAGCAATGGAACCGCGGTCGTTCAATATACCGTCACCAATATGTCTTCTAAGCCCCATACATTAAAGATGGTTCCTATCACTGGTATGGCGCAAGTAACTAATGTAGGAAATTGTGCCGATTCTTTTGCCCTGACTTCTAAACAATCATGCACACTCACCTTGCAGGTGAATGGCGCTCAAATGTCACCTCATTATAAGGGAGGCCCTATAGTCTGTCAGCAAGGTCCAAATGGAAAACCCAATCCGAACCAATGTTATCAGCCTAGTGCTGCAAATGTCTTAAATGTCACGGTAGCAACACCGTCTGTACCCACTTTATATGTCGGAACACAAAATGGTGTTTATTATTCAATAGATGATGGTACTACTTGGGTTGGTACAAATCCACCTGCTGGTGGAAGCGCAATCAGTAGCGTTGTTGCGCTGAGCACCATATTGTATGCTGGATCCATCAACGGAACAGTTTATTCTTCATTTAATAACGGTACGACCTGGTCTCCTATTGTGTCTCCAGCACCAGGTTATGCTGTCAATGCCCTGTATGTTTCAGCAAATTATAAACTTTATATAGCAAGTGCTAATGGAAGTATTTTTATTTGCTCGCTTAATGGAAAAAATTGTACTACGACTACTCCACCTGCTACAGGTTTTGCGGTGAACGCCATTTTTGTAGCAACTAATGCGCTATATGCTGCAAGCGCCAACGGATTAGTTTATTACTCCAACAATAATGGAGTGACTTGGGTAGCTATTAATGGCCAACCTGATGGCAGTGCAGTCAGCTCAGTATATGTTGCTGCGAATACTCTATATGTAGGTACTGCAAATGAATATGTATATACAAGCACATCATTAACTGGTGGTGGAGCTTGGACTCCGTATGCGCAAACTGTCTACAGCTTATTTGTTAATGCAGCGGGTTCAGTAGTATATGCGGGTACACAAGGAGGTTTTATTTACTCATTAATTAGTGGCAATGAGGTCGGATTTGTAACTTATGGTCCGATTAATAGCCTATATCAGTTGGGATAAGAATTGCGAGTTAATCCTAATTTTTACCAGGGAGGTAATAAATGTTTGTAATGCGCCTTATAGTTTGTCTTTTTTCGCTAATGATATTTTTATCTACAGTGTGGGCTGGAGCTGAAATAAAACAATCCAATTTCTATAATATTGAGCTCCCTATCTTAAAGAACGCGAAATTGCTTGGGCCAATGAATCCACAACAAGAAATTACGTTTACAATTTGGCTTAAACTCAGGAATAAAGAGAAGCTTAATCACTTTATAGATGAATTATATGATCCACAAAGTTTTTATTATCAAAAATTTTTAACAAAAGAAGAATACGATGCAAACTATGCTCCAAGCGAAAGAGGGGTAAAAGAGGTTGAGAATTATTTTATTGCACATGGAATGAAGACAAAAAAAGTGTTTACTACAATACAGGTAACCGCGAAAGCAAGTGAAATTGAGAAAGTACTACAGATAAAACTTAATAATTATCTGTATAAAAATAAACTTTTTTATGGGAACGTTTCTAAACCAAAGATAAATTCTGAAATTGCGCAATACATATCAGGGATTAGTGATCTCAGTAATATTCCCAATGGACATCCTAAAATCCATCTGGAATCATCAAAAAAGTTTAAAACGCTTAAGGAGTCACAAGCTAATAAGCACGTTGAAATACTTAATTTCGCTTGGGATACCTTTTCGCCAACAGCAATACCTACAACCACTTCGTTACAAGGGTTTACAGGTTATCAAATGCGAGCGGCTTATAATATAAGTAGTATAGCTCCTGTTAATGGAGTGACCATCGATGGAACAGGACAAACTATCATTATTATCGATGGTTGTGGGACGCAGGGCTCTGCAGGCATTATGGATGACGTAAACACCTATAATATTGCAAACTCTTTGCCACAATTAAGCGCGAGTAACTTCGATGTGGTCGATTATCACGGTAATCCATACACCCTGGGATCTCTAACGTGTGGCAGTGCTTCCAGCTGGGATGGTGAAATCGCGCTTGATATAGAGGCATCGCACACGATGGCTCCCGGAGCCAACATTGTTTTAGTTATGACAAATGATGTTAATAATGCCCAGGTAGCAACAGCGATTAATACCCTTATCAATAACCAATTTACTCTGGGTGGCTTTACCAATGCTTATGTGGTTTCCAACAGTTGGGGTAGTGCTTATGATTTGCAAAATGAGCCATTAGATGCCACTTTGCAGGTTGCTACGGGAATGGGGGCAAGTATTAATTTTGCAGCAGGCGACTGTGGGGATCAAACCTATCATAGCTCATGGCCTTGCGCTAAGATTGGCAACGATCCGTCGATAGGGTTCCCAGCCAGTTCAGCTTATGTTACATCGGTAGGAGGAAGCAGCTTATTTGTTGATAGTAATTATAATTATGCATTTGAATCCGGTTGGGGTACTTACAAGAATGGTAAACTTTATTCAGGTAGTATGGGAGGAGTTAGTAAATGGCGTTCTTTTCCATCCTGGCAAGCGCCGATAAGTAATTTTACTGCTGGTGGTTATGGCATTGTTGGTAGTACTAATCGAGCAATTCCTGATATAGCCATGGTAGCAGATTATTACACGGGGCTGCTTATTTTTCAGGGGGGGGCTTTTTATAAAACAGGTGGAGCCAGTCAATCTACGCCCTTATTTTCTGGTGTAGTGACCTTAGTGAATCAAGCTCGTGCTATCTTAAACGGCGGAGCGCAAAGACCAATTGGCTTAGTAGCACCTTATTTTTACACCTTTAACAGTCTGTTAACCAACAGCAAAGCGTTAAATCTCATTACACCACCACATCAAATAATAAGTGGTGCTACACCAGTTAACAATGCACCGGCTGGTTCTATTCCACCTGTTTCTGCATTTAATATTTCTGTAAATACGGATGTTATTACATTTAATTGGGATGGCGTTCTTAGCATTATTGAGAGCCAATTTTGGAACGATGTTGTAGGCGTTGGCTCGCCTAATCCGCCTAATTTTGTTAGTGTTATGGCGAGATTATAGTTATAACAGTTGATTTATTACAGTTAGTCCCAAATGTAATTTGTTACATTTGGGACTAACTGTTTCTTTAAAGTTAATGGCTTGTAAATTTCATGTCGCCATCTTTATAAGAGACTTTAATCGTTTCACCTGACTTAAATTTTCCTGTCAAAATATCTTGAGCCAGAGGATTTTCTAACTGTTGTTGAATGGTACGTTTTAAAGGTCTTGCACCATATACCGGATCAAAACCAGCCTCTGCTAAATGCGTTAAGGCTTCTTGAGTTACATCAAGATGCATATCTTGTTGTTTCAGACGTTTTTGCAAATAGGCAATTTGGATTGCAGCAATTTTTGCAATTTGCTCTTTTGCAAGAGAATGGAAGACCACCGTATCATCAATACGATTAATGAATTCAGGACGAAAGTGTTGTCGCACCATCTCCATTACTGCATCTTTAATTTGTTCGTATTTAAATTTATTACCCATTTCTTGAATTAAATTGGATCCAAGATTTGAGGTCATGACAATAATGGTGTTGCGAAAATCAACAGTACGTCCTTGACCATCTGTTAAACGACCATCATCCATAACTTGTAACAGTATATTGAACACATCGGTATGCGCTTTTTCTACTTCATCAAGTAAAATCACAGAATAAGGTCTGCGACGAACCGCTTCTGTTAAATATCCTCCTTCTTCATAACCTACATATCCTGGTGGTGCACCAATCAGACGGGCAACAGAATGTTTCTCCATAAATTCTGACATGTCGATGCGTACCATGGCTTCGTCAGTATCAAAGAGGAATGATGCCAGAGCCTTACATAACTCTGTCTTACCTACACCAGTAGGCCCAAGGAATAGAAATGATCCAATAGGGCGATTGGGGTCAGATAAACCTGCACGTGAACGGCGAATAGCATTAGATACGGCATCGATTGCTTCATTTTGTCCTATAAGACGATTATGTAGCACTTCTTCCATACGCAGTAATTTTTCTTTTTCACCTTCCATCATTTTGGCTACGGGTATACCGGTCCACTTTGAAACGACTTCTGCAACCTCATCTTCTGTCACTTTATTACGTACTAATTTATTCTCATGAGACTCAACTTCAGCTACTTGCGTTAGGCGTTTTTCAAGTTCTGGAATTCGGCCATATTGTAATTCAGACATACGACTCAGATCCCCAGCCCGACGAGCTGTTTCCATTTCAAGTTTGGCTTGCTCCAGGGACTCTTTAATTTGCGTGGCACCTTGCATGGTTGCTTTTTCAGCTTTCCAGACCTCCTCTAAATCAGAATAGTTATGTTCCAATTCATCAATAGTATGTTGTAAATCATCAAGGCGTTTTTTAGATGCCTCATCATGCTCTTTTTTAAGTGCTTCTCGTTCAATTTTTAGTTGAATTAAACGGCGTTCTAATTTATCCATACTTTCAGGTTTTGAATCGATTTCCATACGAATTAAGCTTCCTGCCTCATCAATTAAATCTATTGCTTTATCCGGTAGTTGCCTGTCTGTAATGTATCGATGCGATAGCGTAGCTGCTGCGACTATAGCTGGATCAGTAATTTCAACCCCATGATGTACCTCATAACGTTCTTTTAAACCACGCAGGATAGCAATTGTATCTTCAACGCTTGGTTCATCAACCAAAACTTTTTGGAAACGTCGCTCTAAAGCAGCGTCTTTTTCAATGTATTGTCGGTATTCATCTAAAGTGGTTGCACCGATGCAGTGAAGCTCGCCCCGTGCTAAAGCAGGTTTTAACATGTTGCCCGCATCCATTGCACCTTCAGCTTTTCCTGCACCAACCATGGTATGAATTTCATCAATAAAGAGAATAATCTGTCCTTCTTGTTTTGCTAAATCATTAAGAACGGCCTTGAGGCGCTCTTCGAATTCACCACGATATTTTGCGCCGGCAATTAGGGCGCCCATGTCTAAAGAAAGCAAGCGTTTGTTCTTTAAACCCTCTGGAACTTCACCATTAATAATACGTTGTGCCAATCCTTCAACAATCGCGGTTTTACCTACCCCGGGTTCACCGATTAAGACAGGATTATTTTTAGTGCGTCGTTGCAACACTTGGATGGTTCTACGTATTTCATCGTCACGACCAATTACAGGATCTAATTTACCTTGTTCCGCACGAGCGGTTAAGTCGAGCGTATATTTTTCCAAAGCTTGACGCTGTTCTTCGGCATTAGGATCGTTAATGCTTTCGCCACCACGTAACTCATTAATAGCACTTTCGATTGCTTTAGCCTCACCGCCCGCTTGTTTCAGCATACGAGAAAGACTGCCTTCCTCATTGATCGCCGCTAAAATAAAAAGCTCGCTGGAGATAAAATTATCTTTCTTTTGTTGTGCTAATTTATCGGTAAGATTTAATAAACGATTTAAGCCGTTAGAAATGTGTATATCACCTCCAATTCCAGATACTTTAGGAAGTTTATCTAAGGCTTGATCTAAAAGGGTTCTTAATAAAGGGATATTAACACCTGCTTTACTGAGCAAAGGTCGGCAACTCCCTCCTTGTTGATCGAGCAGAGCCTTCATGAGGTGTTCTGGCTCTATAAAGCCATTATCTCTTCCTAAAGCTAATGATTGGGCATCTGCTAATGCTATTTGAAACTTTGATGTTAGTTTATCCATTCTCATAATATATAACCTTATATATGGGGTTAATTTTCAGCAACTATTACCATGTTCACCGAAAAGCGATATCGGGTACATCTTGAACGCTTTTAATTCAAAAGTATGTTCACATCCCGTTCAATCTATACTCAAATCTGTCTTTTCTCCTAAAGTACTCAAAATCTGGTGAATACTTACAATTTTCTTATATCTACCGTAAAATGAGGTTTAATTAAATTATTTCAAGTGACTCATTATGACAAATGACCCTTCTTCTAATTCTACTCCGGATTCTCAAGCTTTGCTGAATCAAGTCATCATTGATTATATAAAAGAAGCAAAGAGGAAACGCAGATGGAAATGGTTTATGCGTGTTATTTATTTGCTAATTATTTTGTTTATAGCCTATCGCGTATTAGTGAGTACTAATGAAGACGTAGGTACTAATATCAAACCTCATGTGGGTGTAATCGATATTATCGGTGAAATGTCTGAAGCGAAAGCCAATGCAGATGATTTTGCCAGGGGCTTGGATTCAGCTTATAAAAACTCTGGGTTAAAGGCATTGATTGTTCGTATTAATAGTCCCGGTGGTAGCCCAGTTCAGGCTGAATACATGTATAACATTATCAAGTTTTATCAAAAAAAATATCCTGATGTGAAAATTTATTCAGTATGTGTGGATGCGTGTGCTTCTGCTGCTTACTATGTTGCTGTTGCTACAGAGAATATTTATGCTAGCCCTGCGAGTATGGTTGGCTCTATCGGTGTTTTGTATAATGGTTTTGGTTTTGTTGATCTAATGAACAAAATAGGTGTTGCACGTAGATTGCAAACATCAGGTGCAAATAAATCATTCTTGGATCCATTTTCTCCTGAAACAGATTTTGCAAAACAAAAACTGCAAGTGATGTTGGATCAGGTTCATCAGCAATTTATTAATAGAGTAAAAGAGGGCCGAGGCAGCCGTTTACACATTGATGATGAAACATTCTCTGGACTTTTTTGGACTGGTGAGCAAGCTTTAACTATGGGGCTAATTGATGGTTTGGCGAGCAGCGGGCAAGTCGCTCGTGATGTAATCAAAGTTCCAGAGGTTGTTGATTATACACACAAGCAAAACCTTTTCGATCGTGTGACCAGAAACCTGGGAACTGCGCTGGCTGATGAACTGCCATTGAGTTTTGGAGCGAAACAAGGATTTAAATAATTTGTCGCTTCAATGCTTGATAACTGTATATTCTCACTAGTACCGCGCTTTATGCGTGGTATCTAAGAGTCATGTAAAACTCAAGAAATGTGTATGCTGGGGCCGTTAAGCCCAGCATGTAACGCAAAATATCTTCAAAAATTTGGATTAACTCAACAAGCGCTGGGCTTAACAGTCTAACCCACACGTTAATGTGGTTTACCTGGGGTGCATACGTTCACGTAATAGTTGTGCTCAAATTGAGTAGCGATTCATTAGCTTAATATAATTACCTGGCATAGTACTATAATCAATTTAATACAGAGAGTTTGTTTAAAAATTGGGTCGGTGCCAAATGCTAAATAAATCTGCTCCAGAGAAAACAAGCACATTTGGCTTATCATTTGCAGCTCTAGGTATTGTTTTTGGTGATATAGGTACAAGTCCTCTTTATGCATTTCATCAAGTCGTAGTTTATTTACCAATAACGGAGCTCAACATTTATGGCCTTTTGTCACTGATTTTCTGGTCCTTACTTATCATTGTTAGCTTTAAGTATTTGGTTGTTATTTTTCGAGCTGATAACGATGGCGAGGGCGGTATTATGGCGCTTGCAGGTATTTTAAGACAGAAAATGAAAAATCCAGGGGCTTGGCTTTTATTTGTCACCTTTATTGGGATAGGACTTATTATTGGTGATGGTATGTTAACACCAGCAATCTCTATATTAAGTGCCATAGAAGGCCTCGAACCGTTATCGCCGCATTTAAGTAAGTATATTTTACCGGCTACGTTAATTATTTTATTACTGTTATTTTGGTTGCAACGGGCAGGCACTGGAAAAATTGGTGTTTTATTTGCCCCCATTATGCTTATTTGGTTTATCACTATAGGCATTTTAGGTTTTTTACAGATTATCCAGTATCCCAAAATACTTTTGGCGTTGAGTCCTCACTATGCCATTAATTTTTTTGTGATACATAAGCAATTTGCTGTTTTTCTATTGGGTGGAGTCTTCTTAGTGATGACTGGCGGTGAAGCATTATTCGCTGATTTAGGACACTTTGGCAAAAATCCTATTCGCATAGGGTGGTTTGCTGTAGCGCTTCCTGGATTACTTCTATGCTATTTTGGACAAGGGGCACTCATATTAATGCATCCAGAAAAAGCAGCATACCCATTTTACAGCCTATCACCACATTGGTTTCTTTCTATTATGATTTTTTTGGCCACGGCGGCAACTATTGTTGCGTCACAAGCAATTATTTCTGCGGCCTTTTCCATTTTAAAACAAGCATCATTACTTCATTTGACACCACGACTCAAAATTATATACACATCCAAAGTTGAAAAAGGTCAAGTGTATCTGCCTCTTATCAATTTTCTTTTAGCTGTAGGTACCTGTGTACTTGTTGTAACGTTTAAAACATCATCTAATCTTGCAGCTGCTTTTGGTATTGCTGTTAATTTAGATATGCTCATCACTACCACTTTAGTTGGGATCATTGCATATTATTGCTGGGGGTGGGGACTTATTAAGCTGATGATTTTTCCTTTAATATTCATTATTGAGCTTGCATTTTTAGCTGGGAATATTCCCAAATTTTTAACCGGAGGTTGGATTCCTATTTTTATCGCATTTCTTGGAATTATAGTGATGTACACCTGGTATTGTGGCTTTGAAAAATTACGTAAATTGCATCACAGGGATGCTTTGATGGATGCGTTTATCATTGATGAATTAAATCAAAATAAGATTTCAAGACAACCTGGATTGAGGCTGTATATTATTGATCCATATGATGATGAGGGTGAAGGGCTTCTTCATCATCTGCGGATTAACCGTTTTTTTTCTGAAAATATGATTTTTCTCAGTATCAAAATAGACAATAGCCCCTACATTCCCCTTGAAAATAAATTTGAGCTCATCAAAAAAGCGGATGGATTGTACTTAATCCAAATTCATTATGGTTTTACAGAAGATATTAATTTGCCTTGTACTGTAGATGAAATGTTTAAAAGAATACAATTGCCGTTTGCAATAAATAGAAATCAATTAAATTATTTTATTGAAATTGTTTTTGTTGAAATGACTAGAGAAAGAGCAAAAGACATATGGCTTTGGCAAAAGCATTTGTTTTCTCTTATGTTACGTACTGCAGTTCCAGATATTCAGTTTTATCGGTTACCCTATAATAAAACAATTGCACTAGGTACTTATTATCAATTTTAGATTAAATAAAAAAGTTGATGTGGGAGGTTAGTGAGAAACTAAGGATTGTACGATGAGCGAATTTAATTTGCATAATTGCCTGTTATTTACAGGAGTTGACGAACAATATATCGACGAGTTTTTGGCGAGTTGTGAGTTTGTTGAATTGCATCAAGGAGAGTTTCTTTTTCATCAAAATGAAATTGGTGATGCAATGTATGTTGTTGAGTCCGGTGTGCTAGAGGTTATATTAAATCAGGCAGAGTCTCAGGAGAGTCAGGTGATTGGTACGCGTGAAAGTGGTGCGTTGATTGGCGAGTTCTGCGTATTTGGTCAAAGGAAGCGCTCTGCATCAATTCGTGCTTTAGTGGATTCTAGATTATTAAAAATCGAAGGCGAAGATTTTAGAACTCGCATTTACTCAAAAGATCTGGATGCATTGTTAATTTGCTATAATATCGCGAAACTATTGAGTGAACGCTTAATTTCAACAAATGCACTTTTAGCTTTGGATAACCCATTAAAAGTATAGATTTGTGGATGAATCGAAGCGAAGCCCGGGTTACGGCTTTTGCCTTCGCCCAGGCTACACCTAATTTCTATTGCTTTAAAACAGGAGAAATAGTTTGTAATAATGATTTAAATACCTTAGGCGTGCCTGCAACAACGTCTCCGTGGTTGAGAAAATCATCGCCACCTTGTAGATCGCTAATCAATCCACCTGCTTCTCTAATTAATAATGAGCCTGCTGCAATATCCCAAGGACGTAAGCCAAACTCCCAAAATCCGTCAAGTCGTCCGCTGGCAACATAGGCCAAATCAAGTGCCGCTGAACCCGTTCTTCTAACCCCAGCACATTTACCTAATAAGGCTTCGAAAGTAGGTAAGTATTTTTGAGTTATATTGATGTCGCGGGATGAGAAACCAGTACCTAAAAGGGAGGCTAAGAGTTGGGTTTGCTTGGAAACACGTATTCTTCTATCATTCAATCGAGCTCCACGACCTCGACTTGCAGCAAAACATTCATGTCGTAAGGGGTCGTAAATCACGCCATGCTCTATTCTTCCTTTAACCTTCACTGCTATAGAAACAGAGAAAAAAGGAAATCCATGCAAGTAATTGGACGTGCCATCTAAGGGATCAATAATCCAAATTGACTCGCCATCTCCTTCTTGCACACCGCTTTCTTCAGCAAGAATTCCATGCTCTGGATATGCCTTATGAATTGTATGAATAATGGACTGTTCGGCTTTAATGTCTACTTCGCTAAAAAAATCATGGTTGTTCTTAGCGGTAATTTTCAGGCGGTCCACTTGTTCCATATGTCGAATTATAATTTCACCGGCTTGTCGTGCTGCGTTAATTGCTATATTTAAAAGTGGTTCCATGAATATACTCTTTAATCTACAAAACCGGTGATTCTATCATATTTTTTTTGAACAAAGAGAGTGAAATATGAAAAAAGCAAAAATCGTAAAAAAGGGGGTTCAGTGATATGATATATAGCTCGAATATTTTAATTAAAAGGTTTTATGAATTTAAGTTCAATCCGTATTATTTTAGTAGCAACATCTCATCCCGGCAATATAGGCTCAACGGCCAGAGCAATGAAAACAATGGGATTAAGTTCGCTTTATTTGGTAAAGCCTAAATCTTTTCCTGATTATAAGGCCAAAGAAATGGCGGCTGGTGCCGATGATCTTTTAGACTCTGCCATTGTCACTGAAACTTTAGAGGAAGCCTTAGTTGGTTGTCAGCTTATTTTGGGCACTAGTGCGCGACCTAGAGGACTTTCCTTACCCGGATTGCTTCCTACTTCTTGTGCAGATTTAATTAGTAAACACGCAGATGATACCCAAATTGCTATTGTATTTGGAAGGGAACATGCAGGCCTTACTAATGAAGAACTGCTAAAATGTCATTATCATATCCATATCCCCAGCAATCCAGAATATGGTTCGCTTAATCTGGCACAGGCTGTACAGATTATTGCTTATGAATTGCGTATGAAATTATTAGCGCCTAAAGCAGAGGTGGCATTACGTCAGGATGAATATGCTACTGCAGATGAAATTGAACAATTTTATGAGCATTTAAGAGAAGTCTTTATTGAAATTCAATTTTTAAAAGCGTCAAATCCCCGACGCTTGATGCAGCGAGTGCGACGATTATTTAATCGTGTAAACTTAGAGAAAATGGAAGTTAATTTGTTACGAGGAATGTTGAGTCAGGTACAAAAATCGTTGGAATGGGCAAGTAAAAGAGGCTGAAATGAATGGGATAATTAAAATACCAATTTATTTTGATTATATGGCAACAACGCCTGTTGATCCACGTGTAGTGGAGCGCATGGTCCACTATTTGGGACCAGATGGCGATTTTGCTAATCCTTCCTCTATAACCCACGAATATGGACGAGTTGCAGCTCTGGCTGTGGAGCATGCACGTACACAAGTTGCTGATTCAATTCATGCATCGACACAGGAAATAGTATTTACTTCAGGCGCTACAGAAGCAAATAATTTGGCAATCATCGGCGCAGCGCATTTTTACCAAAATAAAGGCAAGCATTTAGTGACTATGAGTACTGAGCATAAAGCCGTGCTCGATAGTTTTAACCGTTTGGAAAAGGATGGATTTGAGGTCACATACCTGCATCCAGATCCCAATGGCTTACTCGATTTGGAACAATTGGCTCAAGCATTAAGACAGGATACCATTTTGGTTTCCATCATGCATGTAAACAATGAAATTGGCGTGATACAGGATATTGAGTCCATTGGTGCTTTATTACGCAATAAAGGAATCATATTTCATGTGGATGCCGCACAAAGTGCGGGGAGAATACCCATCGATCTGACTTGCCTTTCGGTAGATTTAATGGCGTTTTCTGCGCATAAAAATTATGGCCCCAAGGGTATTGGCGCACTTTATGTCAGGAGCAAACCGCGAATTCGCCTTCAGCCCCAAAGTTTTGGTGGTGGTCATGAAGGAGGGTTACGTTCGGGAACCTTAGCCACGCATCAAATTGTTGGTATGGGGGAGGCCTTTGCCTTAGCAGAAAGTGTGCGAGAAGAAGAGCAATCACGATTTTTAAAATATCGTCAGCATCTGTGGGATGGCATTAAACATTTACCTGGTATTCAACTTAATGGAGATCAACAAAAGCGAATAGCAGGTAATCTGAATATCAGCTTTGCAGGCTTGGATGGAGATTCTTTGTTGTTGGCTTTGAATGAGCTTGCAGTATCAACTACTTCTGCATGCAGTTCTGCCAGTATTCAACCCTCTTATGTGCTGAGAGAAATAGGTCTAAGTGATGATTTAGCACAAAGTACTATACGATTATCAATAGGACGTTTTACTAAGAAAGAAGAAGTGGAGCATGCGATTAACGTTATTTGTACGCAGGTGACTAGATTGCGTGAAATGTCGCCATCATGATGTATAATAGAACTGTGCGGGATTGTTTTTTTTCACCCAGACATGTGGGGGTTGTTGATTTGACCGAGCGTTTTGCAAACGTTGTTAAAAACAACCAAAAAGGTCAGGGCATTATTGAGTTTTATACGCAGTGTAATGCAGATGGTATAATTGTACGAGCTTGCTTTAAAACCAATGGTAATCCTTATGTCATTGCAAGCTTAGAATGGTTATGCAGGCAGTTGGAAGGGCAGACTATAAATACTGTCCCACAAATTGATTATCAGTTGATTGTTAAAGAGTTGAATATCCCTGTTACTCAGTACCCAATAGCGGTAAGGGTTATGGATGTTTATAAAGAAGCATTACTTTTAATAAAAAGAAGATAAATCGAATTGAGAGGTTAATATAATGAGTGTCGTAATGCATCATGTAGAAAGTACAGTGCCTGAAATCAGTTTTACTGAAGCAGCGATAAAACACGTGGTAGCTTATTTACAGAAAAATTCTGAATATACTGGGATTCGTTTATCAGTAAAGAAAACGGGCTGTTCTGGTTTATCTTATGTTGTTGATTATGTGCTCTCCCCTCAGAGTGCTGATTTGATACTCCCTTTGACTGAAAATTATGTTGTATGCATTGATAAGTCCAGTTATCCCTTCTTGAAAAATATAAGTGTTGATTACATAAAACAGGGATTAAATTATAAGTTTGTATTCAATAATCCTAATCAGACAGGGCAATGTGGATGTGGCGAGAGTTTTACAGTGGGTTAGAAGTAATATGGGTTTTCGGAGAGCTCAGTAACCGTAGGCTGGGCTGCTAAGCCTGTAACAATGCGCTGAAGTATTTCTTACTAGAATAAGATACGTGTTAATTTGGCTTCATAATGGAATTTTGGAGCGTACGAGTTAACCCAGTAGATGTTGGGCTTAACAGCCCAGCCTACACTTGCCATTTTTGCCAATTAATTCCCAGGATGATTCACCCTACGTGTCTGTATCTTATCGTATTTATTTATACAGTCCCATTGTTTTTTTGTTTTTTCCTAGAAAACTCAAATGAAACCTTCCATTTGGTTCACAAATGCAGGTCATTTTTTATTTTTTGTCCGATTAATTCTTAAAAAAATAATAAATTTGTTTCTATTAGTAATATTTTTAAAATAAATAGACGGCAATGATTTTTGTTATGCGAAGAAAATAAAAAATTCAGAATTTCTTATTATTATCAAATTGTTAATATGGAGTGATAAGGAGGTATGAATTAATTAATAAATACGCCTTGTCCATTTTAGTTGTAAAGTGGTAAAATTTTTTTTCCTTAATATTTCCTTAAGAAATGAATATCATTAAAACAATATTTACACTCTTTGAGATGTTTGGTACTATATAGTCCATAGTGTTCGGTGAGTGTATGTACTGGGCATAATTTTATTTAATTAATTTGTACTAGGAGACTTAAATGAGCACAGATACAATGGTGCAAAGCAGCGAAGCACTTTCACATCAAGTAATTCATGCTGTTAAAGGTTACTTGACTAGTGTTAGTAATAAAGATGCTAACTTGAATTTATATCAATTAATTGTTGAGGAAGTTGAAGCACCTTTATTCCGCACTGTTATGGAATTAACTCGTTACAACCAATCAAAAGCTGCACGTGTCCTTGGTGTAAGCCGCGGTACTTTGCGTACTAAATTAAAGCGTTATTTTGATGACGAATTTATTGGAACTCGTGATTTCTAAGTGAGTAGAACAACCTGCTTTCACTGGTTTTTTCTTATTAAATTTCCTAATGTAGTGGTCTTTGGCTAGGCGCTCTGCTACTATTGATATCAGAGTTGGTCAGACAATCGCTCTTTGCTTTTGCAAAGGGAGGAAAGTCCGGGCTCCGAAGGGTAGAGTGCCAGGTAATGCCTGGGAGGTGTGAACCTACGGAAAGTGCCACAGAAAATATACCGCCTCTTTGAGGTAAGGGTGAAATGGTGCGGTAAGAGCGCACCGCGCGACTGGCAACAGGCGTGGCAGGGAAAACCCCACTCGGAGCAAGACCAAATAGGAGTCCATTTGGCTGAAAAGCCATTACGTGTGACCCGCACGGGACTCGGGTAGGTTGCTTGAGGCATGCGGTGACGCATGTCCCAGATGAATGATTGTCCATGACAGAACCCGGCTTATCGACCGACTCTTTTTATTTTATTGTCCCCAATTATTTTATTTTTGCGCAAAATTTGTCAAATATAGCTTTTCTTCAAGATCCATACATATCCTTAAATAGATGACCCAAAACAGATTATGTGAATATTAAAATAGCTTTATTTAGCAATAGCCTACGTCCTTATTTTCTATGAAGAAATCATGGATTTTGATCGAAGTGCGCATTCAATTTCCACTTGGATTAAAGTGGGTTCAATTTATTGTGCAGATGGGTTATAATATGAGCACATTGTTTTTGGTGCATCAAAACTTAATATGAAGAATAATCAACTGCGGTTAATTTATACTAATCCAATAGAAATCTCCGCTGAACAAGCGCTTCTACAGCAACTTAAGGAGCTCGCTGAAATAGGTTTTAATGAAGACCTCAAGCAGTTCATTAAATCAAACAAAGATAATATTAAGCTATACACGTCTACCCGGTTTGATGCCTCAAAATACAACAAGAAATATTTGGATTTTATAAAGGCGATGATTCTTGCCTTATCCTCGGCAGAAAATGATATCGATACAATAATTATTCGTAAGAAACATTCTCTGAATCAACACTATGCAAGACAACGACAAACTAAGAGTGAATATGTGTCTATTAAAGACATTCAAGAAAACTCAACACTCGTTGAGAATGTTACCACACGGTTGCATGCCTTTAGAGAAAAGCTAGTGGTCATTCGAAATCAACAGCTAATTCTCCAGGCTAAGTCTTTAGTAAAATTAACGCACGATGATTTTGTAGCAAATCAGCGCAACCTGACACACATTCAAGGTGACTACCTTAGTTTGCTTTCAAGTTCAAAGGCTTCGCTTGAGTCATTTGCTGAGTATGGCCAGAATCTTGATCGTTTGTTTGGTGAGAAACTTGCCTCGACACTTAAAAAACAGCTTGCTGTAAGAAAGCGCATCATGGGTGGAATCTTGGAGGAATGCACAGCAACCTCTGCTGAAGAGGCGATTAGGAGCGAGCAATCAGAGCTTAATAAGCTAATAAAAAACTTTGAATCAATCATGGAGCAAGCAGCAGAATTAAGAAAGTTAACCGCACTGCTTAAGCAAATAAAATCTATTGAAGGTCTTGTCATCAAAAAAGCAGATGGGCTCATACCTTCAGATGCTGATCAACTTGAAAAATTTATTCAATTTATTGCAGATAAAGAACACGAAGTGCAGGACATTAAAAATGGGATTAATGGTAATTCAGAGCTACATCAACAATCCATCCGGGCTATTGAGCAGCTTGAACACTCCCTTCAGCAAAAAAAGGCGCAAGCTTTATCATTTTTACAACAAATTAGAAATAAACGCAGTGAAGCCCAGCAAATAATAATAGAAGATTCTCAAGCGCATGTTTCCGTCCCTGACCTGCCTCCTATTATAAGTGCTCCTAAAATTGAAGAAGTGCCTATAGTAAAGACTGAGGAAGTGCCAGCAGCAAAGAAAGAGCGATTGCAAGAGGCAATCTCATTAATAAGAACATATAGAAAAACAATAGAAAATGAGCAAGATTGTTTTACCGTTAGATTTTTTCATCAATCACGAAATCAAGCGAAGATTGACTATTGCAAATTATTAGAAAAGGAACTTAACTTGCAAATTTCTAGTTTAAATTTTGAAAGCAACTTACTTTTGATTATTAATGAAGCTCATGAAAAAGTAACCAATAACTTTAGTGCTAAAAAAGAAATCACCATAGGCGGTAGTTATTTTGGCACAAGCCGTATGCTCAGTTTACAACGACTTATAGGTATCGATGACGCTTGGGAAGCAGGGCACTCCAAATTTCTTATATTTTCAACACAATCTGATTTTCATGGACTTAAAACCTCGGGAATCGTTAGCGAGAGCAAATGGAATGTTGTGAAGAAATTCTATTGTGAAGAAGATAACAGTAATGAAGAATACCAGAACCTAAAAAATCAGGTATTCCCGAGCAAAACCGCCAGTAATCTACAAAGTGATCCGCCATCCCCAGTGTAACGAGGATCTCCCTATTCTAACATTGTGCTGTAGCTTGGGTAGTAATTGGTTGACGAAAAGCAAGTGTAGGCTGGGTTGTTAAGCCCCGCATGTGTTGAGTTAATTCCTACTCTTCAAAATGTCCATCATGAAAACTATCATTGTAATCTCAATTAACAAGTAACTTATCCATGGTGTGCATACATTCTTTGTTAGATGCCAGGCTTGGCAGCCCAGCCTACGGTTATTGAGCTATTTTTGCTAACACATATAAGAATGATGGCAAAAAACTCCCGGAGTACGTGACGCTAATCCGGGCTACGATACTAAATGTTTTTTCAGTAAAGTATTAATTTGCTCAGGATTCGCCTTACCTTTGGTTTGTTTCATGATTTGTCCTACAAAGAAGGCTAATAATTTCTCTTTTCCTGCTCGGTAATCAGCAGCTTGTTCAGGATACTGTTGAATTAATTTAATAATCATATCTTCCCAAGCAGCAGTATCATCTATTTGTTGATATCCTTCGCGCTCGATAATTGCTTCAATATCTTCTTCTCCAGCCCATAGCAAAGAAAAAATAGCTCGTGCATTGTTTAGAGAAAGGGAATTGTCATGGAGTTTATTAAGAAGATTGGCCATAAGTTTTGCTGATATGCGTGGTGTATCAAAAGTTAAATTCTCTTCATTCAAAGCAGCAACATATTGACCTTTTAACCAATTAATAATCATTTTTTCCGGGGCACGACATTGGTTTTTAATTGCTTTAAAAAATTGATGAGCAGCTGGTGAAGAAAGAATAAAATTAATGTCTTCTTCATTGAGAGAAGGCATATTTTTTAATTCAGTATGAATTTTTTCAGGTAAATCAGGTAAATTATTCTTAATTTCAGCAATAAGAAAACGAGTGACTTGTATCGGTAGTAAATCAGGATCAGGAAAATATCGGTAATCATTCTCATTTTCTTTACTGCGCATTGCATGTGTTGTATGAGTATCGGGATTATATAAACGAGTTTCTTGAATCACGTGTTGTCCACTTTCCAATAAATCTTGATGTCGCGATTGTTCGTAGGCAATGGCTTTCTCGATAAAACGAAATGAGTTCAAATTTTTTAGTTCGGTTCGCGTTCCTAAAACGGCAGTTCCTTTCGGTTTTAATGACAGATTGACATCACAACGGAAATTTCCTTCTTGCATATTACCATCACAGATACCTAAAAACTGCACCAGTTGATGTAGTTTTTTAAGATAACTCACCGCCTCATGACTTGAAAACAAGCAGGGTGTAGTTACTATCTCTAATAAAGGTGTTCCTGCACGGTTCAGATCAATACCACTAAAGCCAGGGTGAACCCCATGCAATGATTTACCTGCATCTTCTTCTAAATGAGCGCGTGCAATCACAATATCTTTGACACTACTGTCATTCAGCGTAATTGCCAATTTTCCATTGCTGACTATCGGTTTTTGAAATTGACTGATTTGATAGCCTTTAGGTAAATCTGGATAAAAATAGTTTTTGCGTTCAAAAACAGATTGATCATTAATATCTGCTTGAATTGCCAAGCCAAACTGAATTGCCATAATGACAGCTTCTTGATTCAATACTGGTAAAACCCCAGGAAACCCTGCGTCAATAAAGCAGGTTTGAGAGTTAGGCGTTGAACCAAAAGCAGTAGATGCGCCAGAGAAAAGTTTCGATTTTGTTTTTAGCTGAATGTGTACTTCAAGGCCAATGACTGTATCCCATTCCATAATTCACCTTTATTGGTTTGGACTGGCCAAATGCCAGTTGGTCTGTTGTTGATAATGATGAGCAATCTGAAGCAATTGGCTTTCACCAAAATGTTTACCCATGAGTTGTAAACCTATGGGTAGCCCCTTGGCGAAGCCTGTGGGGATGGAAATTGCGGGGAGTCCGGCAAGATTAGCCGCTACTGTAAACACGTCAGTCAAGTAGTTTTGAATTGGATCAGCAATTTTCTCACCAAGTTTAAAAGCGCAGGTTGGAGATGTTGGTCCAAGAATAACATCAACAGATTTGAGGGTTGTGACTAGTTCTTCTTGAATAAGACGACGAATTTTCTGGGCTTGCAAATAGTATGCATCAAAATAGCCCGATGAAAGTACATGTGTTCCAGTAAGAATTCGACGCTTTACTTCTATTCCAAAGCCCTCACTACGCGTCGTGCGAATGAGCTCGGTTAATGTTGATGCATTCTTACTACGATAGCCGAAGCGTAAGCCATCATAACGTGATAAATTGGATGATGCTTCAGCACAAGCCACTACGTAGTAGCATGGTACCCATAAAGGTTGAAGCGTCAAATTTAAATGAATAATTTCAGCGCCTAAACCTTCAAAAACCTTAACTGCCTCAAGAATAGCTTGTTGTATTGCCGGGTCTACTTGCGGTTGAAAAAAGCACGAAGGCAAGCCAATTTTTAGTTTGGATAAAGGTTTATTCAGTTCAGCATAATAATCGGGAATGGTTGATTCAACTGAAGTAGAATCTTTAGGATCATGTCCTGCCATAGCCTGTAGTACTAATGCCAAATCTTCAGCACTACGTGCTAAAGGACCTGCTTGGTCCAGACTGGATGCGTAAGCAATCATACCGTAGCGAGAAATCAGACCGTAAGTGGGTTTAATTCCACTGATTCCGCACAAGGCTGCAGGTTGTCGTATGGAGCCTCCAGTATCAGACCCTATAGCGAAAGGGACTAAACCCGCAGCAACAGCTGCTGCAGAGCCTCCTGATGAACCACCTGGGACGCGCTCTTTATCCCATGGATTTTTTACCACACCAAAGTGGCTGTTTTCATTGGACGAGCCCATGGCAAACTCGTCCATATTTGTTTTACCAATCAGAATAGAACCTTGTGCAAACAACTTAGTTACCAAGGTTGCTTCATAAGGTGACTGGAAATTTGCAAGCATTTTAGAGGCGCAGGTCGTTGGCATACGCTTGGTACAAAATAGATCTTTTAACGCCATAGGGATACCGGTCAGTGTTTTGCCTTGGCCTTTTTTTAATTCGTGATCTGCTTTTTTCGCTTCGAGAAGAATGTGTTCTTCATCTAGACTGATAAACGCATTTAAATCGTTGTGCTGTTGAATTTGCTTGAGGTAATGCTGGGTTAACTCAACGCTTGATAGCTTACCCTGATGCAGCGCTTGGGATAGTTGTTTTAAGGATAAATGTTCCATGATTATTTACTCTGCTCTATAACTTGAGGCACTAAATAAAGATCTTGTGAAAATTGTGGTGCTCGAGCTTTTAATTCGGAAAGACTATTTTCTTCAGTTACCACATCGGGTCTTAAACGTTGATTTAATGCAAGAGGATGAAAAAGCGGCTCTACCTCCTGGGTATCAATCGAACCGAGTTGGTCGACGAAATTCATTATTGCGTTAATGTCTTCGATGAGTTTAGGTGAATGTTCTATATCTGTATCCAGATAAGCGAGCTGAGAAATTTTCTCTAATTCTTTTGTCGAGATGGTCATAAAATAGTATCCCATAGAGTGAACACTTCATTATAGCGAGGATGTTATCACTTAAAAATATAACTATTGAAAAAATTAAAATGTTTCATCGAGGTGAAACGAAAATATATTGTATTTAAAAAACATACTATCAAACCGGAAGAAATTCGTTTCATTGGGGAGCAAATTGATGCTCTTTATCCGATAACGTTTCTTTATACGGTTTTTTGATTTGTATCGTTGCATCATTTAGAGGTGATGCTGGCCGTTTTTTAGTATGGACAGGCTCATCTACATCCATAGGTTCGGGAGTCTGGCTAGCATTTGGAATAGTATATGTCACTTCCGGAGCAAAGAATGTCATTGTGGGTGTTGAGACTGACGGTAATGGTTGCGGTTTATCAAACAGAGTAACTATATCACGATAGCCCATAATTTCTGCGATGTCTTTGGGAGAAAGCTCGACGTCATATATAAAAGGATTTTTGGCCATTGCTTCCTTAATTTTTATTTCAGCGCGTTCTTTAATGTCTGCTTGTTCATTTTTTACTAACTCTCGTAGATAGTCCATTCTTATCATTAGCGGCTCAGGAGTCATCCCTTGCTTTATTAACCATTCAACAGCTGAATATTGGCCTGCTCTTGCTGCAATAAATATAGGAGTTTCATTTTCATGATTACACTTATCAAGCTCTTCATGAGCTTGAGACAGTGCGTCAAGTATTTGTATATTTCCATAAAATGCACCAACATGCACGGCCTTACCTACACTGATTTGCCGAGTATTCATGCAAGTAATCATTGCTTTTAAATTTTCTGAGTCGGATTGGAAAACAATCCCCAATTCTAGTAATTTGCAAAACATGCTGATCTTTCTATTATGAACAAGAATGCCAAGAAGCTCGTCTGCATGAATTTGTATTTGACTTAAGCCTGCCCCAACATTGATTAATGTTTCGAGCGATTCAAATAGTCCGTTTGCTACAGCAGTGTAGATAGGGCTATGACCCTCGTTGTTTAGGGCGTTTAAATCTACATCATAACTCGCTAAATACTCGATCACTCGAGTATTTTGATTTGCTACTGCAACAGCGAGTGGCGTTTGTCCTTGAGCGTTGCGAATATTAAAATTTACTTTCAATTTATGTAAGGTTCGAAGAACTGCAACCTTATTTTCTGCTGCAGCATGATGTGCTGGTGTTGCTCCCGTTCTATCAGGTTCATTAAGACCGTTATTCAGCGTTTTAAGTTTTCTAAGCAGATGCACATTTCCAGTTCGTACAGCAGCACAAGCTAAAGTCCATCCTTTACTGTTAAATTGGTTTAAATTTGCTCCAAGCTTGAGAAGTTCGTCAAGCATCTCCTCATTGGCAATAAAAATGGGTGGGTTACCTTCCTCATCAAACTCGTTCATGCTTACGTTACGCTCGTGAAGGGTCCTTAACAGTTCGATATCCTTCGAACGAACAGCTAGATGAACAAGAGAGGCACAGGGATGAAAGAAAGTGTTAGCTCCCCGAAGAACTCTTCTGCTTAAGTTCGCTCCAAGATCATGCAGTTTTCTCAAAACATCATATTTTTTATTTTTAGCAGCAATAAAAGCAGCCGTTTCTTTATTAAGATCCTCCTCATCTAAGTTTGCATTAAGAGATTGTAAAACCTCTAACGCTTTCGTATTGCCCATGAATGCTGCAATATGAATGGGACCGCGACCTGCATCCTCAGGAGAAACACTAAGCCAGGTATGTACTTTTTGATTTAAATTAGCGCCAAGCTCATGAAGCTTAGCTAACATTGAGAGACGATTATATTTCACTGCAAGTACTACCGGGGGTAGATTTTGGTGACCGGGTGCATTTAAATTTACATTTTTCCGGTGCAACATTGTCATTACGTTCAGTGCGTTGTGTTGGACAGCTAAGTCCATAATATAGGGAATGGTTAATAAATGATCATTGTATTGCATTAAATAATCGGTTAGCTCAGAGAAATCATTCTTAATTACATACACTAAGAAATTTTGAAGCTCTTGTTCGGTATGTTTTGACGCCAAGAAATTCAGCTGTTCTTGAGAAATTTTATGCCCATTTTTAATAACTGCATTTAGAAATTTTCGCGGTTTTTGAAAGTTTGATGCTTGCGCATCTACGGGAGAACTAATTATTTCATATAAAGGGTCTAAAATTTCCGAAGATTGATGAGGTCTATTCAGAATTGTATGAAAGCAAAACGCTTTAAGCATACGAGATTTATCGTCTGTTCCATTAATCGTTTTATATAAGTCAAATACGCCTTGCGTACTCATCTGTTGGATAAGGCACACAGGGTGTATAGGTGAATTGGAAGTATTTAAAAGGACTAATAAATCCTCGTCGGACAGCACGCTATATTTGCCTGTGCTGGCATCGACGACATACTCGCCGGCATAAACTAATTTTTTATCATTTACAGTTATTTCTACTCCAGAGAAATAGCCGGCTTTTTCTAAGTAGACCGCAATGACACTGGCAAAAAACATGTCCCAATTTTTTTTGGGAATATATACCGCCTCATCATTGATGTCCTCATCATCATAAAGCAAAGAGTATTGATCCCAACCTGGTGTTTTTTCACCTAAAAGCTGAAAAAAATCATCTACCTTTTTGAGTTGAGACATATTACTGATGCTGCCCTCTGGTAATGGCGGCAACAGTTGGGCTATTTTCGCAACAAAAGCGTTAGTATTGAAGTGACGCTTCAGATAATCTTTAAACTCTAAAAGTCTTTCTGGCGAAAAATTATGTGCGAATTTGTCTGCATACATGGTTAGACCGAAATCATCGGCTACAAAATTAAATAATGCATTCGCCATATGAACTTCATTGCCCACATGTTCAACTAATTTTCTGCTGATAAGAAACTCCTTTGCCAATTCGTACACTAGATCGTGTTTTGCAGTATGTAAAATTGGGGAGAGGAAGCTTTTATCAATAAAACACCCTAAAGCATATTCCAGATTAATATATGCACCGGAATAACATAATGAAACAGTAAATGAATTTAAAGCCGTTTTATCGACCTGCTTATGTCTTGCGAGGATATTTGGTAATGCACCCTCTAGAGTATTTTTAGCTGCGCTCAAGGTAATTAAAATATCAGGGGGAGCCGATTTGTCAGTTAAATCCCTTACTTTTTCTGCATATTTTGCAAATAATTGTAATGCATCAGGATTTAATTGAATGATATAGGCTAATAAATCCAGTAATTGCTTTTTACAAGGTTCGAAGTCATCCTGTAAGTTTTGAAACCTGCGAGGGAGATTGCCATAAATTCCCGTTAATTGTTTTTCTAATTCTGTTTTTTGGTCGTCACTTGTTTTTGGTAATAAGGTTTGCAAAAGCGCGGGTTTCAAAGTTGGCATTTTTATCTAATCAAAAGTGTAACGTAAAAATGAATAAGTGTATCAAAAAATCATTTAATGCTCAATTAATAGCCACTTGCTTAGGGGCAAAGACCATGTTGGTCGTGATGCGCTAGTTGTTGTGGGGGCTTTGTCTTGTTTTTTAAAAAATCGCTCATCAGCGTTTTGAGAGCGACAGTAGAGGCCTTAGGTTCGATAGAAAACTCATAACCTTGGATAGGGAGTTGATGCGATAGCTATTACTTTTTCAGGTAAGGGAACTCATCATATAGCAGTTGAATTACATGTTTTAATTGTTCTTTACTTTTTACAATAAGCAGTACGGTATCGTCACCAGCAATTGTGCCTAATATCCCTGAGTTTTGAATGGGTTGAAATGAAAAGGATACAAATTTTCTATCAATAAAAAAAGCCAGGCTGTTTGCATTTCCAGGATGGGTGTGGAGCACAATAAGGCCATAATCTGACACTTGTAGGTTCAATACCAAAGGCAGATTCGGTACATTATAGTCGACGACTTGATAAGTACCGCCTATTTTTGCAATTTTTAATTTTTTAAGCCTTCGCGAGAGGGTTGCCTGAGGAATAGTGTAACCTCGAACTTTTAAGCTATTTTGCAAATCAATTTGTTCTGCAATTTTTTCTGTTTGCACAATATTTAATATGTGTCCATCAAGAGCTGCATCTTGGCTCATATAACTCTCCACTTCATTTATGACCATGTGAATACAAAATCATTTTAATGAAATTATATTCAAAATATCTTGACAGAGCAAGTCGAGGTTGATAAATTTAAAAAAACGCATAAAAACTGGATTTATATTCAAATGAAACAACTATTTTTTATCGCTTTAGTGGGGCTTTCATTGATTGTCTTTCTTTGCTACGCAAAAATTCCCAAGGAGAGTACTCAAAATATTCATTTTGCGGTGGCAGCAGAATATCCACCATTTGAATATAACGACCATGGGGAAATCAAAGGATTCGATATTGACCTTGCACGCTTGATTGCAAAAAAATTAGGTAAAGAAGCATTTTTTGATACCATGCAATTTAGTAGTATTTTACCCGCCTTAAGTACTGGACAGGTTGATGCGGCGATTTCTACGATAACGATTACCGAACAGCGAAAAAAGAATTTTGATTTTACCAAACCTTATTATTTCGAGAGCATGGCAGCTGTTTTTCCTGAAAATAATCCAATTAAAAATATACAACAATTAGCCGACAAAAAAATAGCTGTGCAATTGGGTAGTACTATGGAAATTTGGTTAAAGCAAAATGTTCCTAACGCTAATCTTTTGATTATGGATAATAATAATCAAGCCATCGCAGCCCTAAAAGCTGGCCATGTCGATTTGGTTCTCATAGATGGTGTCCAAGGTCTGGTATTTAGTCAGAAAAATCCAGGATTGTCTTTTGCTGTAATTGCCAAATCAGATGCTGGCTATGGCTTAGCTCTAAAAAAGAACTCTGAATTAACACAAAAAATAAATCAAGCGCTACACGAAATAGAACAAAGCGGGGAGTTGGCTGCTCTTAAGAAAAAATGGTTGGAGGATGCACAATGGAAGAGTTAAAACAAAATGTGCTCTATATTGGTGAGGGTACTCTCATTACCTTAATTTTATTAATTGGCGGTTTATTGATAGGGACTTTATTGGGAACATTACTGGCTTTATTGCGATACCAAGGAATAATGAAGCCAATAATTAATGGATTTATCTCCGTGATGAGAGGAACTCCAGTCATTTTGCAACTTAGTTTTATTTATTTTGCGGTACCTGCCTTAATCGGTGTAAAAGCAAATATTCTAATGGCAGGGCTTTTAACATTTGGTCTGAACAGTTCTGCATATATTGCTGAGATTCTGCGATCAGGAATAGAGCATTTGCCCAAAGGACAGTTTGAAGCAGCAAAAACTTTGCAGATCCCTGCTTTCTATTTATGGAAAGATATCGTTCTACCACAAGTTGTGAAAAATATTTTTCCTGCATTCATTAATGAAATGATTGCGTTACTGAAAGAAACAGCATTAATTGCGACTATAGGTGGGATGGATTTGATGCGTCGAGCTCAATCAGTTGCTGCAGAACAATTTACCTATTTTGTTCCCTTGTGTATCGCTGGTTGTTTTTATTATGGAATGGTTCTCTTGATTGAATTCATGGGTAAAAAAATTGAAGAAAGGGGGCTTTATGTTAGTCATTAACCAGGCATCTAAATATTTTGGATCATTACCCGTATTAAATAACATCAATTTAGAGTTACAAGTTCAGACAGTGCTTGGTTTGGCTGGGCCATCTGGAAGTGGAAAATCCACGTTGCTGCGTTGCATCCAACAATTAGAAACATTAGATGCCGGAACGATTACAGTAAAAGGACAAAGCGGTTTTATGTTCCAGGATTTTCAGCTTTTTCCCCATATGACTGTAATGCAAAATTTGGTTTATGCACCTCGCTTACAAAACAAAACATTAAAACATGAGGAGCAAGCGAGTTCTTTGCTACAGAACTTAGGGATTCGTGATAAAGCATCTGCTTATCCACATCAATTGTCTGGTGGACAAAAGCAACGCGTTGCTTTAGCACGAAGCTTAATGATGAAACCTAATTTATTGCTTTGTGATGAACCGACATCGGGCCTCGATCTGGCGACAATTGATGAAGTAATTAGTTTACTAAATTCAGTGAAATCTTTAGGCGTTACGATGGTCATTGCATCTCACGATCTTGATTTTCTCAGCAAAATGTCGGATCGCTTGATAGTTCTGAAAGGTGGCCAATTAGTTGCCGATGTGGTTCCTAAAGAACTGGCTGAGCCTATTATGCATTTAAAACAATACTACCAGGAGTAGATCCATGAATGAATCGATTAAAAAAATTGTCCTTGCTTATTCCGGTGGGCTGGATACTTCCGTAATGATTCCATGGCTTAAAGAACATTACCAACAGGCAGAAATTATTGCTATGGTTTGTGATTTAGGACAAAGTGAAGACTTAGCAGCGATTAAAGATAAGGCGATAAAAAGCGGTGCTTCCAAAGCCTATGTAATGAACGTTCAAGATGAATTTGTTAGCGACTATTTGTGGCGATTAGTCAAAGCAGGCGCTCTTTATGAAAATCAATATATTTTAGGTACCATTTCACGACCACTTATTGCAAAAAAACTGGTTGAAATTGCATTAGAAGAAAAGGCGGAAGCGGTTGCTCATGGAGCAACTGGCAAAGGTAATGATCAGGTTCGTTTTGAATATACGGTAAAAGCATTAGCTCCAGAACTTAAAATTATCGCCCCATGGAGAACTTGGAAAATTAAGTCACGACAAGAGGCGATTGCGTATGCCAAATTACATGGGATTGAAGTACCTGTTACCCCCAAATCACCTTATTCACGAGATCATAATCTTTGGTACATTTCGCATGAAGGAGGGATTTTGGAAGATCCAGGACAACCCAGACCTGATGATCTATTATTAATGACCGCCTCTTTGGAGCAAACATCGGATAAGCCCGAATTAGTGAGTATTGAGTTTGTAAAAGGGGTTCCCGTTGCGTTGAATACTAAAAAAATGTCATCTGTCGAATTACTAAAACAATTAAATCAAATAGCAGGTTCTCATGGAATTGGGGTGGCTGATATTGTGGAGAATCGACTGGTTGGAATGAAAATCAGAGGAATATATGAAGCACCAGCGGCTGCTGTGTTGTACAAAACACATCAGATGCTTGAGAGTTTATGTCTTGACCGAGCAACTTTGCATTTAAAACAATCCTTGCAACAAACGTATGCCAATCTTGTTTATGAAGGACGATGGTTTTCTCAAACGAAGAACGCATTAGATGCTTTGATTGATGTGACGCAACAACATATGACTGGAACTGTCAGTGTCCAGTTATTTAAAGGGAACATCATTCCTTATGGGATGTATTCACCCTTTAGTTTACATGATCCTGCTTTAGCTACATTCGAAGAAGATGGTGTTTATAATCAGCAGGATGCCGAAGGATTTATTAATCTATTTTCTTTATCAGCACAAGTGTATGGCAAGGTACATAAAGGAGGTAAATGATGGCTCATAAAACTTGGGGAGGACGATTTAAGAAGGAGTTAGATACTCGAGTCATGCATTTTAATGCTTCCCTGGCTTTTGATAAGGTACTTTATGTCCACGATATCGTGGGCAGCCAAGCACATGCAAAAATGTTAGCACGTCAAGGGCTTATCACTGATAATGAGGCAGACTTGATCTGCAATGGGTTAGACGAAATCAGCCATGAAATAGCAAAAGGCATCCATGAATTTGATGAGTCTAATGAAGATATTCATATGTTTGTGGAGCAATTACTCATCACCAAAATTGGTGATGTAGGTAAAAAGCTTCATACTGGTCGCAGCCGCAATGATCAGGTTGCTCTGGATTTAAGGTTGTATTCTCGTGATGCTGGATTGCAGATTATCGCACAGATACAAAATTTAAACCATGTTTTGGAAGAGCTGGCTCGTGTTCATGCGGAGGATAAAATTCCTGGCTATACACATTTACAGCAAGCTCAACCCATTTATTTAGGTCATTTCTTTGCTGCTTATCTGGCAATGTTTCAACGAGATTTAGGGCGTTTTCACGATTGGCATACACGGATGAATTACTCTCCTTTAGGTGCTGGTGCTTTAGCAGGAAGCACTTTGCCTTTGGATCGTGCGTGGGTTGCTAAAACGTTGGGCTTTAATGGAGTCATTGAGAATACTCTGGATGCTGTGAGCGACAGAGATTTTATTATTGAGTTTTGTTCTGCTGCATCGATCGTGATGATGCATTTATCACGTTTTGCGGAGGATTTAATTCTTTGGGCTACTCAGGAATTTGGTTTTATTACCCTTGATGATGCTTTTGCGACAGGTTCTTCTTTAATGCCTAATAAGAAAAATCCAGATGTTTTGGAGTTAGTTCGAGGTAAAAGCGGCCGGGTATTTGGGCATTTAATGGGGATTCTTACTGTCATGAAAGGGTTGCCGCTTGCGTATAATAAGGACATGCAAGAAGATAAAGAATGTTTGTTTGACACCGTTAATACATTGACGGCTTGTTTGGACATCATGACGCCGTTTTTGCGCAGTGTGCAATTTAATACGAAATTAATGGCACAAAAAGCCAATAGTGGTTATCTAAATGCTACAGCAATATTAGAGTCTTTAGTATTGAAAGGTATACCTTTTAGGGATGCGCATCATCAAGTGGGCTTGTGGGTTCAGGCTGCAATGGATAAGAGTTGTTCGCTTGAGGAGATTATTAAAAGTGAAATGTAGGCAGAGAAAGTGCCCCTCATCTGCCCTAACGGGCACCTTCTCTGTGGAGAAGGGAAACATAATCGCTACACTACACTAGGCTACGAGCTTCTTGCAGAAGCTCATTTTTAAAGTAGAATGATGTACACACCATAACTATCTATTGAGTTAGTCATTCATGTTGCAACATTATAAAACCCAAGGGGGCGTTGAGATAGAGTGTTCTCAGACGCCACTGGATTATCAACAAGGCATAGAAAATCTGCTGGAACATCTGGATTCACAAAGAGGCGCTTTATTCGCATCAAGCTTTGAATATCCAGGGCGTTACACATGTTGGGATATAGGTTTTTATAATCCACCTTTGGCTCTTACTTGCAAGCAAAATTTAATTCAAATTGATGCATTAAATCAACGCGGTAAGATGCTATTAACATTCATTATGCCTTTACTGGAACATGAAGCGTATTTAGAAGTATTGGCACAAAGTAATACGTTGTTACAAATCAAATTGATACCTTCTGATGAGGTCTTCAGCGAAGAAGAGCGTAGCCAGCAACCATCGGTATTTACGGTGATTCGCCTTATCTTGGCTTTTTTCAAAGTAGATGAGGAGTCTTACTTAGGACTATATGGTGCTTTGGGTTTTGATTTGATTTTTCAATTTGAGGGCTTAAAGAAACATAAAAAAAGAGAGCCATCACAAAGAGATATGGTTCTTTATTTACCTGATGAGATTTATGTGGTGAACCATCGTAAAGAAGAAGCGTTTCTTAGACGTTATGATTTTCAATTTCAAGGCCAATCAACTAATTCTTTGGCGAGAGAGGGGGGGACTGCAACATACCAGGCACCAAATAAGCCAAAAAAGACATGTGATCATGAGCCAGGAGAGTATGCCCAGGTTGTTGCCAAGGCCAAAGAGCGATTTGCTTGTGGTGATTTGTTTGAAGTAGTGCCAAGTCAAACTTTTTATACCCATTATGAAGATCAACCTTCTGCTTTATTCAAACAAATGCGTCGTTTGAATCCGTCACCATATGGCTTTTTTATTAATCTAGGTGATGACGAATATCTGGTTGGTGCCTCTCCAGAGATGTATGTGCGAGTGCATGGGAAAAGAGTGGAAACTTGTCCCATTTCAGGAACGATTAAACGGGGTGCTGATGCCATTGAGGACGCAGAAAATATTCAGGCTTTACTCGATTCAAAAAAAGAAGAATCTGAATTAACAATGTGTACTGATGTGGATAGAAACGATAAATCACGTATTTGCGAAGCAGGTTCTGTGAAAGTAATCGGCCGCAGGCAAATTGAAATGTATTCGCGAGTGATTCATACCGTCGATCATGTTGAAGGTATTTTGAGAGAAAACTTTGATGCTGTAGATGCTTTTCTAACCCATATGTGGGTTGTTACTGTAACTGGTGCACCAAAACTGTGGGCGCTTAATTTTATTGAAGAGCATGAAAAATCTCCCCGTAAGTGGTACGCTGGTGCAGTAGGTTGGTTTGGTTTTGACGGGAATTTAAATACGGGCCTGGTTTTGAGAACAGTACGTATTGAAAAAGGAGTTGCTGAAATTCGTGTGGGTGCCACCTTGCTTTATGATTCAATACCTGAGTCAGAAGAGGAAGAAACCCGCTTAAAAGCCTCTGCATTTTTAGATATGTTGCAAAAACGCGAGCCTCATGCTGCAAGCAAGGCAATGGATTTGCCCTTAACTGGAAAAGGTAAGCACGTATTGCTTATCGATCATCAGGATTCTTTTGTGCATACTTTGGCAAATTATCTCCGGCAAACTGGAGCCGAGGTGAGCACAATTCGTTTTGATAAGGCCTTGCATTATTTACAAAATAAAAAATATGACCTTGTTGTTTTATCTCCTGGACCAGGCAAACCAAGTGATTTTAATCTTTCTCAGACAATTGCAGAGGTTATTTCTAAAGGCATACCATTGTTTGGAGTGTGTTTGGGGTTACAAGGACTTGTTGAGCATTTTGGTGGTGTTTTGGATGTTCTAAAATATCCTATGCATGGTAAGCCATCAATTATCAACGTAGTCGGTGAACCTGATTTGTTCTCTGGCTTGGGGAAGAGCTTCAAGGCAGGAAGATATCATTCTCTTTATGCACGCTTGAATACAGTACCCAAGGAATTGAATATTACAGCGATGAGTGATGATGGCGTCGTTATGGCTGTTTCGCATCAACAGTTACCCATTCATGCGGTTCAGTTTCATCCTGAAACCATATTGTCTTTAGTTAATCAAGCAGGATTAAAAATTATTACTAATTTAATGAGGATGATTTAAGGCAATGCGCAAAAAGATATTGATGCTCTATGTTGTATCTTTTGTTTTGGGTATTGTCGTAGGCCTTGTTGGTTCTACGTTTCGATTATCAATCGATGTGCTTAGCAACTTGCTAGATAACTTTTTTCAATCCCTCAGCATTCATGGATGGCCGGCCGCTTTTATTTCCGGTTTGGTTTCGATGGTTCTGGTCTATGCTGCTTATTTTGCTGTAAAGCAGTATGCTCCTGAAGCTTCAGGAAGTGGTGTCCCGGAGATTGAGGGTACATTACTTCATTTAAAAACCATATTTTGGCGTCGCGTATTACCGGTAAAATTCTTTTTTGGCATGTTGGTCCTTTCTGCAAAGATGATTTTGGGACGTGAGGGACCTACGATTCACATAGGTGGTAGTTTAGGAGAAATGCTTGGAAGCTTATTTAACCTTTCTCGACGTAGAAAAGATAGTTTAATTGCAGCAGGAGCCGCTGCTGGTTTGGCTGTTGCTTTTAATGCTCCTTTAGCCGGAGTTATTTTTGTTCTGGAAGAGATGCGCAATCAATTCAACTATTCTTTTACCAGTTTTAGTATGGTTGTTATCTGTTGTATTACTGCTACAGTTATCCTTGATTTAATCATTGGGCCTCAGCCAACAATTCCAATGAATGTATTTGAATTCCCCCATCTTGATTCCTTATGGCTATTTGCTCTGTTTGGTATTGTGGTCGGTTTTGTGGGGCTTTTATTTAATCTCTCTTTAATTAGAACACTAACATTCTTGGATAAACTGACTTCACGACAAAAATCATATTACGTCTTGGCTGTAGGTTTTTTGATTGGTGCTTTAGCGGTACATCATCCTGAAGCAGTGGGTGGTGGTATGAATATTATTCATCAGGCCTTAACTCTTGCACCCGGATTTGGTTTTTTGTGTTTTCTTTTAGTGGCACGCTTTATAGGAACTATGGTGTGTTATGGAACATCAGTCCCTGGAGGAATTTTTGCCCCGATTCTTTCTTTAGGCACGCTTCTTGGTTTAGCTATATTCCAGATTTTAGAAATGTTACATATTGATTTCTTAACTCAACCAGGCATGTTTGCCGTGGCAGGAATGGCCGCCCTGTTTGCTTCATCAACACGCGCACCAATAACCGGAGCCGTATTAGTGGTAGAAATGACTCATAATTATTATTTAATTTTCCCTGTGATGATGGCATGTATTACCGCAACTATTGTGCTGCAGCTCACTCCAAATGGACCTATCTATGAGCAATTATTAGATCGTTCTCTCCGTTTGGATAAGAAGAAAACTGCATCGAGCTAGGTGTGAACGTATGCCGACCTGGATACTAATTGCCGTAAGTAGGCTGGGCTGATAAGCCCAGCTTACATTGTCTGGTATTTTCGGTGTTTGTAACTGCTTAAGAATAATAGATGAAGCACTCGCTCAGGCAAACAAGCGACTACAATTAATCCACATGCACAACAATTTTTCCAAAATGCACACCTGATTGTATCCGTTGGTGGGCTTCTTCAATTTGTTCTAGTTTAAACTCCGAATCAATAATAGGGATTATTTTTTTTGCTTCGAGGTACTTCGTCCATGCATTATGAGCTTCGCGCCATAATTTACTTTTTTCCTCAATAGATTGAGAGCGGAGTACAAAACCAATAATTTGCAGTCTTTTACGCATAATCAATGCAAGGTTGCATTCTACGGTACTTCCTTTAAGGCATGCTATCTGGATAAGCTTGCTTTGTGGTTTCAATAAGTGTAGGTGTTTATTAAAATAATCGCCGCCTATAAAATCTATAATTAAATCAACGCTGTGATCCTCAATTAAATCCTCGAAGTCTTGTTTACGATAATTAATGACTTGATCTGCACTAAGTTTTTTTGCCTTATCTATCTTGTCATCAGTTCCTACTGTAGTGATTACGTGTACACCGATCAATTTTGCCATTTGAATTGCTAGCGATGCAATACCACTTCCTGCACCATGAATAAGCAATGTTTGCCCTGATTTCAGCGTACCTAGATCAAACAAAGAAGCATAAACAGTCATCAACGCTTCAGGAAGTGCAGCAGCAAGGGTATAATCCCAGGTTGATGGAATGTGTTGAGCTAACGATGCTTCAACAGGGCAAAATTCGGCATAAGCGCCACTGCCAACTAACCCATAAACTTTATCGCCTGGTTTAAATTGAGTGACATGTGCCCCCACCTCAACTACTTCGCCTGCAATTTCCAAGCCTAGGATATCCGACTCGCCAGCTGGTGGCGGATATTTGCCATAACGTTGCATGATATCTGCTCGATTTAAAGCTGTTGCTTTTACACGCACCAAAATTTGTGATTCGCTGTATTCAGGAGTTGGGCCATTTTCGATGACCAATCGACTGTGTGAACCAGGGTTTTCTATGTGTACGTAGCGCAAAATTTTTTCCTTAAAATAAATAATTAATTGCAGCCAGGGTGCAGTGCAGCGAAACCTGGGGCATTCAAGATTAGAAAACCCGATTTTCGCTGCACTGCACCCAAGCTACGTATTACCTAAGCTTCTTCTTTTTTTATCACTTTACTTAAACAACCAGAGCTATATAATGCTTATACAGACCCTCTTATACGTTGGGCAATGGCTAAATTTAATCATCAACGCCTTTATGCTTGGCTTTTTATAGTGCCACAGCTTATTGTTACCCTGGTGTTTTTTATTTGGCCTGCATGTAATGCATTATTGCAATCGTTTTTTTATACAGATGCTTTTGGTCTGCATAAAAAATTTGCAGGACTTTCCAATTTTTTGGATCTTTTTTGGGATCCGAGTTACAGCAAAGCAATTGGAGTTACCTTTATTATTGCTCTTAGCGTGACGTTTTTCACATTAAGTTTAGGACTCCTTATGGCCATATTAGTGAATAATAGAGGCCGAACGCAAGGGGTCTATAAATCTTTATTAATTTGGCCTTACGCTATCGCTCCTGCAGTGGCAGCGATTTTATGGCGTTTTTTATGTCATCCCACTTTAGGATGGCTGACACATTTTTTGCAGTCACTTGGAATTAATTTTGATTATGTAAATAATGTCAATCAAGCATTTGCTGTGGTGATACTTACCGCGAGTTGGCAGCAATTCAGTTATAATTTTTTATTTTACCTCGCAGCCCTTAAAGCAATTCCTTCATCATTAATTGATGCAGCAATCATCGATGGTGCTTCAGGATGGCAACGTTTTTGGCAAATCATTGTTCCACTGTTATCTCCAACTACTTTTTTCTTGATCATTATGAATCTTATGTATGGTTTTTTTGATACTTTTGGCATTATTCAAGTGATGACACATGGTGGTCCTGGTAATAGTACGACTAATTTGATTTATAAAGTGTATCAAGATGGATTTGAAGGAATGGATATAGGCAGTTCATCTGCACAATCGGTACTCTTAATGATTATTGTTATTCTTGTTTCTTCAGTGCAATTTAAGTACCTCGAAAAAAAGGTTCATTACGCATGAAATCATATTTTACTCGTGCTCTATCACATGGAGTTTTATGCTGTTTTGTGATTTTGATGTTGTTACCTGTTTATTTGGCACTCGTTGCTGCCAGTAATGAAGGCAATATCATGATGCAATCTCACATTCCTATGGTTCCAGGTACATTATTATTCAAAAATCTAAAGGCAGTCATGACGGAAGGATTAGCGGTTACAGGAGGTGAGCCGATTACTTCTATGTTATTGAATAGTTTTTTTATGGCTATGGCCATTGCATTAGGCAAGATAGTTCTTGCTTTAGGTTCTGCATTTGCTTTAGTTTACTTTGATTTTCCATTTAAAAAGCTATGTTTTGCATTAATTTTTACTACGATGATGTTGCCGATAGAGGTCCGAATTGTGCCTACATTCCAGGTGGTTGCTTCTTTTGGACTATTAAACTCATTTACTGGATTGACCTTGCCTTTATTTGTGTCCGCTACAGGTACATTTTTATTTCGTCAGTTTTTTAAAACTATTCCTTCTGAACTTGTTGATGCGGCAAAATTAGATGGGGCAGGGGCTGTGCGTTTCTTTTTTGATATTGTTTTACCCCTATCTAGAACGCAAATTGCATCATTATTTGTTATTTTGTTTGTATATGGCTGGAATCAATATCTGTGGCCGCTAGTGATTACTACGGAAACAAAAATGGCTACAGTAGTTATGGGTATTCGATATTTAGCTGGGGTGGCAGATCAAATTCCACAATGGCATTACATTATGGCTGTTGCATTGATTGCTCTTATTCCGCCTTGCATGGTGGTGATGTTAATGCAGCGCTGGTTTGAAAAAGGGTTAAAGTAAGCATGGCAACCGTCAATCTCATTGAAGTGTCAAAGAGTGTTGGACCTACAACGGTTCTAAATAAAGTAAACGTAGGCATCAAAAAAGGCGAATTTGTGGTTATTGTTGGTCCTTCTGGATGTGGAAAAACAACTTTATTGCGTTTAATTGCAGGTTTGGATGATGTCAGCTCGGGTTCAATTTTAATCAACGATCAATGTGTTAATGAAATACCCGCAGCCCAAAGAGATATGGCTATGGTTTTTCAAAATTATGCTTTATATCCACATATGACTGTATTCGAAAATATGGCTTATGGGTTAAAGATGCGACGTTATAAGAAAGCAGAAATTAAAAAAAGGGTGGATGAAGCAGCACAGTTGTTGCATTTGACTCCTTTTTTGGAGCGCAAACCACAAGCGCTTTCAGGAGGGCAAAGACAAAGAGTTGCTATGGGAAGAGCTATGGTGCGTTCTCCTGCAGTTTTTTTATTTGATGAACCCTTATCAAATCTTGATGCAAAGTTACGGACGGAAATGCGTCATGAAATTCGTCGGTTGCATCAACAATTAAATACAACCAGTTTATACGTAACTCATGATCAAACTGAAGCAATGACTATGGCTGAACGTGTTATCGTACTTAATCAAGGAGATGTTGAACAAATAGGTACTCCTCAGGAGCTCTATCAAAATCCTGCAACTTTATTTGTGGCTGGATTTACAGGACAATATCCTATGAACTTGATATCAGGAATCTTCGATAAAAGCAGTAATACGGTGCAAACGGATTTGGGAATTACTTACCCTATTCCTAATTTGGTGCTTGAGCTTGAAGATAAAGATGAATTGGTTTTGGCAATCCGCGCAGAGCATATTGTGTTGTGCTCTGAGAATAACCCACAAGGCATTCCCATCCATATTGAATTTATGGATGATATGGGCGCTGACAAATTGCTCCATGCTAAATGCATCAAAAATGGCCAGTCCCTTAATTTGCGTGTTACAGCAGATCAACAACTGACGGGTGGACAACTCTGGGTTGAGCTACCTAAAATTAAATTACATCTTTTTCATCGTACTTCTGGAAAACGTATTGGAGAATGGCGTGCGTAAAGAAAAAAACAAACTAAAACCAATTGATACCCCGGTTTATCGCTATTGGTCTGCATTGTATATGTCTTTCTATTCACGACGTCTTTATGTGGATGTTGGAAAACGTTGGCGAGGATTTGCTCTTTTTTACCTTATATTAACCATAGCCTTATTTTCAATTCCATTTGCATTAAGAATGAGCTTTAGCTTGAATGAAGCATTTAAAGATCAAATTACGGACCCTTTATCAAAAATTCCTGTTTTTGATATACAAAATGGTGAAGTTTCTTTTGATAAGCCAATGCCTTATTTAATTAAAAATGAGCAAGGGCAAGTAGTGGTTGCTATTGATACTACAGGTAAGATCAATGATTTTCCTACAGATTTTCCTTACCTTACGGTTTTGATTAATAAAAGTAAAATTTCTCTTAAAGTACCGAGTCTTAAACTGTTTAATATGACGGATTCAAAACCCAGTAGAAGTGAGCCTTTAGTTCAAAAGTTTGACAAAAGTACTAACCTTGTATTTGATGGTAAAAAAATTGCTGAACAAAACTCAATTAAAAATTTAAAACTCTTTTCACAACTGATGATTTACCCCATGGTTGTAGCAATATTTCTTTCAATTTTTATTGTTTTTTTCTTGGTGTTAGCATTTTTGGGGCAAGTTTTTTCAAATATATTCTTTTCCTTTAACGTAAGCTTTTTACAATCATGTCGCTTGTTAATTGTTGCTGGTACTCCTATGTTATTACTGCTGCTGATTATGTTTACACTCAATTCAATTTTTCCGGGATCAGGATTCATTTTATTTGCATTACTAATCGCATATTACAGTTTTGCACTTTATTCACTACGTGCAGAAAGTAGGCGAGTTATGATTTCATGAAAAACATTGAGTTTGATATGGTGATATTGGTTAGTGCATTTTGACTATTATTGGATTTCTATTGATGGATAGATGCAAATGGTGACTTTATGAGAGAGTTGATTCATTTTGCGCATGGAAATGGTTTCCCAGCTTTATGCTACAAACAAATGCTGGATGGCCTCGAGAAAGAATTCGATTATTGTTACATCGACCGAATTGGTCACGATCCTTTATTTCCAGTAAGCGAAAACTGGCACAATCTCGTATTGGAAGTTATTGGCAGTATTAAAAAGCAAGCCAATCAGCCCGTAATTGCAGTAGGACATTCTCTAGGAGGGATTTTGAGTTTCTTGGCAGCCATTGAGCAGCCAGAACTATTTAAAGCGGTGATCATGTTGGATTCGCCTTTAATTGGTACTTTTAAATCAAGTATGGTTCGTTTGGCAAAAGCTCTGGGCATTATTGATCGGGTAACCCCTGCATTAAGAACTCGAGGCCGTCGTATGTATTGGGATAGTCATGATCAATTAATCGCTTATTTAAAAACTCGAGACTTATTTAAAACCTTTACGGATGCTTGTTTAAATGATTATATTACCTACGGATTAGAGTACAAAAAGGATGGATACTATTTACGCTTCGACAGGCATATTGAATATCAAATTTATCGAACGATTCCACACGTCATTCCAAACTATGAAGGTAAGTTATTCATTCCAACAGCATTAATTTATGGTGACAAAAGTACTGTGGTTGGTAAAATGGATGTGCGTTACATGAAAAAATATTTTAATGTTATAAATTATAAGACACAAGGGACCCATTTATTTCCTATGGAATACCCAGAAGTTGTTGCAAAGCAAATTATAAAAATTGTGTCTGGTTTGAACTTAAATTGAGTCTATTGACAATTCGCTAGACTGAGCCAAAAAAGTGTCATTTTAGAGCACTAAACGCAGCATACACGAGTACGTGTGTATCGGAGCGTATAAATAAATGACACTTTTTTTGCCTAGGATAATCGAGTTGTTAACAGGCGTACTTGTGGTCAGAAGGCCCAAAATATTAAGGAGAATAATGTGCTACACGCTATTTTAGTGCTCATAATCATTGGCGCTGCAGGGATATTGCTAACAAGGCAAGCAGCAGTTTCAGTGTGGGCGATTAGCTTTGGTTTATTTAGTGCTCTCGTTTTCTGGTATGGTTCTCCTGGTTTAACAACAAAAATCATCCTCGTTTTAGTTGAACTTGCTTTAATTGTTTGTGCTATAAGACCTTTAAGACGCACATTATTATCCAAATATTTTTTTAAATCTGTAAGCAAAGCCATGCCAGCCATGTCTGCCACTGAACGAGAGGCACTTGAGGCGGGTACAGTAAGTTGGGAAGGAGATTTATTTAGTGGTGCTCCTGATTTTTCTATATTAAGGAACTTACCTACAGTAAGCTTGACTGAAGAAGAACAGGCTTTTATTAATGGTCCAGTGAACACTTTATGCTCCATGATTGACGATTGGGATATAACCCATAATCTTACTGATTTGCCTCAGGAAATCTGGCAGTTTATTAAAGACAATCGATTCTTAGGCATGATTATTCCCAAACATTATGGTGGCCTCGAGTTCTCTGCTACGGCACAAATGTCTGTTTTAGTAAAAATCTATGGCCGTTCAATTACTGCAGCTACAACTATATCTGTACCTAATTCTCTGGGCCCAGGTGAGCTATTACTTAAATATGGAACTGAGGAACAAAAAAATTACTATTTGCCACGATTGGCAGATGGACGAGAAATTCCTTGTTTTGCATTGACGGGACCCAATGCTGGTTCTGATGCGGCATCAATTCCAGATAAAGGCATCGTATGTCAACAAGAAATCGATGGCAAAACAGTACTAGGAATTCGGTTAAATTGGGACAAACGCTATATTACTTTATGTCCAGCAGCTACAGTAATTGGATTAGCATTCAGATTATTTGACCCAAGTAATTTGTTGGGTAAAGGTGAAGATGTAGGTATTAGTTGTGCGTTGATCCCAGCAAATACCGCTGGTATTACAAAAGGGCGTCGCCATTTTCCATTGAATACAGGCTTTTTAAACGGTCCAACACAAGGTAAAGACGTGTTTATTCCAATGGATTACCTGATTGGCGGGGTTGCAATGGCGGGTTGTGGCTGGCGCATGCTCATGGAGTGTTTGAGTGCTGGAAGAGCCATATCATTACCTTCGAGTGCGAACGGAGGGGCTCAAGCCGCTGCTTTAGCTTCTGGAGCTTATGCTCGCATTCGCAAACAATTTAGTCAGCCCATTGGAAAGTTTGAAGGTATTGAAGAACCTTTGGCGCGAATTGCAGCGAACACATACATTATTGATGCTGGTGTAACAATGGCTGCTGCTGCTATAGATAATGGAGCCAAACCTTCCGTAGTCGGTGCGATATTAAAATACCATACTACCGAACGAGCAAGACAAGTTTCGCTTGACTCTATGGATATTCATGGCGGGAAAGGCATTTGCCTTGGTCCTAATAATTATTTGGGTAGAGGATATCAGGGATCCCCCATCGCTATTACTGTGGAAGGTGCGAATATATTAACTCGAAGTTTAATTATCTTTGGCCAGGGAGCAATTCGATGCCATCCGTATGTGTTTAAGGAGCTTGAAAGCATTAGAAACAATAATTTGGTTGAATTCGATAAAGCATTTTTTGCCCATGCCGGGTTTATCATTGCTAATTTTACTAAGTCAGTTATTTTTGCTTGGACCGATGCACATATGTCTAAAGCACCGGTTAGTAGTGTGAAGCGTTACTACCAACTCGTGCATAAATACAGTGCGAATTTGGCGTTTCTTGCTGATTTTTCAATGACGGTTTTAGGTGGCAACTTAAAGCGTAAAGAGAAACTGTCATCTCGTCTTGGAGACATGCTGAGTGCATTATATTTGACTTCAGCAGTATTAAAACGTTTTCATGAAGATGGTGAACCAAAAGCTGATTTACCTTTAGTAGAGTGGAGTTGTCAGCAATTATTGCATGAGTGTGAAATGGCAATGCATGGAGTTATCGTCAATTTTCCAGCTCGTTGGGCACGAGTTGTTTTACGTCTGATTATCAAACCATTAGGCAATCGAAGAAATAAACCAAATGATCAGTTAGGCCATAAATTAGCTCGAGCTTTAATTGAACCTGGTGAAACTCGTAGCCGGCTTACTCATTTAGTTTATAGTAAAGCAAGCGAGAATTGTCCTTTGGGTCGTATGGAGGAGACATTCCATAAAATTTGTGCTGCTGATGAGTTAGAAAGAAAAGTAATGCGAGCAGTAAAAGATAATGTTTTGAAATCACTTACCTTACTTGAGCAGATCAATGAAGCTTTAGCTTGTGGTTTATTGACTGAAGCAGAAGCCAAGCAATTAAAAGAAGCGGAATTGGCACGTCAAGATGTGATTAAAGTAGATGATTTCAATGATGAGGATTTACGTCGGGCTCAACCAACAAAATCTAACAGAAGTAAAAAGGCTGTTGTTAATAAGGACGATATAGAATCAGAGATGATTTGATTTGTAAGTGTTCGCAAGGATCCGTCGTTTTTAATTTGAGTGATTCTACCTCTACTTGCCGCGGCTTGACCGCGGCATCAAGGCATATTGTTAATCATTAATATTTAGCCTGTGTCGCTTTTTAGCCTGGATTAGCACCGGATTCTATTGTCGTCATTCTTGTATGTGTTAGGTAATTCGTTGACAAAAATAACAATAAACGTAGGCTGGCTGCTAAGCCCAGCATGTATCAGTCCAATGTATGAGCACTATAGATAAGTGACTTGTTAGTTGAAACTACAGTGATGGTTTTCATAATAGGCATTTTTGAAGAATAAGAATTAACCCTGCAAACGCTGGGCTTAACAGCCCAGCCTACTGTGCTACACTTGCTTTTTCGCCAACGAATTACCAGGGATAAGGGGCGTGGCCTCCCCAGATTACGCTACGTTAATCCCCGCCACAATGCTATTTCATTTTAATTGGGTAGCTTTGGTCTATAATTAAACAAGGTTATTTGTACAAATAATACACATATTTTTTCTGCAAGCAAGCTCCTTAATATATTAGGGACAATATTAAGAACATGGAGGTTAGCATGAAACGAAGGTCAGTGCAGGACAACATCATGATAACCGTACTTGTAGGATGCTTCATGTTGCTGCTATCCAGTTTGACCTTTGCAGATCCTATCAATCAAGTTTCTCGCTTAAGCTACATTAATGGTACTGTGAGCTTTTTACCTGCAGGGGAGTCTCAGTGGGTAGGTGTAACTCTTAATCGGCCTTTAGTCACAAATGACCAAATATGGGCAGATGCAGGATCTCTTGCTGAAATGCAATTATCTGGTGCTGCTGTGCGTATGGGAAGTCAAACGGCATTAAAAATTTTGAACCTGAATGACGAAATCGCACAATTTCAACTGACACAGGGAACCCTTGTTTTAAGTATCAAGAGTATAAATGGTCAACAAGCTTATGAGGTCGATACGCCAAATTTAGCTTTTGTCATTACAGAACCTGGCTATTATCGCTTTGATGTCATAGCAGAAGATGATATGACGACAGTTAGTGTGAGAATGGGGGAGGGAACTGCTTATGGGCAAAATGCATCAAATACAGTAGATGTTGGCAAGTCATGCAGTGCTACTGGGACTAATTTAGATAATTTTCAATGCACGACTCTCGGTGTTGCTTTAGATGATTTTGAAAGTTGGAGTTTAGATCGCGACAAGGTAGCGGGTACGGTTTCAACTCAATATATTTCTCCTGACACCATAGGCTATGAGGATCTCGGTAATTATGGCTCTTGGACTCAAGATCAACAATACGGTCCCGTTTGGTATCCTAATAATGTAGCGACAGATTGGGCACCTTACCAAGATGGTCAATGGATATGGCTAGGTTTTTGGGGCTGGACTTGGGTGGATAATCAACCTTGGGGCTTTGCACCATTTCACTATGGGCGTTGGGCACACCTTAGAAATCGATGGTGCTGGGTCCCTGGACCAATAGGTGCTCATCCTCTGTACGCACCTGCATTAACTGTATTTATTGGCGGTAATAATCCTCAATTCATGATAAATGGTGGATATGGTATTGGTTGGTTTCCTTTAGCACCTGGAGAACCTTATATTCCTTCTTATTATGTTAATCATAACTATTTTATCGCGATCAATCAGAGTAACACCGTTATTGATGTTGCTTTCATTAATAATATTTACAAGAATCAAAATATGATAATTAACTACAGAAATGCGCGGATTGCTAATGCAGTTACTGTTGTTCCATCAGATGATTTTATTAATTCCAGGATAGTGAATAACCTTCGTTTACACGTTCCTGATCAAATACTTTTTAATGCTGGGAAAACACATGTTGCACCTATTGTACCTCGAGCTATCAGTATATTAGGAGGAAAGGCCTTTACTCAGGTGAAACCTTCCGCTGAAATAATCTCAAGACCAATTATCACCAAAACACAGCCTTCTTCTGCAACACCTTCTTTCTCACAAGTACATCCGTTTTTGTTAAAAAATGCAGGCAGACCCCTGACCCCTGCAGAAGTTCAAAATATAAACACTGGAAAACCAGCTATTATCAAGCAATCACCACCGGTAACAGTGCACCCAGTACCTGGTCAAACACCTGGTGAGCAACCAGTTCCTAATCAAACTAATCCAAAAGCTCGTCCGGGCCTAAATGTTCAACCTACCCAAAATATTCAGCCTGGCTTAAATGCTCCACCCGGGATAAAAGTTCAACCTGGTCCAAAGGTTCGACCTCGCCCAACTGTTCAACCCAGTCCAAATGCTCAACCGCAACCTTATGTTCGCCCAGGAACAAACATACAAACGAAACCGTATGTTCAACCCGGTCCAAATGCTCAACCACAACCTTATGTTCGCCCAGGAACAAACATACAACCGAAACCGTATGTTCAACCTGGTCCAAATGCTCAACCACAACCTTATGTTCAACCTGGTCCAAATGCTCAACCGCAACCTTATGTTCGCCCAGGAACAAACATACAACCGAAACCGTATGTTCAACCTGGTCCAAATGCTCAACCACAACCTTATGTTCGTCCAGGAACAAACATGCAACCAAAACCGTATGTTCAGCCTGGTCCAAATGCTCAACCGCAACCTTATGTTCGCCCAGGAACAAACATACAACCGAAACCGTATGTTCAGCCTGGTCCAAATACTCAACCGCAACCTTATGTTCGTCCAGGAACAAACATGCAACCAAAACCATATGTACACCCTGGTACAAGTGTTCAGCCATCCCCAGTTTTGAAACATGAACCTATGGTTCATCCAGCTCCTGCTATTCAAAATCAGCCTATGGTCCAACCACAGCAAGTGCCGCATCCTGTGCAACATGTGAAACCACAATATTAATTTGGACACTAATGGATGTACATTTGAATTGATTTCTTAACCTAATAAAAAACAAACAGGGGTAGCGAATGACTGAAAAGGTTTAGTGGATTTTCTTGATAATTAAATATTTTATAGCCGGTGTTATTGATCTACTTGAAACAGTTTGTAACGGAGATACTGAAAATGATTAATCATGTTTTTTAAAAGAAAATTAATTAGTGCTGACTCATAATGATTTTTGGGGTAAAAAAAGACCGGAGGTAGACCTCTGATCTAAAGACAGCTGTTAAAAAATTTACAATGTATTGATATTATGCGGTTTCTTTAGTGTCATCCGGCATGGTTATGTTTAATTCAAGCACTGAGTTATCTCCCATGCGTTCAAGGTTCACACTGACCTGGTCACGTGTGACATGAACGTATTTAGCAATAACAGCAAGAATTTCTTCTTGAAGCTTTGGCAGATAGTCAGGTGTATTGCGTTGAGAACGCTCATGAGAAATGATTATCTGTAAGCGCTCTTTAGCAACTGATGCTGTAGCAGTTCTTCTACGCAGGTAATTGAAAATGCTCATACAGTCACTTCCTCCTTGTTCTTACTGAATAAGCGACGCAATAATCCTTTACGATCATTACTTATGAAGCGCATTGGCCTCTCTTCGCCGAGAAAACGAGCAATTGCATCTTGATAGGCAATACCGGCATCACTTGTTTCATCAAGCACTACGGGTGTACCAGTATTTGATGCTTTAAGAACTGATTTTGACTCTGGAATCACTCCAATTAATGGAATAGCTAATATTTCTTTTACGTCTGTAACAGAAAGCATATCACCACGCTCAACACGCTCTGGATCATAGCGTGTTAATAATAAATGTTCTTGAACGGGCGCTTTATTTTCAATCGCTCTTTTAGTCTTACTAGCAAGAATTCCCAATATGCGATCGGAGTCACGTACTGAAGAAACTTCTGGATTCGTCACAACGATTGCATGGTCAGCAAAATACATAGCCATTAATGCGCCTGTTTCAATCCCAGCTGGTGAATCACAAATAATAAAGTCAAAATCTTTTGCAAGATCGTTAAGAATTCGTTCAACTCCTTCGATCGTTAATGCATCTTTATCACGAGTTTGTGATGCAGGGAGGATAGAGAGGTTAGCAATACGTTTGTCTTTAATTAAAGCCTGATTGAGGTTTGCTTCGCCATTTATGACATTAATAAAATCATAAACGACCCGCCGCTCGCAGCCCATGATGATATCGAGGTTTCTTAAACCAATATCAAAGTCAATAACCACTGTTTTGTGCCCTAAGAGAGCTAGGCCCGAAGAAATAGCCGCAGAAGAAGTGGTTTTTCCCACTCCGCCTTTGCCAGATGTAATTACGATTATTTTAGCCAACGCTGAACCCTTCCTATTTTTTTTGATTCAACACAATATTTAAACAACAGTGTACACGTTAATTGATAAATAATTCAAGTAGTACAACAGTGATCCGAGGAAAAACATTTCCCAAAATGCAGCGGGGCAAGAATGGTTTTTGCTGATTATTTTGATGATTTTTTTTGCTTTTTGGTTTTTAGAGCGTGGAATAAAAAAATTAATATTAAAGTGAATATAAATGGAAGGGGGCTGAATTATCAGTTAGAAGGATCGAGTAAGTCCTTATAAGCCAAGGTATTATTTTGTTTTATTGTAAATTATCTGTTTAATTTGTCCACAATTTATAGTATACTATTCGGTTAATTTAACTCCTGATAGCGAGAATAAAATGGCGCTTTCTATTGTGCAGCAATCATTAACCTTTGACGACGTACTTCTTGTTCCTGCACACTCTTTAATACTTCCTAAAGACGTGTCTTTGAGAACAAAATTAACTCGTTCAATCAACCTAAATATTCCTCTTGTATCAGCAGCGATGGATACTGTGACTGAAGCTCGCTTAGCTATTGCTTTAGCACAAGAGGGGGGCATTGGTATTATTCATAAGAATATGACCATTATGGCACAGGCTGAAGAAGTTCGAAAAGTGAAGAAATTTGAAAGTGGTATGGTTAGAGCTCCAATTACGGTGACTCCTAATATCAGTGTTAAAGAGTTACTTGATGTAATGTCTAAATATAATTTTTCTGGTGTTCCTGTAGTGGATGGAGAAAATTTAGTTGGTATCGTAACCAGTCGTGATATTCGTTTTGAAACTAATTTGTCTTTGAGTGTCGAGCACGTCATGACCCCTAAAACACAATTAGTAACCGTCAGAGAGGGAGCAAGTCGCGAAGAAGTTCGTAGTTTATTGCACAAACATCGCCTTGAAAAACTACTTGTAGTAAACGATGCGTTTCAATTACGTGGATTAATTACGGTAAAGGACATACAAAAAGCTAAAGAAAATCCTTATGCATGTAAAGACTCTGCAGAGCAATTGCGTGTTGGTGCGGCTGTTGGCGTAGGAGAGGGTACTGATGAGCGCATTAGAGCATTAATTGCAGCAGGCGTTGACGTCCTGGTCGTTGACACAGCTCATGGACACTCACAAGGAGTACTTGACCGTGTAAAATGGATTAAAAAACATCATCCAGAGATACAGGTAATTGGTGGAAATATTGCAACAGCCGCAGCAGCTCATGATTTATACGCTGCAGGCGCAGACGCTGTAAAAGTTGGTATAGGCCCAGGTTCTATTTGTACTACACGGATTGTAACTGGTGTTGGTGTCCCCCAAATTACTGCCATTGCGAATGTGGCAAAAGAACTTAAAGGAAAAATTCCAGTCATTGCTGATGGAGGCATACGTTTTTCTGGTGATGTATGTAAAGCACTTGCTGCGGGCGCAGATACTGTAATGCTTGGTAGTATGTTTGCAGGAACAGAAGAATCGCCAGGTGAAATTGAGTTGTATCAAGGAACAACTTATAAAAGTTATCGAGGTATGGGGTCAATTGGTGCTATGGCTTCATCGCAAGGTTCCAGTGACCGCTATTTCCAGGATGCATCATTAGGCTCTGATAAATTGGTTCCAGAAGGCATTGAAGGTCGAGTTCCTTATAAAGGCTCGGCGCAAACAATCATTCATCAATTGTTAGGCGGCTTACGCTCTTGTATGGGATATACAGGATGCGAAAATATCGAACAACTACATACTAAAGCTGAATTTGTACAAGTGACTAATGCCGGAATGAGGGAATCGCATGTTCATGATGTCAGTATTACAAAACAGGCACCAAACTATCAGGTGGATAATTAATAATGAATGACTTAAAGCAACATCCTTTACTGATCCTAGACTTTGGTTCTCAATACACACAATTAATTGCACGCCGAGTGCGCGAGTTAGGTGTTTATTGTGAAATTCATCACTTCAATATAACCCAAGAAGAATTCACTTCTTTAAGTCCTTGCGGCATCATTCTATCTGGTGGCCCAGCAACTGTAACCCATGATGAGAACCCGAGAGCACCACAATGGTTGTTTAACGCAGGAGTGCCTATTTTAGGAATTTGCTATGGTATGCAAACCATGGCCGTGCAATTAGGAGGAGAAGTACAGTCATCTTCTGTTAGAGAGTTTGGTTATGCTGAATTAAAATTACACGGTCACAGCAAATTGTTTTCGCAAATTGAAGATCGGCTCAGCGCAGATGGAAATGCTTTACTCGATGTTTGGATGAGTCATGGTGATAAAGTGACGAAATTACCTCTTGGTTTTAATGTGGTTTGTGAAACACGTAATGCACCAATAGCTGGAATGGCTGATGAAAGCCGTCAAATGTATGGAGTACAATTTCATCCTGAAGTAACACATACGCTACAAGGCATGCGTATTTTATATCGTTTCGTTGTCGATATTTGTAACGCTTCAACGAACTGGACATCAGAACTCATTATTGATGAAGCAATCAATAAAATCAGAGCTAAAGTAGGAACAGAAAGAGTGTTGCTTGGCTTGTCAGGTGGTGTTGATTCTTCTGTTGTGGCTGCTTTATTGCATAAGGCAATCGGCAAACAATTAGTTTGTGTTTTTGTTGATACAGGCCTGTTACGTTTCAATGAAGCAGACGAAGTCATGGAAATGTTTGGCAAGCACATGGGAGTAGAGGTTATTGCCGTTCATGCAGAAGAGAAGTTTTTTAATGCACTAAAAGGTGTTACCTGCCCTGAAGAAAAAAGAAAAATTATTGGACGTACTTTTATTGAAGTATTTGATGAAGAGGCACTAAAAATTCCTGGGGTTTCTTGGTTGGCGCAAGGAACGATTTACCCTGATGTTATTGAGTCGGCGGCCACGACTACCAGCGGTGCCTCAGTTGTCATTAAATCACATCATAATGTGGGCGGTTTGCCAGAAACATTGAACTTAAAATTATTAGAGCCTATCCGTGAATTATTTAAGGATGAAGTGCGTAACATTGGTCTTGAACTAGGTTTGCCGCATGATATGGTTTATCGTCATCCTTTTCCAGGTCCTGGTTTGGGCGTGCGAATTTTAGCAGAGGTGAAAAAAGAATACGCAAATATTTTACGTCAAGCGGATGCTATTTTTATCGATGAATTAAGAAAAGCAGATCTTTATCATAAAGTTAGCCAGGCTTTTGCTGTATTTCTACCGGTAAAAAGTGTAGGCGTGATGGGCGATGGGCGTAAATACGATTATGTGATTTGTCTTCGTGCTGTTGAGACGGTTGATTTTATGACGGCGCATTGGTCGCAATTACCCTGGGAATTTCTTGGCCATGTATCCAATCGTATTATTAATGAAGTCGATGGGGTATCTCGTGTAACGTACGATATCTCAGGTAAACCTCCTGCTACGATTGAATGGGAATAACTGTAGTAATTGTAGCGTAACGTGGGTTTTCTATAACAGACTTTCCCGGGTTACGCTGCGCGCAGGCTACATTTTACAAAATCTAACTTAACAATGAACGATCACTATTGGATGCAGAAAGCATATGAACAGGCAATCCTTGCTCAAAATGAAGGAGAGGTTCCTATTGGTGCTGTGTTAGTGAGTAAGGACAATCAGTTATTAAGCTTAGGACGGAATTTTACACAAAACAGCCATGACCCTTCAGATCATGCAGAAGTACGTGCGATTAGAAGTGCATCGCAACAGTTAAAAAATCACCGATTATTAGATACAACACTTTATGTGACCCTCGAGCCTTGTGCTATGTGCGCGGGGCTTATTGTGCATGCACGGATTAAACGGCTGGTTTTTGCAAGCCGAGATTTTAAAGCAGGAGCTGCGGGCTCTGTCTATAACTTATTGCAAGGTTACCCCCTAAATCATAAAGTTCAAATTGATGAGGGAATAATGCAAGCAGAATGCTCAATTTTACTCACTGATTTTTTCCAAATGTGTCGGTAACTTATCAGGCTATAATCACTATTTATTTCAAAGTCATTTGCAGTTCTTGGATCAGTTTTTGTTTTAAGAGTTCTTTTTCTTCATTATTTAATGACTGATTTTGCTGATTTGTAATATAAAAAGTATCTTCCGCACGTTCTCCGGCAGTCACAATTTTTGCATTATGCAAGTGAATGTTTAAAGTTGAAAATACCCTACCTATAGTTGCCAGTAAGCCAGGTCTATCACCAGTGACTAGGAATAATCGAGTTTGATGATAAGTCAGATCTTCGTTGTAATGAATTTGAGTTTTGACATTAAAATGTGCCAAAGCTCTTGATAGTCTTTTTCGGGATACGGCAGGTACTTGTTCTGTTTGTGCTAAATGAGCACATAAAGCTTGTTGAATGTCATGAGAGCGTTGTTTATCAAAAAATGCTTGGTTTTGCTCATCTAAAATAATGTAAGTGTCCAAATCATATTGATTATCAGAGGTAAGAATCATTGCTTCTTGAATGGTGACATTGTGGTTACTTAAGACGGTCGTTGCAATGGCAAAGCGGTCATCTCGGTGAGGCATGTAGATAAAAACTTCAGTTCCTCCTTGGCTATGATGGGGCATAATCATGACTAAGGGAAATTGGGTGCATGCTAGGATTGCTTTAGTATGACGCGCTATGATTTCTGGGGATTCATGGAGAAAATATTTGTCTTTAAATTGCTCCCATAAGTCCTCGACTGTTTTTGCTTTAATACCTTCAGTAACCAATAGCGATAGAGCATAATGCTTACGCACTTTAATGAGTTCTGTTTCATCCATTAATTCTTGTTCTTTATGCAGCATATGTTTGGCTGCTCGATATAACTCCTTAAGCAAAGAGTCTTTCCAAGAATTCCATAATGTGGGATTGGTACCGCAAATATCTGCAATTGTAAGCAAATACAGATAATCCAGATAGTGAGGGTGGGGTAACAGTTTACAAAAATTTTTTATCGTATTGGGATCATAAATATCCTGGCGCTGTGCAGTTTGTGACATAATAAGATGATTACGCACAAGCCACACAAGTAGCTCACTGTCTTCTTTTTCAAGCCTGTGATTTTGTGCAAAATGCAATGCTTCAACCGCACCTAGCTCAGAATGATCGCCACCTCTTCCTTTGGCAATATCATGAAATAATGCACTTAAGTAAACTAGTTCAGGTTTATTTAACGTAGACATAATTTGTACGCAGAGAGGGAATTGCTCTACATAACTTTTTTCTTTGAAACGTGAGAGATTGCGAATTACAAATAAGGTGTGCTGATCTACGGTATATACATGAAATAAATCATATTGCATTTGACCAGTGACCATCGCAAAACATTCCAGATAATGGGCTAGAACGCCGTATCTGTTCATTCGATGCAATGCCTTATAAGGTCCATCTGCCGTCTTAAGAATGCTCATAAACAACTCTGTTGTTTCTGAGGATGCTTTAAAACGCTTATTCATCAGATAGAGTGATTCTCTAATTAAGCGAATAGTATTCGCGCGAACACCTTCAATATCTGGTCGTCTAGCTATCCAGAGGAATAATTTTAATAATGCTTGTGGATGATGGATGAAGATACGGGTATTTCTTACTTCGATGTAATTATTAGACAGTTGAAATTCATTATCTAAATGAAATAACTTTTGTTTGGGGGAGTGCGCAATGGTTTCATCAAACCATTGCAAGAGCATTTCATTGAGCTCTCTATTGCGTTTAATTACTTTAAAGTAATCCTTCATGAATTGTTCTATGGCTAACGAGTGCGGTTTATCTTTATAACCAAAAAACTGGGCTAACTTGACTTGATAGTCAAAAGACAAGCGCTCTTCTGCTTTTTCAGCCAATACATGTAAGGCAAAGCGTACGCGCCAGAGAAAATGCTGGCAGTAAGTAAGTTTTTCATATTCTTTATCAGTAATAAATCCATAGCCTATGCCATCAGCCAATTTTTTAATATTAAAATGACGCTTACCAATGCTAAGGAGAATGTGTAAATCGCGCAGGCCACCAGGACCATATTTGACATTGGGCTCCAGGTTATAAGCTGTTTCACCATACTTAGCATCACGTTTTTTTTGCTCTTGAAGTTTGGCTAAAAAGTAATCATGGCTAATCCACATGTGCAGGGGATGAATTTGATAAATCAATTCTTCCATTAATGCGCCGCGACCGCATAATAAAAACATATCCATGAGACTGGAAACAACAGCGACATCTTGGCTTGCGAGTTCAGCACAGGAAGAAACGCTAGTGATTTGATGGCTGAGATCTAAACCTACGTCCCAGCAATCCTGGATAAAGTTCTGAGCGCGCTGTAATTGTGATTTAGAGACTTTCTCAGTATGCAACAACAATATATCGACATCAGAATAGAGTTGTAGTTCTCGACGCCCATAACTGCCAAGAGCGAGGAGGCAAAAAACATCATGATCTAATTGATTTTTAGTAAATAGGTTGATAACCAGTTCATCAATGAAGTTAACTAATTTACGAGTGATGGTTGTTATATTGGTTTTATAATCGAATTCTTCGCGTAGTTTTTCTTTAAATTGTCTTAGAGTATTTTTAAGATGTTGTAACTCTAAGGTCATCCCTTTTTTTTCTGCATCTTGTGTGGGTGCAAAGGGATGAGCCTTTGTCTGTTTATTTTCGTTCTTCATCGCGCAGAGTCAAAATTTCTACACCATCATCGGTAACCAATAAGGTATGTTCCCATTGGGCTGAAAGACTATGATCTTTAGTGACTACAGTCCATTGATCAGGTAATAAACGAGTGTGATGTTTTCCTACATTGATCATGGGTTCTATCGTGAATGTCATTCCAGGTTCTAGTTTCATTCCTGTGCCAGGTATTCCATAATGTAGTACTTGCGGATCTTCATGGAAGATGCGCCCTATACCATGACCGCAATAATCACGGACAACTGAGCAACGATTTTTTTCTGCATGTTGTTGAATGGCATGGCCTATGTCACCCAAATGAACCCCAGGTTTTACCATGTCTATTCCTATAAACAAACAATCGTGGGCGACCTGAACTACATGTTTTGCTTTGACTGATGGCTCACCAACAAGAAACATCTTACTTGTATCGCCGTGATATTCGTTTTTGATGACTGTGATGTCAATATTAATGATATCACCTTCTTTTAAAACCTTTTTTCCTGGAATACCATGACAGACTACATGATTGACTGAAGTGCAAATAGATTTTGGAAACCCATTGTAATTTAAAGGCGCAGGAATAGCTTTTTGTGTATTCACGATGTAGTCATGGCAAATAGTATTTAGTTCGTCGGTGGTGATGCCTTCTTTTACATGGGGGCCAATCATCTCAAGAACTTCTGCGGCAAGTTTGCCAGCAACACGCATTTTTTCAATTTCATCAGGGGTCTTTATAGTAACTGCCATAGGGTGATCCAAAAGTGTTATTTGATTGTGTTCCAATATATATAGTGTAGGCTATGTAAGAGCTGCATGTATCCGTGTTTTTCGGAACGAAGTGATCTTAGCATAATTGATTATACATGTCATTGAATCCAATTTGTAGCTCGCTTTGTAGCCTGGGTGAAGACGTAAGCCGGGAAACCGTGCAGAAAACCCAGGTTACGCTAAGCGTTACCCAGGCTGCAAAGCTAACTTATTTTTTTCATAAGCATTAGGTCGCTTTAGGGGAATCGCCAATATGTTGGCGATCTTCTTTCTGTGCTAACATTTTCTGTTCTACTAGTAATCTTTTCTCGGGGGGTAAATGAAGCGCTCCATGCCAAAAAGATCCGTACTTAGTATGCGCTGCTGGATTATATTTTTGAACGTTTTTTCCAACAACAACTTGAGGTGTTACATCAGTTGGGTGCTTCCCGTTATGATTTGGAGTATAAGTCAAAAAGGAGTCATCAGTGTTAGGTGGTGTTTTCAAATATATAGTAAATTCTTTTAAAGTAATAATGTTTCCACCTCTCCTGTGAGATTTTAATGCATCCTTAATTAGGTCTTGGAGCACAATTATGGAGTCATCATTTAGATCAACGAAGCAATCTTTCATGCTGGGTTCACTGTGTGCATCTGTTCTAACATCAACTTTTCTAAAGACTTTTCCAGGGGGAATTGATAGATACATTATAAATTTCCTTCTTGCAAAGACCAAACAATTGCTCAAGTGTAACATAAGAACTCACAATTGATATTTATTTGTCATTGAATTTTTGTTTTACTGAGTTTCATTTCGAGTACTATACTTTATTAAAATCTGGCCGCTTAACTCTAAGGAAAGAAAATGAAAGTATGTGCTCGCGGTTTAATGTTTGCTTTATGCTTTCTGAGTTTTTCTATTTTTGCTTTTGAGGGACATGTTGGGGGTGGCTACCATGGGGGCGCGCCTAATACTGTGTATCACAATAATGGATACCATAATAATGTCTATCATAACAATAATGGCTATTACAATAATTATCATGGTAACTATTATCACAATGATGATGGTTATGTGGGCGGTGTCAATGTGAATACTGATAATATCTGGTATGATGATAATTTGGATGATAATACTGGTGTGGTTATTGGCGTGCCTGATGAGGGGTATTATGATCCCTCATGTCAAACAGTAGATGATTGTAGTTCGGGTACTTGTGTGTTAGTCAATTCGTGTGAATAAGAGTTATGGATAAAAAAACATATCAATGGGCAGTAGTAGGAGCGGGTCCTGCCGGGATCGCTGCAGTCGGTAAGTTATTGGATAATGGTATTTTAGCTGAAGATATTTTATGGTTTGATCCCCATTTTAAAGTTGGAGACTTGGGGCTCCATTGGCATAATGTTTCGAGCAATACAAAGGTAAAATTTTTTAACGATTTTTTATTGGCAGTGCGTTCTTTTCATTACCAAGATGCCCCCGATTTTCAATTAAATCATTTACCAGTTGATGAGACATGCACCTTAGGTTTTATGGTTGAGCCTTTGCAATGGGTTACTGAACATTTATTAAAAAAAGTTCAAGCAGTAAAGACAACAATCCGTAATATGTTTTTATCCAAGCGTGTATGGTCTTTATGCACTGACTCAAAAAGCTACCAAGCTAAAAATGTAATATTGGCTACAGGAGCATTACCCTCAACGTTGAATTATCCTGGTGTTAATGTAATTCCTTTTGATGTCGCAATTGATAAAGATAAGTTGGCTTCAGTGGTTCAGCGTGATGAGACTTATGGCGTATTTGGTTCATCTCATTCCGCAATCATCATTTTAAGGCATCTTGTTGAGTTGGATGTTAAAAAAGTCATTAATTTTTATCGTTCTCCATGTTGTTATGCTATTGAAATGGATGATTGGATTCTTTTTGATAATACAGGACTTAAAGGACAGACAGCGGCTTGGGCTCGAGAACATATTGATGGTGTTTTGCCTCCTAATCTACTGCGTTATAACGTCAGTGAACCTAACATTGCCCGTTTTTTACCTGAATGTGACCAAGTAGTTTATGCAGTAGGTTTTGAGCAGCGAAAAAGCATTGTAATTGGTGATTATGAAAATGCACGTCATAATCCCTATGTCGGCATTATTGGGCCAGGGTTATTTGGTTTAGGTATTGCCTATCCTGAGACTAAGACTGATGTTTTCGGTAATATCGAATCTCAGGTCGGTTTATGGAAGTTTATGGTGTACTTGAATAAGGTAATGCCTGTTTGGTTGAAGTATCCGACTTAAGTCATAATTCACTTACGGGTACGCATACGTTCACGGAAGAACCTTATTTTTTATATACCAACCTTGAGTTTTCCTTAGTACTACTCACGAATTACTACCAAATACAAAAAAAAATTTGTAAACTATGCTCAAATTTTGAGGAGAATAGTTATCATATTTAAAACAAATCGCATTAGCTACTGGTCTAGTGAACTGATCACCCTCGTGTGCAGCCTTTTTTTTACTTTAGCATGTAATAGCGCTTTCTGGAGGGAGTTACTTCAAGGTAAAGAGTTAACGAATCCACATACTTGGTTTTTTATTTTTTGCACTGCAACTGCAATGACGAGTTTGTTTTGGTTTTTACTTCTTTTAGTGATTAATCGTTGGACCTTTAAATGGTTTACTATTGGTTTATTGATGATTACGTCTGTTGCAGTGTATTTCATGAGTACATTTCATGTGTATATTGATCCAACCATGATTACCAACATTGTGAGTACTGATTATCAGGAAAGCAGCGAATTTTTACAATGGCGTATTCTTCCTTATTTTCTATTTCTAGGTGTGCTTCCGTGTTGGTTCATTTGGCATATTAAAATTTATAAAAGAAGTCTTCCTTCATATTGGGCAGGACGATTAGGAACTATTTTTTTGTCATTATTTATGTTGTTTGGCAGTTCCTGGGCGGTATTTCACGAGCTTGGTCCAATTCTTCGAGAGCGAAAGCAACTTGTTTATTTAGTTACTCCTTTAAATATGCTTTCATCTTCTGCAAAAGTATACTGGAGAGCGCGAGAGGCTCGAGTAGATAAAACAAAAATCAAAATTGGCGCGGATGCGCATCAGCTTTCACGCTCTGAACAGAGTAAACCACGCGTTATTATTCTTGTCGTTGGTGAGACGGTTCGTGCTGTAAATTGGGGGCTAAATGGATATCGGAGGCAAACAACCCCGGAACTTGCTAAGCGAGACGTTATTAATTTCAACCAAGTAACCAGCTGTGGTACGACAACGGCAGTTTCATTACCCTGTATGTTTTCTCCTTATGGGATGCACGCATATAACAGTAAGAAAATCAATCAAACTGAATCCTTGCTTCATTTATTGACCCATACAAATATTTCAGTATTGTGGCGCGATAATCAGTCAGGTTGTAAAGGTGTGTGTGATGATTCAATGGTCGAAGAGTTAAATGTAGACGATTTATGTAAAAATGGACGTTGTTTTGATGAGGTTCTTTTGCATCAGCTTCAAGAGCGAATTATTAGTAAAAAAGGGGATCAGCTGATTGTATTGCATATGCTTGGCAATCACGGTCCTGCGTATTTTGAACGTTACCCAGAACAATTTAAGAAGTGGACGCCTACTTGTGATACAGCGGATTTATCTTCGTGCTCGCAAAAAGCACTAGTGAACACTTATGATAATGCGATTTTGTATACTGATTCGATATTGGCTCACACAATTGATTTGTTACAAAACATTAAATCACATGATACTGGATTAATTTATGTGTCGGATCATGGTGAGTCACTTGGGGAGCGTAATGTATTCCTTCATGGGTTGCCTTATTTTATGGCGCCAGATGAGCAAAAGAAGGTTCCTATGATTTTATGGCTGTCACAAGGATTATCGAAACAATTAGCCATGAATGAAAATTGTTTGCGCAACAAACAAGCCGATCCTATATCGCATGATTATTTGTTTTCAACTCTTTTGTCGCTTTATGATGTAAAAGCAAAGGAACACAATCCAAAATTTGATTTGATTCAATCCTGTCGCAATATATAAAAATTGTAGCCTGGGTGCAGCGCAGCGAAACCCGGGTTTTTTAGACATAAACAAGCTTCTTAACCCAGGCTACGAATGCTCTAGGCTAGGTGGCATTGCCAGAGGTTTGGTGTGAGCGATAATACCAAAATTTAGGGAAGACGAGACAACAAACAGTTACCCCGATAATGGATAATACACCGCCTGATATCAGTGCGGTGCTAATGCTAAAACTTGATGCGATAAGTCCAGCACGTGTATCGCCTAATTTAGGTCCGCATAAATAACTAATCATTTCTATGCCAGCCAATCGACCACGATATTCTGTTGGAATGGTATTATTCCATAAAGTGGTACGAAATATTCCACTTATGGCATCAAAAGCGCCTGCCAGTGCTAAGAAAAATAGGACAAGCCACAGTGAGTTTGATAAACCAAACCCAATAATTGCCGCACCCCATAGCGCGGCGGCAATTGCAATTGCTTTGCCATCACGTGCTATTTTTGATGTCCAGCCGCTGAAAAACGAAATAAACAATGCTCCTACTGCAGGCGCAGAATAAAGTAAACCTAATGTTTTTGCTCCTCCATATGATTGGGCTATCGCAGGGAGTAAGGCATTAGGCCATGAAAAAACCATGGCAATAAAATCAACTAGATAGCTCCCCATTAATTCTTGTCGATTAAGAGCGAAGGAAATTCCTTGTTTTAGCGAAGATACGATAGATGGATGCTCTTGCAATGCTGGCTTAGGAATATTATGAAGCCTAATTAAGGCGATTAATGACATGATAAATGTAATTAAATCAATTAAATAAGTGATAACAATTCCATATTGAGCAATGATAAGTCCAGAAATTGCCGGCGCAATAATCATACAAAAACTGAATTTAAATGTAGCAAGCGCCCCTACATTTTTATAATCATTAGGAGTAACAATTTGCTGGGTAATGCTATCAAAAGCAGGACGATGTAAACCATTAATCGCTGACATAGAAGCGGAAACGATAAAAATAAGGCTCAGAGAGGGACTGGTCTGATATGAGTTAAGCACCAGTATGAAACAGCCTCCAGCTAGAAGTAATTCACTGATAATTAATAACCCACGGCGATTGTATCGATCTGCAAATACCCCGCCAATTAGTGCAGTAATTAAAAGAGGTAGTAATTGAACCAAGCTTAATAATCCAACGATGAACGTTGACTGGGTCATTTGATAAACTTGATAGGGCAGTGCGACACTACTAATCATGGTGCCAATAAATGAAATAAATTGTCCAAAATAGAGCAATCGGAAGTCACGATTTTTTTTTAGAAGAGATAGATCTATGAATTGGCTCATTTTGAAACATCCAAACGTACAGGATAATAAACTTCAATAGTAAAAAGCTAATTTTATGCTTTTAAATTGATTCAGTATAGTACTAACTATCTTAGAAAAACTCAATTGATGACTTCTTGTATCTTTCCGAATTATGGCTTGCTGTATCCAGGTTACAATGCTCGGATAAGGGCGCTGGACTTCAATGAGTTTCGGAGTCATTATTTTTTTCTTTATTTTGAATAAGCAATGGTTCATTAAAACATAATGAAGTAGAGTAGGTCATGGGTATTTTTTCATCATCAAGTGCTTTTTTAATGCTTGTGAGTACTTCATCAAGTGAGCGTCGTTGGTCACTGGGTTTGGATTTTGCCCACCAATATATTTCAAAATCAACCCCATTAGAAGAAAAAGAAACAACATAAATCTGAATGTACTTATCTTTAGAAACAGTCTCGCATCGTTCCACTGCTTTGGTAATAACTGAACGTACTTTTTCCACGTCAGTGCCAAAATCAACACTACAGCCAATTTTTTTTCGCCTAAGTGGGGTGTCGGTTAGTACCTGCACTGTATTAGTATACAATTTAGAATTAGGGATATATACACGAGAACCATCTGTTTTGCGAAGATGAGTATTTTGCACGGAAATACGATAAACATAGCCTTGCTGTGAATCAACGATGATGAAATCACCAATACTGAAAGGCTCTCTGAGTAAGATTAGGATACCGGTAAAAAAGTTTTCAAAAATGCTTCTGAACGCCAAACCAATTGCAACAGAGGTCAACCCCAATGTTGCTAAGACATTAGCGGTGGTTACCGATGGAAATATAATGGCAGAAATGATTAAGATTCCCACAAACCACACGACAATAAAAGTTAGTTTATGAAAAATAGTGACTAAATTGGCGCGAATTGGCATTCTAGGTAAAAGCGAATTAATTAGTCGACTAATTAATTTCGCCAGAAAATAGGTAACAACAGCAAAAGCGATGCCTGCAATAATATTAGGAATAAGAGTAATGAAGTTTTGCGCAAATTTATTCAATGTTTTTAGAATAAGCTCTAAATAGTTCATTTTCGAATGTCCTTATTCCTGATCCTAAATCCTAATTATCGCTTTTAGTTTAGCAAAAAAAACTAAAAGAAAGTAATAATGGCTATCCTAAGAGCTTTTTGGGGCACATAATCTGAGTAAAATGAACTATTACACAGTTTATTTGCTTTATGGAAGTAATCCTCGCATTCTCACTATATTTCATATAGGATAAAATGAGATATCCTCTTGTTATATAAGAAATTATGGCACTAATACGACGTGATCCAAAATCGAAGGCTTCAAGAAGAGTTTCTATTGCCAGTATGATTGGCACTACAATTGAATGGTATGATTTTTACCTCTTTGGTACTGCTTCAGCATTATTTTTCAACATACTTTTTTTCCCTAAAATTAGTCCTGTAGCAGGAATTATGGCCGCATATGCAACCTATGCAGTTGGTTTTTTTGCAAGACCGCTGGGTGGTATTATTTTTGGTCATTTTGGTGATAGGGTGGGCAGGAAAAATATGCTTATTATCACGTTATGTATGATGGGAACCTCTACTTTTTTGATTGGACTACTGCCTACCTATGACTCAATTGGGATATTCGCACCAATTTTACTTGTACTTTTGCGATGTATTCAAGGAATAGCTGTGGGTGGAGAGTGGGCTGGTGCAGTCGTATTGTCTGCGGAGGTCAGCCGTGAAAAAGAAAGAGGATTCTATTCAAGTTGGCCGAATGCAGGTGCCCCATTTGGTTTAGTCATTTCCATTGGGGTATTTCTTATTTTTTCTGCATTGCCTAGTGAGAAATTCTTATCATGGGGATGGCGTATCCCTTTTTTACTTAGTTTCATTGTTGTTCTTGTGGGACTTTATATTCGGCTACAGATTATGGAGAGTAAAGTCTTTGTGGACGCAGCCAAAAATAAGCGTCCGCCTAAAGTTCCAGCCTTAGAAATGTTGCGCTCTCATTTTAGAAATTTTCTTCTCGCAATAGGGGCACGTTTAATTGAAAGTTCTTCCTTTTATATTTTAACTGTTTTTATATTAAGTTATGGGACATTTAACCTGCATTTATCAAAAACACTGCTTCTTTATGCAGTGATGCTCGGCTCCATTTTTGAAATGCTACTGATTCCATACTTTGGCATGGTTTCGGATTTAATTGGACGTCGCCCTGTATATATCTGTGGGGCTTTATTGATGGGGTTGTTTGCATTTCCATTTTTTTGGTTGCTGCAATCAAAAAGCCCACATTTGATTTTCTTTGCAGTGTTGTTTGGCATGTGTGGTCCTCATGCCATGATGCATGGTGCTCAGGCTGCATTTTATTCAGAGCTCTTTCACACACGCATCCGTTACAGTGGAACCGCAATTGCTTATCATTTATCAGCAGCATTGTCGGGGGGGCTAGCGCCTTTAATTGCTACTGGTTTGGTTGAGTGGGCAGATGATAAAACCTGGCCTGTATCAATTTATCTGATTATCATGTCGATAATTACGATTATTTGTATTTATTTGGCAGCTGAAAAAGCACAAAAAAGTATTTCCTAATGAAGAGCATAACCTAGTATTTGTGGTAGGGCCATTTACGTGAGCATGCGTTCACGTAAATGAGTATGCTAAGTGGTTATCCTTTGTATATGGGATCTAACTGAAAAATTTTTTAACTAAGATTTGCCTGTATTAATTTCTTAAATTTAGATACAGGCAATGTGCTATCTTATTATTTAGTGGGAGTAAACGCTGAAACTTCAACAGTTTTTACAGATGAATTGTTATCGAACGCTTTCAAAAATTCAGAGCAAGTTTCTTTACATTCAGGAAATAAACTTGAATAAGTAGTGACGTCTTCACGTGCTTGTTCAATAGTGCTTTTTCTGTATTCTTCTACGTATTCATTGTCTTCAAACATATACGCTTGACGATCCAAATTTGATAAAATATTGAGTACATGCTGCTGATAGGCTTGAATCAAGTTGCCCACATTATCTCGTTTTGCAAATAAATTTTCGCCTTGTGAAGCATTGCGAATGGTTTTATCTAATATCACAACATTACTATTCCAGTACTCATTATATCGTTCTTCAAATAAAGAATTTTTAAATTTCATATTAAAGCCTTTTTTGTCGGGACTGATAAATATATAGACAAATTATTAAGAGAATATTAAGTAAGGTGGTTAATAAGGAGTATATGGAAGTAGAGATAGACGTAATTTTTGATTTTATTATTCTCTTCTTAACAAATTTTTAGAGGACAATTCTTCCCATAATTCACACATAAAATCAGTATCTTGTAATTCATGTATGGTAATTTTTTGAGGCAATGCAGGATTCAAATCAGCAAAGTGATTTCTTACTAATTCTCCGCGTACGAGGTCTTTTAAATCAGTTACATAAGCAAGAATTCGATTTTCAGATAAACTTTCAATAACTGCTTCATTCTCTTTGATAAAATTTGCAATTGCATTAGAATTTTCCTCTGGATTTAAACCTATAAAATGATCGAGTAAAGGTTCATATAAAGAAGATAACTCAATAACTCTTCCGGGAACCCCCACAACTAATCCACTTATTCCATTTTCGACTTTCTTATCTTTCAAAAATCCAGTGAATAAATTTTCAAGAGTAACAGAACCTCCATAGGCTACAAGTGGTTTGTTTATCGATATGTATTTAACTAATGCATCAATAGTGACTCTGTCAAAATTGCCTCTTGTTGGCAAACCAAACTCAGGACAACCACCATGAATCCTATAATAAGGGATATTATGCTCTATTGTTGACGCTAATTCAGCAATACTTTGAGGTCTTTTTTTGAAAAAACCTACTAAGTGATCCCCCAGACTCATACCAACACTCCTAAATACAACATACTTCAAGAAGGGAAAATCAATTGGCGTAAAGATGTTGTATAAATAAAATTCATCTGATTTAAGTATAGACAGTAATTGGCTTTGAAAAAAAAACGGTGCTAGATTGATTGTTATTAAACTACTGAAGTAGATGTGTCGTTATGGGTAAGAACTAGATTGGAAAACTTGTACGTCTTATCCGGATAAACCCCTTCGTATTGTAAGGTAAAAAGGGTGAAGTTTACTCGCACACAAAACAACTATGACTGACTTGTCCACAAATTCTGTGGATAACCATGTTATTAACCTATGAGTGTTAATTATTGCATTTTCTTGTCGGGCTTTAAGCCCGACATACGCTATATAGCTTCTAATGCCAAAGCAATACCTTGGCCTCCTCCGATACATAAGGCAACAATACCTCGCTTTAATCCATCACGCTGCATGGAGTGCAGTAATCGTGTAGTTAATATGGCACCTGTTGCACCTATGGGATGCCCATGAGCAACGGCTCCGCCTTCAATATTTACCAGCGAGGCATTAAGGCCCAGTTCTTTAATGACGGCAAGAGGTACTGCGGCATAAGCTTCATTGATCTCGAAGCGTTCAACATCGTCGAGTGTCCAGCCAACTCGTTTTAATAAAGTCTGTATTGCTGGAGCAGGCGCAATGCCGAACATCCCTGGTTCAACAGCACTTACAGCGTAACCCATCAATTTTGCTAATGGTTCTAGGCCATATTTCTTGGCAGCAGCCCTGTTACTTACCAGTATCGCAGCAGCACCACTATTAAGACCTGGAGAATTACCTGCGGTTAATGTGCCATTTTCTCGAAAGGCTGGTTTTAATTTAGTTAATTTTTCCAAAGAGGTGTCAGGTCGGTTGGTTTCATCCTTTTCAAAATCTACAGTACCACCCTTGGTAGGAATAGTTATAGGTGCAATTTCTGCGACAAACTTTCCTTCTGATTGGGCTTGTGTAAATTGATGGTGTGATCGTAAAGCCCATGCATCTTGCTCTTCTCTACTAATGCTGTATTTCATTATCAAGTCTTCTGTATGCCAACCAGAATGTTTATTGGAAAATGCATCATGTAATCCATCACGCAGCATGCTGTCATAAATTTGCGCATCACCCATTCGATATCCCCATCGACCTCCACCAACTAAATAGGGGGCAAGATCCATATTTTCCATACCGCCTGCTATGGCAATATCTGCGCCGCTGACAGCAATCTCTTGTGCTGCGCTCACAATAGCCTGTGCGCCAGAACCGCAAACACGGTTGACTGTAAGAGCGGGGGTGTTGACACTCAGGCCTGCATGAATAGTTGCTTGGCGAGCTGGGTTCATTTTATTACCTGCCTGGATAACATTACCCATGACTACGGTATCTATTGCTTCAGGTGTAAGTGCTGAGCGTTTTATTACCTCCTTGATGACTGTAGTCGCTAATTCAACGGCCGGTGTTTGTCTAAGACTACCATTGTAGTTGCCAATAGCAGTGCGCACAGGAACACTAAGTAGGATTTCTTGTGAAAACATAATAAATCTCCATTCCCTTGTTTGGTTGTTTTCTTTTTGCTATTTCTTTTTAGCTAATAGAACAAAAAGGCATTTAATCGAGACGCATCAACAACTAAGAGTATCAATGAAAAATATTCGCAAGCAAATAAATATAATAATATTAATTTTTCTCAATCAGTTTATAAGCTTTTAGGTTGTTAAATTTTGATTATAGATAGGCTGGTTTATAACGCAAATGGATTGATGCATTTCGGTATTGTGGTTGATATTTATAATATACTTCGAAATTTGTTCAAGTTTTCAATAAATGCTCCTTTTGCTAATTAAAAAATTGAGACAATTGCTCGAAGTTTGGTTATATCCTAAATTAAGGGATGCTCATAAAGGAATTAAATTCAAAGTCTGCGAATAATCGTACCAACGCTTGTTTTGGTAAAAGCAGCCAGTAACGTCCTTCATTTTTCATATTATTGCCCAGAAAATCCGCTGTTTCACCTTCACCCCAATAAACATCGCCACGCATTATTCCACGAATTGCACCACCAATGTCCTGAGCAATCATGAGACGTTGTAATGAACTCTCATTATTTTCATGTATATTTGGTTTCACAGTCGATAACCAGAGCGGAGATCCTAATGGGATCCAGTCTTTGTCAATGGCTAAGGAGTACCCAGGAGTGAGTATAATACCGTGAGCACCTAGAGCATCCTGTTGGTTTAAAGGCTCCGCTTTTCGATTTTCATATGAAATATATAAACGCTTACCACTGGGAAGCTGGATGATACCAGCCCCCTCAATTTGTAAAAAAAGCCTCTCAAGCGAACTTTTTATCCAAGCGATGACTGGTTTTTGGGGATGTTTATTTTTTTTGGAGTTATGTTTTACTGCTCCATAAATTGGAATGTTGTATTGACTCGTTTTGATTAAATTGCCTTTGACTACAGGCATATAATAACCAGTAAATAAGCCAGAGATTGGTTTGTCTTTATTGAACTCAACGGGGTCAAACCAGTTTTCAAAAAATTCTTTTGCAGATTTATCTGTAATTGGATCGATAGCTAAAGCTACTCTACAAGGAGACTGCCAGTCTTTAGCTCGTATATCAATGTATTTGGAGCCGTCTGCTTCATTAGGATCTTGACTTAAAAATTTCTTGCAGGAATTTTGAAAAACAGATAACGATTTTTTTATATCAGTGGTGTCCCAGCCAGGTAAATCCAAAAATGAAATTTGTTTTAGGGCAATATTCTGGATAATAATTTGAGGGGCAGGGACCTCAGGAGCAATTGGGGATTTTTCAACAGCTTTGACTCTGTATTGATGGTAGCCAATGGTTAATTGAGGAACAAAGAATGTTGAATCAGCTCTTTTTAATGGCCGTGCTACTGATTCACGGATTGTTTTAGACGAAAAAAACAAGACACAAATGCAAATCAGACCGAAAAGTCTAATTGTGATGATTATTTCATTTTTCATAACTGATTGAATCTACAAAAGTTGAAATTAAATACGATATTTTTTTATAGAACAACGTATGGGATTAATAATATTTGTTGTCTGATTTTCTCAGTACATCCAGCGGGTATTGCAAAGCCATTACAAAAAAAAATACTTTGTGCCATTGTTTACCTAGCTAATTATTTTGCATAAGTCTTAAGTATAGTACATTAAGAGATTTTTGATTAAATAAGACCTACTGGGAATGCCCTCACAAATGAGCACGAATGGTCTAGACCCTGTAAAAACAGTATGAATAATTTGATGGGCCTCCAATAGGAGGCATTTACAATGTGTGTTGCTTGTTAGACGTGAGTGTCTGGGGAGCACTTTCTTGTTCTGGTTTATTTGTACCAAAAAAACTCCATAACGAGGTTAAAAGGCCTTTTTGGGTTGTTTGTTCAACAACTCCAGGATTTTCGACTTCCACTGGAGCAAAGATATTGTTAACCAGATGCTTACCTATGGAGCTAACAATACCATAACTGGCGATACCAGATAGAATGGCTGCGCCATAATTCCAGGTTGCATGAAAGCTTCCTCTAGCTGCTTCGATGAGTCCATGACTAAAGCTGAGAAGTATCAAACTACTTGACGCTATTTCTAAAGTATTGCTTAGAACATGCAGATTTTGGGTTCGTAAGTAATCTCCAAGTAACTTAAGAGTCAGGTGGCATAACTCGCTACCCAATGGGATCATAAGCTGTTGTGCTTGCTCAAAAAAGCTTGAGTAATCAGTGGCGTAGGAGTTATACACCAGTCTTAAAAGGATAACTGAGTAATAAATCGCAAGGGTCTTTAAATGGGCGTCTAGTTGAGTATCACCCAAACGCTTAAAAAGGTACTCTGCAGCGCTACGAGCACCAAAGTCACATCCTATGGATGCACCGGCGAATGCGTAGTTTTGTATTTCTTCTAAGCTTATGGGTTTAAGCAAGCTATCTTTCCCATAGATTGCTTGACACATTTGTGCATCTAAAGGACCAGGCATAACTGCGTAAGTGGTGTTTAAACAGGCATCCATCTTTTCGCATAAGTTTGTATCAGATTCTATCTCATCGAGGTATGGCATTACTGAATATCCCATCCCTTCAGGGCTATTTTGTAAATAGACACGAATTGACTCTACATCGTGGAAATGTTGCAAGCCAATAGCATGTCCTATTTCATGGCTAATGGTTCTAATATTGTACGGCATGAGCTTGCCTGCAGCATCATAGTAGTTTGAAGGAATACATACCAAACCAAATTGGAACTGTCCTGAGGTGAAGACTTGTTGCCAGTATCCATTGATATCACCCAGGTCGTCACAATTGGCTATTACGATACCTGGAAAAGTATTCGAGCTAATTTTGCCAACGTAGATGAATTTAATTGTGTTTTCACAAGACTTTTCCCATTCATGCAGAACTTTTTGCAGCCAATTAATACTGTCAGTATTCAAAGGAGCAAATGAGCTTTGCGAATATTTTGATCGTGCACTGTCCTTGAGCTGTTGCGGGATAATGGATAGATCATAAGAGTATGGGATATTTGTAATCTTTTGCGTGCTAGGCCAGTGGTGAAGTGTGGCGTTGAGGATTTCATTAGGTGTAAGTTTTCTATAGTTATTATTCGTAATTGGCATTTAGTATACTCGGGCAAAAAGCGCACACTATAACTAATAAAGATTAATAAAATATTAACAACCGGCCAGAGGGTATTGATATTTCATGCTTAAGGCATTGAAGAAAAAGAGTTGGCTCGTTAATATGCCGAAATTAAAGGGTTAAGGTCATTCTGTAGAGGAGTACGTATTTTATGCCAACAGTTGCCAGTCAGTTAGATTCTAAAAATGATCCTGAAGAGATACTACAAAAAAAACGCATTGCCAGTGAGACATGCTTCAGTGAGCTGATTTACAAGGCTGCGAAAAATCCTAATAAAAAAGCGGCCAAAATAGCGATTAGTAAAATACTTCCTTTTGCTTCTATTGATGTATTCCATGATGTGACAAGTGAGGCTGCGGTCAGTAAATTAGCCGCTGAAGGTGATTTTGAATCCGTTAATTTTTTAAGAAAAGAATTCAATGCTTCATTGCTATGGATAGCATATGGTTATGCTCAAGGCAAGCATGTGGCAGAAGCAAATAATGCTTTAGAGTTAGTACATAATCCTGTCGACCGACTCTCATTATTGCAGGAGATGGCATCTGGTTATGCCCAAGGCGGGCATGTGGCAGAAGCAAACAAAGTCTTAGCGTTAGCTGAGAATCCTGATGAGCGACGCGTATTGTTGCAGGGAATGGCATCTGGCTATGCCCAAGGCGGGCAAGTGGCAGAAGCAAACAAAGTTTTAGAGTTAGTGCATAATTCCGTCGACAGACTCTCATTGTTGCAGAAAATGGCATGTGGCTATGCCCAAGGCGGACATATAGTAGAGGCAAACGAAATCTTAGCGTTAGCCGAGGATCCCACGGAGCGATTCGCGTTGTTGCAGGAAATGGCATTGGGCTATGCGCAAGGTGGATATGAGGCAGAAGCCAACAAAGTCTTAGCACTCGAGCAGAATTATGATGACCGATTCGAATTATTGCAGCAAATGGCATATGGCTATGCTCTGGGCGGACATGTGGCAGAAGCCAACAAAATCTTAGTGTTAGCTGATCCTGATGAGCGATTCTCATTGTTGCAAGAAATGGCTTGTGGTTATGCTCAAGGGGGACATGTGGCAAAAGCAAACAAAGTCTTAGAGTTAGCCGAGAATCCTGATGACCGATTCGAATTGTTGCGGCATATGGCAAGGGGCTATGCTCTAGGAGGACATGTGGCGGAAGCAAACAAAGTCTTAGTTTTAGCCGAGAATCCTGTCGACCGACTTGCATTGTCGAAAACAATTGCTGCTAATTTGCTGCACATGACGCTCTCTACGGAGCGTGATGCATTGCAAACCCTTGCAACATTCAATCCAGATTTCCAATCTGTTATTGCTTCTGAATTAAAAAAATATGCAGCAAAAATAGATATAGTCCATTTAGTTCCTAAAGCAACAAAACTGCATACGCTTATGAAGACCCAGAAACTTAATTTTGATCAAGCTATGGGGTGGATGCAGCCAGAAATGCAACTATGGCTTTTACAAGGACCTCAACTGATTAAAAATAAAAAATTAGCTGCAGCAATGTTTTTATCTGTATCGACTTATTTAACGTCTAATTCAATACCCGAAATGGCAGATCTTGCCAATAAATTATCTGTGACTACATGTCGTGACCGTTTCTTTAATGATTTGCAATCACGGAGTCATTTACTCGCATATGATTTAAATGCCGAACCCACAAAAAATGCACCAGTTGCACCAGCGGCTTGAGATGACGCAAAGAGAATTGTTTCGGTAGAAAATAAACCCTTAGGAGGGGCAAATAGATATGTGACATATCAACAGACAAAAGCCTCTTACTCGCATAAGAATAATTGAACAGGAGAAAATGAATGAACCAGTTAGCAAATAAAGTTGTAGTGGTTACCGGTGGGTCGCGCGGGATTGGCGCTGCCATCGCTAAGAGATTGGCCAAAGATGGTGCTCGAGTTGCAATCACTTACGCTAAAAATTCTGATGCAGCAGATTTAGTGCTCAAGGACATCAAAGCTGCAGGAGGAGAGGCTATTGCTTTACAAGCGGATGCGCGTGATTCGGAGGCCGTGAAAGCTGCAATTGACAAAGTGGCGAGTACTTTCGGCCGTCTTGATGTATTGGTCAATAATGCCGGCACGGCGATTGCAAAACCTTTTGAGGAGACTTCATTCGAAGAAATGAATGAGGTTGTTGCACTCAACCTTATGGGGGTTTTTGTTGCAACGCAAGCTGCCCTGAAACATCTCAAAAAGGGAGGGCGAATCATTAACATCGGCTCTTGTGCTGGCGAGCGAATAATGAATCCCGGACTTGCTACCTATTCAGCCACAAAGGCGGCTGTCAAACTATTTACGCAGGCGCTTTCTCGTGAAGTAGGCGAACGAGGAATTACTGTTAATAATGTGCAACCGGGGCCTATAGATACGGACTTAAACCCAGCAACTGGCGATTCGGCACAACTACAAGTGGCAAACACAGCACTTAAACGTTATGGTCAGGTGGATGAAGTGGCTGCATTGGTTTCATTTGTAGCTGGCCCAGAAGCTTCTTATATTACCGGAGCTAATCTTACGATTGATGGGGGTACAAATGCATAATCAATTACTGATTTGTCTGCAACTACATAATCAATAACAGAAACCGAGAGGATCAGACCTTGAACCCTAGTTTAAAGAGTTCTTATTGAATTTTTGGCGGCACTTCAAGGTTTGAGGTTCATAGGTTTTTCAAAGCCCAGGTAATGCTTAAGGGGCTTAATCGATTTGACAGTGATAACTAGCCTACAGCCCTTGGATTGTATTCGATTGCAAACGATGCGAAATCAGAATAAAGAGGCTGAGCGAAAAAAAAGTAGTAGAGCCTGTAGCAAATAATGATATAGAAAATTTTACTGCAAATCTGAAAGTATTGAGAGATATTGAACGGGTTACTGGGCCAGTTGATACTGTTGCTGAGGCAGCTGAATTAGACCGACAAGATCTTAATCATAGTATTAGACCTTAAGCTTCTAAAAATATCAAAAAGATCAGAAAAAACCTTAGATCAACTCGGCCAGAGAGCACGCAAACTCTCTGGTTTTCTTATTATGTGAGCACTTTATCTAATCATCGTGAGGCTAAGCAATAATACATTGTCGTTCTGGTTTTTAGATGAGTGAAGAAACTGATTTAGATATCCTATGTCCAAAATGGCTGTTTTGGATAAATTTTTGGCAATCCCAATAAATGCTCGATTTTGCTCAAATAAATATGGTGATGTCCAACTAGGATGATTGAGATTAAAGAAAAACTCATTAAAACATGAAAAAGAATAACTTTGCCATTTTTTCAAGGGAACTCTTAGCCATAAGCGCTCCCGTAAACGAAAAGCAATTTGGGATTGATCGCTACGTTGTCTTTCTTCCAAACGAGTTCGGCTATTGATACTCAAATTAGAATCTTTTATGACTTGCCAATTTAACTGTTCCCATAATCGTTTTTCTGTATGTGTCTTGTTTTCAGGTGTTTTCGTTAAAATCCACCCAGGTCCTATAAACAACATAACATTTCTATTAAATTGATAACCTAATCCACCTAAGTAAAGGAATTGATTAAAGACCGAAGGAGTGTCAATTAGACGTAATTGTGGCTCTAGGTAATATTTAAAAGAAGAGTTTTCTGATATTGGTCCAATAATGTTTGCAACAGCCCAATCTTTAGAATAGGTCCTGGTGCTGTGAGTAGCTTGCATGCCAAAACAAAGAAAAAAACAAACGCTTATTTTTATCCAAAAAGAATAATTTGCTATATCCATAAAAATATTCTGTTTTAGTCTTTATGGTACGAGAGAAATACACAATATATTATTAAGCTCATAAAAACCACTGTTTTTGTGAGCTCTTTATTTTGTGTATTGAAATTAAACTTGAGTAGGTTTTATTGGTTTAAAAACTGTTTCAATTATTGTTTGTTTAATTTTGTGGATTTAGGTGCCATTTATTAAACCCAGCATCTGGGGGCAGGTCTTGAATTGCAACCTCAAACTCAATAAAAAACTGTTATATTCAAAGTTCAAGGCCATCTTTATTTCCTACGACGGTAATAGTTTCATTTACAGGCCCTAAGTAGATACTTTTCAATTGTTGCTCAAGTTCTTCTGATGTTAGTTCAGCAGATGATTTATCAAATGTTAAATTGCCATATTTGTCGAGAGTCATTCCTTTCATATTTACTCCAGTTACAGTTGTGGTAAATGTCAGCTGATAGAAAACATTATCCTTAAAACGTTTCTATACAACCTGTATTTGGTCGAAGGTTTACAGAAGGGTTGCTGCTTAGAGTGTTTTGTTCGGAATTAATATTATTTTCAGATGCAAAAAGCCCACCAGCATATAAGTATGCAGTCACATTTTTGAGCGCTTCTTGTGGAGATGGTGCACTAGACATGCGTCGCATGATGTCGATACTAGTTGAAGATTTCTGTCGGATTTGTTCCATTGATTGATTACAATATTGGCTTAATTGATAAGAAATTTGAGAGATACTGTGCTTATTATCATGGATTGCTCCTTCTACTCTTGCTGCAATTTCATTAACAAGAATGTCTCCCGGAGCTCTTATAAAAATCCGTACTGCCATGTTAAATACGGCATTAGATAATCTACTTATCGCATGTACGATACGGGTTAAATCTTTAATTATTTTATTTTTCAATTCATGCCAAGGTCGAGAAGAAAACGTTATAGGACTCAAAAGACAGCGTGCCAGTAATGGAATGTAATCGAAGATAATGGTTAATGTTTGATTTAAAGAAGTTTTTTTTGTAGGGGGATAGAGTAAGCAGGATAATCCTTTTATAAAATATTCTTTATCTCTGATGTCATTAAATAATTCTTCAATCACCATCATGAGCAAACGTTTTTCTCGATATGATAAGTATTGAAGTACATCTTGTCTTGTTAAGAGAAGTTGCAGCGCCTTTACTTGTAAAAATAGCTGAGGTGTCTTATTTTGTCTCGGATTTTGCTCTGGTAGATGAGACTTAAAAGAGTCAATTTTTTCTATAGGCAAATCAGCGCCTAAAGGTCGATTAATACCGATTATATTTTCAAGCATTTGAGTGACTTGAAGGTATTTAACTATATCATTATTCATTATCAGGGTTGCTGTATTTAAAACAGGCTGAGGAATAATAGTAATTACTGTATTTTGTAAAAGGGAAAATATTTGGGTGTACATTTGGGTTACCAGTGGCATTGCTGTTGGAGCGAGGATGGAAAGCATGGCTCCAAGCTGTAATGCCAAAATTAGATTTGTTTTAATGGGATGTTTTGCGAGAGCAAAAGTAACTCCCTCATCCAAGATTGTTTTTACTTTATCAAAGATTACATTTACTAGGTCATGCCATTCTCCCGAGCTAAGATGGTAGGGGGCACAGGCTACGTCAGGACTTGTTATTACTATAGGCTTAGTATTTTGAGAGCAATTTTTTTGAGCTTTTATGATGCTCTTTTCTTGTGTTATCAAAGAATCAAGTTGTTTTATGTTTTCTTGCTTTATTGCTGTAAGAGAATCGCTAATATCCGATAAAATTGTTTGGCATTGAGTCGTTCGATTGCTTTTTTTGAACTGTATTTTTGCATCTAAAAAAAGGTCATAAAAACCAAAACCTAAACGGTAAAGTATACCTAAGAATGTATTACCTACATCTTTTAATAAATTAACTGCTAATAAAGCGAGTTTTCGTCCGCTGTTTGACCCAAAACTGGTTTGCTTAAATGAACAAGACTCGAGAAGTTCTTTAACTAATGGTATTGTACTATTTTGGTTCTTTTGAGGAAAAAGGAATGTACTTAATGAAGAAATTTTTAGAAAGTCAAAAGAGAAAAGGGTAGTAAGGAAAGAGATAGGTACATCTATAATTAAATTTATAAGGAAAGATGCTACTCCAAAGATAGCTTGCTTGAGTACAACTAAAGTCCCGCGGAAAATATCTTTAAATACATTAGCTAAAGAAAAATTGCCCCATGTTGCTTTATGAGAGAGATTAGAAGGGCTTAGCTCTATTTTCCCTAATACATAGTGTTCCTCTCGTTTTTGAATACCGTGATTTGATAGTTCATTAATTGCATAAATGAGAGGTTTTATTTTTTCTTCATCAAGTCCGGAGAAATCAACAGCAAGTGTACTGCCAGTATCATTAAAGTTTCCCTGGTGCTCGAGCAAAATAGGATTGTGTGGATCCGCTTCATAATTCTGAATTACTTTGAGCGCCTCTTCGCAAGCATTATTTAATTCACCTCTGAAAAAGGATTTTGCTTTGCGGCTGTAGGTAAGGTTTTGATTCAGTTCTTGCGTTTTTACAATAATTGCCATACCCATATCTTTTACATGAGTAAGAATGGATTCTGAGCCCGTTGGTCTTAAGAGCACTTTAAGTTCTTCAAAAGATGCATTATCAATGGTTACGGATAACGCTTCTAATCGTGCACATAGCGCCTCATAGAGTTGGTCCATTTTATTAAGTGCATTTGTATCGAATGCACATAATGGATGCAATGTACTCCGATGCTTGGCTTTATATTGAGATAATTTTATTAGGAGGTTTTTAATTGTTGACTGAATGGCTATTTTTTGATTTTCATATAGATGTTCATTTAGCGTATTAGTTACACACTCTAAGGGCTCTAAAGCCATCAATAGGTCTTGAGAAAAATCCAGTAAGGACACTTTTTCTTTATGAAGCGATGTAATTTTATGATTTTCATAGGCTCGTTTAAGAATGATTTGGCGGTATCCACCTAATTGATTGATGGCTTGCGAAATAGGCGTTTCAGCTGGGATGAAACCAAATCGTTTCAATTGTTCTAAAGAGGGTTGCATGACATGGCAGATAAGCGATTTAAATGAACCATTTTTTTCTATGATATGGATCGCCTCGGTAGACGAAATTTTGATTTCCTTTTTAAAATAAGTATCGACGCTACCAGAATAGGTTTGTCCAGGAATTTTAGAAATTTTAGCGCTAACAAACGTGCTTTTGTTTGCTCGTTTGAATTGGTTGAGTTTTTTTTGTTGTCTCATTTTCGCTAATTTGATGGTATCACTCATATTCATGTACCTATTCAGAGTAACTAAAGTATTACGATTATTGATTATGTAACAAACTAACTGTCATGGTTTTTTACTGAAATTAGTCGTTGTTTGATCAATTGGAAGGCATGATAATCAGTATGGTATTTTATGTCCATCTCCAAATAAACATTGGAGATGGAGCTTGAGACTATAGGGCAGGAGCACCTGGAGGTGGTGGAAGTAGCACACCAAACTTATGAAACATTTCGAATTGATTTTTTGTTACTAATTTGGTCGTAGCAGCATTATTTGCGATTAATTTATCCATAACTGAAGAAATGTCTTCCCAATGAGCTCCTGGTGTAGCTACTAAACCCATTAACTGCGTATGTAACGCGTGTTTCTCCTTCATTAATGGCTGCATTTGAGCGTGCATGTCTTTGAGCATCGCTTTAAATTCAGCACGTTGTTCCTCTGGAACTAATTTTGAGATTTTAGGAGAAGAATTCTGGGATCCATGTCCAGGAGGCATATGTGCGTTTGCAACAGAAACCCCGCCCAAAGAGCTTACTAAGGCTCCAATTACTAAGTATTTTTTTAAGTTCATTTTTTTTCCTATCAAGTAATTCACAAGAAATGATAGGTGCTCAATGTAACGTGACTATGACATAGGGAGTTTGTTTTGTAACAAAATTGTTACATTTGAAGCCATTCTTCCAAAAAGACCCCTATTAGGAGGTGACCCATTTGCGCAAGTGAAAGATTTACAAACCGATGCACCGGATTGGAATGGGCTATCCTCACGTCAATTGATGCGATTAAAGTCAGCTTGTGAACAGAGGATTAAAAGCTGTACCCGTAAAGGAAAATTTTTCGCTATGCCAAACCGAGTCAGGATGAAATGCAAGCCACCATTGAAGATCTTTTTGGATAAAGGAAGGAAAATCATGCCGCAGAATAGACCACTCACCTCAGCCACATGGATTGATCTTTTTTCATCAGAAAAAGGGGATGAATTATATAAGCATCTGAAATCAGATAATACAATTTGGCATAAATATGCCAGAAATTATTTTAATAAAATTTATAATGAATATAAAATGTTTTTGGACGACAAATTTATCCAACAATTTCCACATGATTTATTAAGTTGTTTGTGGGAACTAAAGTTACTCGTCCATATTAATAGTATTAAACAGGGAAGGTTATTACCCTCTCTTATGCCAAGGAGTTGTTGAACAGATTCTATATGTTTTTTTTAGATTTACCCATTGTTTCTTATCTAATCCTGCATTTGCAATTAAATTTATATCTGGATAATTTTTAAATGTTGTATCATTGTGAGGTTTCTGCAAACTTGCAGAAACCTCACAGTAAAAGTTAATTTGTAGCTTTATCGAAGGGTTGACTAAACAGAAGTGCTATTTTATCTTAAGGTTACTTTCTTCTTTTGAAACTTCTTCAATATTTTCGCTTAAAGCCTCACCATGAGATTGCCAAAATTTAAATGTTCCTTTAGTAACTTTTGAATAGATTCCTAAACTTAAAACATGAAGCACATTTTCTAAAAACTGAACACCTTTGTTTGAGTCTCTTCGTTCTCTTAATGTATCTTTATTCTTTTCGGTAAGCACATTTGTGCATGCTTTTATCCGTAAATCTTCATCTGGAACGCTCGGATTATTCAGCGCATCCTTCATTTGGTTAACAATTTTATATTTATTAAGTACTAAATATAACTCTGGGTGAAGCTGCCAAGAAGGTGTCGTCCATTGATATTTCTGCACATTAGCTGGCCAGTATAGCGAACGTCCGGTGTTTGCTTGCTCAATGATTTTATTTATGTCTATATTGCCTTCTTTATTGGTATAATAATTAATGACATCCTTAGGCATGTCCTTTACATAACTAATTAAAGCCTCTTCGAGATGTCTTTTGTATTTATCACATAGAATATTCAATCGTTCTATTTTAGATTTTTTAGTCACAGTGTTTCTCTAATTGGTCGTATGATTTAATTATATACCATTAAGTATTAATGTTTTATTAAGTGGCCAACCGGAGTGAGCCGATATGAGGTTCGGCCCCGATTCTGGTAAAAAGTTATCAAATCGGGAGTGCTTTCATGTTGCATTGGAAAATCTTTTTCGCTGATTCCATAAAGTAGACACGGATCCAACATAAAAATTGTTCAATCATTCATCTAAAGTCCATTCCCAAGACAATTTTCCTGAGTCTGTTCATTTTTGGTTTCAGGAAAATTAAATAGAGATAATTTTAAATAGGAATTTTTAAATCTTTTGAGCATATTACCAAGTTTTAATAATTCATATTTTGTTTACATATTTCGTTTTCTCTTTTAAAAAATATGTTAAGAGATAAAGAAAGAACGCCGTGTAGCGAAGAGCGCACAGCGCGGCGCAGCATTTTGGACTCGCCCTTTTTATAAATGTTGGCTTTCAATATTTCTATCAATATTTGCAAGCGTTACTGCTCCTTTTTCAAGAATACATATACATCTATTTAAACGACTGGCAAGCCCGCTACCAAACCTGGCTTTATTAACCATTTGATCCTTCTGTGCCTCATCTATCAGGCTCTTTACTCCTTCTATAGTATTTTCTTTTCTTATGTTCTCTATTAACCTTAAAGCCTTTTCAACTTTATCTCCAGTTAGTGCTTCATCCCTTAGTTTTCTAGTTAAGAAAGATGGTTCAAAGTGTCCTTCATAATTAAGAGAGCCCCTTGATTTAATATATCGCTCTAACTCTTTAATACAACTTCCTTTGAAGGTCGTTACAGTTGGGGGCATCTCATCTTTAAGCATCTTTATTACTTCATCAACAGAGAGTTGCTCATCATTTGGAGTAGAAGTTGTTACAGAATTACTTCGATGATCTTTAACTTCCGTGTTTGCTTCTTTTAATGCATTTATTGCATCATCTTGCTTCTCTTTCTCTGTAGAAAAAGCATTACTAAGCGTAGTTAAATAAGTCCTTTGAAGGATAATTCCAAATTTTGACTTATAAGAATGAGTTGTATTTAAAAAATCTGCATTAGTTATATCTGGTCTATTTTCGCGAAGAAACAATAAAGCCTTAATTGTATTTACTGTGTCTTCCATTTTAAGTACAAAACGGGTAAGAGGGAAAATAACGTCTTTGTATTGTTCACTAGTAAGTTCCCAACTTGCTTGACTAATGACACTATTACGTCTTTCTCGTCCAAATTGCTGTTCTTCTTTTTTATCAAGTTGTAATGCCATTCCTATATCGACACAGATAACCTTACCCTCTGGAGTTGTAATAAAATTTTTTGGGGAAGCTGCGTCAACAATAATCCTTCCTGTACGATTAAATATGTCAATTAATGCAGCGCTAATTTCTTTATCTGTAGATTGGCGTCCTTTTATATAAGGGCAAACCCAACCCAAGCCAAACTCTGTTTGGATAATTGCTGCTGGTGGCTTAAGATCAGGATTTATTTCATTCCATAAACGTACAGAACGCTCAGGGCTATCTGTAATCTCATTTTCTCTTTTTTGAATTTTTAGTACTCGTGTTCCATCATCACTTACATAGGTATCGTTATAAACGCCTGAGCCTAATTTTTTCCAAGCCATAACAAAGCTCCATTTTAATCATTATGATTACAAATAATCTTAGCATATAAATTTGCATCATTTTTATAAGTATTTATTTCCCGTTAAACATAAGAGGCTACCTATTTTTATTATTGACCTATAATTCTAATGTCCTTTACTTAATTTAGGAGATAGGGAAATGAAGAAGTGTTCAATACTTTTAGGACTTACATTAATAAGTTCATGTGCTTTTGCAATGGATCAATCAAATATGGGACAAATGTCTATGAATTAAAATCATTGTCCTAAAGATAAAAAACAAACTGTAGCACTTGAAAAAAAATACCTGCAAATGATGCTTGCTCATTACTAATCATAGCCTTTTAAAATTTAGCCAACCAGATAGTGTTCATTCGTTTATCTTGAGTATCGTTTACGTTTTTAAAAATAAAGAAGAAGGGATACTACTATCGTCATAACCTTTTACTCTATAGTTTGAGTTTGTCCATGTCTGATCAGAAGCTCCTCTAAAAGGAATATTACTTAAACTAAGATGCTCACACTCCTGTGCTGGCCAATTAGTCACTCGATTAATAACTAAATCATTATAAATAGTTCCTAGAGGTATATCGGGACTATTATTTTGTATATTTTTTATATAGTTATTCAAGCCAAATATAAGAGCATTTGGGCCTGCGGAATCTAAAGTGTAGTCCCATCGTTTACTAAAAAACATATTATTGAGGCCAAAATATGGGGGATAATAAGGATAGCGTTTTAAATCCATTTTCGTATGATCCTTCCGAAGAGGAAATTTAAGCATTCTTAATATATAATCAAAATCTTGATTTTCGCCATCTAGCTTCCTATAAGATTGTATTGAATGATGGATAGCATCTTCTATAACCGGATGATGAGGAATAGCGACAATAACATCATTATTGACAGAAGTTAATTCACCATTATGGTTTACAAATCCATGAAGTTTAATGCCATAAGGTAAGGGCTCAGGGATTAATTCTAAATTCTTAAATTTCAAAAACACAGTATCAAGATCGAAGTAATAACCTCCCTTTACTCGTAAAATTTCATAACGTAAAAAATCGGCTGCAGAGGCCAAATTTTTAAAGCCAATCATTTCACGATTTACATAAGATAAAAAATCCTTGAATCGATTGTCATTCTGATAAAATGGATCTGTTTGCATCTCTTCAATAAGTGAACGAATATCTTTTAACTCAATTCCTAAATTGTTTGGCGTAATCTGTAAATCAAATTGATACTTTTCATAGGCTAATCTAGATATAGCCTTACTAAAATTTCTAGAATCATCTACCCATAAATAAACTTTAAACCCATGTTTTTTAGCAAGTAATCCCAATTTAATCAAAGAGTCTAATAAATATTTTTCAGGAAGAGTCCCTCCAATCCAAATAAAATGAATAATTGAAGGTGGGATTCCATTGTTAGTATTGTTAGAAGATGAAATTTTTTTTTGCTCTGTGGTCATAATTTAAATCAACTTCAACTACTTTAAATAAATGGTAATTACTTTATTATCTTGCTTGTTTTTTGTCAAGTATGTGATTTATTTGCACTGGAAAAGAAAAATTTTTTTAATTCTTTCAAATTGTTGAATATCTCGAGTCACCTAGATAAAACCTGTAGTTATACTTTTCATAATAATAAGGGCTTAATCCCTCCTAATGAAGTGACAATATTTGATTTATATAAACTCAATTTAACATACGGAAGTTGAAAAATTAATTAGGATATGAGCCAGGAGGGGAGGGCTCACCCAAGGTAAATTACCAGGTGAAACTACAGGTAGACATTCATTATGTCTGATTACTGTGAAAAGTAGACTTTAAGCTAGAAAACTGACCTCGAAATAGTTCAACCCTTGAAAAACCGATTTATTGAATCTCATACATAGCAATGTTCCGCAAAACTCCCGATTTCTTCCTGTTCTATATCAAGACTACAAGTGTCGCAAAACACATGATATCGATATGCCGCTCCGCAATAAGGATTATGGTTGTCACATAACAAAGGACTCGCGAAATTTATATATTTAGTAATTTAGCAGCATTTAAGTAACTTATTTTCATTTTATCTTCATCATCCAATTGTAGTGAATCTAACCATTGACTTGCCTTCAAGTTATCTTCATAAGGGTAGTCAACTGAGAACATGATTCTATCTATGCTAACTGTAGCAATTGCATGCATCAAAGATGGAGTATCAAAAAAACCACTGGTTGTTAAGAATATATTAGAATTTAGGTATTCTGTAATTGTTTTATTGCATTGCAATTTTTCAAGCCAACCTTCTTCTTTTAGTCGATGATCGAGTCGCCAAGCCCAAAATGCTAACATTTCCCCCATGTGTCCAATGATGATTTTAAGGTTTTGATACCTATCAAAAAGCCCTGACAGCATTAGGCGCAAAACATGTTCGGCCGTTTCAATATGAAATCCCCATGTTGAGCCATGTAATGCTTGATATGGTGAATAAGTAGCTACTCTTCCCTCAGGAATCCCTCTGGGGTGAATATAAATTGGGATGTTGTTATCATTAATGTAGCCCCAAAATTCATCATAAGCACTGTCATCCAGGTATTTTGCAGAAGTATAGCCACTGCTATCGTATCCATTAATTAGGCAGCCAACGATTTCTTGAACACCTTTAAGGCGTTCAAGCTCATTGATTGCAAGCTCTGGGGCGTAAGTAGGTATGCAGGCAAAGGCACGAAATCTACTTGGAGATTGTGTGACACAGTCTATTAAATAGTCATTCCACTTTTGGGCGCAAGACTCTAGTTGTGATGCTAGAGCTAATGATTGTAGTCCTGGAGTTGTTACGGAGAGTACTGATAAATCAATCCCTGCTTCATCCATACTATCAATTCTTAGCTTATGTATATCTTTTAAACGAACTAAGTTTTGATTAAACTCGGGATGGCTTTTGTGTTCTAAAATTAAGTCTCGGCCAGGAACAACAATAGCTTCTTCTAATGCAATTTTTTTCATCTCCAACCTAAGTTCATCCCTTAATATAGATAAGTCTAGTATATTATTCCTCGTAATGTTTGGCGTGCCAAAACTCTATAGTTTTTGTACGTAGGAGCAAAGGGTAAGCCAGTAAAGTTTAATTTACTAAAATAAGTAAGTGTATTGTTTAAATCTTTAAAGGAAGTAATCGATGAGCGGATATTTAAAAGATATTCGCAAGAATTTAAGTATACTTTTTATGATACGCAATGTTATCCGGAATGCCACTACGAAGAAATGGCACATGGATATATGATGGAGCCATCGCAACACCAGCCCCAATTTTACCAACAAGACATTACTGATGTAAGTTTATCCTGGGCTGGTGCGGCAGGAGGTTTAATTAGTAATAGTGAAGATCTAGCTAATTGGGTTCATTTGTTATTTTCTAAGCATTTTCTTGGCAAAAAACAACAGTAGGAGCTGAAAAATAATGTATTCAAGGCCAACCTATTTCTCATAAGAGTCATTATATGGGATATGGATTAGGGGTAGGACATATATATGATCCTGATTACGGGGCGCAGGGGACACATAGTGGTGGAACTTTGGGATATCACAGCTTATTTATTTACGCACATAAGATATTTACTACTATTATTGGCCCATCAAAACATGAGACTTTGTAGCGAGTGTAGGATTTACAGCCCTGCCTACGCTCGCTTGATTAAAATGCGTGAGCCTGTTTGCTTTGATTAACAGCCTACTTCATAGGCTTGCATTCAAAGTCATAAGGGAATACTACAGAAACACTATTTTCTGGACTATTTAACATGACGGGGCCGGATTTTAAAACACATTGACCAATAGAGGCTGTTTGTAACATGCCGTTTGGTACTGTATAAGGGGTTGCGCTAATAGTTAATGGCGCTGATGAGCAAGGTACTTTTTCAATAAATTGTGCTTGACTACCACCCCTAAGCGTAGTTGATAGACCAAATCCATAATCATTTACTACATTAAAAGCAACATATTGATCTCTCTCAATAGGTGGTGTTGAAACTGCAACTTGTATTTTACAACTTAAATCAGGATCCGCGTAAGCAGGATAAAATGCAGACAAGCTAGCAATGGAAAGAGTAGTCAGGATGGCTTTTTTTAACATAATAACTCCTAGAATTTGTTGTAATTCGCATGTTCGAGGCCTACCGCTTGTTTGCAGGATTTGTTTCGAACTAGCAACAAAATAATATCATATTGTTTTTTATGATTTCATATAATTGCCTTTCCTTTCATATTTTTTACAATTTGGCCTAGTTTGCTACGATAAACTCGCATAGGTCTGTGTACATTTTGAGTTTAACTCAATTGCTTCTAGTGTTTTCCAACCAAAGAGGATACGTTGTTCAGATCACAAGCCAAATATGAGTAATACCTTGGTAAAAACCATCCTAGTTTTTGGATCAGCGTTTGTATTTTTTCGGGTGCAGATTGATTCTGGTCAATCGAGAGGACTAACTCATTCTGCTCAGTTTCAGGGAGATAGACGAGCTTGACCTTGGCATCGTTGATACCGAAATGATGCATGAGTGCTTCAAGTAATTTTATTGAGGTAACAGGCAGGATCTGCACTGGCACGTCACTGATGAGGATGTCAGTGCCTTCGCGAATAAGATGGGCATGCGGTTTGTCTGTTTTGAAAGGATGATCCTCTGGTTCAGCAAACGTCCGATAGAGATGAAAACCCAGGATGTCGCCATAGCTGAGATCGATAGCTTGTTTGGGATTACGTGCCTCGATGGCTATGCCAACCCCTTCGTTGATTAAGAACGTATCGATGAGCTCAGGAATGGTATAGCTTGTTATGGTACTGCAGTCTTCAGGGATGGATTCAGTAAGCTCAAGATTATAATAAGTGAGGCCTGCAGGATTGAAGATGATCTCAGGATCACCACTAGTGAAGACAGCGTGGGGTAGGCACGTTATGAGACGATTATACCAGGCAGCTTGTCTGTTGGAATTGTCGATCTCAAACAGGGCTCTTAGCTCTTGAGTGGCTGAGACGGAAGTCATTTTGTTTTTGGGTTTATCCATGAAGTATATTTTTATTTAAAATAAGGCATTGTAACAAAATAACACAATGAATCATATTAAAAAGGCATCACGATGAATTATGGAAAGATTCGCATAAATATAACTTATATTATCTTTTTTATACTATTAATAACTGCAAACTGTGTATTTGCCAAAATATTGGGATAATGTTAAAGGCGTAAAAATAACAGAGGATATTAAAAAATTTATTGTTGAAGATGAATACCAAATTAACTTATTGTCATGCAAGACTTTATTTTTGAATCAGGAGAATTACATGTGGGCTAAGGATTTATTTATTGATATCCCTGTGCGGGATAACGCACCGAAAACCAGGTTGCATATACGTATAGTCAGTGAAAATGAGGGCAATCTCGACACAATGCCTTACGTTTTTATGCTTCCTGGTGGCCCAGGTGCTAACCATTCTCATTACAAGGATTATGAGTGCCTATGTACAACAAGCAATATAGTATTTATCGATCCCAGAGGCTGTGGCTTAAGTGATAAAAATGATCCCACATCATATACCATGCAAAACTACATCCAGGATGTTAATGAAATTCGTAAACATCTCAATCTGGATAAAATAGTTTTATTGGGTAAATCTTATGGAGCCATGTGTGCATTAGGATATACTTTGGAATATCCGAAACATGTTTCTAGCCTTATTTTGGCGGCAGGCTCTCCAAGCTTTAGAAACCTTGAAACTGCGCGTCTCAATGTTAAAGAACGAGGTACCCCGGAACAACAAAAAGCCTGTGAGCAGCTATGGGCGGGAAGTTTTATAAGTGATGAAGAACTGGATCATTTTTTTGATGTTATGGATTCTATGTATTCCTGGAGAAAAAGACATAATCTTCCTGTAAGTCGGCCCGCTCCGGAGTATATTTTTGCTCATGAGCCGTTGAATGAAGGATTTAGTAAATTTTTACAAACATTTAATTATGAAGAGCGTTTGCATGAAATAGCATGCAAAACGCTCATTTTAGTAGGTGCTGAAGATTGGATTACCGATAAAAGACATTCCGAATTCATGGCGAGCAGAATACCTGATAATGAATTGATTGTGTTTCCTAATGCGGATCACTCAATGGAGTCTGATGTTCCAGAGGCATTCTTTGCAAGCATTCAATCCTTCGTGAAAAGCCAGTGTGAAAAAAGGAATCCACATCATTTTTTTCAGGAAAATGATAATACTGAGAAAGGAAAGCCTGATTTGACTGCTGATGATCCATTAAGGATGGTTCATTAAGTTAAAATTATCTGAAATAAGTGGCTCTGGCTTGTAAATGCTAAAAAATTTTCCTTAGCAAGCGTAGGTCGGGCCTTAGCCCGACAATCCATTATGCGGTGTTGAGATGGCAAAATCTTAAAATTAAGCTGCTTTTTCTTTCTGTGACATCAGTTTTAGAAGCGCATCAGCCGCAGCAGTGGAGGAAGCAGGATTCTGTCCTGTGATGAGTAGACCATCAACGATGACGAAACTTTGCCAGTCGGGGGCTTTTTCATAGAGGCCTCCAAGTCGTTTTAACTCATCCTCTACAAGGAATGGCACTACATGTGTCAGTTGCACGGCTTCTTCTTCGCTGTTGGAAAAACCAGTCAGGCGTTTGCCCTTGACAAGTGGTGCGCCTTTGTACATTACCCGATGAAGAACGCCAGGGGCATGGCATACCAAGGCAACCGGTTTGCCAGAATTGTAGAAAGACTCTATTAAGCTTATTGAAACAGGACTTTCGGCAAGGTCCCACATAGGGCCATGACCACCGGAATAAAATATTGTGTCGAAATCTTCTGCCTTCATGTCGGCAAGCTTTGCCGTTTGCGACAGCACTTTTTTTGCCACCTCGTCTTTCTTGAACCGCTCCATAGCGGGAGTCTGATTTTCTGGTAAATCACTTTTAGGGTCGATTGGAGGTTGTCCGCCTTTCGGTGAAGCCAACACCAGTTGAACTCCCGCATCAGCAAAAACATAATAAGGTGCGGCGAACTCTTCAAGCCAGAAGCCAGTTTTTCGCCCAGTATTGCCGAGTTGGTCATGGGAAGTTAATACCATCAATATTTTCATTTTCGTCCTCCTTCCGTGTTTTAACGAGCATGAAGTAATACTACTAATTTTAGCTCAGGCTACTCCGATTTACTAATGCATATTAGGACAAGTAATCAGCATAATTGAGCCATTCTACCTTGTACTTTCTTATCTGTTGCAGCTGGTTTCTCTGCTTGATGTGATATTTGGTTTAGGGAACTCATATCAACCTTATCTAAAAAAGACTCTAATGAGACAACATTATTTGATGTGTTGGGGGGAGCGAGTGAACTGGTTGGCGCTGAAAGTTGGGGAGCATGTTCCAGTTCTATATCTTTTTGAGATTCCTTATCTTCTTTGGTCTGTTGTGTCTCAGGTTCTTTTTCTCTATCGGAAGAACAGAGTACATCGGGTTTTGCTTCAGCCGACGATGTTTCACGTTCGGAAACATGTTTAGGATTTAATCTGTCAGTTTTCTCATCGGATAGTTTTTCTGTAAGAGCACTTGTATCTTCTTCAGAGAGTACTGATTCAACTTTCTTTTTAAAAGCTTCTTCTTTATCACGCTTTACAGGGGTGCTGTCTGTCATATTCTCTACGTCTTTTAATTTAAGTTTGGTAGTTCTCTGACTGTTTGTTATTTTTTTTGTTATTCCATTATTGAGACAATCCAATCCTTCGCTGAGTTTTTGTATGAAACTTATGCCCTTTTGGTTCAAAAAATTAACTTTATTCAAAGTTTCTTCCTCTTCAGGGGTTACTTTCATTGTTTCTTTTAATTTTACTATTGATTGTTCTAAATGATTTTCAAGAACTCTTCTGTTTTTATATACAGGATTAGAGTCCATCAACTCTTGATCCTTTGGGTTACAGGCCTTTATGTTCCTATCCATTTCATCAAAATTTTGATTAATTAAAGACTTAAGCGTCTGTAAGTCAGTTATTTTTTTATCAAATATCGCCTTTTTTTCTGCTGAGAGAACTGAACTGGCTTGCTGCAATTCAGTAATATTTCTCTCTACAATTTCCGTTAAGGCTGCCGATTTTCGAGCATATAGATTTGTGATGCTTTCTAGATAGTGTTGTTTGTTTATCGTGAGATCAGAATTCAGAGCCTGGTTTAAGTATGTTGTATTATAATTTGGATTAATTTGCTGGGGGGCCAAGCTATGTTCTTGAGGGTCAAAATCAATCGTTTTATTTATAATTGGGAATTGTGCCGGTGGCGAAACAGCACTCGTAGAAAACCCTTTGGTTTTGGTTAAATAATCCTTTGCCTCATAAACGTCATTTGCCCAGGGGTCGCATATATATGCGGACTCTCCCCATGTAGAAGGATCCTTGGGGTTGCTGGCTGGATCTCTTCCTACAACTAGAAATACATGATCTCCTCCCTGAACCTCATAACATTCAGCATTTATTTGTGCACTATTGGAATTGTTATGCTCTACAACATATTTCAATGCTAACATGGCATATTCGCCACAATTACCTTTTTTGCTCGCTTGAACAACACCAGACTCATCAAGAAAATCGTCACATGCCTGTCTGAGACTTGAGCGGTACCTGCTCTTTTTTCGGGGAGGTTGGGGATTTGAAGGAGCTATTTCTTCTGGTCTTTCTTTACCAAAACCATGTTTCGGATCAGAAAGACTTTGGTGCCAGTGGACTGATCCATATTCTAAGCCTTCATGACGCGTTGCTCCACCTCTCATTAAACAAACATCTCTTGCAATCGCCTCTTGCTTTTGAGGAGAATGATTATTCATTTTTAAGCTGGTTGAACTCGAGTCCTCATCATTTATAATACCTCTTGCAAAATCTTTTGCTCTGATTGCAATATCGTGTACCATATTTTTAGAAACAATCATTATTGAAACATCCAAGTATTTAAAACAAAGTTTTATAAATGTAGACCACCTTTCTTGGTTGGTCAAATTTTAAACAAACAGATTTTTTTGTATATATTTATGTGTGATTTATCTGTTAACAACTATGATTTGCTTGAGGAAAAATTGAATGCTGGGGGCGTGCGGCATAGAGTGATTTGAGTTGTTTTCTTTATTATTCCTCTTTTTTTTCCAGCTTATGACCATCTAGGTGTCGTTCATCACGTTCATTCTCTTTTTTTGCGATTTGCTTTTCTTTTTTTGTTCTTCCGAATTTAATGCGATTTTCAGACGCTTTTTTTTCTTTTTCCAAGCGAGTTTTTGCCTTTCTTTTTTTATTAAGATTAATGATGTCTACCATAGGACTCTCAAATAAGGATGTTGTTTATACTATAGCGTATAAAAACATGTGCAGTTCAGTTAAATGCATAAATAATCAAGTGAAGCAATTAAGATTCGATTTTAAGATGCTCTAATCCATGTTTATCAAATTCCTGAGCATATTGTTTTTTGACTTCCTCGACTTTTTTCATTCGATCGATAAAGTTCATTCTTCTGTATTGCTCAACTCCAATTGTACGAATTACATCTCGTTCACCCAGCTTCTGAATTAATTCATCCCAAAACAGTTCATGTTCAAAAGGCTCGATAAGCGTATCATTCAAAGATTTTTCATATTCTGCAGTTTCAAAATACTCATTTAACTCTGAGGAAAACTCTATTTTGTCACTGGCATCCATTTCTTTAAAATAAGATAGAAATTTTTGCTTTAAAGCCTCATATTCATGTTGCTTTGCTTTTTTTATCGCACATGCATGTATGACCCAGTCAGCTACATATAACATATCCAGTAATGCTTCATATTCTTTTTTGGTAATATTAATTTCCATAAATAATTTCTTCTACTTATTGATGCTTCAAGGGGGATTAGATATAGGTTAACATACAGTAATCATCTGATGAAGGAAACACTCATATGCGTAATAAATTATTGGCTTTATTCGTGGTAATGGCTCCTATCTCTTGTTATGCAGCTGGTCAGTATTCCTGCACCCCAAACGCTGACAAAGAAATAAAACGGGCAATCACGAATTACATCGTAAAAACCGATATATCATCAAAAGACGTTACTATTTACGCAAAAAAATGTGTTGGAGACTATGCTTATGCCGAAGTAGTCCCCAATAAACCTATTACGGATAATGCCATGGTTTATTTGCATAAAGAAAGTAATGGTTGGCAAATTATGAATTGGGGGACAAGTTTTGATCAAGAATTCTTAGATAAGCTGCCTCAAGAATTAAGAAAACCTTATCCTTAAGTTGTCTCAATATTTAAACGCCTATAAGCAGGGTTTTCTATATCAATTATTCATAAAAGGCCGTTGTTATCATCAGCGGCTTTTTATTTTTATATATAGTATCTGTTAGCAGGCGTAAAAAAGATTGGTAAAAATCAACAGTTAGTTAAAATGCGCTTAATGAACACATCGACTTAAACAGGATGGATCAAAATGTATAGAAAAGTAGGGACATGCTTAAATTATTCCTCTGCATTGCTAGATGTTCGACATGACCAGTTTATAGGAACATTGGGTTCCAGCTCAAATAAGATACTCTGGAGAAAATTCATTCAGTTATTTTGTATTATTCTGTTTTTAGCTATGAATACTCCTAGCTGGGCCCATTCGTTTAGAGGTGGTGGTTTTCATGAGCATGGTGGATTTCCAGGTGGTGGTTTTTCAGGGGGCGGTTTTTCGCATGGTGCTGAAATGTATCACCAGAATAATAATTATCATACAAGGGAATACTCGGGAGGCTATAGGGAAAACGAGTATTATCATGGTTTCCAGGAAGGCCCATCTTTTGGACAAACACATCATACATTGCAGAGATACACACATCCAGTTCATCCTTTTAACCACACATTGGCAGAGATAAATCATCCAGGTGCTTTTCATCACAATGGATATATAAATAAAGAATTTGCAGGCAATGCAAATTGGATGAATCACGGTAATTGGCATAGTGGATACTGGCATAATGGATATAACCACTATTGGGCAGGAAGATCGTACTGGGGATCTGGGCCTTATTGGGGGCCTGGATATTATTGGGGTCCCGGACCTTATTGGGGTTGGGGTAATGATTTTTTCTTTGGCGCATTCTTTGGGGCCGCAATTACCACCACAGTATTTTTCCCTCCAGTCTATACAGAATATTATTATCCTCCTCCCATGTATTATTATCCTGGGCCTTATAATTATACAGTTCTTATTAGCGACTATTCAGTCACGCCCGTACCTCCGCTGCGTCCCGCTCCGCAAAAGGTGGAAAAATGGGTTCCTGTCAAAAATGGCCGCATTCCAGTGAATGCAGTGACTAATAACATTGTTAATAAACGCGCAACTTATTACTGTCGTGTTAAGTTCCATGGGAAGCTATCTTATGGGGTCTTAGTTCCTCATGATGGCTGTTATATTGAAGAACCATCGGTTTCGATGCGATTTTCAAAATATGATATTCTGGTTTCTTCAATAATTAGTTAGTGCTCGGTATTTTTAGCTGAATGAGTCCCCGTTTGTAAGCAAGCGGGTTACTCTTACCTATTTGAAAAATAGTCAATTCAGTTTTTCTAATAAAATAATATCTGTACCTCGGATATGTGATATTTTTCTTACTGTTGTAGCTGTTTCCTGTAGTATTTTTTGTATATCAGAAAATAAATCAAAACCATGATGTTTTAATGGGCGTAATAAAAAATAAGCCTTACCTTGGTTCGAAAGTGAATTTTCTAACGCTCGAATATAATTCTGAAAAGAGCTATCTAAATAAAATCGACAACGATTTTTAAATTCAGAGGGTGAAAGCACTCCGTGACCTGCTAGGAAATAGGGGGGGTTACTGATTATCAAATCAAATTTGTCTTTCCATTTTTGTTGATGTAATTCATCATAATTTAAAAGATGCCAGCGAAATTGCAATTCAGGTCGATTGATGTGAGCCAAGTTTTGATAAAAATATTCAGTATAAATATCTTGGACCTCAATAAAGTCAATCTGTTGGATGGCTTGAAGATGCCACGATAATTCAAATCCAATGACCCCGCAGCCGGCACAGAGATCTAATACACGTAATGAACCAAGGTCTGTGTGGGATTGCAATTGTGTTGCGACAAATCTCGCAAGGTGAATTGAATCAAGGCTAAAATGATATTCGCCAGGTTGTTTGTAATTATAAGTAAATGCATTATTTAGTTCGTTTTGCATACATCATTTTGAAGCGCACAAATGAAGTATTATGATAAACATATAATCAGGATGCGACAAGTATGGGAGTGTATTTCGAAGTGCGATGCGCTTGGTTGTGAAGGATACCAGTTCCCAAATTATCAAGGACTGCTTGATACTAGGTGCCGTAAGTTATTAGGGCACCTAGAAGTATGAAGTGTTATTCTAATCCAATTGATTTTGGTGGGCAAAAATATGCATTTCCTAAGTTTGTGACGTTAGTTTGTTCCGAGCCGCCACTCATAAAACCACCGTGTTTATTAAAAGAGCCACTCATAGAGCCAGTCACTCCTGCGCGATTGGTAACTAATTGAATGTAGTTTGCGCCTAATTTTGCTGCTTTATTCTTAAGATCATTCATTGCCCCTTCTTCTAGGTTACGGTTAGAAGTAAAGCCTCCAGTAAAGAAGTTACCTTGGTTTCCAACAACTTGTCCTAGATACTTACATCCCTTGGGTACCTGATTGGGTGAAGCAATAATACGTGCTGTTTGCGGATCAGCAGGAATAGAAGCACAGCTGCTAATCAAAATGGAAAGGGCTGTAAGAGACAAAATTTTTTTCATGTTTGCAACCTTTGTTTTGTTTGTGATCAAATTGTGCGCACTCATCTTAGTTTATCACTCATATAAATTCAATAAACAGATTTGCGATTTTTCTGACCGAGTTGTCATGAGGCTTAGCATACTTGCTTTATTATAATGATTTGTAGAAAATAAAAATCACAATTTTGTATTGAGATTTTGCTTATGCCTAATGTTAAAGCGGACCTAGCTGAAACTCCAGATGTAGTATTGTGGCTAGTTGGTGACCAATATCTTCCAAATAAACAAGTACAATTACTTGCTTTAAGTAGTCGAAGGGGGCTCAGTTTTTTTCAACGTCATGTAAGCGCAGCAGAACTAATAACCCATATTCATAATGCAAATTACAAAGAAATTTGAGAATCATAAAGGAAAATCCCACGTTAATACTCACACATATTGATTTTACATTTCCAGATGGTCATACGGAAAAAATTAGCCCATTAAAATATGCAATAAAAATCCTTGATACGGCTGTATTAGATGCTTGTCTTTACTCTGGTGTTATCAGCGAAGGGCTTGCTACGGATGGCTCCTATGGTACTGCAATGAAAGGCTTATTCGAGCTTCAAATGAAATATTTGCAATCTTTTCACACCCAAGCACAAACTCGATTGGCACAGATAATACAAAAGGCAGAAGCGCAGCAAATGCGACAAGACAATAGAGAGTTCAATTTTTAATTTCTGATAGTTTGAACTTCAAAGACAAACGACTCATTGCAGATTATGTCATGGCGCCATTCTTTATTCCATCCGCCAGTTTTCATCAGTGGCGATAGAAAAACTGATAGTGCGCACAGACACAAAAAAATTTAAGCTTTAGAAACTAACGAAGCAAAATGATACAATTTTATGTATTTTTACAATAATTGAGTATCTTAGGCATGATTAGTAATGTTTCAAAAGAGTTTCGTTTCTGCTTCAAACCAATGGTTAAATCACAACATGATTTCGTTTTGGAATGGATTCATCAACCACATATTAGTGAATGGCTGCATGGTGAAGGGTTAAAGAACACCATCAAAGATATTGAGCAATTTTTAAGTAATGGTAAGGCTTGGGCTACACATTGGATTGCGTATGATAATGAAACTCCATTTGCTTATCTGATTACTTCTGAAGTTGAAAAATCAGAAGAGTATCCAGAGGGCGCAATTACATTAGATTTATTTATTTGCAACTTGGATTACATAGGTAAAGGATTAGCTGTCCAAATGATACAAGAGTTCATTTTAAGTCAATTCTTTGATGTCAAGATGGTACTGATCGACCCAGAGGTGGCGAATAAGCGCGCCATTCATGTATATCAAAAAGCTGGTTTTAAAATCATTGAAGAATTTATAGCCTCATGGCATCCAGTGCCACATTATAAAATGCAATTGTGTATTGATGAACTAAAAATTTAGCGCTTATTTAATTAGGCAAATGTTGATACTGTCTCTTGAAAGACAGTATCAACCTTATATAAAAGTTACACTGAAATGCTATGTGTTAATCTACTTTTTTGCCAGTTGGTTTCACACTAATTTTTGCTGGAGTAAGGTTGTTGGTAATCCGGGATACCGTTCTGTCTACTCGTCGCTGAAGCATGATTTCTACCATTACTGTTTCATTTGGATGGAGAATTTTGTTAATGTCTGCAAGTGAGGAATGAAAATCAAGCATCCTGTAATAGGCAAGGGCTTTGTCACTTGCTTCAGGATGTGCCTTAATTCTAAACCCAAGATTACCTTGCATTATGGGGGTGTTAATCCCCGATTCCATGATGTCGTAGTCTAGAAAGTAAGTCAGTTTTCCTCGATTACGTTGGTTTTGCTGGCGGTCTGCAAAGAAACCCGTAGGAAGTGCATTCTCGCTGTATTTGGGGCCAGCAGTGAGATAAAGATCATAATCGTCAAGGTGATTGCCTCGGTCATCAATCAGTCGGAATATAATCATCGAATAACGATTAGTGATGTAGTCGCGCTGATAGATAAGTGTCTTTACTCGTTCTGTATGCTCATTGTTCTGGGTTTTTTCAGTAAGTTTTTCTAGCTCTTTTGCCACTGTATTATAGGTGTCACGACTTTTTACTTGCAGGCATCGTAAGACCCATATAGCGGTAGGATGCGTGGTGGCATTAGCCATAGTAACACTACGGATGATTCCCATTTTTTTACCAGAATGTGAACATCCAGGTAGAACTCCGAGAGCCATCGGTTGTGACCTTTTCATTTTGGCGACGGCAAGACTTTCACCGTTATGTCCCTCTTGATGTAACTTTAACAGACTGTAATTCATATTTGCAGCCGTTACCCGTACAACTCCGTCAGAGCCGGCTTCTCCCGTGTAGGAGTTAACCGCATCATATAGTTGGCGATCAATTTTCTGACCAGTAAGTACGAAGGAATAAATGCCATGAGCAGTGCAATCATAATCAAGCCAACTTTCATTAAGTTGCCAGCTCATATCGCTTCCTAGCTCAAGCCAATTAAGTACATGCTGTCCCGGTTCGATACCTTCAAAAAAGCTTTTTATACGACCTAGCCGCGATTTTCCAAGTTGAGCAAGCGCAGAACCATGGTTGGCAGGAGCCAGCATAATCAGATGACTCAATGGGCATTTTGCAAGATTATTCTTAAAGTATAAATCCATCCATTTACGAACAACGGGGCCACCGGTAGAGTGTGTGATGCACGCAAAACGCTTTCCATCGCGCAATTTATCAGCAATTTCATCACGCACTGCATGATCAAATGCACGAGCGATATCGTCGATTTTTACTGTATCGTCAAAGCTGATATAACGCCCAAGATAGATATTACCAACTTGAATATCCAACTTGCCTTCTTTGCTCTGATGTTCAAGCCATTGTGGAAGCTCTCCATAAGTATTGGTATGTGTGACGCTCCAACCATGGACGAAGATAACAATCATAACTTTCCTTAGCTTATTGATATTACAAGGGTCTTATTGAGTAAATCGGATGATATTGGATTATTTTACAATAAGATAGAAAAAATCATATTAAAACATGAGGACTGGTATCTTGTTGTCAGTAATTGACTTCAAATGCTGTTTACCTCTTTTAAGAGGTTGCATTGCCAGCATTGAAGCATTGTGAAAAATACGATACATTCTTTAAAAACAGGAGTTGATAACACAAGGAATATTGGTGATGATACAAACCAGAATTTCCTATTTCTTAGGATTTTTAGTTATAAAAAGTCGTTTGGCTTTTTTATTGATTTTTTCTTGCTTTACGTCTTTGTCTCAGGCTGATTCATTGCGCCCACTTATAGTAGCTACCGAAATTTTTAACCCTCCTTTTATTATGCAAGGAGCAAATAAGCAATTATTTGGCTTTGATATAGAAATGATGGAGGAGATTTGTCGCTATATACATCGGGAGTGTCAATATCGCTCTGGTTTCTTCGAAAATACTATTATATCCAGTATAGAAAAACGTGAGGCAGATATAGGCATTGCGTCCATCACAATTACTGCGGAACGAAACCAGCTTGTCAGTTTTTCGTTACCCTACCTACCAAGTGATGTGCAATATCTATCGTTAAAAAAATGGGCCAATGTTCTTTTTTCTAAAGATGCGTTTAATGGAAAAAAAATAGGCATTCAGGCAGGCACTAATTTTGAACAAGCAATTAAAGACTCAGGCTTTTCTGATGTCCAAATTATAAATTATGATTCAACTCCTGAATTGATTCAGGCTTTAAGTGATGGTGATGTGGACTTTATTTTACAAGATGCATTGTCAGCCCAGTATTGGGCTTCTCAAATTCCAGTCTTTTCGACATTTGGCAAACCATTTGTCTTTGGATATGGGTTTGGTATTGCGATAAATAAGGATCAAAGTAAATTATTAGAGCAGATTAATGATGCCTTAATTGAGTTTCAAAGAAATGGGCAGTTTAAAAAGACCTATGATAGGTATGTTACAGGAGGCTATTCCGAAAGTTGATGAGTAATAAAAAGTGATTCATTCTTGGGAACATAATCAAATAGGATTTGAAGGCCGCATTTTTTATGTGCTCTAATGATCAAATTAAAGAGATGGTTCAGTTATTTAAAAATTACCTGCCTGCAACATGACTGGAGGTTCCTTTTCCTCCGCGTTTGCCAGTTCTTGCTTTCTACCATCGTTTAGTTGTGCTTTCATTTCCTGAAATGAAGGCATTTTTTCTTGCTCAGCCGCCACAAGAGCAGCTAATCGCTCTCCTTTTGTTACTAAAGCGAGAGTGTTGCTTCGTAGTTTTGCGTCAGCATACCGTGGATTTCTTGCTTTTGCATCGTCTAATGCTTGTTGATTACCATCTTCAAAAAATTGTAACGTAGCCAATAGCACATTTCTTTTTTGAAGATGTAATTCATTATCTAAGTCTATGAAACTATGGCAATACTTTAGTATCTCCTCTTTAACCTTATCCAACTTAGCATGAAGTACATGATAATGTGATAATCCGCCTCTTCTTAAGGAAGAAGTCGATCGCATCTCTGGATGTAGTTGCAAGGTAGCACTTTTTTTGGCAATTTCGTCAACAAATATTTTTTCTGTATCGTAATATGCAATAGTTTTGGGTAATGCTTCTTTCAATAGATCCTCATAAGTTTGTTCACTGTTTGCTGATACTTTGGTATGCAGGAGCATGGGGATCTCTGTGCAACTGAAAAGCAATGCGGTACATTGGCTATTTCTTGCAAAGTGAACAGCAAAGTCAACAAATGCTTGACCACAAGTGCGTTCTTCATTAGGCATAGGATCGTTTACTTTACCGGCTTTAGCTTGGTTGATAATTGTTTGTAAATAGACTTGAGCTTCTTCTCCATAATACGCTTTTTTGACTGCATGAACGGCTTTTTGTAAATAGGATTGAGGATCTGGTCCTTCAAACACTCCTGTAGGTAAAACTGATTCAAGATTTCTATTGCTTAATAAATTGGGATATAATTTTTTGTGAGCCGCGTCAGTTGTTCCCAATACTAATACACGCTCACCAGGAGGCCGCTTTTGGGAAGCCACTTTAATTCGATGAGCAACTTTTATTGTCATATCATCAACGTCTCCAAATTTTGCTTTCCCAAGGAGATAATCGTTACCAAAATACGATTTATTAGAATGGCCTGTGTTGGTAAGGATGTGTAAAGAAGTACAAGGCATGTCTTGTCTGGCACTTTTGTATAAACGTAGAAATGAAGCACCATCATGTGCGTGTTCTTTATCTCTAGGAGGGGGCATTGAATACATAACACCCGAAAAATTTTGCATTGCTACTGCAATCTCTTGTCTTTTCTCGTCAAATGGAGCTTTGCCAATCTCAGACATATGACGCACAAGATTTTCTAAGGCGGTTGCATCAGATAATGGTCCTGTACCTCCTGCCATGCCAACATCGGCAGGAGACTTATCCTCTATGCGCTTACTTCCTTTAATCTCTAGGCAAATTAGTGGTCGATCCTGTTCCTCAGGAATTCTTGCAGCAATTTCTACTTGGAGTGCTTTGTAATAATCAACATACTCTGGTGGAAAATTTTTAAACAAAGCAATTGTATGCCGACCTAGGTCTAATATACTGATATCCGCACCTAACTTTGTTTTCATAAGATCAAGCTCTTTATTACCTAATTTAATTCTCTTATAAAAAACATCTTTATCCAACATTGCTTTTGCCCATTCCTGCGGCGTAAGCGGTATACCATTATCAGGAATAGGGGGAGGTGGTGGTGGGAAAGACATATATTTTGGATGTGGCATGTTAATTCTTCAGCAGAATGTACATATTTAAAATATAGTTCAACATTTATTTTGTGTAAAAAAATAATCTTTTGGAGTAGTTAAATAATAAATTTTGTATTTTAAATAGGCAGTTGGTATGATTTGCGGCAATCAAAGCGTGGAGTAAACCCAATGTTGTTAAAGTCATGTAAGTTAATCAAGAAGCTAGGCGCTGGACGTTTTGGCTCCGTTTCTTTATATGAAGACAATTTAACTCATCAGCAATATGCGGTTAAAGAGTTTTTCACTACAAATGCTAAATCGAATGAGTTCATATCTACCACGATATCGGAAAAAGATAATTTTAATCATTTTATTGATGTAATGAAGATTCCCGTAGAGAAAGCAATTATAGAAGACGGTAAATTAATTATGCCCTTTTTTACTGGGAAGGAGCCAACTTGGGAAGAGATTCAAGATTATTTATTAAAAATGTATCAAAGTGGGTTTGTTATGTCTGATCCCAAACCAAACAATTTTATGCACACTCAATATGGTTTAATGCCTATCGATTTTGGTGCTGTGTTTGATGTTAATGATCAAGCGTTTATGAAGAATCCTTTAGCTCGTAATTTCACAGCGAATGCAGTATTCGGTTATTCACAAGCATTTAAGACAGGATCAGGGCTTGGTGCGACTTATATTAAACTCCATTCTGATGAGTTGGTTGTAGTGGATGATGAGAGTAATGGGCTTGATGAAGAGGAAAGTATTGTTCTCATGTTACCCGCATCTGTAAGTCACAGCCCAGTACAAAGTACATCGCATGTCGCTGAGGTGAATGTTGATGCTGCTCCGATAAAGCCCGGCTCCTTAAGTCCGCATGCCTTTTTTAAGAGTCCTCGTAAAGAACCTGCTGTGCCTCCAGTTGCGCCTGGCTTACAGATTCAAGTGGGATAATTTGATATAAGTACTTGGTAATTTATGGGTTCAAGTCTTGAAAGTTGATTGCTAATTCAACATTCAAGATTTGATCTCATAGGTTCATATGTTATGTAATACTAATAAAGTTTGTATTCCCCATTTATTAAGTAAAATTATATCTTGAATATGGTAAGATGGATTTACCCCCTCCAAAGCATTAGGCAAAGATCGTTCTTCATCAAAAAGGAGTTTATAGAAGATGTTATACTTGGAAAAATTATTTTCAGTCGAAGATAAATCGGTCTTAATTACAGGTGCGGCTTCCGGGCTTGGCCAACATTGCGCTGCGTTATTTGCAAGATTAGGCAGTAAAGTCGCATATGCTGATATTAATTCAGAAGGCTTAAATGAAACTGAAGCAATAATCAAAACAACGAAACATCAGCCAATTAAATTGCATCTGGACATTACTGATGAAAAAAAGGTAGAACAGGCTGTGATTCAAGTCACAGAAACTTTTGGTTGCATTGATGTCTTAATTAATTGTGCGGCTGTAATTGAATACAAACCGTTTATGGAAGTAACACAATCAATTTGGAATAAAACATACCAAGTTGATTTGCTGGGGACCTGGATCGTTTCAAAGGCGGTAGCGGCCAGTATGATTGATAAAAAAGTCTCAGGGTCTATTATTAATTTATCTTCCTCCCTTTATCACCGTACTCAAAAGGATTTAATTCCCTACAATTCAATTAAAGCAGCTATTGCACATATGACAAAAAGCATGGGCTTAGAACTTTTAGAGCATCATATTCGGGTTAACGCAGTAGCGCCGGGCTTCATGAAAACCAAAATGGTTGCTGAATTTTTAAAAACTGAAGATGGAAAAAAAGCGATAAAATCCGTTCCTTATGAGCGAGCAGCTGAGTTGGAGGAGCTCGATGGTTGTATTTTATTGCTTGCTAGCAACGCATCGAGTTATATGTCTGGCACAATTATAAAAATTGACGGGGGGCTTGCATTTAATCATATAGAAATCTCAAATGATTAAAAGGAAGGGAATGCGTTTTTTCATCAATTTATCTAGTGTGTTTTTGCTCAGTATTTTGCTGCAAAAAACATTTGCCCAGGCATCGCCTTTGACTTTCCGCGAAGCTTTGGAGATTGCATGTCGCAATAACCCGGAGTTACAAGCAGAAATGGATAAAGCACAAGCTATGCGCGGAGCCTTTATTCAAAGTGGTTTGTACCCCAATCCACAGTTGACCTTAACAGCAGAGAATTTTGGTGGTTCTGGGAGTTATTCAAGCTATGAAGCAGCAGAAACGACTGTCTCTATAACGCAGCCGATTCCCTTAGGCGGTCGTCTGAACTACTTAAAAAAAGCTACTTATGCAGATTATTTAGCCTCTTTAGCGCAAATCAATGTTCAGAAGGCGGCATTATATATGGCGGTAGGGAGCGCTTATGTTGATGTATTTTACGCAGTTCAATGGCATGAGGTGACCCAAAAACTGGTTCGCTTAAATCAAAACATTGTGGCTGCGATTGATAAACGAGTTAAAGCAGGTGTAGGTGCTGAACTTGATTTACGCCTGGCGCAAATTCGATTAGGGGATGCGCGTATCCAAGAACAAAAGGCACGCCGTGATGCGCTCTTCTTACGCGCTAAATTATCACGATTACTTGGTGATGGTCTCCGAGTGGATAGGCCTTTAATTGATAAAGGCTTACCTGATGTGGTTTTAAATTGGCCCGCGCTATTAAAAAAAGTTCCGCAGAGTCCACAAATGCTGCAAATGCAGCTGCAATTACAAGCCAAGCGTGCCACCATTACTGCAGTTAAAAAATCAGTATGGCCTGATTTAAACGTTCAATTGGGTGGTCGACATTTTTCGGATGACGGCAGTAATGCTGCGGTGATGTCTGCTTTTGCCGATGTTCCTGTGTTTAACCGCAATCAAGGAAAGATTTTGACTGCTGAAGCACAATATACACAAACAGCTTCTGAGTTTAAAGGGACGCGTCTAGAAGTGCGTCAAAACGCATACAATGCCTTTTTGCAAGCGCAACAAAGTCAGTACGAAGCGCAGTTGGTAACAAAATCTTTGCTGCCATTAGCGCGTAAGTCAATTAAATTGGCTCAAGATGGATATCAAATGGGACGATATACGTATATTGAATTATCCACTTCGCTCAATACCTTATATGAAGAAGAACGCCATTACCAACAAGCTCATGCTGATTTTCATAAAGCACTTATTCAATTGACTGGTCTTTTAGGTTTGCATCCGACCAAGGAAAGTAAATGAAATTTATAAAAAAATTTGCCTCTTTGTTATTTTTAATTGTCTTTTTGTCGCCGCTAATTACACCCATGGTGTTTGGCGCCGAAGACGAGCCTCAAAAAAATGAATCTCAAGAAGAGTTTGAAAAAGGCCCGCAGGGAGGTCGACTTTTTAAAAAGGAAAATATTGCACTTGAATTGCTAATCTTTGAACGAGGTATGCCCCCACATTTTCGTGCTTATCTTTATCAAGATGGAAAGGCTATTTCTCCTGATGTAGCGAAATTTACTGCAGAACTAACCCGATTTAATGGAAAAAAAGAAGTGGTCACATTTAGTCCCATTGATAATTTTTTACAAAGCGACCAAGTTATTAAAGAACCACATTCATTTGATGTCACGCTTCAATTAATGATTTCGGGTAAATCCTACAACTGGCAATATAATACTTATGAAGGAAGGATCAAATTAGTTCCTGCTATGTTGCAAGCTGCGAATATTCAAACAGAAAAAGCAGAAAGCCAAACCATAAAAACTCAATTACAAGTGGTGGGAAAAATTGTACCTAATCGCGATACTATGGCACCTATTTATGCACGTTATGCAGGTATTATTAAAGTGATGAATAAAAACTTGGGTGATGAGGTGTCTAAAGGTGATTTATTAGCGACGATTGAAAGTAATGAAAGCTTACAAAATTACAACATTAATGCACCTATAACAGGAACCATAGTGCAAAAATATGTCACTAATGGTGAATTAGCCCAAAGTAACAAACCCATTTATGATGTTGCCAATTTAAACAACGTATGGGCTGATTTTACTTTATATCGCAAAGAAACTCCTCTGGTAAAAAATGGAATGATTGTTATTGTGATTGGTGATGAAGGACAACCTAAAACGACGAGTCATATTTCTTACATTGCCCCTCTTGGGATAGAGGATAGTCAAACGACTTTGGCCCGAGCGGTTTTACCCAATGAGCAACGCGAGTGGATTCCGGGCATGTATGTCAACGGTTATATTATCATCAAAGAAAAAACAGTGCCGGTAGCGGTGCCTCTTGCAGCACTGCAGCGTATTGGAGAGCAAGACGTTGTATTTGTCCAGCAAGGTGATTATTTTGAGGCCACACCCGTAGTGCTTGGTCAACGTGATAAGCAATGGGTTGAAGTTGTGTCAGGGCTTGATGCGGGAGAGCATTATGTAACTAAAAACAGCTTTTATCTTAAAGCAGAGCTAGGTAAAGAAGGCGCAAGCCATGAGCACTAAGGATTAAAGATGCTAGAAAAAATAATACGTTTTTCTTTAAAACATCGTTGGTTTATCCTGTTGTTTACAATGATTATTGCTTTATTTGGTATTTATAATTTTCAAAGACTTCCTATTGATGCAGTTCCAGATATCACCAATGTTCAGGTACAAATTAATACCCAAGCCTCTGGATACTCTCCTTTTGAGGTAGAGCAACGGATCACTTTTCCTATTGAGTTAGCACTTAGTGGCCTACCCAATCTCGATTACACCCGATCTTTATCTCGGTATGGACTATCCCAAGTGACCGTGGTTTTTAAAGACGGTACTAATATTTATTTTGCAAGACAGCTGATTAATGAGCGCTTACAAGAAGTCAAAGACAAATTGCCACCCGAAGCTGAAACCACATTAGGACCTATTTCTACGGGTCTTGGTGAAATTTTCATGTACACGGTAACCAATAAGCCCAATGTGCCGCAAAGCCAACGTTACAACCCTACGGACTTACGTACTATTCAGGATTGGATTATTAAACCACAATTACGTAATGTGGAGGGAGTTGCGGAAGTGAATACTATTGGAGGGTTTGAAAAGCAATTTCATATTACGCCAGATCCCTCCAAGTTAGTGCGTTATAACTTAAGCTTAAGTGATGTGGTTGAAGCCCTCCAACGTAATAATGCTAACGTTGGCGCAGGTTATATCGAACGTAACGGCGAACAAAATCTGATTCGTGTTCCCGGACAAGTAAAAAACATTCCTGATATTGAAAATATCGTGATTGCTAATTTTGCAGGAACCCCAATACGTATGCGTGATGTAGCGGATGTTGTCTTTGGTAAAGAGCTACGCACTGGCGCGGCTACTGAAAACGGCCAAGAAGTAGTTTTGGGCACGGTGTTTATGTTGATGGGGGAAAACAGTAGAACGGTTTCTGTACGAGTTGCTGAGAAGATGAAAGAAATCAACAAGTTTCTGCCTGAGGGAGTTGAGGCTGCTATTGTTTATAATCGCACTTTACTTGTTAATGCAACGATCAATACGGTTAAAAACAATTTACTTGAAGGCGCGATGCTTGTCTGCATCATTCTCTTTTTATTTTTAGGAAATATACGTGCCGCTTTGATTACCGCGATGGTCATTCCCTTATCCATGTTACTGACAATCACGGGTATGGTATCTAATAAAATAAGTGCGAACCTTATGAGTTTAGGTGCGCTGGACTTTGGTTTGATTGTGGATGGAGCGGTCATTATTGTAGAAAATTGCATCAGGCATTTAGGGAAAAAACAACATGAGGCACAACGACTTTTATCACTTAAAGAACGTTTAAATGTGATTTCTTATGCAACTACCGAAGTGATTCGACCCAGCATTTTTGGGATTTTTATTATTACCGTAGTGTATCTTCCTATTCTTACGTTAACGGGAGTAGAGGGCAAAATGTTTTTGCCTATGGCAGAAACAGTCATTATCGCGCTCATGTCTTCAATGTTATTTGCACTAACTTTTGTACCTGCAACGGTTGCTATTTTTTTACGAGGTCGAGTCCAGGAAAAAGAAAATTGGCTGGTGCATTATCTTTCAATTGGGTATGCGCGAGTTTTGCGTCGTTGTTTTCATGCACGACGTTGGGTTATAGGGGCTGCAGTTATCTTGGTAGTGTTGAGCTTGTTCATTGCATCGCGCATGGGTGGGGAGTTTATTCCAAACTTAGATGAGGGTGATATTGCCATGCATGCCATGCGTATCCCAGGGACAAGCTTAACCCAAGCGATTGCCATGCAAGATCTGGTTGAAAAGCGAGTGAAACAATTTCCTGAGGTGAAAGCAGTATTTGCAAAATTGGGAACCGCAGAGGTAGCAACCGATCCTATGCCACCTAATGTTGCAGATACCTTTATTATTCTAAAACAGCGTAAGGATTGGCCTAATCCCAAGAAAACCAAACAAGAGCTAGTACAGGAAATTGAAAATGCGGTGAGGCAAATTCCAGGAAACAATTATGAGTTTACCCAACCCATTCAAATGCGTTTTAATGAACTGATCTCAGGGGTTCGCAGTGATGTTGCGGTCAAAGTATTTGGTGATGATATGAATACTTTATTGGAAATTGCAGAAAACATTAGTGCACAACTTAAAAAAGTACCCGGAGCGGCAGATGTTAAAATCGAACAAGTGAGTGGATTACCTCTTTGGACGGTGGTAATTAATCGCGGAACTTTGGCGCGTTATGGTCTGCAAGTTGGTGCTGTTCAAGATGCAATTGTAATTGCTTCTGGCGGAAAGAAGGGTGGGGAGCTTTTTGAAGGAGATAAGCGTTTTGATATCGTAGTACGATTACCAGAGTCGTTACGTACTGATCCTGATGTATTACGTCAAATTTTTGTACCACTTCCCGTATCTAAAGATGATGAGCGCCATTTTATTCCCTTGAGTGAAGTCGCGAAAATGGTGCGAAGTGAGGGGCCTAATCAGATCAGCCGTGAAATGGGTAAACGTCGTGTGGTAGTGAGTGCCAATGTTCGGGGTAGTGACTTAAGTTCTTTTGTAAATATTGCAAAAGAGCACATCGAACAAAATGTCAAAATACCCAGTGGCTATTGGATTGGCTGGAGTGGGCAGTTTGAGCAATTACAATCTGCCTCACAACGCTTACAAATTGTTATACCTGTTACACTACTTGGTATTTTTTTATTACTTTTTATGAGTTTTAGTAATGTAAAAGATGCATTACTTGTTTTCACCGGCATTCCTTTAGCATTAACTGGTGGGGTGTTTGCTTTATGGGGGCGTGGCATTCCGTTGTCAATTTCAGCAGGTGTTGGATTTATCGCTTTGTCGGGTGTGGCCGTGCTCAACGGTCTGGTCATGGTTACTTTTATTAATCAACTACGTGAACAAAAAAAATTTTATTTAAAGGATGCAGTAATGCAAGGGGCTTTGGCTCGACTAAGGCCAGTACTTATGACCGCTTTAGTAGCCTCGTTGGGGTTTGTACCTATGGCATTAGCAACAGGAACGGGTTCTGAAGTACAACGCCCATTGGCAACGGTAGTGATTGGAGGAATTGTTTCTTCTACGTTTTTAACTCTATTGGTGTTGCCTGGTTTGTATTATGTGTTTCATCAGCGACGTCAAAAAAAGCATGGTTTGTAACTCGATGTAATAATCTTGTTTGGCGAAAGTACAAAAGCAATGTTTAAAGTGTATAATAGATCTCCCTCTTGATCTAAAAGAAATCTCATTATTTTTGATGACATTTGTTGTGTCTGATCATAAGGGGGCTAAACAAATATCTTGACTCAAACGCACTAACTAATTGGATATGAGAATATTTAAGTTTTATAAGCAACCCTATGTTCAAATACTGTTTGCTATTATCATTGGCATTGTATTGGGATATTTTTATCCTGATGTCGCTACAAAAATGAAACCGTTAGGTGATGGGTTTATCAAATTAATTCGTGCTGTAGTACCGTTAATTATTTTTTCTACTGTTGTTACGGGCATTCTAAACTTAAAAAATATAAGAGAAGCAGGCCGAATTGGTATAAAGGCATTAATCTATTTTGAAGTAGCAACGACAATCGCAATGTTTTTAGGGCTTGCTGTTGCAAATTATTTTCAGCCAGGGGCTGGTTTAAATGTTGATATTCATTCATTAGATAGCACCAATATTCCTGTTATTCCAGCTCATACTACTAAATTTAGTTCGACCGATTTTATATTGAGTATTATTCCAGATACATTGATTAGTGCTTTTACTCAAGGCAATACACTACAAATTTTATTTGTTTCTACTCTTTTGGGATTTGGTTTATTACGGGTCAAAGACAAGGCGCAACCAGTTATCAATCTCATAGAGCAATTATCTGAGATTTTATTTTCTATCGTTGCACTGATTATGAAAGCGGCCCCCATTGGTGCTTTCGGTGCCATTTCGTATACCATCGGGGCGCATGGAACGCACCTTTTGGTTATGCTGAGTAAATTATTGGCGTGCTTTTATCTTACTTGCATATTTTTTATATTCATAATTTTAGGCTTGATTGCTAAATTATTTAAATTTAACCTTTGGAGTTTTTTAAAACATATAAAAGAAGAACTCCTTATTGTGTTAGGTACAGCATCAACTGAGGCTGTTTTGCCAAGAATGATTAATAAGCTTGAAAAAATTGGATGTAACAAATCCATTGCGGGATTTGTTTTGCCGGCAGGCTATGCGTTTAATCTTGATGGAATGAGTATTTATCTTACAATGGCGATCATGTTCCTTGCTCAGATCTTCCATATTCATTTTGATTTTCAACAACAAATTATGATGGTTGTTATGATCATGCTAATTACTAAAGGAGCTGCAAATGTAACCGGCGGTGGCTTTATAGCGTTGGCTACAGTTGTGACCAGTATGCATGTTATTCCTGTGGAAGGATTAGTCATATTATTTGGGATAGATCGATTTATTTCGGAGGCTCGTTCTTTAACTAACCTAATAGGTAATGGCGTTGCAACGATGGTTATTGCCAAATCGGAAGGTGGTTTTAATCCTACCCTTAATTCACATTTTAAGAATGAGCTGTCGTCCATGGAAGGAGGCCCGTTCGCTACAAAAGGTGAGCGCTTGCTTGATGATGGGATTTCAACAACAATTTCATCTATTCTTAAATGAGTAAAGCGTTAAATCAGCGCTTATTTTAAAATCATGGTTCTAGCTGTGCAGGATATCAGAAAAATCTAATCCTCAAGTGGTCAATCAGTCTTTTATTGTAACAATTAATCATAATCTGCTTCTTTTTTTCAGAGGTCCATTCTGGTCTGTCCCCATCAAGGATGGGTGTACTATAATTATACAATGGCAGTGAATGTAAACAAGCCTAGGACAAGGTATGTCTCAATCAAAAAGAGATGCAGCAAGTGCTGCTGCAAGCCAGATGCCGGATATAGAGCCGTTTTCATTAGAATCTCTTCCCTTTGAGGTTTTGGTTCATATTTTTGATGAACTACCTCCTGAAGCAGTTGTGTTGTATTTTTCTCTGAATCACAATTTTATTGAATTAGCTAAAGCAGAGGATTATTGGAGGGGTGTGCATGCGAAACATCTTCCTCAAGAAGAACATGAACGCATGCTTAGTTCTCCTGATGCTCATTGGCATCATCAGGTTCTTGCGAACGTGCTAGATAAGCAACTTCCCCTGCCTATAAGAGAATTATTTTTCTATGCACACTTGTGTGATTTGAAAAAAATACAAGAAATTTTTAGTCGAGCTACGATGGACAAGGGATGGAAAACTATTTTCACCCTAATTAATACAAAGAACAGGCATGGGGTAAATTTATTTCATGTATTGCATCAGCATGGCCAAGCTGCTCAACCTATTTTTGACTTTATGGAAAGCCAGTTTGAAAATTATCCACATCTCATTACGCCGACTCAAAGAGCGATCATTTTTCGGCAGCATGATAAGTTGCAGGCACTTGTAAGATTCCATTCGGTTAATGAGCCATTCTCTTATGGAATGCAATGCCTTATGCCATTACATTGCGCGGCAATACTTGGCTATGAGGACATTGTGAGAGTACTCATTAAGGCAGGGGCAAGTATATATCAACAAGATGCACCACATGCTACGCGATCCCGATCGCAAGCACTGTCGGATGGTTATACTCCCGTTTTATTTGCTTTGCAGAACGGCCACGTCGGTGTGGTACAAGTTATGATGGAGATGGTTGGACTTGATGTTAATTCTACTGTAGTGGACGTTAGCTCAGATTCGAGCTACTACCCATCAAGCACACGCTATCCGCTGCTTTTTATCGCGGCTAAATACAATCAACCGGAGATGATGAAGTTTTTGCAAGAAAAGGGTGCTCAGATCGATGATCAGAGCTGTTATTCTCTTTCGTTTGCTGCAAGGACTGGGCACAAAACACTAGTAAAAATGTTACTAGATCATGGTGTTGACATGAACAAGCGCACCAGTGCTGTTCATATGGCGGCAGTATACGGTCATCTTGATATTGTGAAGTTACTTCTTCGCGAAGGTGTCACTGTTTTAGGTGATACTCCCCATATATCTAACAAGATGTGTTCTGTTTTGTTTACTCTAAAAAGTTACATTGAAATGAATTTGCGCAGTACGCTCCTTAGCAAACACAGTCTATTCGATGGTGGCAATTCAACCAAAGCGAACTCGGAAGAGTTGAGAAATGTAAGAAAATTACTCGATCAGTGTTTACTAGATTCTACTGAATTAAATGAAGATACATTTCGAGAATTGTGTAATACAGCAAAAATATCAAGTACGGTTTTGATCACTGCACTTTCAAAGGATGTAGATGGTTTGAAGCCAGTGCCAGATGCACCAGAATTTAATTATTAGACCACAAATGCATGAAACTTTATAATGCAAAAGTGTATTAAGAGTTCCATCTCGTAAAAAACGATCATTATTACAATACCAATTACCAGATGTTGGACTATTTTATCAAAATTATTGTGCCTGTTTTGAGCTTGCTAAACTAAATTAACCTACACTAAAAGAATATAGTGTGATTTGTAAATGACATAACTTCAAAGATAAAACAGGTCTTTCTATAGGAATTTTTCTAAAAAGTTAATGGAGAGAACGCTTTGAAAAATGCAGTCCAGTATAATCTGGCAGTTTGCCTTATTTATATCATAACAGGATACATTGGATTGATGATTGCCGTTCCTCCTGGCTATGCTACTGCGATTTGGCCTCCCTATGGGATTGCGCTAGGATTTGTACTCGTTTGGGGCTTGAAAACTATACCTGGTGTATTCATTGGTTCCTTTATCCTCAATATCTATATAACTTTCATTAATGTTACTAACGCGCTAAATCAGTTAGCAATAGTCGCTGGACTCATTGTCGGAGTCGGAACGGTACTTCAGGTGATATTGGGGTGGTGGCTTGTCAAATTTTTTATTCAATTAAAAAATCCCTTGCAGTTGCCTAAAGATATACTCATCTTTGCACTACTTACTGGCCCTGTTTCTTGTGTGGTTGCTGCAACTATTGGTAATATTGGATTATATTTTATTGCTATTCTACCTTCGCAAAATTTACTCACGAGCTGGGTTACCTGGTGGGTAGGAGACAGTATTAGTGCGCTAATTTTTACGCCAGTTTTTTTGATCGTTTTTGCTCAACCTGCAAAATTATGGAGAAGTCGGATAACTCCTATCCTGATTCCACTGTGCATCGTTTTTATAACTATTGTTTTTGCGTATTTTTTTTATCGTCAGTCTGAGATAAAACGAGTGCAATCCGAATTTATGGAAACCACTAAATACAAACTTCATCAATTGACTGACAAGCTTAATTTAACAACTGAAATGGGAAGGGAGTTGGCATTTTTTCTTGCTTTAAAACCTTCAATTACTAACGCAGACTTTCAATATCTTGGCGGCAATTTGTTACAGAGAAACTCAATAATTCAATCAGTTCAATGGGTGCCTAAAGTCACAAACCGTAATGATTTTAATAAAATACATCAGATAAAAATTACTGATAAAAGTACAGGGCAATATTATCCCGAAAAGAACAAGTCAGAATATTACCCAGTACTTTTTTCTTTATCAAAGAGTGAGGATACGCTCCCAATAGGTTATGACTTATTGTCAAATCCCAATTTAAGTAAAATCATTAAGCAGCGTATTCAAGACAAATCTCCCTTTTTTTCGATGGTCTTAACGAAAAAGGGTGAAATAACTAAGGTTTTTATTGCTTCAGCTATTTATATGAAAGGAGAGCTTGCTGGATTATTAGTGTTACAAATCAACTTATTAGACCTTTTTAAAGATACATTTGATAATTTTGTGAATTACTCAAATCTGACTATTCAACAAGAATCTAATCACTCAACACCTAACGCAGTCTATAAGATATACGAAAATACAGAATATTTAAATACAAACAGATTGATTCATATTTCACTAAGCCATTCGTTTTTAGGAGAACTATGGAATATTCAGGCTATTTCATCTCTTTATTTTATCAATTATGAATATTCCTGGCAGCTATGGCTGTCGTTGACTACAACTTTATTATTTTGTGTATTAATGAATATTATTTTATTCATACTTTATGGACAGCGTTATTTAATTGAATCTCTTGCAAATGCCAGATCCTTGCAGCTACAAACTGAAAAAGCCAAAACCAAACTCTTGTTAAATGCTACTGGAGAAGGAATTTTATGGATTGATGCGAACTATAATATCTCCTTTATTAATACCGTTGCTGAAAATTTATTGGGCTATTCAAATGATGAATTAAAAGAAGAGCCTATTTATAAAATTTTGTTTGAAAAAGCACTAAATGAAATATCACCGCCACTGGAAAGTTTATCTGTTTATAAGGCGATCAGTGAAAAAATGGTAATAAAAACTAATGAGTCTGTATTTTGGAGGAAAGATCATAGTTATTTTTGGGTTGAGTATACCTGCATCCCTATAATTATCAAAAAAACAGTTAAAGGTGCAGCTATTATTTTTAGTGATATTTCTGAACGATTAGAAAACGGTATTAAGCTGGCCAAAATGGCTCATACTGATCCCTTAACTAAATTACCTAATCGATTGAGTTTTTTTGATTTTCTTGAGCATGCTATCGCACGTGCGCAGAGAAATAAAAAGCAATTTGCCATATGTTTTATTGATGTGGATAATTTTAAATTCATCAATGATACGTTTGGCCATGTTTCTGGAGATAAATTTTTATCAATCTTATCTGGGTTAATCAGAGCTCAGTTACGTGATACTGATTATTTTGCCCGAATTGGTGGCGATGAATTCGGCCTTATTTTCGAAGAAGCATATCAAACCCATGATTTGATAAAAATTCTCAAACGGATTTTAATGACTTTTGATAAACCAATTTTAATCGATAATCAGTATATGAAGGCCTCTTTAAGCATAGGGATCTCAATTTACCCTAAAAATGGCAAAGATCCTGAAACATTGTTTAAGAACGCTGATATTGCCATGTACCAGGCTAAAGAATTGGGTAAATCGACATTTTCTTTTTATAGCGAGTATGCTAATGAGAGAGCACTAAAATATAATCAAATTGAATTAGCCTTGCTTCAGGCAATTAGAGAAAAAAGATATCACGTGTTCTATCAGCCTATGGTACATACAGTCAGCCGCAAAATTGTAGGAGTTGAAGCATTATTAAGATGGGAAGATGAAATGCTGAAAAGTTTACCTCTGGTAGAATCTTTATTAATAGCAGAGGATAGGGGAATCATATATGAACTTGGACAACTTATATTGCAGCTATCATTTAATGAGTATCAGGAAATTAGTAAAAATAGACCCAACCTTCATTTAGCTATTAATATCTCAATAAAACAACTTGAAAGTACTTCATTTACCACCCTTGTTAAGGATTTGCTGAACCAATATCAGATCAATCCGAAAAAAATCTATTTTGAGATTAAAGAAGCTTATTTTATAAAAGATCCTGACAAAATAATAAGCAATATGATGGTCATCAGTAATTTTGGAATTCGCTTTGTTTTGGATAATTTTGGTACAGGATATTCATCAGTCCATCTATTAAAAAAACTGCCCTTGTCTTTTCTAAAAATAGATCGAACGTTCATTAGCGAGCTAGAAAAAAAAACTGATGACGCGACTATTGCGCTGACAACAATACAATTATCACATGGCTTAGGCATGAAGTCGATTGCCGAAGGTGTTGAGAATGTTGAGCAACTTGAACTATTAAAAAAATGGGGCTGTGCTATTGCTCAGGGATATTATTTTGCGCAACCAATGCCATTAAATGAATTGTTGGTTTGGATGACGAAGTATGAGAAGTCATTAAAACAAAAATCAAGTGAAACATGAGGGCATGAGACAAATTTAACTCAGTAACTCAGCCTCATTTCAAACTCAAGCATTTATTATTGTGAGGTAGGGACGGATCCGGACCGCTCCATAAATACGGCCGTATTTATGTTTTTTTTGCCATTATCTCCGAAAAAATTCTTTTAAAATCAGTTGGCTAGCTGATCAGGTAAGTCTTATTAAATTCTTGTCTTAGGCCTGCTCTTCTTGTTCCATAATCAATATTTGTTCACAATTCGCTCTAATTGAAATTATTTGATCCTTTATCATGCGCATTCTGACTGAGGCACAACGCCTAGCTCATCCTCAAGCTCGATTAATTCCTAAATTGCTAATGAATGATTATAAGGTATTTAAGAATGAGTTGTTGGATGGTTTCATTCCGGTGATGCAAACCCATACAAACGCGCAATTATTTGCTTGTTTACGTGATTTTGTCATGCCTGAGGCAGAGAGAGAGCGACAATGTTTATGGCTTGCTGTGGTGTACAGTCATCCCAATCTTAATCAAGAGCAATTAGTGGCACTGGCACAACAGATAGGCTTATCGCCCATGGCATATCTTGAGGTGAGCATCATGCTTAACCGCCAGGATAATTTAGCGTATGTGCTAGTCCTGCCAGGTTATGCAGAAGTTATTGAGCAACAGGCAAGAGCTCTTTTTGACTTGGCGGCTTACTCTGGCTGTCTTGGCATGCTCACTTATTTGGAGTCCAAAGTGTCGCCTGAGAAAGTACAAGCAATGATTGCGGTTGGTAATTTTTGGCCTTTTAAAGGGGCAGCAGCAAATGGTCATCTCGAAGTAGTTTGTTATTTGGAATCAAAGGCTCCAGATAAAGTACAAGCGATGATTGCTGCTGATGATTTTTGGGCTTTTAGAATGGCAGCAACACATGGGCATCTAGAGGTACTTCGTTATTTGCAGTCAAAAGCGCCAGCTAAAGTCCAAGCAATGATTGGCGCTGCTGATTTTTGGGCTTTTAGATGGGCTGTAAACAACAATCAGGTTGATGTACTCCAGCACTTATTAGGCTTTGCCTCGGTATTTGCCTATGCTGAAGCGCACCAACGAGAATATGGGGCTATTGTTATTCCTTATCTAGAACAACAGATTTTGAATTTACGTACCCGCAAGCAGGCCTTTGAACAAGCCCACCCCAATGCGGTTTTTGATGTAGGCAGTGACGAGGAAGGGGATTTATTGTTTTACTACGCACGGCAATTAATTCGCCGTAATGACCCTGCCTTACGCGATGCGCTGTTATTATTACTAGAGCTTCCTGGGGTGAAAGCCCGGGCACATCGCGCAATTCGCGGTGGTGTCCCTAATGAATTATTGCGGCTGGCCTTAAGCGTAAATAACCAGATGGCAGCCGAATTGTTATTGGCCATCCCAGCGGTACGCCAAG